>Ga0315291_10001337_pt1 | contig 32995 bp, 25 predicted proteins | sample YL17G12_20_MG_FD_203070 | JGI IMG/M metagenome (GOLD analysis project Ga0315291, IMG submission 203070) | Sediment microbial communities from Yellowstone Lake, YNP, Wyoming, USA - YL17G12_20 | ecosystem: Environmental > Aquatic > Freshwater > Lake > Sediment | place: USA: Wyoming | collected...
AAGTCTGATCCGGCAGCTAAGATATCCACGTTCCCTGCCACAGGCAAAGTTGAATACGCACTCACATCCGACAAATAGTACTTGGACAGGTCAACCGTCAGCGACGTCGGATTATAGATCTCGACGAATTCGGTAGAATCTGCGCACGTTGCACTGTTTAGACCACGATAGCCGACTTCGCTAATTAGAAGGTGCACGCCGGCCACGACCGGCCCGGTGCCAGGCGTAGCAGGAGCAACGGGGGCCCACTGAGCCAAAGTGTGGTTCTCGGTGGTCTCGTCGTGCCCGCCTATGGACTGCTGGGCCATGGCCGGGACAGTAAGCGCAAAGCAAATCACTAGAGCCATCATCAAAAAAGTCGCGGATTTATGCAGTTTCATTTTGTTATTACCTCCGTCGTCAAATTGTGAAGAAACTGCTCGCCGCAAATGCAAGCCTTCTTAAACAAAATTGCTGCTCCTAACCACCTCCTCGTCCAAACGTGATAAGAAAATCCCCCGAAAGCTCATCAGCTGAGCCGGACAACAACACGTACAACTTCTTCTACTATCAGATGATATCACAATCAGGACGGCCACGTCAAGCATTCCCTGTGGGCCTGTCACCGCACAGTGACCGTTTCTGCACATCTTCCTCTGAGGCAATAAGTTCTGGAGGCACGGCGACCTAGAGCACCCCGTCTCTCTTCGCCCTCGCATACAACTGAGAGAGCAGCTCGGCCGGACCGGTGGAAGCCGTATCTTTAAGACCCCCGGACAGTTCCTGCTTGGTCCGCCAGGCCATGAGTTTCTCGAGGCGCATGCCAGCCACGAAGCTGTCTCTCGCCAAGTCCGGCAGAATCCTGGGGGTTCTGAAACAAACCTCCATTTGGATGAGCTTGAGCATGCCCTCATAGTCTGCGCCCATGATCGCGGACGTCGACGGGTGCTGGAACAAGAGAAACAGCGAAGGATACCGGGCGCCGATCTCGTGAACGACGGAATTCTTCATCTGGTCCCAGGAGTGCATCGCTCCGAACACTACCTTGTCCGGCCCTATGCTGCTTGCCATTGTGGGGTTCTCCGGGCAGACGATGAGCACAAAGTCCGCGTAGGGATACTCCACGCCGAATTCGCGCTGCCATGCCTCGAATACGGCCAGCTTGTTGCATCGGGATTCGTACACCTCGAACGGGTAGTCCTTCAGCTTCGTGGCGTATTCGGCCTGATACTTTGGCCAGAGGATTCCCATGTATTGTGCCCAAGTATCCAGGGCCTGGCTGACGACGTCTTCGCGGCCACCGAGCGTTCTCTGAAAATAGCTCTTGGCGCTCCCGGGAAACCAGTTGTCGAGCTGGCGGGCCTCAACAGGCCACTTCGTCCTGAACTCGTCCAGCGAGCCGCTTCGGATGAAGCGCTTCATAGCCGCGAAGAGGTCAACCATTTCCTCAGGGCTCTTCGGGTCGAAATAACCCGGTATCTGATAGGCCAGTTGAAGGAATGTCCCCTTCACTACCGGCGCCCGAAAGCCGAGGTCTCCGACCATCACTCCCAGCTTCTTGGCGAATTCGGCATAATCGGGGTTGAACTTCTTGCCGCCGAAGCCGAGCTCGCCGAGGCCGTACGAGCAGAGTGAGACGTAGTAGTTCTTCGTGACCCGCACTCTGTGCCGTGCATCCGTCGCTGTACCCTTCGTCGTGTCAGGGGCAACTGAAGAGTCGCGCACGGCAGTGATCCCTGCGGCCGTAGCTATGGTTGTGGCTGTGATCGTGTCTGTGGCCCCTTCCGCAGCTGTCGCTGTCGCCAACTCCGCAGCCACACCGGCTCCTCCGGCCGCAGCGCTGTCTGCGGCGGGAGAGAGCGCGCCCGCGAATGCCGGCTGAACAGCCGCCGCAAAGATACCCAACACCGGAATCATAACCAGCATCAACACAAACCGCCGCAGCGGGTCGCGATTCAACATGACGATTTCAATCTCCCTACTCCGCGTTACCGCGAGCAAGAACTCAGTATGATACGGAAGATACACCGCACCCCAGGACGATTCTCCCACAAGAAACTGGACGCCACCGAGCTCCTCAGCTACACCCCCGCGACCACAACATCGGTGAACACCAGACTGGGCGTTCGATTGGAATCGTAAACCCAGGGGTCATTGGCCACCTCAGCAAGCTTCTGCCAGAACTTGAGATGGTTGTCGGCGATATTCATCTCCGAGACCGCGTGTGCTATCTCGCCGTTTTCGAAGAGCTGGCCGAAGATGCCGATCGAGGCGTCCCCGGTCGTGGAATTGGAGTTGCCTCCAATGAAGCCCGTTACGAGGATCCCCCTCCCCAAGTCCTTCATGATCTCATTGACCGAGCGTTTGCCAGGCGTGATGATGAGGTTCGAAGGTGAGCCGGTGGTCGGCTCCCAGCCCAGTTTTCGGCTGTAGTACCAGTTGACGTAGAACTCCTTCAGCACGCCTGCCTCGATCATGGTCCTCTTCTTTGCGGCAAAACCGTCGGCGTCAAAGGGTTGGGTGCCCAGTCCGCCTGCGAGCAGCGGGTCGTCGATGAGCGCGAGCCGCTCGCTCGCGATCTTCTGTCCCTTCTTGTCCGCCAGGAAGGACTGCTTCTGCTGGATGTTCCGCCCGGTCATCGCCTCCAGCAGCCCCTCAAGGACGCTCGGAACAGCAAGGTTCTCTATGATGACGGGCAGGGTGGCAGTCTCGATCTTCTTCGCGCCGAGCATGGCAAGAGCGCGTGCGGCGGCCGCCTTACCGATTTCCGAAGGGGCAGGCAGTCCCTTTCTCGACACCGACGCCTGAAAGTTGTAGCCCATCGGCCTGCGGTCCCCCTCATCTTGGACAGTGCAGCGCGCTCCCGCGAAATAGCTGGTGGCGGCCGCGTATGCCTCGAGCCCGTTGCTGGCCATGAGGACCGACTCGGCGCGCGTGTCCTGCCCCATGGCGATAACGGCCACGACCTTGTCCCCGCCGGCGGTCAGACACGCGTCCTCCACGGCCCTGACTATGTCGTGCCTTTCGTCGGGCGTGAGGCTCGCATAGTCGGGGTCAAGTATCTTCAAGTCGGCGTTCGACCTGCCCTCGTAGTACTTGGGATCAGGAAGAGTCCGGTAGGGGTCCTCTGCCAGGAGCCTGGTCATGGCCACTGCGTTCGTGATGAAGTCTTTCAAAGCGTCCTTGCGAAGGTCAGAAGTGCTCTGAGCCGAATACCGGCCGTTCACGTACAGCTCTATGTTGAGACCCCTGGTCGAGGCCTCCTTGATGTTCTCCGCCTTGCGCTGTCTGTAGCTGATCTGAACAAATCTCTGGCCGTCAATCCCCACCCTGCAAGCGTCTGCCCCGGCAGACAAAGCCGTCTTGATTGATGAGGCAGCCAGGTCCTGCATTTCCTTGTTCATTGTCTTACTCCTCCACGGGTCCACGGCGAGGCGCCCGCCGGCGTCTCAGGACCTTCATCTATGCCTTCACGCCACCGACGGTGAGGGATTTCACGAGGATCGTGGGCAGCCCGAAGCCGACCGGCACCATCTGCCCGCCTTTGCCGCAGTAGCCGGCGCCGCCCTGGCTAAACGCGAAATCGTCGGCGACCATGATGACGTTCTGAAGCATCTTGGGGCCGTTGCCCATTATGTTGACGTCCTTGATGGGCGCGGTGAGAGTCCCGTTTTCTATCATGCGCCCCTGGGAGACGTAGAACGCGAAATCGCCCTCGCCGATTCTCACCTCGCCGTTACTAACGTCCTCAACGTAGATGCCCATGCCCGCGCTCTTGATGACGTCTGCCGCGGCAGCCGGGCCGGCGAGCATGTAAGTGTTGCGCATCCGCGGCTGGACGTAATGCTGGTAGCTCTGCCGCCTGCCGTTGCCGGTGGACGCCAGGCTGTAGTGGCGGGCGGAGATCCTGTCGTGCATGTAGCTCGTGAGTATTCCATTCTCCACCAGGACAGTCCTCTGACCCGGAATGCCCTCGTCGTCGACGTTGAGCGAGCCCAGTCCGCCGGGGATCGTGGCGTCGTCCACGATCGTGACGAATGGTTCGGCCACCTTCTTGCCGATCATGGTGGAGTAAGTGGACATATTCTTGCGGTTGAAGTCGGCTTCCATGCCGTGGCCTATGGCCTCGTGCAGCAGAATGCCGGTCACGCCGGGTCCCAACACCACGGGCATTTCGCCTGCGGGCGGCTGGACCGCGTCAAAGAGAACCACGGCGCGTTCAACTGCTGCCTTCGAGACCTCGTCCACGATTTCGGGCGTGTAGTAGGAGAACTCCCTCCGGCCACCCAGGTTCCAACCCGCCCTCTCGCGCTTGCCGTCCTTCTCCGCCACCACACTGGCGTAGAGGTAGTTCTTGGGCCGAAGGTCCTCCGCCTTCACCCCGTCGCTCGTGACCACCAGGACCCGTTTCTGCTCATCGTGGAACTGCGCATTGACTTTGACGATCAGTGGAGAAAGAGAGAAGCACTTGTCGTTTACCGCCTGGACGATCGGCAGCTTGGACTCCAAGGGAACTGACGTCAGCAGAGTCTTGATCGGATAATAGTTCTCGGTCTTGAGGTCCACGAACTGGCCCACCGGGCCCCCGGACGAGCCGCTTGCGATGGAGGCCGCCGTCCCCGCGGCTGCCATCATGGACTTCTCGTTGAGTTCCTGGGTGAATCCATACCCGACCTGGTCGCCCTTTACAGTCCTTATGCCGACACCGAGACCCACGTCGCAGTAAGCCCTGTTGACCTTGCCGTCCTCGAGGATGACGTAGTTGGCCACGGAGTGCTCGAAGTAAAGATCGGCGTAGTCTCCGCCCTTCGAAATCGCCCGGGCCAGCACCCTCCTACTGAGGGCGTCCGTGATGCCGAACTCGCGCTCGAAGTAGCCCGGCGTCTCGGCGTGGGCCAGGTCAACAAATGCCTTGGGGAAAGAAGCCGCGATGGCGGCGGCAGCAACCGTAGCGGAGGTCTTGAGAAAAGAACGTCGCGTGATTGAATCCATGGCTCCTCCTCAGCGTTCTCCTACCCGGCAGGCGGACACAAGAGTGAAGCAGATAGACGATTGTGTCCGGAAATGAATCGAGTCCAGACCCCTATCGATCCGGGTCAGTTCAGGTTAACCCGACTATTATACAACACATACTACGGAATTGCGCCCGGATCGGTTGCCTGACCACAGCAAAAAAGGGTGCCGGCGGGAGGGTCCCGTGGTCGCGGCCAGGCGCGGAGAATCGGTGGCGCTGCACCGCCGGCCCGCGTATGGCACGGCCATGAAAACCTGTTGACACGCTCAATGCGTCCAGCTAGACTTCGTCAAGGCACTGTTTCGAGGTCGTGCTCCGTGCCGATACAATTTCCCCCTCTTCACCACATAGATGTGTGCCTGAGCTCTTCCCCTCGGGCTCGGCGCGCGTAGCAGATTCACCCGGGTTGCGGCACTGTCGCAACCACGAGTTACCCTGTGATGCGAGCTGCAGTTTCATCAAGTGGGTTCGAGGTCGGCAAGACTGGCCGAGGGTGTGGCATCGGGGTTCATTAATGAGGGTCTCGAAACTATCTCTTTTCTCCCTTCTCCTGCTGCTCAGTAGTCTTTTGGGACTGGCCGTCGTGAAGGTCACGTCTTCCCTCTCCGATGAGGGGACCGCCTCCGCACCGGACGAATCCCTATCCTCTGCGTTCGAGATGTCCGAAACGTGCATCCTCTGTCACGAAGACAAAGGAGCCAACCTCAAGGGGACGGCGCACGCCCTGCCCTCCCGCGAAAAGCCCGCCCACGAAGGTGTGAAGGTCTTCTGCCAGGATTGCCACGTAAATCCCGAAAAGCATCTGGAAGAGCCGACCGCAGAGACGGCCCGGCGCACTGAGGACATGTCCGCCGAGGAACTGCTTGCGATCTGCTCGGCCTGCCATGCTTTCCCTCACGTCAGGGAGATGGCGGCCGCCAATTCCCATTTCGGCAACGGCATAACGTGCGTCGCGTGCCACAAGATTCACCGTCCCACGGAGGCCCGCCTCTTGAAGAAGGCGCCGTCACAGAGCTGTTTCGAGTGCCACACGTCGGTGTGGGAGAATTTCAGCATGCCCTCTCATCACCCGGTGAAAGAGGGGACTCTCAAATGCGTGAGCTGTCACACGGTCATGAGTTCCTTCGACCAGCCATTCTCGCAGGAGAGCGCCAGGTCCGTGTGCGTGAGTTGCCACACCGAATACGAGGGTCCATTCCCATACGAACATCAGGCACTGAACGACTACTCCTTCGAAAAGCACGGCTGCATGGGTTGCCACGAGGCCCACGGCTCTGGCAACAAGAGACTCCTCCGGGAGCCTGACGAGCGTTTGTGTCTCCAGTGCCACACGGTCCCAAAACACTTCACCGCGCACGGGGGGATCTGGTCCAGGGGCCCCTGCCAGGAATGTCACTCTGACGTGCACGGGTCGTATTCAAATGAGCTGTTCTTCAACGAGGCGATGCGAACTAGGCCCTGTTTCCAATCGGGTTGTCACTCGTTCTAGCGAACGAGGTAAAAGGAGAAACCGTTGAGAGTCAGTCGGGGGTTGGTTGCCCTGGTGTTGTGCTGCTTCCTGGCCACGTGCGCTGCCCTCCCGCAGCGTTTATCCGCGCAGGAAACGACCGCAGAACAGATCCCGGTCTTCGAGGGTCACATCAAGTTGGGAGTGTCAGCGATCGACCAGGACGGCAATGCTTCGAGCACGATAGAAGCCTACAACCTCTCCGAGGGCATAAACCTGAGCCGGTTCTTCGTGCGAGGGGTACTGGGAGAGACCAAGACAATATCCGTCGAGATGCACAACACGTCGCGGCATCAGGCGAACGCCTCCGTGGAGTTTTCTGAGACTGGACTCCTCAATCTCAGGTTCGACTATTCGCGGCTGCGTTACCTGGAGTCGGCCTCGAGCAGCTCCAGGTCTGTCAGGGACGCCACCGGCGTGTCGGGAAACCTGACTCCGACAAAATGGCTCAAACTTTACGGCGGCCTCACCGACCAGGAAAGGCGAGGAGGCAGGGCCGCATTCTTGTCCGAAGAGCTCGATTTCCCCGGTTCCCTCTACGATTACTCCATCAAGAGCCGCAGCTTCGGTGGGCAGGTGAGGTCGAGCCAGAGGAGCCTCGACGCCAACTACGAGTGGAGGCGGTTCAGGAGCGAGGCAAACTCGCCGCTGAACAGGGAGGGCGGACGGCTCCGCGTCGCCGGCACGTACGCGCTGGCAAGAACGGTCTCCCTCTCGGGTTCATACTTGAGTGACGAGAGCGTGCTGCAGCAGACGGAGGACGCGCTTTCGCTGAGGTCCTACTCCGGGGCGCTGAACTTGAGATCTATCGACCGCGTGAGTCTTTCGGGGTACGTGAATCACAAGGACAGTGAGGACGACGTTACCGACGAGGTCTTCCGGACTCTGTCCGCAGGCGGAAAGGCGAATGTGACTCTTCGCCGTTCGATCTTCGTGGAGGGTGGTTACGAATACACTAGGAGAAGCGATGAGCTAGAGGATTCGGACGCAGGCTCCCAGGAGCGAAAGGTCTCCACGAACGCCATTCTCGGAGGAGTGACGGCCCGCTTCTCGGAAAGAGCCAGGCTCACTCTGCGCTACAGGACGAGGGACACCGACAGAACCCAGTACAGAGGGCTGACGGGTCCTTTCGATTCGGATAATTTCCTGGCCAAACTGGAGGGATGGGCGATACCGAGCCTCCAGTACGCTTTGTCTTTCGAGGACAAGGAGAGGTCAAACGACGAGCTGATGAGTTCGAGTTGGACAAGGGGCGCTTCGCTGTTTGCGGACTGGACCCTGTCGATTCAGGGACGCGCGGTCGGCCTCAGATTCAACGGCCAGGGCTACAGAAGCAATTATGCGGACCGGTACAGGTTTTTTGAGACTGACAACTACCTCGTGTCAGCCAGAGTGCGGATCCCGCTCCTGGCTCGCTCGACGGCCGAGACCGGCATCACGCACATCGACGTTCGCGGCGACCTGGACATCAGGAAGGACATTGCGACGGCTTCTCTCGAATATGAGCTTCCGGGAGCTTACTCCGTGGAGGCCAGATATGACCTCCTCAGTTACGACGACTTCGTGAGCTACTCGGACAACTACGTTGCGAACGTGTTCACTGTGAGTTTTTCCAAGAGGTTCAGCGTTCTGGAACGCGGCCGCTAGAGCCGACGCAGGCTTCGCCGTCGCGCCTGGGCGGCTGCGGACCTGGATACGGATGAAGATCAATACAAAGCTGTGTGGTGAGCCCGGAGGAAGGAGGGTCCTCGAGATGTGGGAAAACAAGAAACGGCGCGGAGCATTCCGGCCGTGTCCCCGTAGGGTTCTGATGGTGCCCCTGGTGACGATGCTGCCCCTGTTGATAATGCCGGCCCTGCTCCTGGCGCTGGCGGGGTGCGAGAAGACCACGAACGTTACTGCGCCGGCCGCCGAGGCAGAGACGTTCGTGAGCTCGCAGGCGTGCCAGGCGTGCCACCCCGAGCTCTACGCCGAGTTCAGCAAGACCGGTCACAACTTCAAGCTCAACCGCGTCTCGGACGCCAGCCAGCGCGGATACTTCCCGTTCGGAGACCTGCCCGGGCCTCCGGCCGGTTACCAGTGGGGTGACCTGTCGTACGTCATCGGCGGCTTCTGGTGGAAGGCTAGGTTTATCGGCAACGACGGCTACATAGTCACTGGCACGACGGCTCAGTACAACGTCCAAACGGACAGATGGGTGGCCTACGAAACCGGAAAGGTCGTGCCGTACGACTGCGGCCCCTGTCACACGACGGGCTACAGGTACGAGGGCCACCAGGACGGCATGCCCGGCATGGTCGGCACCTGGGCGCTGAACGGCATCCAGTGTGAGCGCTGCCACGGCCCGGGCAGCAACCACGTCCATGCGCCCTACGACTTTCCTCTTAGAGTTGACCGTTCTGCCGGGCTCTGTGGCGAGTGTCACATACGTGACGACGTCTCGAAGATTCCCTCGGATGCAGGGTTCATAAAACATCACGAACAGTACAACGAGATGCACGCCACGAAGAAGATCAATTTCGCCTGCGTGGACTGCCACGACCCTCACGTCAGCCTGCACAGTCAGAACCCCTCGCGGGCCAACGCGATCAAGGCCAGGTGCGAGACGTGCCATTTCAAAGAAGCTGAGGCGTACGCGGCGAGCGACCTGCCTCACTACGACCTCGGGACAATAGACTGCACTGAATGTCACATGGCGTACGCTGTGAAGTCGGCGGAGGGCCAGCTCGCCCGGTATCGAGGGGACGTCAAGTCGCATCTGTTCAGAATAAACACCAACCCCGCCGCGAAGATGTTCACGTCAGACGGCAAGTACGCGAACGGCTACCTCACGCTGGATTACGTGTGCTTGCGTTGCCACATATCACAGACAAGAGAGTGGGCAGAGGAACATGCACCTGAGGTGCATCCTAACTTGGAGGGAGGAGTAATATGAAAAGACTGTTTTCGCTGAGTGCGGCTGTTCTTGCGCTGGGCGTCATCATGGCGCTGGCGGGGTGCGAGGGACCCACGGGCCCGGAGGGTCGGGAGGGTGAGTCCGGCACTTCGGAGTGTTTCCAGTGCCATTCCGAGAACTCGGGATTGCTGGCCATCGAGAACCAGTACGACCATTCGGTGCACGCTGCGGGCGAAAATATCAACCGCAATTTCCCTCCCTGCTCCCGCTGCCACACCCACGAGGGCTTCATTGCACAGCTGGAAACCGGCTCACCCGGCACGCCGGCCAACCCATCTCCTATACACTGCTTCACCTGCCACCTGCCCCACACCAGCGGCAACTTCAACTTGCGGACACAGGCGCCTGTAACGTTCCTCCTGGGCGGAGTTTTCGACAGGGGCCACGGCAACCTCTGCGCCAACTGCCACCAGGCTCGTGTCCCGAATCCGAGAATCGCCGCAGCCCCGGACTCCACGAATATCACGAGTGACAGGTGGGGTCCGCATCACAGCAGCCAGTCCAGTATGCTGGCTGGAACCGGCGGCTACGAATTCGCGGGTTTTGAGTACGAGAATTCTCCTCACACCGTGGCCGTCATCAACGGCTGCCCGTCCTGCCACATGGCGACCCCAGTCGGTGCCAAGGCAGGCGGTCACAGCATGAACCTGACGTACGACGACAATGGAGAAGAAGCTGACCTCGTCACCGGGTGCAACGCTGAGGACTGTCATTACGGCGCCATCGAGGACTTCAGCGTAGGCGGTGTGCAGGCCGAGGTCGAGTTGCTGATGGAAGACCTTCACTCTATTCTTGTGGCAAGAGGCATCTTGGATGCTATGGATGGCTTGCCCGTGGAGGGGAAATACAGCGAAGCCGAGGCCGGCGCTCTTTACAACTTCCTGTTCGTCGAAGGGGACAGGAGCGATGGGATCCACAACACTGACTATGCCGTGGCGCTGCTCGAGTCCTCTCTGGCCAAGCTGGGCGCGACTGCCCCGCTTTCCGAAAACTTCATTGCCCGTAACGAAGTCAGGAGGTTCTTCAGGTAGGTAGTATCAAAACGCGCCGGGCGTGAAGCCAGCCGCGGCATCAATAGAAGGGCCGGCCCCTTTCGCACGAGGAAAGAGGCCGGCCTTTTCGTTGCCGGCACGTTTGCAGGCACTCCGGTGAGCCTTTTCGGATGAGCCCCTACCGCAGCCGCGGCATCAGCGGATGCCCGAGCGGGATTTCTTCGTGGAGGCGCCCTCGGCGGGTCCCACTGACCCGTCTGGCCTGACACCCTGCGCGTAGACATCGTAGTTCGTACCGCTCCTGAAATCAGTCCAGGCCAGTATGGCGCCACCTTTGGTATCCGAGACTACTATCGGGAATTGCTGGTCCTCGGGTGCGGCACACACGACCACACCCGAGGCCTTCCACACCGCTTTGCCGAGCGAGCTCATTCGCTGGGCGTGAATGTCGTAAGTGCCGCTGACGCGCTCCTCGTACCACGATACGATTGCTCCTCCCGCTCCATCCGGGACCATGTCATGGTAACGTTCGTTGTATTCGCCGGCGCAGACCAGGGCGCCGTTCTTCTTCCACAGCGCCTTGCCCGATGCGTCGATTCTCTGCGCGTAAGTGTCATAGCTCGAGCCGTCACGATAATCACGCCACAAGACTATTGCGCCGCTTGAGCCGTCCGAGACGATGAGCGGCCACCACTTGGCGCCCGCCACCGTGCAAACGGGGATTCCATCCGCCTGCCAGAGCACCTTCCCTGTCCCACTCACTCGCTGAACATATATGTCATAGTTGCTCGTGGTTCGAGGGTCCCGCCAGGCGATTACGGCGCCGCCTGCGCCGTCTGACGTGATGCGCGGGAGCTTGCTCCCGGCCGCAGTACAGATCGGGACGCCGCTCTCCTGCCAGAGAGCGTTCCCGGCGCCGTCCAGTCGCTGTGCGTAAATCCAGTAGTCGGTTCCTTCCCTGAAGTCGGCCCATGTCACTAAGGCGCCGCCCGCGCCGTCTGAGACTATCTGTGGAAATCCCTGGGCCTTGTCTGCCGAGCAGACCGGAACGCCGTTGACCCTCCACAGCACTCTGCCGGACGAGTCCAGACGCTGCGCGTACACATCGCAGTCCCCCACGCGGCGGTCATCACACCACGTGATTATGGCGCCGCCGGCGCCGTCTGTAGTGATGCCGCGACACCGCTCACTGCATGCGGTCGTGCAGACCGGCACACCCTCGACCGGCCACATGAGTCTGCCTTCTGAGTCCAGACGCTGCGCATATATGTCTGGATTCGCACCGCTACGTACGTCGTTCCACGTGATTATCGCACCACCGGTTCCGTCCTCCACTATGTCGGGAAGCTGGCTCCCGGGAGCCGCGCTCACACGCACCCCGTCCATCGTCCAAAGGACAGTTCCGGACGCATCGACGTGTTGGGCGAATACTCCGCCGTTGTACCACGTGATTATTGCACCTCCGGCGCCGTCCGGGCCCGCTTCCACCGAGAGCTGGTCACCCTTTGATGTGCAGACGGGAATACCGTTTTCTTTCCAGGAAGCTGCTGCTTCGCCGCAGATGCCGACAACGATGAGCGCAAGAACAACCAAGACACCGAGGGCTACTCTAGGAATGCCACATCGTTCCATGACTCCCCTTCCTTTCATCCTCACCTGAAACGAGGCCGACCGCATATCACTACAGCACGTTGAACCCTTGGGGCGGGTGAATTCGGGGATGAGGGGGCGAATCTCCTGCTGACGTCTTTCCGACAGCACTACCCAACCGGGAGGGTACCAAGCGACTACATTATATCAGCTGCGCGCTCAGTTCAACGGCAAAAAGGTCCCTGGCACCCCTTCCCGACCACCGCAGAAACCCAAGAACCCACAATTCTGTAACCTGCCGTTTTTTCGGCAGACCAACAAAACTAGCTTGACGTGACGCCCCCAGCAGTGTATAATATTCCCGTCTTGTTCCAGCCACCACACATGGTGGGTGCCACCGGCATCGGGTTTTGCATCACGTCTATTGGGTCTCTTGCTTCATCGGAGGTGCGCATGAGAGCATTTGCGAATGTGGCGTGTCTTTGTCTGGTTCTCGTAGTTGGATTGTCATTGCTTCCCCAGCCGGTGGTTGCCGGACCGCCTGCGGCGACTGTGACTGCCAGTCTGGTGTACCTGGGAGGTCCCCTAAACGACCGAACCTTCCGGTTTGACTACACCGTTACCAACAACTCTCTCGAACCCAGCATCGGAGGGTTCATCATCTTCTTCGACGCTGATGGTCTGAATCGGGCCAATTTTGTCTCCTACACTGCGCCAACGTATTGGGAAGACGTGTTCGTTACTCCGGAAGGACCCGATGGCTCCTGGAACGTGGAGTGGGATGAGCTCTCTGGCGCTGACAGGATCCTGCCGGGACAGAGCCACAACGGCTTCTCCGTCACTTTCCAGTGGAACGACCCCTATAACTATCCGGGCAGCCAGCAGTTCGAGGTTTGGAACGGCCATGCCTACGACGGGACGACGATATGGGTTCCGGGCGGACCAACCAACACCCAGGACACGTCGTGGAGCCGGATAAAGGACCTGTTCCGGTAGGAGTGCTTTACGACGCGCGATCGCGCATCTGAGCGGACCTGATTGCGCACAGACGGGCGCGGCGAGGCCCCCTAAGACGTGATCCCCGAAGAAGTTGAGAGCAGGAGTCTGCTGAGACTCCTGCTCTTCGTCTAAGGAGGTTTGCGACTCTGATGAAGCAGCGTTTCGTGGTACACGAGCATCACGCTTCACGCGTTCACTTCGACTTTCGTCTGGAGATGAAGGGCGCGCTGCGGTCTTGGGCGGTTCCCAAGGGCCCGTCGATGAATCCCGCCGAGAAGCGGCTGGCCATTCAGGTGGAGGACCATCCCCTGGAGTACATCGACTTTGAAGGTATCATACCTGACGGGGAGTATGGCGCGGGCCCGGTGGTTGTGTGGGACTCCGGAGACTACGACCTCGAGGGGGACAAGGCGGACCTCGTGGAGTTCTTCCTACACGGGAGGAAACTGAAGGGCGGCTTCGCGCTCGTGCGCATCAAGGGCAGGGGCAAGGGAAACGAATGGCTCCTGATCAAGCGCAAGGACGAGTACGCAGATTCGGGTTGGAAACTGAAGTCGGGCCTGACCCAGAGGAAGAGTGCGTCGCTGAAGGGGAGGAAGCGCCAGAGCAGCTAGGAGTGCGATGAATCGCCGAGCGCGCAGGACCTCGTGATCTCTCTTCTCTCCGCCTCCTCGGTCCGGCCCAATCTCGCGAGGGTTCTTATCCGGTCCCATACGGGGACGAGAAGGATCTTGGGCACGATGGACGGATTCTCGCCGTTGCCCGACGTGGCGAAACCGGCCCGGGGCAGGCACAGGGGATCGTTCTTCCTGCCGAAGTAGCCCGTGTTGTAAGTAAAATTGAGCCTCACACCGTTCCGGCGGAGAATCCCTGTTTCCCTTTCACCGTAGTCCAGCACCTTGCCGTTGGGATGAGAGAAATACCTCGCGCCACGGCCGGTCATCCGCGAAAGTTGTTCGAGAGACTGGCGGATTTCTCGTTCCGCGGTCTCATCGCTTTCGTTGCTCAGTATGGGATGGTTCATCGTGTGGCCGCCCACCGAGAAAACACCAGAGTCTATCATTTCGCTGAGCTGAGCCCCGTTGACATTGTGCTGTTCCTCGATTCTGACGCCATGTCTCGTCTTAAGGGACTCGATTGTCGAGAGAATCTCGGCCAGCTTCATGCATTTCATTATTGAGAGAACGTTGTATCTGCTGATCCGGGCCATGTCGCATCCGAGGTTCTCGCATATGGCCTCTCTGACCTTCGCGTCTCCGACCGTGCCCCTGATCACACGCAGTTCCTGAAACCAGTAGTTCCGGCCCTCCGCCACCACTTTCGGCGAGACAAACACTGTCGCCGGGATGTCCATGTCTCTGAGCACGGGGAAGGCATTCTCGTAGACCGTGCGCTCGCCGTCGTCGAACGTCACATGGCACGAGCTCTTGAAGCGCTCGCCGCCGTAGTAATAGGACTCGATGTCGCCGGCGGACACGAAATCATAGATGCCCCTGACCCATCGCAGAGTGTCGGCGAACCAGCCCTTCGAAGGAACGATGTGGAAGAGAAGTATGAGGTTGGTCGAGGTGAACGCACTGAGAGGATGGGACATCAGGGCTCCTGGGAATCGTGACGCGCGCCTGACCGATCCGGCGATGGGCGGACCGGCGGCCGCGGCACAGCAAATCGCCTCGTCTCAGAACTCCTCAAAATCCCCGTCAATCAGCTCCAGATGCCAGGCCGAGTGTTTCAGCTTCTCGGTCAGCACGTTGTCGGGAGAGTGGAATATGAAATACGTTCTCTTGACTATGCCTCTGAGAGACCGTCGCAGGTAATCTGTGAGACGTCTGCTCTTGGTGAAATAGCGCACGTAGGAATAGCCTTCTCTCATGCCCCAGGTTGCGAGTGTCGAAATGAGAAGCCTTGTTTCGCGCTCGTTGCAGCCAGAGGACACGCAGAGGAGGTCGATGTACTTGTGGCCTCGTTTCTCGCACAGTTTGACGGCCATCGCCAGATCGCCAACCTCGAATATCTTGTACCTGGGTCTCTCGGGAGACTCTGTCAGCCGCCATTTCAGGTAATCCATCTCACGAACTGGCTGCAGAAGTCCCCTCTCCACCGAGGAAGGGCTTAGGAACCGAGCGAGAGAATCAGGATTGGGTTCCAGCGAACTCAGCCTGCCTATCGACGACGCATGCGGTCGGTAGATGAGACTAAGCAATTGCTTTGTGAGGGCGTTAAGAACCGCGCGTGGCGCGGGGGGCATGGAACCGATAAACTTGGGATGGTCAAACGGCCGCAAGAGATAGAAGTGCAGATATGAATCTGTCGATTCACTCCACTTGAGCTTCCTGTACGCGCCTATTGCTTGCTCATTCGGCCATCCTATCTGAACGTCCGGGATCTCCATCCACTTCTTAAGGAGGAGACTCGCGAGCCCGTGCCCCCGCAACTCGGGTAACACCGCCAGATCCATGCCCCTCGTCACAAAGTAAGGCTGCCCATCAAGCGACGCGCGAAAAGGCACAAACCCGAGGTGTGCCACGATCCTATTCTCCTGGAGCAAGACTATGGGTCCAGTCGGATCCCTGAAGCCGGGCCGGCTGAGCCAATTCCAGACGCGCGCGAGAGAGAGCCCACGTGGACCGTACATGACGCGGTAGAAATCGAGCAAAAGCTTCTCGTCCAGAGACTGCGCGGACGTGAGCGAGAGAGCAGACAGGTCGAACTTGGCTTCTTCCAAGACAGATTCCTCTTCCAAGGGGCGGTCCGTTACACAATGCATGAGCCGGGCCCGAGAGCGACACTCCACGTTCCCCAGGCAGATAGTGCAGCCCGGAACGGAGCGCAGAGCCGGACAGCTCTCAGAAATCCAGGCTGGCCGGTTCGTAGTACTCTCTTGGATACTTACAGCAGGGGCACTTGACTGGCGGCTCAGTCCCCTCGTGCGTGTAGCCACAGACGCTGCACTTCCACTTGATGGGAGTCTCCCTCTTGTAGACCGTCCCGGCTTCCACCATCTCGAGGAGTTTCTTGTAGCGGTCTCTGTGGCGCTGTTCTATCTTGGCGATCTGCCTGAACAGGTTCGACGCATCCCGTTTCCCCTCCTTGTCCGCTTCCTCCGCAAACTTCGGGTACATCTCCACGGTCTCGTAGTTCTCGCCGCCCATTGCTTCCTTCAGGTTGGCGGCGGTGGTGCCTATTCCGTTGAGCAGCGTGAAGTGATCCTTGGCGTGCTGCCTTTCGTTGTCGGCCGCCTCCTCAAACATCTTCGCCACGTAGTGGTAACCTTCATTTCTGGCGACTTCCGCGAAGAACGTGTACTTGTTTCTGGCCTGCGATTCGCCGGCAAATGCCGCCTTGAGATTCTCATCGGTCTTGCTCATCGTCCCCCCAGTAGTTGAACCCGTTTGTCCGCCAGTCACGGCCTGACGACTATCGTCGGCCGTCCGATCGGAAACGCCGCCCGAGCCCATTTCGCGGCGAGCCGGAGTCGGCTGTCCGGCCATGCTCAGTCCCCAGGGCGCCGTTCCTGTTGTCAGCGCGGAGCCCGATAATATTGCTGCGCCTCCGGAACGAGCTGCTTCAGCTTCTGAATCCTGGTCTCGTCCGATGGATGCGTGCTGAGGAATTCCGGCGGCGCGGCGCCACCCTTCTGGGAGGCCATTCTCTGCCAGAAGTCCACGGCCTTGTGCGGGTCGTATCCCGCCATGGCCATGAATATGAGACCCAGCCGATCGGCCTCCGTCTCTTGCAGACGACTGTAAGGAAGCAGAACGCCGACCTGGGCGCCCACGCCGAAGGCCGCCATCCAGAGCTGTTTTGTCTGGTCCGGCTTTGCCTCCAGCGCCTTTGACAGAGCGACACCGCCCATTTGGGTCACGAGCCCCTGGCTCATCCGCTCATTGCCGTGCTTGGCCACCGCGTGAGCGATCTCGTGTCCCATCACGACCGCGAGGCCGGCCTCATCTTTCGTGACCGGCAGAATCCCGGAGTAGACGACCACCTTCCCACCGGGCATGCACCAGGCGTTCAGCTCCTTGCTCTCCACCAGGTTGAATTCCCACTGATATCCCGACAATTCTCCGCTCATGCCTTTCTGGGCGAAGTAGCCTTCTACCGCACTCTGGACCTTTATGCCGACTCTCTTCACCATTTCGGTCTGTTCTCTGTTGGTGCTGAGCTTGTTTTCCTTCATGAAGTCCTGGTACTGCTGGAAGCTCATGGACAGCACCGTGGCGTCCGGGATGATGTTGAGCTGCCGCCTTCCAGTGAGAGGAACTGTCGTACAGGAAAGTAGAATGAGCGGGATGACGATCAGAATTGTCATCAAACGCAGCCGCATTTTCACTTCTGTTCCTCCTTCGCCGGTGGCCCGCCGGAGCACCAAGAGACTCAAAAGGGCAAGCCGGTGCACGGCTTGCCCGAGAGAGTGTAAGTCATGATTGCGGAAGACGTCATCCTCACAGCACCACCCGGCAGGCAGACGGACTTCGCGACACAACGCCTACGAGCCGGCCTTGTCTGCGTAACGGTCCAGTCTGTTGGAGAGAATGAAGAAGGTGGGCGCCCAGAGGCCCACGAAAATCCCGAAGCGTTCGGCGTGGGCCAGTTCCTCCGGAGTCCCCTGGCCTTTGGTGGCTGCCCAGACCACCAGGGCGGCTATTATGGAGATGAACCCCAGGACGAAACTGATATTCGAGAGAACCCTGTAGAACCTCATACTGACCTCCCTTGCCAGAGTGTTGGGACCGTCCCTGATAAGTCGCGTACCAGGTACGATCGACAGCAGCCTCACACGGCGAGAGATTCAATCACAATGCGGTAGCCTGTCAACGCAAAAGTGCATGCGGCCTGGCGCTTGACACAAGCCGGCCTTCCGTCTCATATTGTGAGGCCGCAATCGCCAGTTACTGAATATGTTGTGCGCTGACCGCTGCGGGAAGCAACTCTAGGGGGGCGTGACCGGGGGCGTGGCCGCGCCCGTAGGAGAAAGCGGCCCAGTCAACGCAAAGACTCTTTCCGGCTTGCAGAATCCCCTGGCATGCATCTCCCCAAGGTCTCTGAACTCGAAGACTCCTGAAGCCGCACTTCTTGTCCTGGGACACGCGAGGATCCGTCCGGTGTCCTGGCCGGCAAACTTCTCCAGACGAAAGGCGAGTACCACCGGTTCTCCTATGATGGAAAGCACCGCGCGACCGCCCTTGCCTATCCTGCCTATGGCGACGGGACCGGTTGCCACGGCCCAGTCCATGTGGAACGAAAACTCAGGAAGTGACCACACCGAGCTGTCGGCGGCCAGGCTCAATGCAAGCCTGTCCAGAGCGAGGGCCGCCGCACAGGCCTTGGTAGCCTGGTTCATTCCTGGCGGTCCTTCCACACGCGTGCTGCCGGACTTTCCGTCTGCCGCGGCTCCAGCTGCGTCCTCCCAGAACGCCACGATTGCGTCTCCCTGATACTCCTTGACTGTGCCGCGATGTTTTTCCGTCTCAGCGGCAAGTCGCTCGAACACCCGGCAGATCGATTCCTGCAGCTGAGTGGAAGCGGCTCTTTGAACAAGCCCAGTGTAGTCCCGTATGTCGCCGACCAGCACACTCGCCATCACCGGAATGGAGACCGCGACTGTGGCAGAGCGGGCCGTGTGCTTACGCCCCACGCTGTCTCCCTCGGGTTCCGGCCCGACCACGAATTCTTGTCCGTCTCCCACACGTATGGCCTGGCCAGACGAGACGTCCACTTCGAGGTTCGGAACCGCTCTTCGGCCGTCCACCCAGGTGCCGTTGAGACTCGTGTCGCGAACAAAACATCGCCCGTCGAGTGACTGGCTGATGGCGCAATGGCGGGAAGACACTGTAGGGTCGCACAGCAGCAGGACACCTGGTGGAAAGCCCTCGCCCTCGCCATAGCCCTCGCCATAGCGGCCTATTTCGATCCTGTCGTAGAAAGTGAAACGTTCCTCGTCGACGGTGCCAGCGCCGGCAACAAGTATCCTCGGAGGCCTATCGGTCCGAGGAGGCGTTTTGTAGAATCTCTGCATTCCCGACCCTTGCGTCTATGTTCATTCCTGTGTCTGTGTCTCTCTCTGTGTGTGTTTGTTTGTGGTTGGGGTGCGCGTGCGCCCCAGCGTGTGCCTGTGCCGCCGTCCCTGCCCTGCCTATTCGCCTTCTTTCTTGAGCAGCGCGACTTCTTCGGTCAGGGTCCTGATGCGCCGCGACATCGTCTCCATGATCCTGAAGGCGAGGGACGGGTCCTCTTGAATCTTGCGCATTATGCTCCTTCTATCGACCGTCAGAATGCGTACGTCTCCGACGGCGCGCACGGTCGCGGAGCGCATTTCGCGCTCGAAAACTGCCATTTCTCCGATGAACTCGCCTTTCCCGAGAGTCCTCAGGCGGAGTTCCCGTCCGTCCCTCTCCACCACGACTTCAACCTGCCCGTCCTGGATTATGTACATGCTGTCACCAGTCTCGCCTTGACGCACGATGATCTCGCCGTTCTTGTATGTCTTTCCGAGGGCTCCGGCTTGCATCAATTCATTCCTCCCCTGCTAGGCGCCGTCCTTCTTCAACATCGAGACTATCGAAATCCAGAGAAACCGTGCGATGAACGCCGGGTGGAGGGTCCGAAGGAAGATGTCCCGGTACGAAGCGCTTCCGGTAAAGAGGTCCCAGAGCACCTGGCTCATTCTTCTGCGCTCGCCCGACTTGCCCTGCTCGACCGAGGCCATGCGTAAGAGGGCGCGCCGCATAAACCGAATCCTCTGCACCTGGCGCGCCACGGCGAAGGTGAGCACGCCGATTCGATTGTCGTCGCCGATTCCTTTGCATGCAGGCCAGTAGTATGTCTCAAAATCAGCAGCGGACACGCCGTGAAACAGGGCCGTGGTGGCGGCTGCTTTGGCGGTTCTGTAGGCGGCTCCGATTCCGTCCTTGTAGAGTCTCGTGAACCCGCAGTCGCCTATGAAGACAACCCGATCAGAGAACGGCCTGACCGCCCCGCTGACGTTGATGCTGGGCCAGCAGTGGCAGGAGCTGCGTCCGGCGTAGCTCTCGGGAGGCAGGCATTCCCTGACCACGGGCGAGTCCAGAAAGGCCTGCACGAGCGCATCATCTATGTCCCTTCCCAACAGACACACGGTGGCGTAGTCGCCCTTGGGTATTATGGCCGCGAACTCGAGGCGCGGGATGCTCAGCAAGAAGACGTGCATCGAGCTCCCGAGGATGCTCGCCACGTTCCTGTCGCCAAGGTAGTATTCTCCGATGAACGTCCTCGTGGTCCTGGGCGGACGGTACCCGGCGACCATGCTCTGGAAGGACTTGAGCGCGCCGGTGTTGACCCCGACCGCGACCGCGACAAGGTCGTACGTTCCAAGTTTCCCGTCTCTCGTCCTGATGCGCGGACGTCCCGACTCCCAGCCTATTTCATCGACACGGCTGTGTATCAACTCCGCGCCTCTATCCCGAACGTGCTTCTGAAGAAAGCCGTCGAAGCTCCCCCACCTGACCTCTCGCGCGTCCCGCGGCCCCGGCCCCCGGAACACGGCCGCGATCCTCATCTCGCGAAGCGGAGTATCGATCCGAACGTTGCCCACGTCCGTGTGCAGCACGTAAGAGTCTATTCCTCTCTGCACGACGGTGGGCGGAATGCCGATTCCCTCGGTGGCGAGCGCCTGGACCAGCGATTCAGAGACGATGCCGCCGCACATGTTGCAGCCCTGAGGGGCCGCGGCCGAGAAATCGCGCGGCTCGTAGACGTCGACTCTGAGGCGCACCCCTGCCCTCTCTGCGAGCTCGAGCAGGAAGTAGCTGAAGAAGGAGCCTGCCGGACCGCCTCCGACTACTGCGACGCGGGCACCGTCTTCGAGTCTGGAGTCGACCCCCTTGCTTTCTGCCTGCCGTACGGCAGGTGTCTCCCTGGAGAAAGACGCTCTGAAATCTGCGGTCTTCATTGTCCTGGCCAGTGAACGAAGGCGTGACATCTCTCAAGAGGGGGCTTTAATTGTTAGCACAGACCACGGAGACATGCAACATCTGGCTGAGGGCATGATGGGACCAAAATGATAAAGCCGGAGTTCGGCCCGGCGTCATCGTCGGGCCAGGACGACAACGCCGGAGTTTAGTGCCGAACGGAAAAGGCCGCCATCACGCACGAGGGTCTTTCAGAACCCAGCGCAATGTGCTATAATGCACGCTGCTACAGTCATCAGGACATCTTGCGGCCACCTCATAACCTCCAGGGAGGAGCTTGCCATGTTTTCCACTCGCCGGTTCAAGGCCGCTTTCCTCTCTGTCTTTCTTGCGTTCGCTGCTTTCGTCGCACTCGAGCCCGCCGCTATCGCGCTCGAGCGGCCGACCACCGACAGAGCCGGATTGCAGGAGCTGGCCGGCCTCTTTCAGAGCAGGCTCCAGTCTCATCGAGGTCTCACCTACTACAGACTCCTCGCGAGTACAGAGCCGGCACAGCGGGCTCTGAACGAGAACCCCAACATCAGACTGATATTCGTGGACGACAAGGGCAGGCCGCTCTACTACCATGTGGACAACCTCACCGCAGCTAAGACCGTGAGCACCAACAAGGTGTGGCCTGGCGGCGGATATGGATACTCACTCACCGGTTCCGGCACAACCCTCGGCAAGCTGGCGATATGGGACGGGGGCGGGGTTCGCACCACACATCAAGAGCTCACCGGGCGTGTCACACAAATCGACACTCCAGGAGGTACCAACTTTCATTCGACCCACGTGGCGGGGACAATGATAGCAGCCGGCGTGGTCGCCAATGCAAAAGGTATGTCCTACCAGGCCAACCTCGCGGCGTACGACTGGGACAGCGACAACGCAGAAATGGCCGCAGCAGCAGCCGCGGGGATGAACGCGTCTAACCATTCGTACGGGTACATCTCCGGCTGGTATCAATCCGGAGGCTGGTACTGGTTCGGTGACACTGACGTGAGCGCAGTTGAGGATTATTCCTTCGGCTTCTATAGCTCCCCCGCACAGGACTGGGACAACATCGCGCACGACGCTCCCTACTACACGATTGCGGTGTCGGCGGGCAACGATCGTGATGACGCCGGTCCGGCTCCGGGCGGAGGACACTGGGTGTGGGACAATGTTGCCGGTGACTGGGTATGGAGCACGGCCACTCGCGACAGGGACGGCGGCACCGACGGGTATGACTGCATCTCTTACGCCGCAATCGCCAAGAACGTGATCTCTGTCGGCGCTGTCAACGACGTAGCCGCGGGGTACTCGCAACCAAGCGACGTTGTCATGAGCTCCTTCAGCGGTTGGGGGCCCACTGACGACGGCCGGATCAAGCCCGACCTGGTCGCGAATGGGATAGGTCTCTATTCGTGCATTAACACGAGCAACTCTGCCTACGCCTCGTACGATGGAACTTCCATGTCTTCTCCGAATCTCACGGGCTCACTCAATCTTCTGATACGGCATTACGAATCCACACACGGCAGTACGACGCCGCTTGCCTCCACCATGAAGGCGATTCTGGTTCAGACCGCCGACGAGGCCGGTGCCAACACCGGGCCCGATTACAAGTTCGGTTGGGGACTGGTCAACACGCTCAAGGCCGCCAACCTCATCACCAGTGACACCACGGATTCCTTCTGGATCCGCGAGGACGCACTTACGAGCGGCGCGAGAGACACCCTCTATTTGTACAGCACCGGTGCGAGCCCTATTCGTCTGACCCTTGCGTGGACCGACCCGGCCGGTACTCCGCCATCGCCCTCGTTGAATCCAACCACCAGGATGCTTGTCAACGACCTTGACCTACGCATGGTGCGCATGGCGACCTCGACGACGTATTATCCCTACGTGCTGGATCCAGCTAACCCGTCCAACGCAGCCACCACGGGTGACAACATCCGGGACAACGCCGAACAGATATACCTGGCCTCGCCTGCTGCCGGACATTACAGGATCACTGTGGCCCACAAAGGCGGCCTGGCGGCGACCCAGACCTACTCGCTCGTGGCCTCTCAGAAGATGAGCACGGCCACACCTGACCAGATCCTGCCCGAGGTCACGGTCGTGAGGCCGAATGGTGGCGAGACTTTCTACGGTGGGACCCAGGACACTATCAGGTGGGTGGCCACGGACAACGAGGGTGTTACACGCGTGGACCTTTTTTACTCTACTAACGGTGGGAGCACATATCCGTACACGATAGCGACCGGTGAGGCGAACGACAGTGTGTACGTGTGGGACGTGCCCTACAAGAACTCGGCAACGGCCAAGGTGAAGGTGGTGGCCTACGACGCGGTCACAAACCAGGGGAACGACGTCAGCGACGAGAACTTCAGGTTGGCCATAGACATGAATGGGCCGGCGGTGACTGTTGTGAAGCCGAACGGTGGGGAGGTGTTCTACGAGGCAACCCAGGACACTATCAGGTGGACAGCCACGGACGAGGTTGCAGTGGATTCGGTGAACATCTACTACTCCACTGACGGCGGGAGCACTTATCCGTACACGATCTCTACCAGCGAGCCCAACGACGGTGAGTACCCCTGGACTATTCCCGCCATGTATTCAGTCACGTGCAAGGTGAAGGTGATTGGATACGATCCGTTCTTCAACGAGGGGGAGGACGTCAGTGATGCTGATTTCACGATAGCTCCGCCTCCGGACATCACGCCTCCTGAGGTGACTGTTGTGAGGCCGAACGGCGCTGAGGTTTTCTTCGTGGCCTCTGAGGACACGATCAGGTGGATAGCGACTGACAACGAGGGTGTGGATTCGGTGAACATCTACTACTCCACTGACGGTGGGAGCACGTATCCGTACACCATTTCTACCAGCGAGCCCAATGACAGTACTTACATCTGGACAATACCATCGACGCTGTCGGAGGACTGCCTGGTGAAGGTCGTGGCCTACGATACTTCGGAGAACTCCGCGGAAGACGTGAGCGACGTCGTGTTCACCATCGCTGACGGCATGCCGCCTTCAGTCACCGTGATCCGGCCTAACGGCGGGGAGATATTCTACGTGGCTCAGGACGACACCATTAGGTGGGTGGCGACTGACGAGTTCGGGGTGGATTCGGTGAGCATCTACTACTCGACAGATGGTGGCTCTACGTTCCCCAACGTCATTTCGACTGGCGAGCCGAACGATTCAGTCTACGTGTGGGACGTACCCAACACGCCGTTGGCTGATTGCGTTGTCAAGGTGGTGGCCTACGACACCTCGGAGAATTCTGGGGAAGACGTGAGCGACGCCGTGTTCAGCATCGAGACACCTGTGGGAGTGGAGCCGGCGCCTGGTGTGAACGTGTTCGGGCTGGCGCAGAACTATCCCAACCCGTTCAATCCGCTCACACGGATGGAGTTCAGCCTGGGTGTGAGGTCACACGTCTCGCTCAGGATCTACGACGTCTCGGGTAAGCCGGTGAGAACGCTGGTGGACGAGACCCTGGGTGCGGGCAGGCACGGTGTGCTGTGGAACGGTGAGGACGAGAGCGGCAGGCCCGTGGCTTCTGGGGTCTACGTGTGCCGTCTCGAGGCAGAGGGCAAGACCGCCATGTGCAAGAGCGTGCTCCTGCGGTAGGCGGGATACGGCAGGACCGCGATGTGAAACTGCGTGCTCCTGCAATAGGCGGCGATGACAGCGCCAATTGGCGAGCGTTGCGATAGACACACGCAGCATGGACACGCCCTGTCCGGATCTCCAAAGAGACAACGGCAAAACTTGAAGACGGGCCGAGCGCAGGCGTCTTCTCGTGAGCAAAGTATGGGCAGGGTCCTACCGTAGGGTACGCACGGCAAGTCCTGCGATAGCCAGAAGGATCACGGCACCAATGACCGCGACGGCAAGACTCGGCAGGTTGAAGCCGATGTCGAATCCGCGGCCGGTGATGAGCTGCATGAGTATTCCGCCAAGGAACGCCCCGACAACGCCGACAACGACGTTGAGCCAGCAGCCCTGGGTCCTACCGGTTATCTTGCTTGCAACCCACCCCGCGATGAGACCGAGAACAATCCAGCTGAGAAGTCCCACGGCAAGTCCTCCATCCTGGTTAGAGTACACTACTACCAGACTCTGATCGGTCGTGTCACGCGTGCCGTCAAGTAGATCTTCCTCCGGCGATTCTACTCGAGCTCCCTCACGGCTTTCAACAGTTCTTTCCGCACCGGCGGCTCCTATGCCCAATGGCCAACTCTCTCAGCGATGATGAGTTTGGACTTGGGAAGCAGCTTGTGAGACGGCGTCTGACAGTTTGATTCCTGCGGGGACCGATGGACATTTCTAAGTTGCGAGTACATGGACGTCTCGGCGCGCTTGCCAGGCGTGCTCCCTTTCCTTATGCTAGTGGTAATGCGTTACTCTGTCGGCAGGGCGTTGAAGGGCTAAGCCCAGAGTGGTCTTACTTCGGGGTGCACCTAAGAAAGGAATCGGACATGAGACAGGACGAGAAAACAGCAGTGCCAGAGGAGTTGCTCGGCAAAGTCGCAGACCTCGCCAATCTCATTGACTACCAGCAGGGCGCCGTGGTCAGCAGAACGGTCATAAACAAGAAGACTGGAACCGTCACCCTGTTTGCCTTCGACAAGGGTCAGGGGCTGAGCGAACACACCGCACCGTTTGACGCGTTGGTTCACGTGCTGGACGGCCAGGGCGAGGTGGCGATTTCGGGAAAGCCGCTTCACCTGAAGAGCGGTGAGATGGTGATCATGCCGGCAAACGAACCTCACGCGCTCAAGGCGACGGAGAGGTTCAAGATGATGCTCGTGATGATAAGGTCGTGAGCAGGAGGGCGTGCCTTCATCTGCCCATGAGGACACAGAACAGAGCATATCTTTTTGCCATGCTGGCTGTGCTTTGCTGGTCGACGGTGGCATCTGCGTTCAAGCTCACGCTTCGCGAGGTGGACTATCTGACCCTCCTGTTCTTGTCCTCCTTGGTGTCAACGGTGTTTTTCTTCCTCGTTCTCGTCGCCCGGCGAAAGACCGCCCTGATAACGGACAGCTTCGCCAGGCCCGGACGCCCCCTCCTCCGCTCGGCCGCGAACGGTTTTCTCAATCCCTTCTTGTACTACGTGATTCTGTTCAAGGCCTACTCTCTGCTGCCCGCGCAGGAGGCGCAACCGCTCAACTACACCTGGCCGCTGATGCTGGTCTTGTTCTCCGCCCCCATGTTGGGCCAGCGGATCCGGCCCTTGAGCGTGCTGGCAATGCTGGTGAGTTTCCTCGGAGTCCTCATAATCTCGACGCACGGTGATTTGTTCGGGCTTCGGTTCACCAACCTGCTCGGGGCGCTACTCGCGATGGGAAGTGCGGTCGTGTGGGCTCTCTTCTGGCTTACTAACGTGAGGGACGAGCGAGACGAAGTTCTGAAGCTCTTCCTCAACTTCCTGTTCGGTTTCGCCTACATTCTGGCGACCACGGCCGCGCTGGCGGCGCTCGGCCTGCGGCCGGCAGTGCTCCAGCACGTGACTGCGGCGGGAGCCCTCGGGTGCGCTTACACGGGCTTGATAGAGATGGGCGTCGCGTTCACTCTGTGGCTGAAGGCACTGCAGCTGACGGAGGCCACGGCCAAAGTGAGCAATCTCATTTTTCTCTCCCCGTTCGTGTCGCTCGTCTTCATACGCGTTGTCGTGGGAGAGAGAATCCTACCGTCTTCAATCCTCGGCCTCACGTTCATCGCGGGCGGCATACTGCTCCAACGCAGCGTCAGGAGCGCGTGAGGCCGGGCGCTCCGGCTACTTCACCTCCGGAATAACAGGCAGGACCACGTGCGAGGGATACCGCGCGTCGTGGTAAACGGTCTGCCTGGCGGCCTTGTACTTTGTCTCTGTCTCGTTGTGCCCTCCGGTGTTCAGATTGCGCGAGAACACCGGGAACGAGGCGGAGGCGACCTCCACCCTGAGCTTGCTCCCGGCAGGAATGGTGATTCCGGTGTGCCAGAGATCGAGATGGTACTCGTAGACTTGACCGGGCTTGAGCGACTCGGGTTTGCTGAACGAGCTCCGATAGCGAGCCCGAATCTTGCCCTCCACCAGCGGGAAGACCGCTCCAGACGGCTCGACCTCCGAAAGACGCATGAACCAGTCCGTGTCTTTGGCTGAACTGGCGGCGTAGAGGACCGCGGAAACAGGGCCAACGAACGTGAGAGGTTCGTCGAGCAAGTCCGTCTGGTAGACGAGTATGTCCGAACGCTCCTCGTTCACTTTGCCATAGTAGGCCTTGCTTCTCGCCAGCTCGGCTTCGACCGAGTAGGTGTTAGCTTTTTCCGGTTCGTACAAATCGCTTGGTCCGCCTGACGTTCCGGGCGTCTGCTTCTCCGGACGGTCATTGTTCTCAGGCCGCGATCTGTCTCCGGCCGGCGTGGACTGAGCCGGATTGTGCCTCTCTTCGGACTCGTCGGGTCTCACGTAGTAGTACGGACTCGGTGTCGGATCACCTGGATCGTACACGAACTGGTCGACCGGAGCTCCCGCCGCGGCCGGTTCCATGACAAGCGTACCGTCACCGTTCGACGTGTTGGCGTGGCCTCCGCTGGCCAGGTAGAACCTGGTTATCTTTGTCTCCGGAAGCGGATAAACGTCTCCAGTGAGCCACTTGTCCGAACCCATCACAAAGAGGTTCACGAGCGGTTCCTTATCGATCCCGTTCTCTATCCCCTTGAGCCAATGGTCCAGCCATCTCAGGTACTCACGCTGGAGATCGATGATGGCCGTTTCTCCGAAATCCCTGTCGCGTATCCGCCGCGTGGCCGTGTCCGTGTGACCCCACGGCCCCAGTACGAGCTTCTGGTAGCGGTGTCCGTGGGACCGCATTCTGAGGTAGTTGAGCTTGGTGCCGATGCCGTCTCCGTCGAACCACCCGGACTGATGGAAGACCGGGATGTCCAGATTCTCGAGATGATCGAGAAAATTCGCAGGTTCCCAGTACGAATCGTTGTTCGGGTGCGCGATCCACTTGCGCCAGTAAGGATTTGCCTTACCGAGCACCTCCTTGTCCACGTCGATCACGGGAAGGTGCTTTAGAAGGACGGTGTATTTCTTGTCTCCTATTTCCCTCAGCGTGTTGCCCGAGATGTCCGCCGTCGCCCTGCTCTCGAGCACGTCGGCCCACCAGATCGCACCAGTGAGGAAGAACACGCCGTGTTCGTAGGGAATGTTGAAATACGGGTCCGGCGGAGACACGTTGGGAATCATCGTAACCAGATGCGGCGGCCGTTCGCGCGCCGCCCACCACTGAACCCAGCCGAGATAGGAACCGCCTATCATGCCTATCGTGCCGGTGGACCACGGCTGCACGGACAGCCACTCGATAGTGTCGTAGCCGTCCCTTGCTTCGTTGACAAACGGTTCCCAGACTCCCTGCGAGGAGAACCGGCCGCGGCAGTCCTGGACAGCGTAAACGTATCCGCGCCTGGCAAAGAAATTGGCCTGGATTTCGTTCAATTCCTTCTTGTATGGAGTGCGCACCAATATCACAGGGAACTGACCATCCACTTTGGGCCTGTATACGTCCGTGGCCAGGTTGATCCCGTCACGCATGGGCACCTGAACGGTCCTGTCAATCACGACCTCGTACTCCGGTCTGGAGAGAAGAGAGTCGGCGGTTTCCTGCTTCAGCATTGACTCGTAGCCCTGCCGCACGTAGGCCGCGTGCTGCGCGGGCACGTCACCAAACGCAATCTTTCCCTTCTCGTCCACGTAGAGTGTGACGTTGACACCCGGAAGCCCGTAGGTGTAGCGGGTGAGCTTCACGTCCCGGCCCGAGACCACGCGTTCCACAGTGTCCATGCGCTCCAGGCTTGCGTCCATGACCACGCTGGGGATAATGAATATCGGGAACGTCTGCTTCCCCGCCTTTTCCTGGTCGTAGGAGCGAACGGCCAGGCTCATCAGGGCGGGACTGAAGTTCTCAAACAGGATCGTCCCGGGCTTGAGATTGACCGTGGAAACTTCGTTCCGGCTCGTTATCCTCGCAACACTGCCGTCACGCACGGTGCTGGCCGGCCCCAGCGGCGTGTCCATTCGCATTTCTGTCCAGACGCCCGACGAATCCACTTCGATCTCGAGCGAAGACTTCACGCTCTGCCCGGCCATCGTGAGGGTGTATTCGCTAGTGTAGGAGCCGTCTGCCTCCCAGGCGAAGTGCTGAGTCACGAGAAGCTGTTCATTGAGGTAGACGTAGTACGTGCCCTCATCGGATGTGCCCGAGATAGCCGGAAGATAGAACTCCGAGGCCCCGGCCGAGTCACTGCTTCCCGCGTTTGCCGGGGGCGCCACGGACGTATCGGCCTGGGAACCAGCCGCGGCTGACGCAGTCTGCGGAGATGGATCGGCCTGTGAGCCGGCCGCGGTTGTGTTGGACCCGTCCGAAACCTGGCCTGCCGGCGAAACAGACGCGAAGCAGACCAGCAATGCCGACAGTATCAGGAACGAAAGTGCGATAGTCCGGGAACGACTAAACGTGAATCTCATTCGGTATGACACGGCTGCGTTCACCCTCCTGTTAGTGCATCCTGATCCGCAAGATACATTGATCCTCGACTGACTTCGGACGGGGCGATTTCGAGAACTGCTGATCACAACCAGGGCTGTTACCAGGGCCGGGGAACACGGTTCGTGCAGTCTGAGACGCCGACTGTCCACGGCCCTACAATTCTCGGAATCTGCCTATCAGGGTCCGAGCAGTTTCGCAAGTTTACTACGCCGGTCCTCTTCGCTCACCTCAGACCGGTCGAACCGTTCTTCGAATCGGGGCGCTTCTTTCCTGAAGAATGTGCCGAGCGCAATCGGCGCATCGGAACCGTAGTCCCACTCTCTCACTCTTGCACACGCCTGCTCGAAGTCGGAGGGATCGTGGTCCCTCAGCTCGTAAACTTTCTGGTTGTAGTAGTCGTACACGTTGAAGAAGGTGGCGCAGACCTGGAGCACGTCCACGATGGCGAAGCCCGGGTGCGAGATTGCCTCTTTCATGATGGCCTTCAGCATATCCAGCTTGCCGGAGTAAGCCCGGCCCACGAAGCTGGCTCCGCTCGCGAGCATGAGTTCGAGCGGGTTGAGCGGAGATTCGAGCGTGCCGCGCGGCGTCGAACGACCCTTGAAACCGAGCGGCGAGGTCGGGGTGTACTGACCGGTCGTGAGGCCGTAGACGCGGTTGTTATGAATGAACATCGTGATGTCGATGTTCCGCTTGGCCGCAAAGACGAGGTGCTCCAGCCCCTCGCCATACGCATCGCCGTCCCCGGCGAAGCCGATCACCTTGAGACCGGGATTCGCGATCTTTATCCCCTGCGCAACCGGCAGGACCCTGCCGTGAATCGAGTAGAAGCTGTTCATGTTGACGTAGTCGGCGATCTTGGCGTGGCAGCCGATTCCGGCCACCATCACAATGTTCTCTAATGGCGTGCCCTCTTCCACCAGCGATTTGAGAACAGACTTGATCGCATTCAGGATCGCAAAGTTTCCGCATCCGGGGCACCAGGTGTTCTTGGCCGAAGTTGCAAGATCTTTGAGTTCCATTTGGGCTCCTTCGGTCATAGGATTCGCTCGAGCTCCGCTTTGAGCTCCTCGTACGAGAACGGACGTCCGTCATACTTGGAGATCCGTGACTCGACGCCGAATCCATGCAACTTGACGAGATTCGCGATCTGGCCGGTGGCATTGTTTTCCACCGAGACGAGCTTCTTCACGCCGTCGAGGGCGGCTTCGAATTGCCTCGTGGGAAACGGCGAGAGCACGACCGGCTGGATCACTCTCAACCCCAGCTTGTCTCCGACCTCCGCACACACTCCTTTGTTCGAACCCCAGCATAGGACGGCCAGTTCGGAGTCCTTCTTGCCGTAGACCCTCACCGTTTCGTAGTTCTCCAGCTCCTGCGCCAGATAATTCCCTTTCCGGAGACGCTTCTCGTACATCTTCTTCGTCTCGGATGCTTCTTCAGTTGTGATTCCATATTCGTCGTGCTCGTAGCTGTTGACCTTTATCACGGCGCCCCTGGCCGGCGGGAAGGCGAGAGGCGATACTCCCGCTCCCGAACCCGGGTGCTCGCCCGGGCCACTGGCGTTCCCTTCGGCGGTGCTGCCGGCCGTGTCCGGGCTCCCGGCCGCTTCGCCTTCGTTGGGGCCTGAGCCGGCGTGCGCGCCCGCGTCCGTGTCCCTGTACCTGGCGTAGGCGCCCTTCCCATCCCACATGAGCGGCCCGGGGAACGATCCAGCGTCCCAGGGTCCCTTCGCGGGCCGGGCTTCCGCAAGGTCGAAATTGAAGCCTCCCTCGCTCAGTGTCTTGTCCGAAAGAACGATGGACGGTGTCTGATACTTCCACGTCATGTCGAGCGCGACACGGGACCAGTAGAATGCCTCTTCCGCGTCTCCGGGCGCCACGACGAATCGCACGAACTCGCCGTGGCCCGCGCTCAGGACAAACTGCAGCTCGCTCTGTGCCGTGTACGTCGGAAGACCTGTGCTGGGGCTGGGACGCTGTCCCACAAAAACGACTATCGGGAGCTCGGCAGCACCCGCCAGGCTCAACCCTTCTGTCATGAGACAGAATCCTCCGCCCGACGTGCCCACGGCGACTCTCTCGCCCGCGTATGAGAAACCCAGCGCCATCAGCATGACGGCTATCTCGTTTTCCGGGTGTATTACTTTAAGTGAAAATTCGTCCGCGACGTCAGCCAGAAAATGCAGGAGGCTCGAGGACGGCGTCATCGGATAGGCGATGTAGGTCCTGAGGCCCGCCGCCACAAGCCCCATGCCGGACGCTTCGTTGCCGGTGAGAATCGGGAGAGCCGCCTGCGCAAGCGCCTCGAGCTTCATGACGGCTCGAGAGAGCTCGAAGCCCCTCGAGGCCAGCTTGAGGTTCAGGTCCACTGCCTTTTCGATGTGCTTGCGCAGAAGCTGCTCGAGAGTCGGCCATTCGATGGAGATGCATCTGGCGAAGGCACCGATCAGACAGGAGTTTCGCATGACCGGCTTTGCGCCTTCTTCCTGAAGGATCTTGCGCAGGGGAAGGCCGATTGCGCCGGCAGGAGCGGCCTCGCTTCGAACGACGTCTGAATCGAAGACTACGTTGGCCGGGCGCTTGAGCCGCGGCAGATGGGAGTCGAGAGAATTCTGGTCCAGAGCCAGAAGGAAATCCACGCTGTTCCGGTGGGTGGCGATCCTGTGGGGAGCCGCGCGGACAATCGAGAAGTTGTGCCCCCCTCTGATGAGGGAGCCGTAGTCGAAATAGAGATACGTCCGATATCCGAGCCCTCCCAGCAGCTTTGAGAGAAGAAGGCCCGCTTGATTTATGCCGTCTCCGGCTTTGCCTCCGACCAGCACCGAGAGTTCAGCCATGACGTCTCACCCCGCAAGCGGCCACGACGCCTGTCAATTGCGCACGTCCGCAACGATCGAACGTTCCCGGACCCATCTTGCCGGAGCACGATATCACCGAATGGCGAGTTTTTCAACTGTTTGACGATTCCTCAATTCACCCAAATCTGGTGACGCCGGCCCACCTCGGGTGCGAACGCGAAAGCGTGGAAGGCGCGGCGCACGGACACGGCCTTCAGAGAAGAAACGGGGTAACCGGCCATCTTGTTTATTTCGCTTGACTTCTGGGCACGGGTGTGATACAAACTTTCTGCTTTCCCATCAGCATTGAACGTTTAGAGGTCGCACGGATAGCAAGGGAGCCTGCAACGCGAGACGGCGCAATCCCTCCCTGAACTGTTCCTGAGTCAAAGTGGTCCGGCCGCAGCTTACTTCGCTGCTGCCGTAATGGCCCATCCATCGCCTCCGGGACGCACATGACCATCGCCGGGTTTACTTACCAGAGCCCTGCCCGCTGTATGTTCGACCCCGACACTTCGTTGGGTCTTTCCCGCCGATTTCGTTTCTTTTCACACATTGCTCCAGCACATGCTGCCCGCCACGTCTGCGTTGGTCTTCGGAACGCTCCGGTTTTCCGAGGCGCCCCGGCAGATGCTGTGCGCTTTGCCATCTGCG
>Ga0315291_10001338_pt1 | contig 32974 bp, 29 predicted proteins | sample YL17G12_20_MG_FD_203070 | JGI IMG/M metagenome (GOLD analysis project Ga0315291, IMG submission 203070) | Sediment microbial communities from Yellowstone Lake, YNP, Wyoming, USA - YL17G12_20 | ecosystem: Environmental > Aquatic > Freshwater > Lake > Sediment | place: USA: Wyoming | collected...
AATCCGTTCGATCGCGGCCGCATCTTGCATGCGTCCACGATCCCCGAAACGCCGAAAACGGGCAATACTAATTTGCTCAAGTTATTCTTTCGCGGTGCCTTAGCGGGGCACTATTTCGATTTGAGGCATTCGTCCAAGAACTGAATCCCCTCGGTCACCGCCGAGCGATCGACGAAGGCGCCCAGATGCCCCGCCTTGGGAACCACGTAGAGCCTGGCGGTGACTCCCAGGCGCTTCAGTTCGGCCACCATCTTGGTGGGGTATTCCACCGAGACCACGCCGTCGAACTGCCCGTGGTAGAAGAACATCGGCGGGTCGTCGGCCGAGACGAACTCAGCGGGCGAGGCCGCCTGATAGATTTTGGGAAGCTCGTGCCGGGTTCCACCCAACCAGAAGGCCAGCCTTTGGCCGTCTAGCGGCACGTCGCGGAAGTCGCAGGGGGCCCCGCCGGCGACGACCGCCTTCAGTCCCGTGCCGCTGGTGCCCAGCAGGGCGACCAGGTGCCCGCCGGCCGAGTAGCCCCAGGCGCCGAGCCGGTCAGGGTCGATCTTGTACTGTCGGGCGTTTTCTCGCATCCAGAGCAGGGCGGCGCGGCAGTCTTCGATCTGGGCGGGGAACTTGTACTTCGGCGCCAGCCGGTAGTTGATGGTTACGGCCGTGCAGCCTGCTTCGGCGAGCTGTCGGGCGATGCCGGCCATCTGGTTCTTGTTGCCCACCGTCCAGGCCCCGCCGTGTACGCAGAGGACTCCCGGGAAGGGGCCGTTGCCGGCGGGCCGATAGACGTCCGCCCGCAACGGCTCATCCTCTCGCGGGGCATAAACCAGGCTGCGGATCGTCTCGTACGAGGGCTCGGCGGCCAGCGCACGCAGGGCAGGCAAAGCCACGCAACCGGCCAGCACCGCGGAGAACGCCACGTTTGCCCGGCGGAAGACCATCTCTCTCACTCCCGGAGCACGTCTGGAAACACCCGGCCAAGTGTCTATAATAGCAGTCAGGGCCCCGCCTGACAAACTTTGCGCCGGGACGTGTGCAGCACGTTTTTGCGGCAACTTGGCGGCTGGGGTGCCTGGGGTCGAGCGGAGCGAGCCCCCAGTCAGGCGCGCTGGGGGCAGCCTGCGGCTGACCGCCAGCCACCCACGCATCCGCCCAAAAAAGCCTGCCAGATACCGCGGGGCGTCCCCCTTGCCGGCGGGGTCGGCTACCGTAGTCACCCTGCCCATCGCTGCCGGTCTGCTGGAGAGAACTCGTGTCGGACAGGCTTTCGACCATCGAGGCGGCCGTTCGGGCGATTGCCGACGGGCAGATCGTGATCGTCATGGACGCCGAGGACCGCGAGAACGAGGGGGATTTCGTCTGCGCCGCCGAGAAGGTCACACCGGCGATCGTCAACTTCATGATCACCCACGGCCGGGGCCTGTTCTGCATGCCGGTCCTGCCCGAGGTCTGCGACCGGCTCGAACTGCCGCCGATGGTCGAACAGAACACGGCTCCGCTGGGGACGGGCTTCACGGTCCCGGTCGACCATCGCAGTTGCCGCACGGGGATCACGGCGCAGGAGCGGGCCACCACCATCCGGGCGATCGTGGATCCGGCGAGCACTTCCGCGGACTTCGTCCGGCCCGGTCACGTCTTTCCCCTGATTGCCAAGGAGGGGGGCGTGTTGCGGCGGGCCGGCCACACCGAAGCTGCGGTCGATCTGGCCCGCATGGCCGGCCTGCAGCCGGCCGGCGTGCTCTGCGAGATCCTCGACGAAGGCGGTGACCGGGCGAACCGGGAGCGACTCCTGGCGATGGCCGAGCGGTTCCACCTGGAGATCATCACCATCGAGGAGCTGATCCGCCACCGCCGCCGCAGCGAGAAACTGGTCTACCGGCTGGCCGAGGCGGACCTGCCCACCCGTTTTGGCCCGGGGCGGTTCATCGCCTACGGGGTGAAGCACGAAGAGCAACAGCCGGTGGCCATCGTGATCGGCCGGCCCGACCAGGCGGCCGAGCCGCTGGTCCGGCTGCACTCGGCCTGTTTCACGGGCGACCTGCTGGCCTCGTTGCGGTGCGACTGCGGCGACCAACTGCGGATTGCCCTGGAGATGATCGGCCAGGAGGGGGCCGGCGTGCTGGTCTACCTGCCCCAGGAGGGCCGTGGCATCGGGCTGGTCGAAAAGATCAAGGCCTACAACCTCCAGGACCAGGGGCTGGATACCGTGGAGGCCAACCTGGCGCTGGGCCATCAGGTCGACGCCCGCGACTACGGGGTAGGCATCCAGATCCTGAAGGATCTGGGGCTCTCGAAGGTCCGCGTGCTGACGAACAATCCCAAGAAGACCGACGCCTTCATCTACGGGGGCTTCGACCTGGAGGTCGTCGACCAGGTCCCCATCATCGGCCCCATCCACGAGTACAACCAGCGCTACATCGCCACCAAGCGCGACAAGCTGGGCCACAAGCTGCCGTAGCCCGCAGTTCTCACCAACACCCGACCTTGGATCGCATTGATAGGGGTAGGGATGGCCGATTGGTTTCGGCCACCCCTCCCTCCGAACCGGACGTGCGGTTCTCCCGCATCCGGCTCTCCGGTTGATGGTTTCACCTCCCAGAGGATTGACAGGCCGAGGCATGGGCGGCAACCAGACTGTACAGCCCTTGTTCGGCGAAAAAGGCGTTGGGCCAGCGATGGAAGTCCCATCCCTTGGCCACCCCCCGACGTTTGCTGCGTTTGCGGAGGATCGCCCGCAGACGCTGGCGAACCCAGCGGTCAAGCGGGGCGAACACGAACGGTCGGCTGTGTTGGAAGTACGCGAACCAGCCCTGGAGGGCCCGGTTGACGTCGGCGATGATGGACCGCAGCGAGCGTCCCGAGGTCCGTTTCGTCTTGGGCCGCAGGGCATCTTTCAACTTCCGGACGCTCTTCTGGCGGGCCCAGTGGCGGATGCCCCGCCGGGTGCCGCGAAAATGGTAGCCCAGGAAGTCAAACCCTTCGGCTGTTGCGTTGACGATGCGGGTTTTCGTCGGGTGCAGCGTCAGTCCGTTCTCCGCCACCCAGGCTTGTACCAGCTCCAGGGCCCGTTGGGCCTCGGCGGCAGTGCGGCAGAGGATCACGAAGTCGTCGGCGTAGCGGACCATCTGCAAGCCTTCGCGGGCCAGCAGGTGGTCCAGCGGGTCCAGGTACACGTTACTCAGCAGCGGGCTGAGCACGGCCCCTTGCGGGGCGCCGCTCTCGGGAGTCCACTGCGAAGCCCCGTCCATGATCTTTGCCTTCAGGAACTTTTCGATCAGCGACAACACCTGGCCGTCGGCGATCTTCTCCTTCAGGCAATCCATCAGCCGGTCGTGCGGGATCGAGTCGAAATAGCCTTTCAGGTCGGCGTCAACCACGTGGGTGTAGCCTGCCTGCAGCAGCTTCTCGACCCGTCGCAAGGCGTCCTTGCAACCGCGTCCGGGACGGAACCCGTAGCTTTGTTCGGCGAAGTCGCGCTCGAAGATCGGCTCGATCACGTTCACAATCGCTGCCTGGACAGTCCGGTCACGCACCGTGGGAATGCCCAAGGGACGCCTCTCGGTCGATCCCGGCTTGGGGATGTGTACGCGTCGGATCGCCTGGGGCTGGTACGTGCCCGCCTTGATCTGGTCCGACAGCTCCCAAATCGAGTCGGGCAGTCGTCGCACAAAAGCTGCGACGGTCACGTGGTCCACGCCCGGGGCTCCGTCATTCGCCGCGACCTGCTGCAACGCCGCCAGCAGATTCCGCTGGGCAAACACCTTGTCAAACAGTCGGAACCATTTGCCTCCTTCCACTCCCTGGACGAGAGCCGTCAACATGCGAACCGTCCAGACGCACGGTTTGGCGCAGCCCCATACGGGGTGCACCGCTTCGGCTTGCTGAGCCAGCGGCACTCTCGCCGAGGGGTCTTCCGCACGCCTGGTCATTCGTCATCCATCTCCCTGGAGCCCTTCGCTCCACCGGCGTTACCCGGCTTCCTCGCTACTATGGCTCCTCTGACTCCTGCCCGGCGCTGTCTGGTGCCGTGCAGGTCTCTCTGCGTCATGTGTCTTGCCTTCCGACCATTCCGCCTCCAACCACCTGGTGTCCCCCGCCATCGCTTTAGCACGCTACCCCTCAGCGTGACAGGCTTCCGTTTCCGGTCTGGGCTTCGCCACTTGGCAGCAGGCTTGCCGGAACACCCGGCCGAATCGAGTTCACTTTCGTTGCGGACTAGCCGTTCGCCTCCCGGTACTCCCCACCCCGCCTCGCGGCGACGCAGTTCCGTTCGGCTACAAGCCGGAGAGCGTCTACTTGAAAAGGACCTTCACCTTTCTGACAAAACACACTTACAGACGTACTGCCACTGCTTCGCAGAAGCAGTGCGGGGTGGAACCCCTCTTCACTGCTTGCCGTGCGTCAAGCAGTGGCACACTGTGGTGAGATGCGGCCCGACCCCTCCGCCCGCGCAAGACGGCCCGCCAACCCGCAGAATCGGCAGCTTTTTCCTGCCTTCGTCCGGCGCGTGGCCTTTTTGCAGCGTATATTTGTTGCGATCGTTCTGCATTCCGCCGCCGGAAGCGTGACCGCAGGCGGCATAATCGACACCATCGCAACATCCGTACGCCGATGCCGACAGTTCGACCGGCCAGCCTGCTGGTGGCCTGCGCACTGCTGGGTGTGTGGCCTGCTGCCGCGGAGGCTGCCTTCACGGGCTGCGTCCGGGTTTCCGACGAGGCAGACAGGACTCTTTCCATTGGCCCGGCGGCCGGGACCGCCGCCGGGTGGCCGGGGTCGAGCGCCAGCGAGCCCCCGGAAAGCCGAGGGTCTGGGGGCTCACTTCGTTCGACCCCAGCCACCCGTCGGGAGCCGGCCCCGCTGCCCTTCCTTGACGGACGTTTCTGTCCGCTGGAAGAGCGCCTGTTTGCCGATGCGGCCGACGGGCGCTTGGAGGAGTTTTCGCCGCTGGCGGCCGCGCTGGTGGCCAGCGGCGTCGAAGATGCCCAGGTGTTGCAGCGATACGAAGAGCGGCAGGCCGCGTTGCTGGACGAGCTGCGCCGCTCGGGCCAGCTCACCGGCCCGCCGCGCCACCAGGCCCAGGTCGTCTTCGAGTTCATGCACCGCCGCGTGCTGACGGCCGATTACCGCACGGATTGCACCGACCTGCGCAACGCGCTGGACGAGGGCCGGTTCAATTGCGTGAGTGCCTCGGTGCTGTTCAATTGCCTGGCCGGCGAGTTGGGGTTGCCGGTTTGCGGGCTGGAGATCCCCGGCCACGCCATGAGCCGGCTGCGGCTTCCCGACGGACGGCTGGACGTGGAGACAACCTGCCCCAGGTGGTTCCAGCTTATCGGCGACCCCCGGAAACAGGCGGAGATGGTGGAGAAGACGATTGGCCCGGGACCAAGCTTCGCTCGGTGCCCGTCAGTGCCCACCGCCGCGGACCGGTCCCAGGCCCGAGAGGTCTCCCCGGCCGAGATGGCGGCGATGATCTACTACAACCGGGGCGTCGACCTGCTGACGGAAAAGCGCTTCGAGCAGTCGGCCACGGCCAACGCCAAGGCCCTACGGCTCGACCCCCAAAGCGCCACGGCGCGGGGGAATCTGCTGGCGACGATCAACAATTGGGCGATTGCCCTGGGCAGCTCCGAGCGTTACGCCGATGCGGTCGAACTGCTCAGAGAGGGGCTGAAGCTCGATCCGGGCTACGAGACGTTTGCGCCGAACTACGTACACGTGCACCATCAATGGGTGCAGCATCTTTGCCGGTCCGGGCGGTTCGAAGAGGCGCTGCAGGTGTTGGCCCGGGCGGCTGCCGAGATGCCCGAGCAAGCGTACTTCCAGCAGGCTGCCTCCGGCGTTTATCGGCGTTGGGCCCGCACACTGCTGAGCCCAGGTGAGGCAGACGGGGAGTCTGCCGTGATGGCCGAGCCAAGATGCCGTCGCTGATCTGAAGTGTAGGGTGTGACTGGCGTTCCACCCTACCCCGCATTTCTCACCACAGTGTGCCACTGCTTGACGTAAGGCAAGCAGTGACGAGGGATTCCGCCCCGCACTGCTTCTGCGAAGCAGTGGCACACTGTGATCCGACGTCGGGTGTTGGTGAGAAATGCGGGCTACGCCTGCTGAGCCTTTGATTTGACAATCCGCCGGCGTGACCTAGACTTGTTTTGGCTGGTGCTTGGCCGGTCGCAGAGGGGTGTACTTCTCAGCTTTTCTCTTGGTCTCTCAGCCGTCCCTCGATTTTCGCGTTGCACCGCTCCACACGCGCGATCGACTCGCGTGGGCAGCGAGGGAAGACTCCCCGGGCCGAGGTGTTGAGGCCATCTGACGGCGTACAGAACGTTCCGTGAAGTGGGACAAAGACAGGGCGGGAGGAGTGTCGATGAGCGCCACCATGATCTGTGAGCCGCACCTGGATCTATTCGCGGAGCCGAGCAGCTCTTGGGAAGACGAACTGCGGACCCAGGTTTGCGGCCTGCTGCACACGTTGTATCCCCAGAGCGACCTGACCGAACGGCGGCGCGAGAATCGTTACGCGTTTCCCTACCTGGTGCAACTGACACCCGTCGCCGAAGACGGCGTCACCCCGCGGGGCGAAGCGGTGGTCGTCGTAGGAAAACACCTCTCCGAGCGCGGCCTGGGGTTCTACCATCCCAAGCCGCTGCCGTATCGCCGGATGATCGCCTCGCTGGAGGCCGGCAACGGCCGCTGGGTGCGGTTCCTGATCGACTTGAGCTGGTGCCGTTTCATCAAGGGGGGCTGGTACGAGAGCGGCGGCCGCTTCCTGCGAGCCGTGGAGCGCTCGCGGTAGCTACTGTTGCGGAAAGTGGTTGGCCACAGGTGTGTTTATTGGTGCTCAGAAAAAGAATGCGACATGCCGTTTAGCGGCCGACGGCATGTCGGCCGAGAGAAACGCCCGCGTCGCCGTGCCGGCGACGGCCAAACGATGTGACATTAGCTTTCTGAGAGTCAATAGCCGCGGTGTGCCACTGCTTCGTCAGAAGCAGTGCCGTGCACAACGGCGGTACACTGCTTGCCTTCCGGCAAGCAGTGGTACACGGCAATGAATAATGCGGCCAAACGGGATACGCGCCGCGGCGGGGCCTGCTCACGGCTTCTCGGCCGTCATCAGGAACACCGGCAGGTGGACCACCCGATCACACTCGGCACACGCCGCGTCGGCCGCTTCGATCCGCCTGAGGGCTTTTCTTTCTGCGTCGGTGAGCGGCAGGCCGCGGAGCAGGTCGAAGCGGGCCGGCGACGGGCAGTCGAGACGCTCCAACAGGTCGACGCGGACCCGCAGGCCGGCGGCCGCCGCCAGGCCGGGCAGCTTCCGCCCCACCTGCGGATCGGCGCCCGCTCGCGCCAGCGCCGCCCGCCACAGGTCCCCCGCGGCAATCTCCGGCGGATACTCGATCATCCCGCCGTAGTCCGGCTCGACGGCCACCAGCAGGCCGCCGGGCTGGAGCACCCGCCCGACCTCCTCGACAACCACCCGCGCCTCCAGCCAGATCAGCGCAAACTGGCAGAACACCAGGTCGAACGAGTTTTGGGTGAACGGCAGCCGGGCGGCATCGCTACAAAGCCGCACGGCCTCGGCGAAGGGTGCGTCTGCCGCCGAGAGCGCCCGCAGACTCCGATCCAGGGCAACCACCGTGCCCCCGCAGCGGCGGACCAGCTCGCCGGTCACCGCTCCGGTCCCGCAGGCCAGGTCCAGCACGCGGCGTCGTCCGGCAATCTGGGCCCGGCGCAGCAACCGCGCCCGGGCAGGGGCGAGCCAGGCGGACTGCCGGCGGAGCAGTTCGGGCGGAGGAAGGCTGGCATCGTACATGGTAACTGATCTTGGCACCAGCGTGGTGTAACGAGGCGGTGGCAATGATGGGGTGGTAATGACGGGGTGGCAATAAATTGCCACCCCCAGACTCTCTTTACTGCCCACTGCCCACTGCCGTCAGCGTCCGCCGCCGGCGCAGGCGCAGGCACAGGCACAACCGGCACAGGCACAGGCGCATCCGCCGCCGCTCCCTCCTCCACCCCCGCCGCCGCTGGCGGCCGCCTTGCCCAGGGCCTGGAAGAACGCACCGGTCACCCGGTCGGCGCCGCTGAGGTCGAGGAAACCGCCGGCGGGCTGGGCCACGGCCAGGGAGCCGGGCGAGATGGCCGAGGCGATGCTGCCCATGGTGTTCTCGGCCCAGCCGGCGAACGAGGCGGCCACGTCGCCGAAGCTGGTCTGGCCCGGCATGCCCGGCCCAGCCGAGGGCGCGCCCGGAACCCCTGCCGTCGTGCCGCGGGTCCAGATCGGCCGATAGGGGCGGCCGTAGGTGAACACGGTCGGGTAGTGGTCGTCCATCAGAATCCACTCGAAATCCCGGTCGATGACCTTCTCGCGCTGGGGGACGTCGCCGATGGCGGCCGCCTGCTGGCAGGCGCGGCGGACGATCGCACGGTAATAGGCCTGGGTGTCGGACAGATCGAACCCCTTCATCCGCCCGGCCGCCAGTTCGAGGAGTTTTCGCATGGGCACGCCGAAGTCGATCTCCTTGACCGGCTTGCCGGGATTGTCTTGCAGCAGGGAGAGGAAGGCGTGTTCGTAGTTGTGGACGACGACACCTTTCTTCTGCCCGGCCTGGCGGTAGAACCTGCACCGCTTCTTTTCGGCGGTGGGAGGTTGATCGAGCGGCAGATGCAAGTCCTCGTGGATTGCCACCACCAACGGATCGGCTTGGACTTGGCGGAGGAGGCCTTTCTTGAGCATGCCGAAGATGACCAGCGAGAGGACCTTCGCCACGGGCAACTCCAGCAGGGCGGCGGCCTCCGGGGCGGTTAGCCCGCGCTTGATCCCCCCGCCTTCGACCTGGGCGATCGGCGGCATGTAGTCGGCCTTGCGGCGGCTGAGATACCATTCGTTCGCGCCGATCAACACGACCACGATGGGCAGCGCGAGCAGGTGCAAGGCCGGGCTGAGGACGAACACCACCACGGCCCCGACCGAGAGGACGACGAACACCGAGACGCCGGTCCCGCCGCTAAAGCGGAAGAACAACAGCCCGAACAACGCGAGGAAGATCAGGCCGGCCACGACGCGGGCCTGCGCCGAGCCGCTGAACCATTCGAGGAGCTGGTCCAGTTTCGTCTTTATCACGACGCGATCGAGGTCCCGCTTGGGAAACGACACGCCCACCATGTGCTCCCGAGTCAGCCGGTCCGCCGGCCAATCCCAGCCCACCAGGGTCCCCTGGTCGGGCTTCGCCTTCAGCGTGAAATTGAGCCCCTGGTGCAGGACTTCTTCGGGCTGGACGCTTTTGGGCAGTTGGATCTGCACCTGGATGTGCGTGTTCCCGACGACGTAACGGTCGCCGAACCAGGTGGGAGTGATCCGCAGCGAGGCCAACTCGGCGTTGGTCGTGTCCTGGTAGACCCTGTCCGGCATGTCGAACTCGACGTGTACCGCGCCCATCTGGCCGGGGGTGATCGTGCCGGCGCCCAGATGGACCTCGAACCCGTATTTCACGTCTGGGTTCGTCGTGCGCCGGATGTCGGACGATGCGATGCCGTTGCACGAGGCCTTGATCTGGCCCAAGCTGTAGCGTTTGTCCGGAGTGCCGATGTCGACGATGTCGATCGGATGGGCCCCGGGCTGGTTGTTGAACGTGATGTCGTAGACGATCCGCACCGAGGCGTCCGGCTGGACGGTCACCGCCATCTGCAGCTCCGGCACGCCGAAGCGGTAGTCTTGCCCACTGGCGGTCGCGGCCGCCAGGACCACCACCACGGCCGCTAAGAAGTATGCAGTATGCAGTATGCAGTAGGCAGTAGATAGTGCGGAGTGGGCAGTCCGCAGGGGGAAGATGCGACGGGTCCTGAGGCCGCTTGTGGTCATGTTTCAGCTTTCAGCTTTCGGAATTCAGCATTCAGAATTCAGCATTCAGCATTCAGTCTGCCCAGCCGGCCGGGTTGCGGGGGCAGTCGGCTGCACAGATCGCCAACCCCGGGCAGTCGTCGCAGTGTGTGTCGGTCTCCACCCGCGCACGATAGTCGCGGAAAACCCTGCCCCGATGGATCTTCTCCCACGGGTCTGTAAGCAGGTTGCCGGCCGGGCGACAAGGTCCTCGGGCGGGGATCACCGAACCGTCTGGTTCCACGCGGACGGCGTGGTCGCCGCTTGAGCGCGGCCCGCGGCGGACCTCTCGCGGCAGCGAGCCGCCCAGGTGAAAACGCACCGGCGGATACCAGAGGTAGCGGACCTGGGACTCCTCGGCCGATTCTTCGACCAGCCTGGCCACCGGGATCAGTTCGCCGGCCGGCAGGGCCCCGCCCGACGACCTCCCCTCGGCCATGGCGACGGCGAAGAAGGCGGCGTTGGTGACGCCCCGGGCGGCCAGTGATTCGAGCGTCTCTTCGATCCCCGCGGAGGTGCTTTCCACCAGGGCGATCTCGGCCACCGGGCAGACCTCGTTCGCGTGGACCTCGGTCAGCGCCTGGACCGCCTGCTGGTGATCGCCCGCACCGGCCAGGGCGTCGTGGACCTGGGGCTGGGCGGAGAGATACAGGACGTCGACGTGATCGACGCCGGCCTGGGCCAGGTCCTTCACGAGCGAGCCCTGCATCAGGTCGCTCCCCCGGGCGCGGACCCCGGCAATGAGCCCCAAGTCTTCCGCCCGCTCCACGGCGCGAACCAGGGCCGCCGCCACCCAGGGGGTACCCGGCTGCTCGCCGGCGATCAGGGTCACGTGCGGGATGCCCAGCTCCCAGAGGCGGTCGAGGATCGGCAGCAGCCGCTCCGGCGCCGCCAGCGGCACGTCGGCCGAGAGCGGCCGGTCCAGAGGGGCAACCTCCGGCGAGAAGGACGGATCGGCCAGGTTGACGATCGGGTAGTTGTCGCCGGGCATCTCCAGGGTGGAGATGATCTCCCCCACCCGTCTGACGTCCTCGGCGGCCTGCTGGGGCGTGACCATGCGGAAACTCCTCAGCAGGCGATCGACGATGACCGGTTCTTCCTCCTTCTCCAGCAGCCCCTTGGTGATGATCACCCCGGAGGCATGGAGCCGCGCAGCGGCCGAGGCATTGGCCAGCAGCAACCCGTTACCGGTGGAATCGACGCGGAGATGGAACCGGGTGAAGGTCCCCTCGGCCTCGCGCAGGTAGTGGTGCAGGCCAGGCTTGATCCCGGCGCGGGCAATTGGCGAAACCGGCCAAGGCCGCAGTGCCTGGATCAAGCTGATCCGGTACTTCGGCGGCGTCCGGCCCGAGAGTACGATTTCGAGCAACTCTCTGAAATTCACGCTTGAGACTCGTGGCTAGGCGTTTCAATTCTCAATTTTCAATTCTCAATTTCCAATTTTCAATTCTCAATGTTCAATTTGGAATCCTCCCTCTCCAGCCGGCAGCCGCCGGCGCAAAGCGGCAGGTCCACGCAGTCCCAGCACTGCTCGGGCAGACCACAGCCGCGGGGATCGGCGGCGCGATCGCGGAAACTCTTGAATAGCCGGCTGTTCCAGATCCTTTCCCACGGGTCGCGGAGGATGTTGCCCGCCGGAGTGTAGTACGACTGGCAGGGCAAGACGTCGCCGTTGGGCTCGACGCAGATGGAATACTCGGCCGCGTTGCACCGCCGGGGACCCAGCTCCAATTCCAACGGTGAGAGCTGGCAGTAGGCCGTGGGCGTGTACCACAAGAACTGCATCCCCAATTCGGCCGCCCGCTCCCGCACGGCCACTAGCACTGGCGCGAGGTCCTCCGGCGACGGTGGACGGATGGGGGAAGGGGGAAACGACGGCGGAAGGCGGAAGGCGGAAGGCGGAGATCCTGAATGCGGACTCTCGTTCTCTGATCCCTTTTCCCCCTTCCCCCTTCTCCCTTCCGCCTTCCGCCTTCCCCCTTCCCCCTTCCGCTTTCCGCCTTCCCCCGTCCGGCCGCCGCCAGAGCAGATCATCCCGTTCATGGCGAAGGTCCGCAGGCCCAGGCTGTGCAGGAACTCGACCAGCAACTCGGCGTGGTCCACGTTTCGCCGGGTGAGCGTGGTGTTGGTGATGGTGTGCAGCCCGGCGGCCAGCGAGTTTTCGATCCCGCGGACCGTCTCGGCGAACGAGGCCGCGCCGGTCATGGCGTTGTGGACCTCCGGCCGACAGGATTCGAGCGTGATCTGGACGTGATCGAGTCCGGCCCGGACCAACGACTCGGCAAATGTTTGATCGGACAGCCGCCGGCCGTTGCTGTTCACCCCGCTGACCAGGCCCAGCCGCCCGGCGCGGCGGATCAGCTCGGGCAGGCCGTAGATCAGGGTCGGCTCGCCGCCGGTGAAGATCACGTGCGGCACACCTGCTCGGGCGAGCCTGTTGAGCACGCGGCGCCAATCGGCCAGCGACAGGGACGGCATGGCGGCGCGCTCGCGCGGGTTGTAGCAGTGCGGGCAGGCGTTGTTGCACCCGTAGCTGAGCGCCAGGTCGGCCTTGTACGGCGCCCGGACAGGCGTGCTGAACAGCGGCGTCCGTGCCAGCCCGTCCAGGCCGCAGGTCGGGCAGGCGTCGGTGGTCGTCGCCAAGTGGCCGACCAGGGCGTAGATCCGCTCGGCCTCGCTTGCCAGCCGGGCCGAATCGACGCCGCGGAACCGGCTGCGCAGCACGGCCAACGCCCGGTCCGGCGGCGTGCGGTCCAGTGCCAGCCGGGCCAAGATCGCGGCGGTGGGGCTGAGGTGGATGACGTCGCTCACGTCGACCAGCAGCAGCCCGGAGCCGTCCGGTTCGATCCGCAGGTGGATTCGCCGTGTTCCGCCGGGCGGATGGACGTCGTAGGCGAACAGCCCGGGCCGCGCCGCCAGCAGCGACGCCGCCGCAGCCCGCAGTCCGCCCAGGTCGCGGCGGAGGGCCGCCAGCAGGCGACGGGTGAGCGGGGCCGCCGCAGCCTTTCGGCTCGGCTGGCCGGGGGTCACCATTGGGGTTCCTCCTCGATCTGATAGGCGGCGCCGCAGAACGGGCAATTGACGAAGACGGCGCCGGCCTTGACCGCGACCGACTCCTTCCCCAGGCTGCCGCCGCACGAGCGGCAGGTCAGGTCCTGGAGATGGACGTCGCCCGACAGATCGATCTTCTGCACCACGGTGGTGGTCATCTGCCTGGGCCGCTGCAGGGCCAGCCAGATCAGGGCTGCGGCGGCCGCCAACAGCACCACGCCCACAACCACCCGCATGACCACCCCTTGCGACCCGGCGACAAACACGACCCCCAGCAGCCCCAGCAGCGCGGCCAGCGGATAGGCGACGAGTTTCATGGCATCGGTTCCCGGAAAACGCTCCGTTCGCGGCCACGTTCCGCGCGGGAACGAGGGCGTGCGGACGAGGTTTCGATCAGTGGCTCAGAATTGCCGCAGCAGCTCGAGCATCTTGCCGTCGAGCTTATGTCCGTGGAAGTCCTCGTAGGTCACGTCGGCCCGGCCGCTGTCGACGACGCCGAACGACCCCCGCAGGTTCCACAGGGCCCAGCCCCAGTCGGCCTCTTTCCAAAGGCCGAGAAAGTCCCGCATCCAGGCGAGCACCACGCCGTGAGGGGTCCTGTTGTGGGATCCCCATTCGCCCACGTGCACGCCGACGCCCTTGGCCTGGAGCTTTTTCCAGGGCACGATCTTGTTCTGGTTGAGCCAATCGCGGTCGTAGACCTGGTTGCCTTGTTTCAGGGGCCAGGTCGGCTCGGGCCAGCCCCGGCTGTTGACCCAGGAGGCCTGGTAGTGGCTGATCTGCATGGGGTCATAACCGCGGGTGCTCTGGGCAATGCCCAGGTCGGCCAGCTCGAAGATCGGGTCGCGGCCCCACTGCAGCCCGTCGCTCAGGACCAGCCGCTCGGGGTCCTCGCGGCGGATGGCCGCCACCACGCGGCGGGCCACCTTGGCGTAGACCTCGGGCTTGACCCCGGCCGGCTCGTTGACCAGGTCGAAGCTCAGTTGCGCAGAGGAGATGCCCCGGTAGCGCCGGGCGAACTGCGACCACTGGAAGTCGAATTGCTTCTGGGCCTCCTCGTCGGTCCAGAGGTTGAGCTTTTCCGGCGGCTGGGCCACCGTGTAGCCCGGCGCACGGTGCAGGTTCAGGTCGACGTGCACTCCGTGCTTGCGGCCGAACTCGACCGCCTGGTCGATCTGCTTGAGCACCTGCTCGTCGAGCTTGTAGGGATCGCTATTGTCGGTCCAGCAGCGGTAGTCCATCGGCAGCCGGACGAAGTCGAAGCCCCACTCGACCATCCACTCGAAGTCGGACTCGACAAAGGGGCGGTTGCGGCCGGCGTTGAACTTCTCCAGCAGGTTGAAACCCCGCCAGCGCGGCAGCTTGTGGCTGAGCGGCGGGGCTTCTGGTTGTGGGGCGGCCTCGACCGTGCGGCCGGCAAGTGCCGCTCCTGTCGTCAGGGCGGCAGACCTGAGAAAATCGCGTCGTTTCATGGTGGGAATCCTGGAGGACGGTTTGGATTGAGAACTGAAAATTGACAATTGAAAATTCACAGTCCTATTCCGTCGACGATCCCGGCCCCGTCGGTGGCCCGGCAGACGTAAACGGCCGGGCTATGGCCGGTCTTCTCTTGGTAGGCGGTCGACGTGTTGCGGACGAAGTCGTCGGCGGACTCCGCGTCGATCACCGCTACCGCACAGCCCCCGAAGCCCGCCCCGGTCATCCGGGCGCCGTAGCAGGCCCTGTGGGCTTGGGCACTCTCGACCATGGCGTTCAGGGCGTCGCTGGAGACCTCGTAGTCGTCGCGGAGGCTCTCGTGGCTCTGGTTCATCAGCACGCCCAGGGCGGAAACCTCGCCCCGGCTCATCGCCTCGGCCGCCTGCAAGGTCCGCTCGTTCTCGGTGATCACGTGCCGGGCTCGGCGCCGGGTCGTCTCGTCCAGCTTGCTGGAGAGCCGCTGGAACAGCTCCAGGGACACGTCCCGCAGCGCGGGGACCTGGAAGAACTCGGCGGCCGATTCGCACTGGGCACGCCGTTGGTTGTAGGCCGAATCGACCAGCCCTCGGCGGGTGGACGTATCGAGCACGACGACGGCCACCCCATCCGGGAGGGGGACCGGCCGGGTATCAAGCGTCCGACAGTCGATCAGCAGGGCATGACCTGCCCGGCCCGCCGCCGAGACCAGTTGGTCCATGATGCCGCAGTTGACGCCGACCCACTGGTTTTCAGCCCGTTGGCCCAGCTTGGCCATGGTGGCCGGGTCCCAGTGGAGATCGCCGCGGGCGGCGAACGCCCGAGCGGTGGCCATTTCCAGGGCCGCGGAGGAGGAGAGCCCGGCTCCTACCGGGACGTCGCCTGCCAGAACGCCTTCCCAGCCGGCCAGCGGTAGCCCGGCCTCTTGAAGGCTCCAGGCAGTACCCTTGAGATACTCGACCCAGCCCGCCTCCCCGGCGGACAATTGGTCCAAAGGGAACTCTCCCGGTTGGTCGAAGTCGATCGAGTGGACCAGCACTCGGCGGTCGTTGCGTGGCCGCAGGGCGATCCAGATTGCCCGATCAATCGCCAGCGGCAAGACGAATCCGTCGTTGTAGTCGGTATGTTCCCCGATCAGGTTGACCCGGCCGGGGGAGCGGACTATCCACCGAGGTGGCCCGCCGAAGCGTCGGGCAAAGTGATCGGCAACGTCCTGCGGCGTAATCGGCATGGGGGACCGCCTGACCCGTGGAGAGAACCGCCGCCCAAAGGCCCCACCAGTGACGGGGACCCCACCATGGTGCCGTTCTTGACAGCGTCGGTCAAGCGGGGTCGAGGAAGGGATTCAGGATCGGGGATTGGTATTGGGTAAGTGGTCCAAACCCCAGCGCGGCTCTTCGCCGCGACCAAACGGCGGGCAAGCCCGCCCGCTAAACCCGGATTATTCATGGGCCGGGGAAATCGGCCGCAGTGTGCCACTGCTTCGTCAGAAGCAGTGCCGTCCGTAACATGGGTGCACTGCTTGCCTTCCGGCAAGCAGTGGCACACCGCTATGAATAATCCCGGCTAAACCGGGTCGTCACCGTTGCTTGCGACGAATATGCGCGCACCACGCGCTGATCCCTAGGCGGAAGACTCGAATCCCCAAATCCCTAATCCCCAATCCCTCCTCAGTCCTTGAGGTCCAAGAACACGTCTTCCGAGAGCCGGCGCTGGGCCACCACGCCGTATTCGTCGCGGCGGCGGCGTTTGCCCACGGCGTGCCAGGGGCCCACCTGGGCCAATTCGGGCATGAGTTCGGTCAATTGCTCGACCATCATTTGCGCCATGCGGCGAACTCGCACCTGCTTGGCCTGTTCCAGGATTGCCTGGGCGGTTTTCATCACGCGGACCAGTTGGGCCCGCTTCAAGACGGGCGTCGAGAGCGGATCGCCCGCCTCGACCAACAACTCTGCCACCGGAACGTCCAGCGCCTTCTGCCACTCGTACAACCTGCTCAAGAGCATGTCGGCGGTTTCGCGTTCCTGGAGTCTGACCGTGGCGACTTCGGTGTTCAGACGCCGTGCCACGGTCCGCCGCGAGATCCCTTGCGACCGGCGAACGGTACCCAACCGGTGCAGTGGACGTTTGCCGGTGGGAACCCTCTGTGCGTCGGGAAGCCCCATTCCAGACGCACTGCAACTCATGATGCCCATGACAACGTCCCCCTTGTTCGCGGCTGCCGCTGCGCCGCGAATCGGAACCGGCAAGAAAGAGAACCACCCGAGCGAGAATGCATGCTGGTCTCAGCTAAGAGCTAGCCGGTTCCTGAGACGACGCCGCTTGCCCGATGACCGGCGTCGCGCCACAAACTGACCCGCCGGTGAAGCACCTGAAGGCCGCCCGGAGAAGCCCAAGCGAAACGCGACGGCCTTCACACTAATGATACCCTGCGGGCAAGGATTTGACAAGTGGCGCCGCCAAGTGGCGGCACAACACTCCCAGGACGCAGCATCCCGTCGTTCGAGGGAAGATGGCAACCCCGTGGTCAGAAGGAAGGCCAAAGCGACGGCTCCTGCGGAGCCTTTTCGCACGTGGCAAAAGGGCAGGGAACTGCCTACTCGCCCAGGGCGAAGTCCTTCAGCCTCGCCAAGTAGTTGGGGCGGTCCGGCTGGCTCGAAGCGTGCAAACGCTCCATTGTCCGGCGGTCGATCAACTGGTAGCCGGCCTGCGCCACGGGGTGTCCGGGGCTGAAGCGGGTCCACCTTCGGGCGGTCGGTGCTGGCAAGTGTTGCGTGGCGCGCTGCGGCTGGTTGGCCAATTGCCAAAGTCGGGGAATCTCCTCGGCCGCCGAGTTGCCGGCTTCGTCGGGGACAAGAATAATCTCACCTTTGCTTTGTTTAAGGCCGGCACGAATGGCCGCCTCGCGGCCCAGGCGTCTGCCGTGGCGGACGGCGCGGACCTGGGGATAGTGCTGCGTCAGCTCGTGAGCCACTTCGCTGGTGGCGTCGGCTGAGCCGTCGTCAACGATCACCAGATCGAACCGGTCGGTCAGGTCCGAGACCACCTCCAGGATTTCCAGCACCGTGACGGCCAGCGTCGACTGTACGTTGCAGACCGGCAGCAGGACAGTCAGCGAGCGTTCCAAGGATCTTCCTTTCGGCAGCGAGCAGAGACGACGTGGCGCTGCTAGTAGATGTCGGACCCCCGCCAGCGGACACTCCAGAGAACCCCAAAGCGGCCTTGTTGCGCGATTCTTGCGGGAGCGGCCGATCGTTCCAGATGCGTGGCCGTCTGCGGTGAGGGATGTAACGGCGGAGACGACTGTCTGCCCGGCCACTCCCCCTACTGGAGGCACATTCCTGCCGCGGATCGCCCGGCCCCTGGCCACCTTTGGCCGGGCCGGTTATCCTGGGCTGTGTCGGTCCTAGGAGTAATCCGAACCTTGAGGCGGTCTGCGGCCTCCAAAATGGCAGCGGCAGTCCGGGCTGCTAGCGGAGAAATCTAGCCGCAAGGCTCCAGCATGTCCCAAGCACCCGAAACAGGTCCCAACTTTGCCAAGGCCGGTGGGTTGCTGCCGGCCATCGCCCAGGACGCCGAGACCGGCGAAGTCCTGATGCTGGCCTACATGAACGCCGAGAGCTATGCCCAGACCGTGGCCACCGGCCAGGCCGTCTACTACAGCCGCAGCCGGGGCCAACTCTGGCGCAAGGGCGAGCAGAGCGGCAACGTGCAGCAGGTCCGCGCCATCTACCTCGATTGCGACCGCGACGCCATCCTCTTGAAGGTCCGGCAACTCGGCGGCGCCGCCTGCCACGAAGGCTACCGGAGCTGCTTCTTCCGCCAGGTCACCCCCGACGGACTCCACGTGGTCGGCCAGCGGGTGTTTGACCCCGACGAGGTTTACGGGGAGAAGTAGGGGACAGGGGGCAGGCGACAGGAGTCAGGAGTCAGGGGGCAGGGGGCAGGGGGCAGAGGGGAGGGACGGCCGTTGCCGTTTAGCGGCCGCCGGCACGGCGGCCTGGAAGGCGAAACACGACGCCACGTTAACCCACCTTCAGAACCATGCCGAACGCACTGAAACTCGGGATTCCCGCCGGAAGTCTGCAGGAGGCCACCGCCGAGCTGTTTTGCCGGGCGGGCTACAAGCTCAGCTTCAGCTCCCGGAGCTACTACCCGTCGATCGACGACGATCAGATCGAGTGCCTGCTGATCCGCGCCCAGGAGATGGCCCGCTACGTGGAAGACGGCGTGCTCGACGCCGGTCTGACCGGGTACGACTGGATCCTGGAGAACGGCTCCGACGTGCACGAGGTGGCCGAGCTGGTCTTCTCCAAGCAGGGCCGCCACCCGGTCCGCTGGGTGCTCTGCGTGCCGGAAGACTCGCCCGTAAAAACCGTCAAGGATCTCCAGGGCAAGCGGATCGCCACCGAGGCGGTCGGGCTGACCACCCGCTACCTGGAGCAGCACGGCGTGGAGGCGCGGGTGGAGTTCAGTTGGGGGGCCACCGAGGTCAAGCCCCCGCGGCTGGCCGACGCCATCGTCGAGGTGACCGAGACCGGCAGCTCGCTGCGGGCGAACAACCTGCGGATCGTCGACGAGGTGCTGCAAAGCACTACCCGCCTGATCGCCAATCACCAGTCCTACACCGATCCGTGGAAGAAGCGGAAGATCGACGACCTGGCCCTGATGCTCCAGGGGGCCATGGCCGCCGAAGGCAAGGTGGGGCTGATGATGAACGTGCCGCGGGAGAAGCTCAGCCGCGTGGTGGCCCTGCTGCCCGCGCTCCAGAAACCGACCGTCTCCAGCCTGGCCGATGAGGATTGGGTGGCCGTGAACACGGTCCTCGATGAGACGGTCGTCCGGCAGATCATCCCGCGGCTGAAGGCCGCCGGCGCCCGCGGAATCGTCGAATACCCGCTGAACAAGGTGATTGACTGAGGTAGCCAAGTGACCGCCGAAGCCAGATTGTCCGAGCTTGGGCTTGAACTCCCCCCCGCCCCGGAGCCGAAGGGCGTCTACCGGCCGCTGGTGGTCGTCGGCAACCTGGCCTACACGTCGGGCCATCTGCCGGTGAAGTCGGACGGCACGATCATCACCGGCCGGATCGGTGCGGAGCTGGACCAGCAAGCCGGCTACGACGCCGCCCGCCAGACGGGCCTGGCGATCCTGGCCACGCTCCGCAAAGGGCTGGGGAGCCTGGACCGGGTCCACCGCGTGGTCAAGCTCTTGGGCCTGGTCAACTGCACGCCGGACTTCAACCAGCAGCCGGCCGTGATCAACGGATGCAGCGAGCTGCTGGCCGAGGTCTTCGGCCCCGAGGCGGGCGTCGGCGCCCGCAGCGCCGTGGGCGTGGGCGCCCTGCCGTTGGGCGTGCCGGTGGAGATCGAGGCGATCTTCCAGATCGAGTAGTTGCAGGGCATGTGGGAGGCCAACCAGTCTGCCAGAACCTCTCCTGAGGCAGGACTCATCATCCATGAGCGTTCAGACCACGCTCACGAAAGTTGAACTCGACATTGCATCGGGCAACCTCGGCGAAGCTAGAGATCGTCTTCACGGGTTGGTTTCAAGCTACCCTTACGATCTGTCGCTCCGGTCCAGGTTGGCTGAGGTGTACTGGCGGTTGCAGTACCCAGCCATGGCGGGACGATACTGGTATCTCAAAGAAGACAAGTCGTCCGAGATGGTCGCTGCCTGCCGGCAATTCGAAAGGTCCTGCGGCGGCGATCCGCTGATCATGCTGCAGGCGCTCAGATTCAGAGGTGACATTGATCCTATTCGAGAGACGTACGCGGGCAGACTGCTGCTCGATTTGCGGGACCGAGCCAAAAGAGAACGCGGCGTGGTTTTCCGCTTCAACAAGAGCGGCCGGGACCGATACGGTGTAGTGCCCGCCAGAACCGCTTTGCAGGTGGTTGGAGGTTTGCTCGTTCTCGGAACGCTTGCAGCACTGGTTGCGATCGGAATCTTCACAGTGTTTGGCTGGATTGCGAATGCGATACGGTGAGAAGAAGGAAAGCCATGCGTACTCTGCCGCTGCTCTCGTTCATGGTTGTTCTGGCCACCGGCATGGAAACCCGCGCTGCTCAACCGCCGGCCAAGGCAGTTTTGAAGCTCCGCGACGCGGCCGAGAATCTGTTGAAGCCCGACGCCTGGCAACCCTGGCAGAAGGGCTTCGCCCGCGAAGGCGAGCTGCTCGTCTGCGACAATGCAGCCGACGCAAACGCCCAGCGAGGCGCCGGGCAGAGCGTGCAGTTGAACCAGTCCACGCCCGAGCCGATCGTCGCCGTGGCCTTCAGCCGGGCTGAAGGCGTTTCGGGCTCGGCGGACAACGACTACGCGCTCTACCTGGACCTGCTCTTCGCGGACGGCACGACCCTTTGGGGACAGGCCGCACCGTTCGGCACCGGCACGCACGACTGGCAACGCCGCGAGGTGCTCATCCTGCCGGAGAAGCCGGTCAGGCAGGTTAGCTTCTACCTGCTGTTGCGGGGCCACGCGGGCAAGGCGTGGTTCCGCGACCCGCAGTTGCAGGTGGTCAAATCGCCCGAGGGCGCGTGCATGTTCGACGGCGTGGCCGTGGTCCCCCAGAAACCGCCGGGCGAGGGCTTCCAGGTCCGCGACGTGGCCGCCGGGTCCGACTTCGTCCGCATCGAGCGGGAGGCGCTCGGATTGAAGCTCGACTGCCGGACGACGGCCGGGGCCGAGGTTACGACTTTCGACGTCACACTCACGGACACGACGGGAAAAGACCGTGCCGTCACGCTCATCTACGCCGTTCCCGTCGAGCCCAAGCAACTTGCCTGGCTGCACGATCCGCGTGACAACGTGCCGGTCGAGCCGCGCCGCCAGTACCTCAACGCCAGCCGTTTCCGCGTCGGCTCCAACGGTTACCTGTCGCGCTATCCGCTGGGGGCCGTGGCCCAGCGGAGCCGTGGCCTGGGCCTGGGGATCGACATGGACCGCCCGGCGTTCTACCGCATCGGCTACAACAGCGGCACGGGCGAGCTCTATCTGGCCTACGACCTTGGCCTGACGGCGGACCCGCAAGCGGGTGCCCCGCCGGCCGCGCGGGTGCGGTTCTGCCGTTTCAGGTTCGACGCCGGCTGGGGTTTTCGCGCCGCCCTGGCCCGCTTCTACGAGACCTTTCCCGGGCATTTCCGCTGCCGCACGCCCCGGCAGGGGCTGTGGATGCCCTTTGCCAAGATCAGCCAAGTGAAGGGCTGGGAGGATTTCGGCTTCCGGTTTAAGGAGGGTAACGACGAGACCCGCTGGGACGACGAGCACGAGATCGTCACCTTCCGCTACACCGAGCCGATGACCTGGTGGATGCGGATGCCCGAGGGGATGCCGCGGACCTTGGAGGCGGCCCTGGCGGAGGCCAAACGCCTGGCGGATCAGAAGGGTGACCCGCAGGCCAAGGCCTTCTTAAGCAGCGGTTATCACGACGACGCCGGCCGCTTCCCGGCCCGACTGCTCGACACGCCCTGGTGCAACGGCGCCGTGTGGAGCATGAACTCCATGCCGGGAATCTCGGCAGAAGTGACCGACTTCAAGAACAAATGGAATCCCACGCTCCGCGAGCGGCTCTACGGCCCGAAGCGATCGGGCGACCCACTACGTGGGTGCCCCGACGGCGAGTACGTCGACTCCAGCGAGGGCTACGTGACCGACGAGCTGGATTTCCGCCGCGACCATTTCGCCGCCGCCGATACACCGCTGACGTTTTCACCGGACGAGCACAAGCCGGCCGTCTTCCGGGGGCTGATCGCCTACGAGTACGTGCGGGGCATCGCCCGCGATGTGCACGCCATGGACAGGCTGATGATGGCCAACGCCACGCCTGATCGGCTCTGCTGGCTGGCGCCCATGCTTGAGGTGATGGGCACCGAGACCGACTGGAACCCCGGCGGGCGGTGGCGGCCGATGTCCGACGCCGAGCTGCTCTATCGCCGGGCGATGTGCAAGGGGAAGCCTTACTGCTTCCTGATGAACACCCGGTTCGAGGACTTCTCGCACGAGCTGGTCGAGCGGTACATGAAGCGTTGTCTGGCCTACGGGATGTTTCCGGGCTTTTTCAGCCACAACGCCTCGCAGGGCCATTACTTCAGCCGCCCTGAGCTTTACGACCGTGACCGGCCGCTGTTTCGGAAGTACGTACCGCTGTGCAAGCTGGTGGCCGAGGCCGGCTGGGAGCCGATCACGCTGGCCCGTTCGAGCGACGAGCAGGTCCACCTGGAGCGTTTCGGCAGCCGGTATCTGACGGTCTTCAACGACAGCCCGCAGCAGCGAACCGTGACCATCCGCCTGGAGGGCAAGGCCCCGCAGTCCAACCGGGAGCTGCTCACCGCCCGGGCTATCCAGTGGCGCGACGGCACAACCACGCTCAGGCTCGACGGCGAAGACGTGGCGGTGATCGAGTTGTAGCCATCACGCTCCGCGTGATGGGGCCGCTGGGTAGCCATCAGGCTCCGCGTGATGGGGCCGCTGGGTAGCCATCACGCTCCGCGTGATGGGGCCCCGCAACCCGGCGGAAAGCGCTGCCTCTTGGCCCATCACGCGGAGCGTGATGAGTACTCTTCGGAAGTTATTCTCGGGTCAGTTCTGCGAGGCGGAGCATGGGCACTTCGACCGTCTCGCCGATCGCGGGCAGCCGGAAGGGTACGTATCCCTCGCTGGTCGCCTGAAGCCAGCGGAGCGACGGGTCCTCCAGCGGGACACGAAAACGGAACGTGGCCTCGGCGGGCCGGCCGTCTGCCGTAAGCGCGGTGATCTCGATCGTGACCGCCGACAGATCGATGGTTTGGCCCAGCTTCAGAGGATTCCTCCGGTCACGAATCAACTGCTCCAGCATCCGCACCACATGAACAATGGAGACGGCCGGCGATCGCTGCCTGCCGCCAGGCGACCGGCCGGGTGGAGGCAGGAACCCACCCCGCGGACGAACCACCAGTGTCCGGGAGTCGGTTCGTTTCAGACTCGCCGAGCAGAGAGAGGGGGCAAGCATCAAGGTGCGGGCGGGATACGGTTGGCCCTCGTAGTGCCGGAGTTGAGCCCTCATGAGGACCTCCGCCAGCGAGACCGGGTTCACGACCACCACAGTCTGACTGCGCAACTGCGGATCGGCGGGGAACGTGTCCCACAACAGGCCGGCCTCGTGGCCCATCAGCCTCGGCGTGTTGACCAGGACCAGCAGCATCAGCGGGGCGATGACCAGATGGATCGCCAGCAGCAGGAACCCCAGCACGCCGGCCGGCCGCTTCCAGTTCACCGTATGTGGCACCCAGGACTCGCCCTCCTTCAAACCGCCGATCCACTGCGCCAGCAACCCCATCGCCCCCAAGCCGGCAAACATCAGCAGGCGGTCCATGGGAAAGGCCGCACAAGCAGGCAAAATGGCGAGGACCATACCCAGGGTCCAGAACCGGGCCACGGCGTTGCGGGCGATCAGCGGCCAGAGCAGTACGCCCACCAGCGTGAGATAAACCACCGCCCAGGCCCAGTGCAGCTTGTACGCGGACACCGAGAGGAACATGGAGACGTCCGACATGGGAAAACCCCATTGGCCCAAGAGCAGGATTGGCCCGTAGGACGCCACGTGGCGGGCGAAGCCGATCGGGTCGTGGGCCGGATCGACGTAGACGCCGGAGGCTGCCACGCCGAAGCCCAGCAGCTTGTAGACGGTGTACCAGGCCGTGCCGACCACCAGGTAAGGCCACAGCGACGCCAGGCGACCGCCCCATCGCCCGCGGTCCAGGAAGATCGCGTAACCCAGCAGGTATCCGCCCGTGGAAACGGCGCTCTCTTTGGCCAGCAGTCCCGTCAGCAGCGCCAGCGGGCCCAGCAGGATGCCCGGCCACCAGCCGTCGCGCCGCCAGCGATCGTGCAGGATCAGTGCCAGGATGCCGAACAGGGCGGCCAGCAGCTCGTTGCGGTTGGCCAGCCATCCGGCCGGCAGGGCATGGGCGTCGTCGAGCGTAAACAGCAGCGCCGCCAGCCCCGCCACCCAAGCGGGAACCGCCCCGCGCATCACCCGCCGGTAGAAGACCGCCGCCGCCCAAATCAGCAGGGCGAACCATGCCAGGCTCTGCACGTGCATCAGCAGCGGATAGTCGGGCCAGACGCGGTAGTCGAGCATGTGCGTCAGGGCCGTCAGCGGACGCATGAAGGACAGCCGGCACTGCGGGTCCGTCCACCAGGGGACCAGGCCGGAATCCATCAGCAGCCGGGTTCGGTCGGGGTCACCGTCGAGAAACGTGAACGGCTCCCAGGGGCTTGAGCCGGCACCCTCCAGCGGCAGCCCGCCCAGGACCTTCGTCCGGATCGTGATGTCGTCCAACTGCACGCCGACCCACAACGACGGCGACACCAGTAACAACCCTACGCCGACCAGCACCAGCGGATAGCGTCGCCGCAAGATCCACTGACAGAGGCGTTTCAATCGGTCCATGGGGCTCTTCTCCGGAAACGGTGACAGGCACCTTTTGTGCGAAGCACCCGAAGGGCCGTTCCGGCGAAAGGTGCCTGTCACCTCTTCCCCGCCCTATAAATCGCCGCAGCCCCCGTACCCCACGTCGCGGAGGTGATCGACCTGGTTCAACGAAAGCAGTCTCACCCGCCCGTCGGCCAGCTCGAGCTGGCTGATCGAGCCGTTTTGCAGGACGAACGGGTGCCGCTCGGCGGGGATATCCAACAAAGCCTTGACGGCAGCCGCGAACAGGCCGCCGTGGGTGACCACCACGACCTGGCCGTGGCCGCTACGGCTGATCTCCTCGAAGACCTCGCGGCCGCGGCGCATCAGGTCGCGGCGGGACTCGCCGCCGGGGATGGCGAAGTCGGGATCGCCGCTTCTCCAGCGGGCGTACTCGGCCGGATACAACTCGTCCAGTTCGCCGCGGAGCTTCTCCTGGAACACGCCGGCGTGGATCTCCATCAGCCGCCGATCGGTGCGGATCTCCAGCTTCAGCCTTTCGGCCACCGGCTGGGCGGTCTGCATCGCCCGGCGCAGTGGGCTGGCGTAGACGGCCTCGACCGGCAGACCGCTCAGCGCCGCGGCCACCGCGCGGCTCTGGCGCTGCCCCAGCTCCGAAAGCGGCACGTCCGACTGCCCCTGAATACGCCCCTCGGCATTGTAGGCGCTCTCGCCGTGTCGCACGCAGTAGAGGAGCATAGATCTTATGCGAGCACCTCGAACTTGATCGGGATCCTCTTCAGCGCGTAGCCGGCCTCGCGCAGGTAGTCCCCGTAGACCATCATCCAGTGGAAGCCGGGCATCCGCTCGGCCAGCAGTTGACTATCGCACGCGAAACGGATGTCGATCTGCGAGCGGCAGATGTCCAAGAACGGGGCGTCGATGATCTCGCCCAGGAAGCCGACCCACCGCTCGGCCATGAAGTCGGGCGCGATGTTGGTCACCTTCTGGCCCTTGTGCATCTCGACCTTCGGGGCCGCCCCGTAGTCCGACTCGAAGTGGGTAGGTATCCGCGCCGGCTCCAGCGACTTGCCGTCCAGCTTTCGGGGAGCCGTGCAGTGGGCCAAGGTGATCACGCCGCCGTGGGGATAGGTCGGATCGTTGAGAAACATCGGGCGGCCGGAGATGTTCGCCAGCAGCATCCCCGAGGGAATCACCACGAAATCGGACTCGCAGAAGGCCAGGTACCCGTCGTCGTTCAGCGTGCTCAGCGCCAGGCAGGCCGACGTCTCGGCAAGCGGCATGATCGTGCCCATGCAGCCGTTGATGGTGATCGCCCGGCACTCCGCCTTGGCCATCAGCTTGCGGAAGACCTGCTCCAGCAGGAAGGCGTTGTCCACGAATTCCCGCTTGGTCTCCAGCGTGGTGCCGGGCAGCTTCAGGTAGGCCTCGGCCCGCCGGCGGGCCAGATCGACGGCGGCCTGGTCTTCTCGGGCGGCCTTGATCAGCTTGCCTAAGTCGTCGTAGTTGACGGTCTGGATGTCGAGCTTCCACTTCTTGCGGACCAGGTCGGGGACCACGCCGCCGGGCTGGGCCCAGGCGCCGGGGCCGCCGATGGCCAGGATGCGGGTGCCCAGCGTGTTGTGCAACCCGCACATCGCCCGCAGCCGCCAGAGAATCTCGTCCTGGTCGTCGACCACCACGTCCTGGAAGTCGATGTCCTTGGTCTTCAGTTCGTCGGTATGATTGCGGAGGTAGCGTGGGCTGATGATCTCGTACCAGAGGTAGACCGGCCCCGACTTGTGGCGGACGAAGAAGATCACGTCCTTGCCCGACTTGCCCGCGGCGTCGATCGCACTGCCCCCGTCGGCCGCGTAGACCAAGAGCACGTCGGCCGAGGCGAGGTCTTTCAGCGCCGCGACCTCGTCGGCGTTGCGGACTGGGGCCACAGGCAGGAACTCCACGGGAAAATCAGCCTGGGCCTTGAGCTTCTGTAGTTCGCCGTTGATGCGAGCGACCTCCTGTTCGGCGTCCTGCTGCGTGTGGATGCCGCCCCAGGCCCGCCAACTCGTCTGGAACGCCCGCCGGTACGTGCTGTAGGCAAAGATCGGTTTGACCCGCAGGGGTCGTCGCGGAGGGGCGGGCGGCACGTCGGCTTCGGCACCCGCCAGGGCCGACCAGGTCAGCCCGGTCAATGCCACGCCGCCCAAGGCGGCCCCACCAATGCCTCCCAAGAACCCCCGCCGGGTCAGCCCGCCGCCCGGACTCTCCGAATCGTCGCAGGACGGGCAGCAGTGGGGCCTTGGCCAGGGACTATGATCGTGCTCACGCGGACACATGGCTGGAACCTCCTCATGTTGAGACGCGTTTTCTTTCACAGCAGCAACATCGCCCACGATACTCACTCACGCCCGGCAACGCAACAAGGCGTCAGAGACCGGCGGCCAGTGACCACACCCTCTCGCTCTCGCTATCCACTATCCACTCTCCACTACTCACTCTCCACCCTCCGCTCCTTCCCCCACTTTCAAGGGGAGGGCCGCGTTGTTGACAATCCCTCCGGCGCGTGGAATACTTTAGCGCAAGGTATGAGGCGAGGAGCGACCGTGACCAATCCCCAATCCCTAATCCCTAATCCCCAATCATGACTGCCCCCTGGATTACCTACCGCCCCGGCTTGAAGGTCCTGGATTGCACGATTCGGGACGGTGGTCTGGCCAACGATCACCTGTTCCGGGACGACTTCGTCAAGGCCGTCTACGAGGCCTGTGTCGAGGCCGGCATCGACTACATGGAGATCGGCTACAAGAATTCGAAGAAGCTCTTCCCCAAGGACAAGTTCGGCCTCTGGAAGTATTGCGACGAAGAAGACATGCGGCGGATCGTGGGCGAGAACAAGACCGACTTGAAGCTGGCGGCGATGTGCGACGCCGGCAAGTCCGACTGGAAGACCGAGGTGCTGCACAAGAGTGAGAGCGTGCTGGACATGATTCGCGTGGCCTTCTACGCCAACCAGGTCTCCGAGGCCGTGGACATGATCCACGACGCGGCCGAAAAGGGCTACGAGGTCTCGGCCAACCTGATGGCCGTCTCCACCAACAACGAGCAGGAGGTCGACCAGGTGCTCGAGGAGCTGGTCAAGACGCCCGTCAACGTGATCGTCGTGGTCGACAGTTTCGGCTCGATGTACTCCGAGCAGATCGAGATCCTGGTGAAGAAGTATTTGGGCTATGCGCTTCAAGCCGGCAAGATCGTCGGCGTGCATGCCCACAACAACCAGCAGTTGGCCTTCGCCAACACCATCGAGGGGATCATCCACGGGGCAAACCGGGTCGACGGGTCGCTGGCCGGCCTGGGCCGCGGGGCGGGCAACTGCCCCATGGAGCTGCTGATCGGCTTCCTGCGCAACCCCAAGTTCAAGATCCGGCCCATCTACCAGGTCCTCCAGAACCACCTGCTGCCCTTAAGCCGCGAGGTGGACTGGGGCCCGCACGTCCAATACAACATCACCGGCCAGTTCAACCAGCACCCCCGCGACGCAATCGCCGCCCGCTCCGGCGACCGCCGAGACAACTACGTCGAGTTCTACGACAAGCTGATCAGCGACGTCTAAATGCTGAATGCTGAGTGCTGAATGCTGAGTGCTGAATGCTGAATGCCGTTAGATCACGGCTTTACAGGCTCCTCAACGTTTTCGGCGGCCCTAACGGCCAGATCTCCGCTGAGCTGTTCGAGCACCTCACCGGCGGCCTTGGGCTGTGCGCGGTCCGGCGAGCCGGCCGTCAACGCCCGCCAGGACTCCGCCAACCCCGGCGGCTCGTAGCCCAGGTAGACTGCCAGGGCGTAGCCCAGACAGACGTTCAGCACGCCGATCACGAAGGTCAAGCCCACCACGGCTCTCCTCCAGTTGCCCCCACGGATACGTCGCCCAGCAACTCTAGGTTATGCGACGGCGGAAGGGCAACGTTCGATCGCCTTGCCGCTGTAGACCGCCTCATGGCCGAGGATGCCGGTCATGGTGCTCTCGGCTACCCCTCCCGGCCGAACTTGTGGAGCTGCTCCACAAAGCGTGCCCCCACGCGGAAGCAGCGTTCCTGAACGCGGCTAGACCACACGATCTCAACGCACTTCAGCTCTTGCCCCGGCAGGAGAATTCGCATCCGTTCTCGGGGAAACAGTTGCTCGCCGTGCAGAAACGAGAGACCTCCCCGGGACAAGCCGTTCGTGAAGATCTGGTGCCATCCACTGGGGCGGTGAAGCGACGGAAACGTCTGGCGGTATTCCAGGGCGGCACAAACCTGGAAGTGGTGGCGGCGATGACGGCGCCTCTCGTGATACCTGCTGGGGACCTGCCCGGCCTGACCGAACCCGTCCTGCCACGACGAGGGCAGTTGGAGATCGCAGCGCAGCGGCCCGACGGCCTGGACTAGTTCTTGCACTTGATGGCTGAGGTCCAGCATTGGACCATCTCCCGATCGAACTGGCGCCCAGCTCGATCTTCGAGATACTGTACGATGTCTTGAAGTCGGCTTGCCTTGCGGTAGGGCCGATCCGAGCGGAGCGCGTCGAACACGTCGGCCACGGCACAGATCCGCGCCCACTCGTGCGTTTCGTTCCCCGTGAGACGTGCGGGGTAGCCACCTCCGTCAACGCGTTCGTGGTGCTGGTAGACCGTCATCAGGCTTCCCCAGGCAACATCGGTGCGCATACACAGTTCCTCAAAGCCGACGCGCGGGTGTTGTCGAAGGGCTTCCCGCTCACTGTCGCTGAGCGTCCCACGCTTGTTGAGTAGAAAGCGCGGGATCCGCCGCTTGCCGAGGTCGTGCAGCACGACTCCGGACGCGATGCCGCGCAGGTCGGCCTTGGGGTCATCCCAAAGCACGTTCGCCAACGCAACCGAGCAAGTGCACACGTTCACGGAATGCGTGTACGTATAGCGATCGTGCTGCATCAGGGAAATGAGGTCGAATACCGAGATCTCCCCGCCACAGATGATCTCAGTCATGTGCGTGCTGAACTCATCCGCAAACTGGACCATGTGATCGGGGCTGATGCTCCGAAACGCGGCAGTAAAGGCCGAGCGAGTGGCCGTGGTAAGCACTTTGTACCGTTGCAGCGGCGGCGCGTCGGTGTTCTTAACCACTTCGTCAAACAGGTAACGCCGATACGCGTTCTGGGAGTCTGCCGGAATGTAGAGTGTCTCCATACCGTGTTGCGACAGCCTCTGGAGGTCGTCGCGATCCAATGGGTAGTTCCGTTCTCGATAGAGAACCACCCCATGGACGTTCTCCGCAGGAACGTACAGATCGAACTCCAGGACGGGCACCGGACAGAGTGTATCCAACGCGACTGGCAGGTACCCCTCGCGCTCGGAACCGAAGCACTTCTTGCGTCCGCCGACTGACATGACGGCTCTCAGCGTGGATCGCGTGCACCCCCGCGGACGGTCAATTGCAGCAGGGAACGTGCCCCCCCAATCTGCGCAACCCTAGCCCGAAATGGCACGGTTGTCAAAAAGATGGTGCCCTGATGCGGGGCGATTCAAGCCTATCCCAAAACCCCTCACCCCCGGCAGCTCTCACCGGAAGCGGGGCGAGGGGGAATGTTTTGGGATAGGCCGTTATATGAAGCCACCCCACCACATGGGGGTCCCGCGGGGCACTTACGTAAACTTGTATATTCCCGGCATGGCCACCTTCGGCGTGGGATAAGGGCCGAGTTCGTACTTCTCCGGTCCTAGCCGCGTCTTGGATTCCATGGCCGTATCCCAGTCGATGGCCTTGCCGCTGTACACCGCCTCGCGGCCAAGGATCCCGGTCATGGTGCTCTCGGCCACGGCCTGGGCCTCGTTGATGGGATTGCCGGCGCGGATGCTGGCGATCAGGTCCTCGTGCTCCCGATGGTAGGCATTCGGGTCCTCGTCTCGGAACCGCCAGGGCTTGCCCTGCTTCGGGTAGATGCGGTCCTTGCAGTTGCTCACCCCGCCGGTGCCCACCACGGCCTCCTCGACCAGGCCATCGCAGCCGTCGATCTGCCGGCATTGGCTGAACATGCGCACCCCGCCGGGATACTCGAACTCGACGGCAAAGTGGTCGAAGATGTGGCCGTGGACCTCGCCGGTGCGGACCTGGCGGCCGCCCAGCCCGGAAACCGCCCTCACCGGATGGGCCCCCAGCACCCAGTTCATGATGTCGAGGTTGTGCACGTGCTGCTCGACGATGTGATCGCCGGAGAGCCAGGTAAAATAGTTCCAATTGCGCAACTGCCACTCCATGTCGCTCCAGCCGGGCTCCCGCTTGATCACCCAGATTTCTCCGCCGTTCCAGTAGCAGCGGGCGTAGACGATCTCGCCGATGGCCCCGCCCCGGAGCCGCTTGATGGTTTCCTGGTAGCTCTTCTGGTGGCGCCGTTGGGTGCCGGCGGCGATGCCCAGGCCCTTCTGCTTGGCCAGTTGGCCGGCCTCGATCAGCAGCTTGACGCCCGGCACGTCCACCGCGCCGGGCTTCTCGATGAACACGTGTTTGCCCGCCTCAATGGCCGCCTTCAGGTGCATGGGCCGGAAATGCGGGGCGGTGGCCTGGATGACGTAGTTGATCTCCGGCACGGCCAGCAGTTGCCGGTAGGCCTCAAAGCCGGTGAAGCACATCTTCGGCGGAATCTGCACGCCGAGCTTGGCAAGCTGCTTGCGGCAATTCGCCAGGCGGTCCGCAAAGACGTCGGCCAGGGCAATCACCCGGATGCCTTTCTTTTCGATCGTGGCACCTTCGGCCACGTCCTCGGTATGGTAGCCGGCCGCCGGGTAGATCACCTTGGTCGCGGCGCCCAGGGCGTCCAGCACGGCGCCGGTCCCGCGGCCGCCGCAGCCGATCAGGCCGATCTTGATCTCGCTGTCATTCCCCGCGCCGGCGGCATGGACGAAAGGAATCTCGGCCGCCACCGCGGCACCTGCCAGTGCCAGCGAGGATCGCGTGAGGAATTGCCGGCGTGAGAAGTTGGTCTTGGCTTGGTTCTCTGGTTTGCTCATGGTCGTCAATGCTCCGGGAAGAAGTTGTTAGTGGTTCCCCCACCGCCCACCTCGGGTTCGGGCGCCTGCGAACAGCAGGCAAGCATTTCGTTATGGGAAGGCACAGCCTGCGACTACTGGATCCTCACAGCCGAATAGCGGGACATGCCCTTGAGTACCGTTGTCTATGAACCGATACTGTGGCGCAGCGGCAGTCCCACCCGTATGAAACGCGAAATAGCCAGGCACGCGAGCCAGCACGTAGTTTCTAAAATCGCGTTTGGTCCCTGGTGGCCGGTCCGCTCGAATCAACAGCTCGCCGACTTTTCGACGATTTGCCGAGAACAGCTCCGGAACGGAGATCTCTACCATCCACACCCAGCCGTTTGGAAAACCAGCCCACCCCCTGAGAGTCTCTATCGCACCCGAGCGGATACGACTGTAATCCCAATCGACCACCTTTCCCAAGTGCTCCAGATACTGAGAGCTGTGCAAGAGGATGGGACGAACCACGAGTAGCTTATTGTTGGAGTATTCGATCAGGCGCTTCTTCCAGGGTTCGCTCGGGTCGGGGAGTTGAACAAGCATGCTGGGGAGAAAGTCTACGCCGATCGCCTCTGCGTCAATTGGGCCGACTCTCACTTCGCGCGGCAGGGTGGCAATAACGTACTCGACGCGATCCGACTGCATTACGCATGGCTTCGGTCCCTTGGGCCAGTCCTTGCAGTGCTGCCTGGTGTAGAGGAAGTGCCGAGGAATGCAGTAGTTGGATCCCCAGTTGTCGTCGTGCCCAACATAACTACTCAGCCACGAGTCGCTGGGAATATAGGTGGTCCCCTTGCCAATCCGGAAGTATGACAGCTCCGCATGTGGGACCCACATATCCTCGTCGAATGTATGGCCAAAGAGGGGAATCGCATGGGCTCTGCCCTGTGCGGCTGCAAAGCAAAGGATAATCGGGAAGCCTGACTCAATGCTGCCGTAGATCAACCTCTGAAACGGCGGGGCCTTGATGCTCGGGTCGCTCGGCGGATAAGCCCCGGGCACGCAGCGCGCGCCGGCGGCCTCGAGAATAGTGATCATCTGCTCGGACGTTAGGCACCGCGAAAAAATAACTTGAGCAATTACTTGCGGGGACGGATGGTGTAGTTCCATTCCCCGTGAAACGTGGCCGGGGTCAGTTTGACGCGAGCGAGTGCGT
>Ga0315291_10001339_pt1 | contig 32972 bp, 29 predicted proteins | sample YL17G12_20_MG_FD_203070 | JGI IMG/M metagenome (GOLD analysis project Ga0315291, IMG submission 203070) | Sediment microbial communities from Yellowstone Lake, YNP, Wyoming, USA - YL17G12_20 | ecosystem: Environmental > Aquatic > Freshwater > Lake > Sediment | place: USA: Wyoming | collected...
TTACTCCATCATTTTTTGAATAAGATATGGACAAATTAAAATTAAAGCCAGAGCTGTGCGGGGAATGTGGTGGATGTGTAGCGGTCTGCGCTTATGAAGCACTGGAGCTTGAAAGTCGGGGTTTGAAGATAAAAGAAGAGCTCTGCGTTCTATGCAGTGACTGCGTTATCTTCTGCCCTGCAGGTGCACTGGAGATAACGGATGCAAGATAAATATGACTGCATAATAGTCGGGGCAGGTCCGGCTGGCTCGATGGCGGCTTTAGTCTTAGCTGAAAATCAGCAAAATGTACTATTAATAGAGAAACATAAAGAGATAGGACAACCTTTATGCTGTGCCGAAGCTATCAGCCCGAAAGGGCTTTCGATTTGCGGGGAAATCAAACCTGCCTGGATAAGCTCATCCATTCATAAAATCCTTTTGAAAAGCCCCTCTGGCAAGGAATTGAAATTCTCCTACCCGGATGCTGGATTAGTTCTTAATCGCAAATTGTTCGATAAAGAATTAGCTCTAAAAGCTCAATCCTCAGGCGCAGGTTTGAAACTCAATACTCAAGCAGTTGGTTTAATCCACAACCGGGAAAAAATCTGTGGAATAAAGGTAAAAGAGGATGGTAAAGAGTTTGAATATCAAGCAAAGGTAATTATCGCGGCGGATGGGATTGAGTCATTAGTGGGCAGATGGGCGGGTTTAGATAATAGCCTGAAATTGCATGAGGTTGATTCTGCTTATCAATATCTTTTGAAAAGTGACAGCATAGAGGAGGATGGTATTGAATTTCATTTAGGCACAGAGTTAGCCCCGGGGGGGTATGCCTGGATCTTTCCCAAGGGGAGAAATTTAGCTAACGTGGGCTTAGCCATAACCCCGGTTTCTGGAAATCCGTCTGAGGCGGAAAAGGCTAAGGAACTTTTAGATTTTTTTGTAATGAAGAGGTTTAAAAATTTTTCAGTAGTAGAGTGGATGACCGGTGGGGTGCCGGCTTATAGCCGCAAAAGTCAACTGGTTAAGGATAATCTTCTCTTGGCAGGAGATGCAGCCAGAGTGGTTGACTCTCTTTCTGGTGCCGGGATTGCCAATGCACTTCTCTCCGGGAAGATTGCCGGGCAGGTTACTTCAGAATATCTGAAGAATAAAGAAGCTCCTCTGGCTTACTTAAAGAAATATGAAGAGGAGTTTATGAAAATAAAAGGGAGGGAGTTGAGGTTCTATTCTTTCTGCAGGAAGATATACCTCAAGATGAAAGATGAGGATTTCGAGGAGGTGATAGATTTTTTAAAACTCTATCTGGAAAAGAAAGAGTTTACCAGGCTTACTCCCTTAGAGGTTTTGAAAGCTATACTGAAATCAAATCCTAAGCTTCTGCTTTTGATCCGGCACCTGGTTTGGTAGCTTTGTTCAAGAGCCTGGAAATTCTGGATTTTATCCGGGAAGCAGTATTTTTAGGGATGACTTTTTTCCGGGAGGCTTTGTCCAGAAGGGAGAATGCGTTTTTGAGATTTTCAGTATCGGGTTTAGTCTCCGCCTTCTTCATCAGATTTTTTAGCTGTGACTTGATCTCCCGGTTACGCTCTCTGGTTTTTTGACTGGTCTTTAACCTCTTGATTACGTCTTTATGAACTTTAACTCTGCGCGCTGGCAAATTTCCTCCTTTGCAATTTTGAAGGGTAAATATAAAGAAAAATCTTTGTTTGTCAATTGAAAAAGATTTAGTTTTTATATGTTTTGAAGATAAATTATATTCAGACATGAAGCAGGGGTAATTCATGAATTACCCCTGCAAACTTAAAAAAAGAATAATGCAGACTCAGGAAACAAAAGATAAGATAGTCAAGTCCACAGGGATAGTTAGCTCTGCTACTTTTTTGTCCAGAGTTTTCGGGCTTATCCGGGAGCAGGTTTTCGCCTATCTTTTCGGGGCAGGCTTAGCCACAGATGCCTTTGTAGCGGCTTTTCGTATCCCCAATCTTTTAAGAGACCTTTTAGCTGAAGGGGCACTCTCCAGCGCTTTCATACCGGTTTTTACTGAAAAGCTAACTCTGCAGGGGAAAGAAGAAGCTTTTCGATTGATTAATTTGGTGGTTAACCTGCTTCTGGTTGTTTTGTCGGTGATAATAATCTTAGGGATAATATTTTCTCCTGCGATTGTCAATTTAATAGCTCCGGGTTTTAACAAGATCGAAGGGAAGATAGAACTAACTGCTCTTTTAACCAGGATAATGTTTCCCTTTCTGCTTCTGGTATCTTTAGCGGCTGTTTGTATGGGGGTTTTGAACTCCTTCGGAAGGTTTGGAGCTCCAGCTTTAGCCCCGACAATGCTGAATTTAGGGATGATCTTAGCCGGTTTTCTAATCTCCCCATTTTTGAAAACCCCGATCCTAGGGATGGCTATAGGAGTGCTTTTAGGAGGGGCGGGTCAATTGTTCATTCAGGTGCCCCTTTTATTCAGGTTAGGTTATAGGTACAAACCTATCGTTGACTGGAAAGACCCGGGAGTAAAGAAAATCCTCTGGCTGATGACTCCAGCTATATTAGGATTAGCTTCCACTCAGGTAAATATCTTCGTCAATACTTTAATAGCTTCCCTTTTACCCCAGGGGAGCGTTTCCTATTTGAATTACAGCTTCAGATTAATGCATTTCCCCTTAGGGGTTTTCGGAGTTGCAGTTGCTACGGTTACCTTTCCGATTTTAGCTGCAAAGGCAGCACAGAATAATTTTGAAGAACTTGTTTCCACCTGTGGCTCTTCTCTGAAACTTATCTTTTTCTTGACTTTACCCTCAACCATTTTTTTAGCGGTAGGCGCAAAGCCAATCATCTCCCTTTTATATCAACATGGAAAATTTATTTACACAGACACGCAAGCTACTTCTCAGGCACTGATCCTTTATGCCATCGGGCTTTTCGCCTATGCCTCGGTCCGGATTTTAGCACCGGTCTTCTATGCCTTAGGCGAAGCTAAAGTGCCGGTGATCAGCAGTGCTATTGCAGTTGGGGCTAACATCAGCTTGAATCTGGTGCTTATGCATTCTTTAAGTTTTCGTGGACTGGCTTTAGCTACTTCTATTGCAGCTATCCTGAATATGTCCATCCTTTTTAATAAACTGGATAAGAGGGTTGGACCTTTTGATAAAAAGGATTTGAGAAATAGTTTCCTGAAAATACTTTTAGCTTCCTTTTTAATGGGGCTCTTATTGCAGAGTTTTCTTTTTCTCTACAGGGTGGATTTAGATAAAGGGAGTTTAATCCAGAAATTGGTCCTGGTAGGCATTATGGTTATAGTTTCTTTTTTTAGCTATCTTTTCTTTGCCAGGGCTTTGAAGATAAAGGAAGTCGAGCGAGTATTGGGAATTTTAGGATTTATGAGGGGAAAAACTTGAAACGCAGACCAGCTCTTCTGGCACTGCTGGCTTATATTACCGGGATTCTCTTAGGGGATTACCTGAACCTGTCTACTTTGATTTTGCTCTTCTTAATTTTGTACTTACTTTTTCTTTTGTTCTTTTTTCGTCAGGAGAAGAAGATCTGGTTTATTCTCCTAACTCTTCTTTTGATCTTAACCGGATTCTGGAGATATGAGTTAAAAAGCAGAGACCTACCCATAAATCATATATCCCATTTCACCAGACTATATGGTAAGGTGGAGCTGAAAGGAATTATCTCCAGAGACCCGGATATAAGAGAGGATAAAACTTTTTTAGAAATAGATACTAAGGAGTTATCTTTTAATCAGAAAAAGATTAAAACCACCGGTAAAATCCTTTTAAAGATTAAACAACCGACCAGCCTTTTCAACTATGGTGATTTGATTCAGTTCAAGGGTTATCTTTACTCTCCTTTCCCTCCCAAAAATCCGGGGGCTTTTGACTATAGAAAATATCTTAGTACCAGGGAAATCTTTGGATGCCTGAATTTACAGAGCGATTCTGAGGTCAAGATTTTAGAAAGGGGGGAAGGCAATTATTTTATCTCCAAGATAATTCTGCCAGTAAAACATTATATTCTTAATTTCTTTAAGAGTAACCTGACCGGCTCTCATCAGGCGATTTTGAGTGGTTTTGTCTTAGGGGAGAGAAGAGGTATTCCACAGGAGGTCTATAAACTTTTCACCGATACCGGCACCCTTCATCTTTTAGCTATATCCGGCTCCAATGTGGCTATAGTTGTTCTTGTTTTTTGGGGAGCTTTCAAGCTGTTGAGGATGCCTTATCGGGTTTCATTACTTTTAGTTTTTCCACTGATAATAGTTTTTTCTTTTGTTACCGGGAACCAGCCCTCAGTGGTTAGAGCCTCGATTATGGCTTCTATTTTCCTTATTTCACTTTTGGTAGAAAGAGAAAGAGACCTTATCAATATCTGGGCTTTAGCGGCCCTGGTAATACTTTTCGCAAATCCATCTTCTCTTTTCGATGTCGGTTTTCAATTATCTTTTGCAGCTACCCTGGGTTTGATCCTCTGGGTTCCTAAATTAGAGAAGCTTTTCCTCTCCAAGCTAAAAAACCGGGTCTTTAAATATTATATTGTGCTCCCTTTTTTCGTTTCCCTTTCAGCTCAGCTTTTCACCTATCCGGTTACGGCTTATTATTTTAATAAATTCTCTATTTATTCCCTTTTGGCTAATCTTTTTATCGTGCCGCTCACCGGTTTAGTTGTTATGGTAGGGGCGATTTCACTTCTGATCAGCTTTTTAAGCTTGAAGCTGTCTATTGTATTTACTTCTTTCAACTGGCTTTGTCTGGAGCTTATACTGAGAACTCTATCTTTTTTCTCTTCCCTGCCTTATGCAGATTTGAAAGTCTCTTCACCCTCCTATCTTTTCATTTTAGCTTTTTATCTTTCTCTTTTTGCAGCTATTTTTCAAAAAAGTCTAAAAGGATTCTTGTTAATATTGTCTTTTCTGGGTTTTTTCTGGGTAGGTTTTCTTTTGATTTTTAATTCCCTGAACAACCGGTCATCCGAACTGAAAATCACCTATCTTTCAGCTAAGGGTGAAGCAGTTCTGGTAGAAGCTCCCCAGAGCAAAAAAGTATTGATAAATCTATCAGAAGACCCTCAGGAGGTGGAAGGGATTATCCTTCCTTTTCTTTATAAAAAAGGGATTAACCAGCTGGATGGGCTGATCCTTACAGATGAAAAAAGGTTAGAGGAAAAGCTCTCCGAACTTCTAAGAGAGATAAAGGTAAAAGAGATCTGGGTGGTTGAGGAGGGGAGCCCGGTTTTAAAAAAACTTTATGGAGCTAAAGTCGAAATCAGAGATTTGAAAGAGTTAAATCAGGTCTGGTCAAGAGTTAAGGTTTTCTCGATTTATCCCGATAAAAAATCTGGAAAGGGGACGTTTGAACATAATCCCCCTTTGATGCTAAGTTATGGGAAATTTAGGTTGTTGCTGGCTGAAGGTTCTTTCCCGGATAGCTTAACCATCAGGTTAAAACCCGATATAGTAAGTTTTAACCTGCAAGGAGAAGATTCAGGCTGGATAGGTCATTACCTGAATGAAAAAAATGATTTAAAACTAATTATATCAGGCTATGAGAGGCTTAATTTTTTCAAGGCTGATCTTAAAGAGATTTTCGAGACTTCAAAGCTGGGCGCGGTAGTAATTGAGGTTAGCGAAGCAAAGTATCAAATCAATACAGCCTTGAGAAAAGAAAAACTAATCGGTAAGTTTTAAGATGAGTTTAACTGGCAATCTAAATACAGTCTCTTTTCCTGATCTGTTACAGTTGATCAGCTCCAGTAAAAAGACCGGTATGCTTACTCTGATGCGTCAGACTCAGAGAAAAGAGATCTATTTCCGAGAAGGGAATATAGTTTATGCCTCCTCTTCTAATGCTGAAGGGGAGCTCTTAGGGAACCTACTTTTGAGGTTAGGTAAAATCTCACAGCAAGAGTTAAATGAGGTCTTGAAACTTCACCGAACTACTGGTAGAATGATTGGTACTACCATTGTAGAGATGGGTTTTTTAAAAAAAGAGGAGCTGGTGGTTTGTTTGAAACTGCAGATCGAGGAGATCGTCTATAATCTTTTTAGCTGGAAGGAAGGCGATTTTACCTTTCAGGATGGCAAAGAGCCTGCGGAAGGACAGATAACCGCCACTATGAATACGATTAATGTTATTATGGAAGGAACCAGGAAAATCGACGAGATGTTAGAGATGCAGAAAAGTCTTCCCAAAGATAATGTGGTTCTAAAAGGAAATCCTAATCCCAAAATCGGGTCCAATGCCATAACTCTAAGCCTGGGTGAATTCAAGACCCTGCTTTTGGTAGATGGGGATAAAACTTACCCGGATATTTTAGCGGTAAGCCCGTTAGGTGAATACGATGCATCCAGGGCTTTGCTGAGGCTACTGGATCAGGGATTGGTACTCCCCGGCGAAAAAACCCAGACCAAAAAAGATAAAAAAAGAGAAGAAACAGTTATAATCGAGATATTGCTTCAGGTATTCTCCGCCAGCTATTCAGTCGTGGATAAAATTCTGGTTCAGAAGTTAGGTAAAGTTCAGGAAAAACTCTGGGATAAAGCTCTAAATCAAAAAAAATGCATATTTCCGGTTTTAAATCATTTAATGAAAAACGGAACCTTGATTCAATCCATAGAATTGGTAGAAGCCTATCGCAATATGTCCCTGTACAAGATTCCAGAAGAGATTAGATTTCATCAGATCTTTCAGGGATTGCAGAGTTTGCTTTTAAGTTATCTGACCTTAGCCCATCATTTCGTAGGAGAAGATGTCACCCGGAAAATGATTGGCGAGATTAAAAAAAGCACAGCTCCTTATTTTTTGAAGGAGATGGAGATTGTTAAGAAATTTGATATAGAGGATGATCTGTACAGAACTCTCAAACTTGCCTTAAAAGGTGAGGAGATAGCTTAGGAGGAATAGTTGCTGAGGCTCAAATCAGGATTTCATCTGGGATTAATGATCTTATTCTCGTTTTTTTTATCCGGGAGAGATTGTCTGGCACAGGAGCAGAGTAAAGGGGAGGCTTCTTTTTCAGGAGCCTTGTTATCGATTTTTATCCTGGCAGTGTTAAGCGGCGGAATATTTTTTGCTCTAAAAATCCATTCGCTGCTTAAAGGCGGGGAACTCTCCTCAGCTTGGGTTTTCTCAGGCCTAGCCTTATCGATTTTATTTGTCTCCATTTTCCTGGAATTCCTGAGCAGTTTAGGGGTGATATACAATGTTTCAGCTTTAGTTTTACTTTTACAGTTTTTTGGTTTTATCCTTCTGGTTTTTGGATTTATCCTGATAAGGAAGAAACTCGGCTGAAAACTGTCACGATATTCTACCGATCCGTTTCCCGGACCGGTAGGGTGTATTCTTTTAGAGTAAAGTTATCTCTTTAAACTGTCGATAAATTTTATGGTATATCTTTTTTAGAGAGAAAAGATTATGGCAGAATTACTTGAATTGGAAGAAAGGATAGAGAAGTGCCGAAAAATCCTTTCCGAACACCCAGACTCTCAAATATTTGCAGCTCTGGCGGAAGCTTACCGGAAAAAAGGAGAGCTGGACAAGTCGTTTGAAATTTGCCGGGGTGGACTAAAAAACCATCCAGATTATGGAGCTGGCCATCTGATTATGGCTAAGGTCAACTTTGACCGGGAGATGTATTCGGAGGCGGAAAAAGAACTTCTTTTAGCCATAAAGGCAGATGGCAGGACGCGGGTTACAGAACAGCTTCTTGCTCAGATAATGGTCAAAAAAGGTGAGTTTAGAGAGGCGAAAAGTATCGTTGAAAAACTTCTATCGACTGACAAAAAGAACCCAATCCTCAAATCGCTTCTGGAAGAAGTTCAGAAAGGTTTGAAGGAGGAAAAGAGAAGAGGCGTGGTATTCACACCTTCTGAAGCACCGGTTCGAGGAGAAGATGAGCCGGTAAAAGTCGAAAAAAATCTACCTTTTTCAGAAATCCTTTTCTCATTAACCTCTCTGCCAAATCTTATGGCGGCACTGGTTGTAGGTGAGGATGGATTAGTTAGAGAAAACAGATTGAAGATCGATTTAAACCAGGAAAACTCAGGTGCAGTTATCGCCGAGCTTTTCAGAGAGATAAAAGCAGGTTTGCCCAGGCTCAATTTCGGAAACCTGGAGCAGTTTTTGATAGAAGCAGAAGAGTTCAGCTTCTGGACAATTAAACTAAAAAGAAATATTTTGTTATTGGTATGCAGGAGTGAAGCTAATTTAGGGTATTTAAAGATACGGGTTGACCAGATCTTAGAGCGCCTGGCTGAAGAGTAATTTATTTAAGGACAAAAAGATGGAAAAGCCTGATAAAGATAGTTTTAAAGAATATCGACAACTTTTTATACTCTCTGCTTTTCTGGCGGTTTTCCCGCTTCTCTTTTTTCCAAAGTATTTAGAGACCGGGATCAACCCGTTTTTTCTTTTTCCGTTTGAGTTCATATGGTATATCCTGGTTTACTTTTTCCTTTTCCCTTTTCTCTCCTTTTCTCTAATCTTAGTATATTCTTTTTTCAGTCTCCTCCTAAGGCTTACCATAGGTTTTGTCTTTGGGGTGCTTATTTCTTTTATGTTCTCTTATAATTTACTTCTTTCTCTGAAGCTTGGAATGTTAGCTTACCTTCCCTCGATTCTGTTTCAGATAGTTTTATTACCTTTTATTTTCAAATTCTCATTCGGGGATAAGATCTTTAAACTGGAAAGAGAAAAAAAACTTGAAAGATCAAGACCTCTGCCCGAGGTGAAAGAGGAGGTAATTCCACTTCATCCAAAAACTGAGGTAAAGGAGAGCACTTTAGAAAATGCGTTGAGTTACCTTAAAGATTATTCCGGAGTGGAGGGAGCATTTTTAGTAGATTCCGAAGGTCTGCTGGTGGGGCAGGATTGTGAAGAAGGGTTAGATGGGGAAAAGATTGCTCCTTTAGCTTTAAGCCTGGAGGAGATAAACTCCGACATCTTAAAGAAGATAGGAGAATCCAGGGTGGATAGGATTCAGTTTTTCACATCCGGAAGGTGGATAAATTTGAACCGGGTTTTAGATTTCACCCTGGTGACTATAGCCAGCCGGAATACAGATGAATTGCTTAATATACGAATAATAAGAGCAGCGGAGATGCTTAAAAAATTCATAAAAGAAAGATATGGAAAACTCCTGGGATTGGAGGAGGGAAAAAATGTATCAGATCTTAGAGGAGCTTAATAAGACTAGCGGTATCACCGGAAGTATGCTGGTGGGAAATGATGGCATTATTATTGCCGCAGATTTAGACACCCGGTTTCAGGATGAAACAGTGGGAGCTCTGGCGGCATCAATCGTCAGCACCGTCCAGAAATCCTTAGAGAGATTAAAAACTACTGCCCTGAGACAGATGACGATTGAAGGCGAACAGGGGAAACTTTTTTTCACAGATGTTGGTTTCGGGATATTAGTGGTTACAACTGAACCCAATGTGAATATCGGGTTGATACGGCTGGAAATCAAAAATACTGCTTCCAAAATTAAAGAGCGGAATTTCTAAAGAATAGAGCAACATGGTCTCGATCAACTATGCTTTCAGAGAGATCTGCTGTAAGATAGTTTATTATGGACCGGGGTTGAGTGGTAAAACCACCAACCTCATTTATATACATAAAAAAGCCCCTCCCAAGACCAAAGGGGAGTTGATCTCTTTGGCTACGGATGCGGACCGAACGCTTTATTTTGATTTTCTACCTCTGGATATTGGGCCGGTGCAGGGGTTTTCGACCAAATTTCAGCTATATACGGTACCGGGTCAGGTTTATTATAATGCTACTCGTAAGTTAGTGTTAAGAGGAGTTGATGGTTTAGTTTTTGTGGCTGATTCGCAAGTAGCTAAATTAGAGGAGAACATCGAAAGCATGAATAATCTGGTGGAGAACCTGGAAGAGTACGGTTACGTCCTAGAAGAGCTTCCGATGATCATGCAATATAATAAAAGAGACTTAGATGAGGTGTCAACTATTGAAGAGCTGGAGAAGGCTTTGAACCCCAGAGGACTACCTTATTATGAAGCTGTGGCGTCAACAGGTGAAGGGGTTTTCGATACCCTTAAAGGGATCAGCAAGTTAGTGCTGGAGAAAGCCAGAGGAAAACCGGAGACCGAGGAAAAACCCGAACTTGTATCCGTAAAAAAGGAACAAGTTACAGTTGTTGCTCAGCCAAAACTTTTTGTTCCATCTCCAGTTGAAAGAGAAAGAATAGAAATAGAGCCAGTTTCCAGAATTGTTCCGGAGAGAGGAGCTTTAGAAAAAAGACCAGTGGAGAAGTATGAGCCAGTTGAGAAGGTGGAAGAAGAGGAGCCAATAAAGAAAATGGAGAAAGAAGAGGAAGTTGAGAGAATAGAGAAAGTAGAGAAAACCATAGAAATAAAAGAGGAGGAAAGAATAAAAAAAGTTGAAGAAGAAGATGAGAAAAAGGAAGAGAAAGAGAAAACTTTAATACCAGGTCAATTCGAAATTGAAAAGGAGGCCATTGAAACTGAGAAGATTTTTGAGAAAGAGATGCTGGAACAACCGGTTGAAGTAGCTAAAACTGAAAAAGTAAAACCTCTTTTACAGGAGAAAATTATCATTTCTCCTATGTTTAAACAAAAGAAAACTAAATCCGTCTGGGGCAAATTCTGGTGGAGATGGATAGGAAAAATAGTAGGTTCGAATTTGGGTCCAAAGGACAGGAGGTAAAAATTGCAGGAGGATAGCTTGATTATCTATGAGGAGGAGATCGAGAAAATCGATCGGACTTTGATCAAGCTGATCAAAGGGGCTGAAGCTAAGTGTGCCCTCTTGGTGGATAAAGATGGACACCTGATAACCCGTCAGGGTTTCACCCATTCCTTAGACACAACTGCTCTAGCAGCTCTTCTGGCAGGAAGTTTTGCTTCTACCCGGGAAATTGCTCGCCTGGTAGGGGAGCCGGAATTTTCAGTTCTATTTCATCAGGGGAAAAGGGACCATATTCATATCTCTCTGGTAGGGGAAAGGTCGATCCTGGTGGTTATATTCGATGATCGCACTACCATAGGTATGGTCAGACTTTATGCTAAGGAGTGCGGTGAAGAGTTAGCTTCGATTTTAAAGCAGGCTCTTAAAGAGAAAAAGAAGGGCGAGCCGGCAATCGATTCCGGGTTCACCGCGTCAGCTGAAGACAGACTTAATGATATTTTTAAGGATTAGAACTGATCTTAAGATTCTGATTCGGGTTAGCCTTAGCTTCGCCATCTTTCAGAGAAACTGATCCGTAGGATAGGGCAGGAAGTATGTCTGTGGAATTAGGGGAAATGCTGGTCAAGGCTGGTAAGATCAGCCGGGAACAGCTCGAAAAAGCTTTAGAATTACAGAAAAAAGGAGAGGCTAAGTTAGGCCAGATCCTGCTAAAAATGGGAGCTATCCAGGATGAAGAGGAGCTCTCTGAATTTATCGGGAGACAGCTTAACATAGGAGCTTTAAGGCTTTCGGATATAGAGCTTAACCCTGAGGTGGTCAAGCTTATACCTGCAGATATAGCCAGGAAATTTAATGTCATTGCGGTAAGCAAATTAGGCCGCACCTTAATTGTAGCCATTTCAGATCCTAATAATATCTATGTATTAGATGCAGTAAAATTCATAACCGGGTGTTCTATCCAACCAGTCATCAGCCCGGAAAAAGCTATCCAGAAAGCTATTGATGTCTACTATCAGGAAAGTTCCGGTATAGACGAGATCCTCAAAGGGATGAAAGATGAGGATCTGGAGGTCATCGAAGCCTCCGAAGAGGTTCCCACAGAACAGGACCTGCGCTCAGCAGTTCAGGATAAACCGTTAGTTAAATTAGTGGATGGAATTATCTCTGATGCTATCAAAAGAGGTGCTTCAGATATTCATATCGAGAGTTACGAAAAAAGGATCAGGGTAAGATACCGACTCGACGGTAACCTGCAGGAGATGTCACCCTTACCTTTCAAATATCGACCGGCTATTGTCTCCAGGGTAAAGATTATGGCAGACTTAGATATTTCAGAGAGAAGACTGCCACAGGATGGAAGGATCAAGGTCAAAGTGGGAGACCGGGCAGTGGATATTCGAGTATCAGTTCTACCAACTATCTTCGGAGAGAAAGTGGTTATGCGTATACTGGATCCCAGAAGCTTGATGGTGGATCTGACTAAACTGGGATTTCCGGAAAAGGGATTAAAACAATTTGCAGAAACGATCAAATTACCTTACGGAATGATTTTAGTAACCGGTCCTACGGGAAGTGGTAAAACCACCACTCTTTATTCGGCTTTAAAACAGATTAATGAACCGGATATAAATATAATGACGGCAGAAGATCCAGTTGAGTTCAATTTTGATGGGATAAATCAAGTGCAGGTAAAGAGTGATATCGGTTTTACCTTTGCCACCTGTCTGAGGTCCTTTCTGCGTCAGGACCCGGATGTTATCATGGTGGGAGAGATAAGAGACGGGGAAACAGCCGATATCGCTATTCGAGCCGCTTTAACCGGACATTTAGTTTTCTCTACGGTGCATACTAATGATGCGGCGAGTACCATCAACCGGCTGGTAGACATAGGAGTACCCGGCTATCTGGTGGCTTCAGCCGTAAGACTGATAATGGCTCAGAGAATGGTAAGGAAGGTCTGTAATTTTTGTAAAGAGGAAGTTAAAGTGAGTCCGGAAGCGCTTTTGAGATTAGGTGTTCCGGAGAAAGAGATTAAAGATTTCAAGGTTTATCAGGGTAAGGGTTGTCAGGAATGTAATAATACCGGTTTCTCCGGCAGAACCGGTCTGTTTGAGATTATGCCCATAATCCCGGATATTGAGAGGATGATTATGGAGGGCAAATCCAGTCAGGATATAAAGGAATATGCTGTTGCTAATGGTATGTTGACTCTGAGGATGGCGGCTATAGAAAAGTTAAAAAAAGGAATTACTTCCTTAGAAGAGGTTATAGCGGAGACTACAGTTTAAAGATTAAAAAATACGTGACCGTGGAGTTTCAGTAGCGTCTGGGCTTGTCCCTGACGTTTTTTTGTAGCGGAAGGCTTTTAGCCTTCCATTTTTGTTTTTTTGAAAAAATGGAAACCTGTCCTGAAGCGGATCCGTAGGAAAGGTTTCCTCTACCTTAAAACCTCACCATAGAAAGACAAAGGAAGATGAAAGATGGAAAATTAAAAATAAAAAACAGACCGGTGGGTGGCACCCTCAAGCTCGTTTGAGGGTGATTTAGATTTATAACATCTCCCGTAGGGAGATGACACCCTCACCCAGTTGCCACCAGACGGGGGAAAACCTTGTAAGGGCAGGTTTTAAACCTGACTCTGCAATTAAAATACCCTCTCAAACTCTCCTTTCTTGAAAATATAGATGTTATCCTTAAAACTATTCCTCACAACATCAAGTTCGTCTTCTTTAAACTGTCCCAGATCATAAACCTTTACTTTATCTTCAGGATAAAAAAGATAAATGGCTTCTTCAAAACCAGTGTGAAAGGTATAAGCTCCATTTATCCTCTGGGGGAGGTTAGCAAAATAAATTTTTGAACTCTCAGGAGCGGACGAAACTATCTTTCCCGCCTTATCCATAACCTCCTGGCATACTTCTCCAGCTTTTCTCCACCAGCTACTTCGCTCATAAAGAATTACCCCATTAAAAATCAGGATAAGCATGACTACCAGATTTAACACTTTGATCTTCTTTACTTTGTTTGAAATATAAAGGAGCAAACTCGCCAAGATCAGAGAGAATCCCAAAGAAGAAAAATAAAGAAAGCGTTGCCCATTTCCGTTAACCGGAAGATAAGGCAGAATCCCAATTATAAACAAACCCCATCCCAACTTAAAGCCAGAAATTTTCTTTCTCCTAAAATAGAGAAATGATAAAAGGAAAATCAAACTTATTATTATCAAAATCAATATCACCCAGAAATTATCTAATTTTAATCGAATTATATTATTCAAATAGGAATGCACCTGAAAACCAACTAAGTCAAAGAAAAATCTTACCGGAAAAAGTAAGCTTATTCCAAAATAACAGATGTTCTTAATTATTACCACCGGATTAAAAGTTAAAAACTTAGACATTATATTATCTGGCACAGTCAGATATCTTATTATGGAGTATAAAATAGACAATCCTAAAAAGGGCAAAACATACTTGAAACCTTGCTTGAGTTTAAATAAAACCTCCCCTGAAGTTTTGAAGTAAACCAATAAAAACATTGCCAAGAAAATAGTGACCCCATCCTCTTTAGCAAGTAAAGCTAAAACAGATAACAAAAAGGAAATAATATAAAATCCAATCTTTTTATTCTCCAGATAGCTCCAGAAAGACCAGACCGAACAGAGGTAAAAGAAAGTAACCAATAGACTGGAAATGGCAGAGATCCAGAAAAGAGCTTCTTCCTGTGCAAAACCGGAAACGAAAATCAGTGCAGAGATAAACGAGAGTTGATGATGGGTGTTAAATTTCAAGAGCAGAGTATAGAAAATAAGGGCGTTTAATAAATAGAAAATTAATCCGGTCAGATGATAACCCAAAGGATTTAATGCGGAGAAAGAATAAATAAGCTGGAAGAAAAAATGGACTAAAGGTCTGAACTTAATAACCGAGTCATAATTTGATGCAAAAGATGATATCGTATTAAAACTTATTTTTTGTGAATTTTTTAGCCAGACAAAATCATCTGAATTGAAAAAGGAGAAAATACCTGGTAAAAAGATTAAGATGCCAGCTATGGTTATAAGAAAGTAATGCAGATATCTGTTGGACTTATTCATTTTTATGGTAGGGGTGCCTCGGGCTCTGCCCCATCTACCCTTACAACCGTTCTTCGTCCGAATTTTTCATCCAGACCCAAAATCGGTGGTCCGTAGGATTGGTATCCTCACCAACGAAGATATGTTTGTTGCTCAGGAGACCAGCAAACAGTAAACCACTGCAATCATTTTAATATATATAGGTCTGAAGACCTCCGCTACATATTTTTAAAAATTCTTGACTTTTCTAGTTTGGTATATATAATGTTTACTTTTAAGACTATGACGGTTAAAAGGATCGAAATGGAAAAGAAAGATGAGTATTACTCTTATCTAAGGCAGGCAGGGATTTATACGGTTATCCCTATAATCTTAGCTGCCGGGCCAATAATCGGACTTCTCATAGGCAAATTCTTGGATAGTAAACTTCATACTGAGCCTTATTTAATGATTTTATTTTTGATATTCGGTTGTATCGCTTCAGGCAAGGAAGTCTACAACCTAACTAAAAAGGCTATGAAGGAAATGGATAAAGATCACAATTTGAAAAATTGAGCTTATGGGTATAGAATTCATATACAGGATAATCCGAACTTCTTTGATAGTCTCCGCTCTATCTTTTTTCTTTGTAGGAGTATATTATAGTTTCCCTTTTGGTCTGGGTCTGTTCCTGGGAACGGTCTGGGGCTGTCTGAACCTTTTTTTCATTACTCAACTCGTAACTGAGGCTTTTAGTTTAAAAAAACCAAACAAAAGCAAACTGATCCTGATCCTGTTAGTCAAGTTTCCTTTGCTTTATTTCACCGGCTATATACTCCTCTGGCTTAAATATTTTCCTGTAGAAAGCTTACTTATCGGATTCACCTTGATCTTTGCAGTTACTTTTTTTAAAGCCTTAGGCAGATTGATTCTCTCTGGAATCTCTAAGGAAGAAGAAAAAAAACCTATCCAGAATGCATCCATTAAGACACCTTTGAACTCAAACAACCATCAAATTGAAACTAAATAAAGATGTTATATATTTTAAATAGATTTCTTTTTTCAATCGAAACTGCAGTAGAAAATGCTGGCAAAGAGGTAGCCCACGAAGGTGCGCCAGAACTGCCTAATTTCATAACTCTTCTTTATGCAAAATACGGCAAAATCGCCTTTGTCCATTTCCTGCATATATGGGAGAATGTGGTCTTTTCCCTTATAATCATTTTGATCTTGGGACTTTTGTCTTATTTCTCCTCAAGGAGAAGAGCGCTCCATCCTGGGAAATTGCAAAACTTTATGGAAATGGCAGTTGAAAGTCTGGATAACTTTATATGTGGAATTTTGGGACCAAAAGGTAGAAAGTTCACTCCATTCTTAGGCACTCTCTTTTTATATATTTTGTGTATGAACTTCTTAGGTTTGATACCGGGAATGAGATCTCCCTCTTCTTCTCTAAACACCACAGTTGCTTTAGCTATCTGCGTATTTATCTATGTTCAATTTACCGGGATTAAAAATTTAGGGCTTCTGGGGTATATTGACCATTTAGCTGGCAGTCCACGTGATTTTATCACCTGGGTTTTAGTTCCGATAAACCTGCCAATCCATATCATAGGAGAGCTGGCAAAACCAATGAGTCTTTCATTGCGACTTTTTGGAAATATCACCGGAGAGGATATTTTAATAGCTGTTTTTGTAAGCTTAGGGGTCTTGGCTTTGAGTTTTTTAAATATTCCAATTGGTTTACCTTTACAGGTCCCTTTTATCTTCTTAGCTTTGCTTACTGGGACTATTCAGGCTCTGGTTTTCACCCTGCTTTCCACAATATACTTTTTACTTATGATGCCACACCCGGAGGAAAAACATTAACCTAAACTTTTAACTCATCTTTTCAAAGGAGGAGGACTTATGACTTATCAAACTGCATTAGCATTAGCTTTACCCTTTGGGTTAGCCTTAGCTGCTTTTGGCTCAGCCATCGGCTTGGGTAGAGCTGTCTCTGCCGCTATGGAGGCAATGGGAAGACAGCCTGAAGCTGCAGGAAAAATCCAGGTAGGAATGATCATCGGCTGTGCACTTTTAGAAGCTCTGACCATTTATGCCCTGGTAACAGTTTTCGTATTATCTGGAAAGATAGGTTGAAAAAAGTAGTGCGACCCTTTTAGGGTCGCCAGGGATAACCTTAACAAATAGGTTTTCCTTCTTTGGGGAAAAGATATTAAGATATTTATCCCTTTTTATCTAAGAGGTATCTAAATGAATTTAGAATTCGGACAGGTCATCACCCAGATAATCGGCTTTCTTTTAGCCCTTTTTATCCTCAAGAAATTTGCCTGGAAGCCGCTTTTAGACATCCTGGAAGAGCGCAGGTCTAAGATAAAATCGGAGTTTGGTAAAATCGAAGAAGAAAAAAACACCGTAAAAGGACTTACCTCAGAATATGAAGCTAAACTCAAAGATATAGAAAGTTTAGCCCGGCAGAAGATTTTAGAAGCGGCAAAAGAAGGTCAGCAGATGTCAAATCAGATAAAAGAGAATGCCCGAAAAGATGCGCTGGAAATTATGAGCCGTTCAAAAGAGGAAATTCAGAGGGAACTAGTGAAAGCGAAAGTTCAGCTTAAAAATGAATTGGTGGATTTAAGCCTCCGGGCCGCAGAAAAGATCATCCAGGAGAGACTGGATGAAGAAAAAGATAAAAAGCTTATCGCTGATTTCATTCAAGGGCTGGAGAAGATAGAATGACCGACCAGATAGTAATCAAAAGGTATACGCTGGCCCTTTTCAATGCGGCTGAATCTGTCAGCTTAACCCGGGAAATTCAGAAAGATCTGGCTTTAATCACTGAATTCTGGGAGAAAAGCGCGGAGCTAAGGGCTTTTCTGGAAGCACCTCAGATAGCCAGGGAAGATAAGGAAAAAATGCTTCAAGAAAGTTTTGGAGGAAGAATCTCCGAGCTCCTTTTGCAGTTCCTGCTTTTCCTTTTAAATAAAGGCAGACTGCAGCATATCTCTGGAATAAATAGCCGGTATGGCAAACTTTTGAAAGAAAAAGAAGGGCTGATCGAAGCTCAGGTTATCACTGTTCTGCACTTAGATGAAAAACTCTCTTTTCACTTAAAGGAAATCCTGGAGAAAAAAACCGGTAAAAAGGTGAGCTTGATTTTCAAGACCGATCCAAGATTAATTGGCGGTATCAGGGTGATAATCGGCAATCAGATAATTGACCATAGTATCAGAACTGAACTGGACAAGTTGAAAGAAAAGCTTCTTAGTGTGAAAGTCTAAAAAGAGAAGTAGTGTACCGTATTGATGTGAGACGAAAGGATAATAAAACGTCAGGGATAAACCCTGACGCTACAAAGACCACTATATGATACGAGTTGTGTTATAAAATAGAATAGCGAATAGCAAATAGAGAGGTAGTTATTATGCCTTTAAGGCCCGAAGAAGTCAGTCAGATAATACAAAAAGAGATCGAAAAATATAAGACCAAGCTGGAGATGGAAAGCGTCGGAGTTGTTCTCCAGGTTGGAGATGGTATTGCCCGAATCTGGGGACTGGAAGATGCGATGATGAGTGAGTTAATCCAGTTCCCGGATGATATAATCGGAGTTATACTCAATTTAGAAGAAGACAACGTAGGAGCCGCCATCTTCGGCTCTGACCAAAAGATAAAAGAAGGAGATATTGTCAAAAGAACCGGCAGGATCGCCTCAGTCCCGGTAGGTGATGCTTTAATTGGAAGAGTAGTCAATGCTCTGGGACATCCCTTAGATGGCAAAGGACTTGTTGTTAGTGACAGATATCGTCCCATCGAAGGAAGGGCACCCAATGTAGTGCAGAGACAGCCGGTTAAAGAACCGGTTCAAACTGGACTGAAAGCCATTGATTCCATGATTCCCATTGGAAGGGGGCAGAGGGAGTTGGTAATTGGCGACCGCCAGACCGGAAAAACTTCTTTAGTTTTAGATACTATTATCAATCAGAAGAATTCTGATATTTATTGTATTTATGTCGCTATTGGGCAGAAAGCTTCAACCATAGCCCAGGTGGTGAAGATCTTCGAAGATTATAAAGCTATGGAATACACCACAGTAGTAGCCTCATCAGCTACTGACCCTGCCCCCTTACAATTTATTGCTCCTTATGCTGGCTGTGCTATGGGTGAGGAGTTTCTATATAATAAAAAGCATGTGCTGGTAATCTATGATGACCTTTCCAAACATGCCCAAGCTTATAGACAGCTCTCTTTGCTTTTAAGAAGACCTCCTGGAAGAGAAGCCTATCCAGGCGATATCTTCTATCTACATTCACGACTTTTAGAAAGAGCTTCAAAATTAAGGGACGATTTAGGGGGTGGTTCTCTAACTGCCTTGCCGATAATCGAGACCCAGGCTGGAGATGTATCTGCTTATATACCCACTAATGTCATCTCTATTACTGATGGGCAGATTTATCTGGAAGCAGACCTTTTCTATGCTGGTGTCAGGCCTGCAATCAATGTTGGTATCTCTGTTTCCAGGGTAGGTGGAAATGCCCAGACTAAAGCTATGAAAAAAGTGGCAGGCAAGCTCAGGTTGGATTTAGCTCAATACCGGGAGTTAGCCGCCTTTGCCCAGTTTGGCTCAGAATTAGACGAGACCACCAGAGCCCAGTTAAATCGAGGAGAAAAGACAGTTGAGATTTTGAAACAGGTCCAGTTCGAGCCGATGCCATTGGAAAAACAGGTTATGATTATCTATGTAGCCACACATGGATATTTAGATGATTTAAAATTAGAACAGGTAAAAAGCTTTGAGGTTGAATTTCATAAATTTATGGAATCGCAGTATCCGGATGTAGGACACTCTATTTCTCAGACCAAAGATATAGATGAGGTTACAGAGAAAAAGCTAAATGAAGCTATACAGAAGTTCAAACCGGAGTTTTCAGCTAAAAGCCAGACGTAGGGGTTCGATTTATCGAACCCAATTTTTTGGAGTGTAAACCCTCAGGTTTAAAAAATGTAGTTACTCGATTTAGAATATGGAATCTTTAAAAATACTAAAGCGCAGGATAAGAACAGTTTCCAGCACCATGCAGCTTACCCGGGCAATGGAGTTAGTCTCCGCCGCTAAATTGCGTAAAGCTCAGACCAGATTAGTCTCCTCCAGGCCTTATGCCACAAAAATGCAGACCATCTTAGAGAATCTCTCTCTGGCTTCAACTGCTTTGACTCATCCTCTATTTGAAAAAAGAGAGGTCAAAAATAAAGGCTTGGTTATCATAACCTCAGATAGAGGTCTTTGTGGCTCATACAACGTAAACATTTTCAGAAAAGCAGAAGAATATTTACTGTCCGAACCAAAAGATAAAGTTAAGTTAATCTTAATTGGGAAAAAGGGATTATATTATTATCGAAAAAAACTCTGGGAGATAAGGTTAAAATATTTAGACCTGAGTGGAAGATTAGAATTCAACAAAGTAAAAGAGATAACCTCAAATCTGGTGAGCCTCTTTTTAAATGGTGAAGTTGATGAGATATTGCTTCTCTATACCAGGTTTGTATCCACGGCTTCATACCGTGTAATCCTGGACAAGTTTCTCAATATCGAAAAGGGAACAGAGGAACAGAAAAGTTATCTGGAATATATCTTTGAACCATCAGCGGAGAAACTTTTCGATGAACTTCTTCCCAGATACTGCCTGACTCGAATACAAATAGCTTTAGCCGAAGCTTTCGCCTCAGAGCAGGGCTCACGTATGATCGCTATGGGAGCCGCCACCAGAAACGCAGAGGAGATGATCGAAAATTTAACCTTGCTCCGCAACAAAGCCCGCCAATCAGCCATAACCAAGGAGATGGTGGAAATCACCAGCGGAGTTGAAGCTTTGAAATAAAATTTTTAAAAAGATGATTTGAAATTAATTTGGAGTGCAAACCTTCAGGTTTACCTGAATACAACTCTTTAAAATATAGGAGTAAAAAATTAGATGAACATTGGCATAGTAAAACAAGTTATCGGTCCTACTGTTGACATCCAGTTCCCTTCAGATAAACTACCCTATATCCAGAATGCTATAAAAATTGTAGATGAGAAAAGGAATATCAATTTGACGGTTGAGGTAGCTATGCATATCGGAGATGATTTAGTCCGCTGTATAGCCTTAGCCTCAACCGATGGTCTGGTTAGAGGAATGCAAGCAGTTGACACTGGAGGTCCAATCACAGTTCCAGTTGGCGAGAAAACATTGGGACGTCTTTTTAATCTCTTAGGTGATCCCATTGACGAATTAGGACCTCTTAAATATGAAGGGAAAAGGTATCCCATCCATCGACACCCGCCATCTTTTGAGGAACTGGATACCAGAGTTTCAATCTTTGAAACCGGCATAAAGGTGGTTGATCTGTTGGAGCCTTATGTAAAAGGAGGAAAAGTAGGACTTTTTGGTGGGGCCGGTGTGGGTAAGACTGTAATAGTGATGGAGCTTATTCGCAATATCGCCAAAGAACACGGAGGTTACTCAGTTTTCTGCGGTGTAGGTGAAAGGACCAGAGAAGGGAATGATTTATGGCTGTCGATGAAAGACTCTGGAGTGATATCCAAAACCGTTTTAGTCTTTGGCCAGATGAACGAGCCACCCGGCGCCAGGTTAAGAGTAGGCTTAGCTGGCCTTACAATGGCTGAATATTTCAGAGATGAGGAGAACCGTGATATTCTGTTATTCATTGATAATATCTTCAGATTCGTTCAGGCCGGCTCAGAAGTCTCAGCACTCTTGGGCAGAATGCCCTCTGCCGTGGGTTATCAGCCTACCTTGGGCACAGAGATGGGCGACCTCCAGGAGAGGATTACCTCAACTAAATCCGGTTCTATAACCTCTGTTCAGGCAATCTATGTTCCTGCAGATGATTTAACTGACCCGGCACCTGCAACTGCTTTCTCCCATTTAGATGCTACTACAGTTTTATCCAGACAGCTTACCGAGTTGGGTTTATACCCTGCAGTTGACCCCTTAGCTTCAACCTCCCGCATTTTAGACCCTAAGATAATAGGAACCGAGCATTATGATACCGCCAGAGCTGTACAGAAGATTTTACAGAGATACAAAGACCTGCAGGACATCATCGCCATCTTAGGAATGGATGAACTCTCTGAGGAAGATAAGGTGATCGTAGCCCGGGCAAGAAGAATCCAGAGATTTTTATCCCAGCCTTTCTATGTGGCAGAAGCATTTACCGGAACCGAAGGCAGATATGTGAAATTAGAAGATACCATCAAAGGGTTCAAAAAGATAATTCAGGGAGAATTAGACTCCCTGACTGAACAAGCATTCTATATGGTCGGTGGGATAGAGGAGGTCTATCAAAAAGCTGAAGATATAAAGAAAGGGCTAAGGACTTATTAGACAAATTCCCTGAAATCGTAGTGCGAGGCTTCAGCCTCGCCTGAGCGACCCTAAAAGGGCCATACTACAATTACCCCCCCCTTTTTTGCAGAGGGTGAGGTCATTTTACTTTAGGCTCAATAAATTGAACTCCTACATAAATCAACAAGCTGAGGGTGTCATCCCCCTGCGGGGGATGTTTCAAATCTTAATCGGCTTCAAACGAGTTTGAGGGTGCCACCCACAGAACAAATACAGAACGTTTTTAAATTTCTTCCAAGCTCTCCAAAACCATACGTATTTACACTTAAAAAGGCGTGGATACCTCCAGCGGATCATCTCTGGCGGTCCGTCTGAGGCGGATAAGATTAATCCACAATTTGCAAATTATGAACAAAAATAAAAAAAGCTCCTGTCAATCTCAAAACACAGAGTACGTGCTAAAACCTGATAATCCGATCTCAAGACACAGAGTACGTGGAAACGGATCGGTAAGACAAGACATTTTAATCTTGCTATAACAAATGAAGATTAAATACTTGATTTTTTTGAAGAAATATGGTAAGATGGACAGGTTTTACTTAAAGGTATTAAAATATAGATGAGATTTAAAAAATTAACAATTAAACTAAAGGCTCGGAGATACAACTTTTTCAGGAGGTAAAATGGATAACAGGATTAAAAAACATGCAGAGGTGCTTTTGAAATATTCGCTGGGTATTAAAAAAGGAGAAAAGCTGCTGATTCAGGGCGATGTGACCTCGCTTCCATTGCTCAAGGAATGCTACCGACTAGCACTGGAACTGGGTGCACTTGCGCAGGTACGAATAACTAACGATGAGCTAAAAGAGATATTGCTGAAAAATGGCAGTGATGAACAGATAAAATATGTGCCAGCAGATATGTATAAACTTATAGAGACGATAGATGCCTATCTTTTTTTCTGGAGCGAGACCAACACCAGAATGCTATCGAATATCGATCCTGAAAAATTAAAACTGGAATTTCAGGGCACAGCCAAATTTAAAAGCATATGGTTCGAAAGGGAAGCAAAAGGGGAATTAAGGTGGTGTGGAACTATGTTTCCGAATCGAGCGACTGCCCAGGAAGCAAGTATGTCCCTTGCCGAATATGAAGATTTTGTCTATGGCTCGGGTTATATTGATAGCCCGGACCCTATAGCTAAGTGGAAACAGATAGAACAGGAGCAGGGCAGGATTTGCAAAATCCTTAATACTAAAAAGAATATCAGAATCGTTTCTAAAGATACGGATTTGAAAATGTCGGTCGAAGGCAGGAAGTGGGTGAATTGCTCTGGACACGTAAATTTCCCGGACGGAGAATTATTTACAGGGCCGGTAGAAGATACCGCAGAGGGACATATCAGATTTAGTTTTCCTGGGATATTTGGAGGGAGAGAAATTGAAGACATTCAGCTTACCTTTGAAAAAGGGAAGGTGATAAAAGCCACTGCAGCTAAGGGCGAGGGACTGTTGCACCAGCTTTTAGAAACAGATGCGGGGGCAAGATATATAGGTGAAATCGCTATCGGGACTAATTTCAACATCCAGAAATTCACCCGGCATATGCTGTTCGACGAAAAAATTGGAGGAACGGTGCATCTTGCCATCGGAAGGTCAATTCCTGAGTCGCTGGGGAAAAATCAATCGGCAATACACTGGGATATGCTCTGTGATATGCATGATAGTGGCGAAATCTATGCGGATGATAAGTTGATTTATAAAGCGGGTAAATTTTTAATATAACTTAAGTTCGGCGTTGATCTCCTGACTAAGGCAAAACCGTAGTTGCCTAATTGATTGGGCTCGTTTTAGTTAGATGAATAGAAACGGTATCCCCACCTTGCCCCAAGTTGAGGGACGTATTCTTTTATAGGAAGTCTGGGACAGCTTTAGAACTTATCTTCTACATCCCGTTGGATAAAGAGGGTGGGGTGACTAGACCATTTGGTTAGTAAGAAAGTTCCAAGATTGTTGCGGAAAACACTTTAAAAATTGACTTTCTTGGGTTAAAATTTCCTTGACATAAGGGGAAATTATCACTAAATTAACGAGGAAGCCTCGTTGCGTCCAATCAATTAATGGAGGGGGATGCTTTCATTTGTCGGGTTTTCTCAGCGACTTTGCTGCCCGGAGGAAGTACTACATTGCTGACGCTGATAAACATTCAAATTTCTTCTATTAACCAGAAACATCCAAACCCAAGGAGGTGTGCATGATATTTGGTAAAGGGGACTACTTACTGAATGGGGTTTTGACTATAAAAAAATCACAGGAGAAATAATGATAGCCCTAAAAGAAAAGAGTTTTTTTCGCGCTGTTTGTCTAAAGCCTGTCTGGCTGCTGGTTATAGCGGCTTTCGCCTTGTGGCTTGGCACAGCTTCACCGGTGTGGGCTCAAATCACCTACGGGGAGCTTTACACTTTCACCGGAGCGGCTGTGTTCGACAACTTCGGACTTTCGGTTTCTGGAGCAGGTGATGTGAATAATGATGGATATTCTGACCTGATCGTGGGAGCATACGGAAATGATGCGGGAGGCAGTAATGCTGGGCGAGCCTATGTCTATTCCGGTCAGACCGGAGGTCTTCTCTACACTTTCACCGGAGAGGCTGCAGGCGACGAGTTCGGGCGTTCGGTTTCCGGAGCAGGTGATGTGAACAATGATGGATATGCTGACCTGATCGTGGGAGCACCCTTCAATGATGTGGGAGGCACTGATGCTGGGCGAGCCTATGTTTATTCTGGTCAGACCGGAGCCCTTCTCTACACTTTCACCGGAGCGGCTGCGTACGACCAGTTCGGATGGACGGTTTCCGGAGCAGGTGATGTAAACAATGATGGGTATGCTGACCTGATCGTGGGAGCAGCCTGGAATGATGCGGGAGGCACTGATGCTGGGCGAGCCTATGTTTATTCAGGTCAGACCGGAACCCTTCTCTACACTTTCACCGGAGCGGCAGCGGGCGACGAGTTCGGATGGTCGGTTTCCGGAGCAGGTGATGTGAACAATGATGGATATGCTGACCTGATTGTGGGAGCATTCTATAATGATGCGGGAGGCACTGATGCTGGGCGAGCCTATGTCTATTCTGGTCAGACCGGAACCCTTCTCTACACTTTCACCGGAGCGGCTGCGGCCGACTTCTTCGGATATTCGGTTTCCGGAGCAGGTGATGTGAACAACGATGGATATGCTGACCTGATCGTGGGAGCACAAGGGAATGATGCGGGAGGTGATTATGCTGGGCGAGCCTATATCTATTCCGGTCAGACCGGAGCTCTTCTCTACACATTCATCGGAAAGGCTGCGGGCGACCAGTTCGGGTTTTCGGTTTCCGGAGCGGGTGATGTAAACAATGATGGATATGCTGACCTGATCGTGGGAGCAATCTATAATGATGCGGGAGGCACTGATGCTGGGCGAGCCTATGTCTATTCCGGACAGACCGGGGTTCTTCTTTACACTTTCAACGGAGAGGCTGAGTACGACGTGTTCGGCTATTCGGTTTCCGGAGCAGGTGATGTAAACAATGATGGATATGCTGACCTGATCGTGGGAGCACTCGCTAATGATGCGGGAGGCACTGATGCTGGGCGAGCCTATGTTTTCTCTTCTCAAGAGCTCTGTTCTTATGAGGAGCTCCACGCTTTCACCGGAGCGGCTGCATACGACAACTTCGGAGGTTCGGTTTCCGGAGCAGGTGATGTAAACAATGATGGATACGCTGACCTGATCGTGGGAGCACTCTATAATGATGCGGGAGGCACCAATGCCGGGCGAGCCTATGTCTATTCGGGTCAGACCGGAGGACTTCTCTACACTTTCACCGGAGCGGCTGTGGGCGACCTGTTCGGAGTTTCGGTTTCCGGAGCAGGTGATGTAAACAATGATGGATATGCTGACCTGATCGTGGGAGCATGGTATAATGATGCGGGAGGCACTGAAGCTGGTCGAGCCTATGTCTATTCCGGTCAGACCGGAACTCTTCTCTACACTTTCACCGGAGCGGCTGCGTACGATAGGTTCGGAATTTCAGTTTCCGGAGCAGGTGATGTGAACAATGATGGATACGATGACCTGATCGTGGGAGCAAACGGTAATGATGCGGGAGGTGGTAATGCCGGGCGAGCCTATGTCTATTCCGGTCAGACCGGAGCCCTTCTTTACACTTTCACCGGAGCGGCTGCGTACGACTACTTCGGATGGTCGGTTTCCGGAGCAGGTGATGTGAACAAGGATGGATATGCTGACCTGACCGTGGGAGCACCCTATAATGATGCGGGAGGCACTGATGCCGGGCGAGCCTATGTCTATTCCGGTCAGACCGGAACTCTCCTCTACACTTTCACCGGAGCGGCTGCGAACGACTACTTCGGAGTTTCGGTTTCCGGAGCAGGGAATGTGAATAATGATGGATATGCTGACCTGATCGTGGGAGCAGGCTGGAATGATGCGGGAGGTAGTGATGCTGGGCGAGCCTATGTTTATTCCGGTCAGACCGGAGCTCTTCTCTACACTTTCACCGGAGAGGCTGCGAACGACTACTTCGGCAATTCGGTTTCCGGAGCAGGTGACGTAAATGGTGATGGATATGCTGACCTGATCGTGGGGGCATACGGGAATGCTGCGGGAGGTCCTGGTGACGGTCGAGCCTATGTCTATTCCGGTCAGACCGGAGGACTTCTCTACACTTTCACCGGAGAGACTGGGGGCGACTGGTACGAGTTCTTCGGAGCTTCAGTTTCCGGGGTGGGTGATGTAAATAAGGATGGATATGCTGACCTGATCGTTATGAATGATGCGGGAGGCACTGATGCTGGGCGAGCCTATGTCTATTCCTGCGCGGTAGCTTACGTCTGCGGGGATGTAAATGCTGATGCCAAAGTTTCAGTCTCGGATGTAGTCTACCTTATTAACTATCTGTTTAAAGGAGGTCCTGTTCCTAAGTGTATCCCGTTTACCTCTTGTGCCGACGCTAATGGAGATGGGAAGATAACAGTAAGTGACGTGGTCTATTTGATAAATTACTTATTCAAAGGAGGTCCACCTCCAGTTTGTTGAGCTTACGCAAAGTAAGCCAGGGGTTCAAAAATTTGAACTCCTACAAAGATTCAAATTAAAATTTCAGAACTACTGTGGGGGCACGGCGCGCCGTGCCCCTATGCGTTTTAAAGGGAGATATAGGGGCGTATTGCAATACACCCCTGCAGGTTTATTATAGATATTTTCAAGTTTACATATTTCATAAATATCTTAGGGGTATAGAGTCAATTATCTTAACTTTTCATAAGAATTAGAGTTTTTCCCTGACCTCATATGTGGTGGGCTTGATTATAATTCTTGCGTAAGTTATTGATAATCACAGACTTACATCTGATTAGTAAATATTGAGTAATGATTTTTGAAACATTTAAGCTCTAAAGAAAGTATTTGCATAGTGAAGGATGATTTATTATATATAATAAACCCCTACAAAGGAGGAGGAATGAAAAAAATAGTTTCAATAACCTTTATCGTTTTTCTTTTAATCTTTCTTTTTGAACTTCTCCAAGCAAAACAAGAAAAAACCGGTAAAATGGAAAATGATACCCTGGTAGATCAGAAATATGGATACAAGTTAAATATTTTATCCAACTGGAAGGTAAAATTTGAAAAAGAACCCTCTTTACTTCGAAGCACTCTGATAAAGAAAAACTATGCAGTTGATAAGAGCTCTACTCAGATGGAGGAGGAAAGACTCATCCCTACCATCATACTTTTTGCAGACACAACATCATTATCCCTCCAGGAGATCGAGAATAGCCTGATAAAAGGTAAGGAGGTTTTCAGGAACAAAAATGAATTTCTGATGAAATTAGAGACCATAGCCACCTATGAGCTGATCAACACTGCAGACATTGCCCTGGACAGCATTCCAGGTAAGGTCTATGGTTTTAAGAAACGTTATCTCAGACCGGTAATAGATCCCTCCGAGAAATATGGTCCAGAGGCGAGTGATATGGTAACCAGGGAAGATTATTTCATAGGGGAATTAATAGTTCTGAAAAAAGGGAATAACCTTTATATCATCCAGCTTACCGGAGAAAGGGAATACTTTTCTATGAGTGAGAAAGAATGTTCTAAGATGCTGGAATCCTGGAAATTTTTGAAATAAGATGGTAGAAAAACAACACAAAAAAACTGTAGAGGCACAGCATACCGTGCCCCTACAGAGTATCATTGCGAGGAGTCTCCCTACAATGACGACGAAGCAATCTGCATATATGAAGCAAACGGATTGCTTCGCTCCACCTGTGGCGAGACTCGCAATGACAGTGGCATAGGGCATCCACCCCGGAGGATTGGAATGGTAAAAATTGTCAACAAGGTTTTTAAAAACGACCATTAGGATTGCCCTATCTGAAAAGGTAGTTTAATATGAAGGAAGGAAAAAGGGTAATTCTGATTGTGCTTGATTCCTGCGGGGTTGGTGAACTTCCAGATGCTTCTATATATGATGACCAGGGCTCAAATACCTTAGGGAATACTGCAAAAAAAGTGGGCGGATTAAATCTCCCTAATTTAGAAAAGTTAGGTCTGGGTAATATCGAACCAATTACAGGGGTTTTGCCTCAAAAATCTCCTTTAGCCTGCTATGGAAAAATGGGAGAGTTATCACCTGGAAAAGATAGCACCACCGGTCACTGGGAGATAGCTGGAGTAATTTTAAAAAAACCTTTTCCGGTCTATCCGGATGGTTTTCCAGAAAAAGTAATTCATAAATTTAAAAAGGCAATCGGCAGAGAAGTTTTAGGTAATAAAGCAGCCTCCGGTACTGAGATAATAAAAGAATTAGGCGAGGAACATCTCAGAACCGGCAAACCTATCGTTTATACCTCAGCCGACAGTGTTTTCCAGATTGCAGCACATGAGGATAAAATCCCGGTGGATAGATTATATAGATTTTGTCTTATAGCCAGGGAAATCCTCACCGGTGAAAATGGAGTTGCCAGGGTTATTGCCAGACCGTTTGAGGGGGAACCTGGGTCTTTTAATAGGACAGCAAGAAGAAAAGATTTTTCTCTGCCTCCACCAGAGAAGACGATTCTGGATATTCTCAAGGAAAACAAAATAGAAGTAATAGGCATAGGGAAAATTGAAGACCTTTTCGCTGGAAAAGGTTTAACTAAATCCATTCATACTAAAGATAATACGGAGGGGATGGATAAACTAATTAAAGTGATGATAGAGGAAAAAGAAGGTTTGATCTTTATCAACCTTATTGATTTCGATATGCTCTGGGGACACAGAAATGATTTTAAGGGTTTTGCTAAAGGGTTAGAAGATTTTGATAAAAGATTAAAAGAGGTGTTAAATTTACTTAAACCAGAGGATTTACTTGTCATAACTGCAGATCATGGATGTGACCCCACTACTCCCAGCACTGACCATTCCAGAGAGTATGTTCCTGTTTTAGTCTATGGTGAAAGAATAAAAAAAGGGATAGATTTAGGAGTCAGAAAAAGTTTCTCTGATGTTGCGGCAACACTTGCAGAGATATTTAAAACACCAGATACAGTGAAAGGCGAAAGTCTCTGGGGAGTGATTTATGTCAAATAACAAATCCGGAATAAAGGATAAAGAACTTATCCTGGAAGCCAAGAAAGCGATGCAGTCAGCTTATGCTTCCTATTCAAATTTTAAAGTAGGTGCAGCCTTATTATCCAGTAGTGGAAAAGTGTTCACCGGAGCTAACCTGGAAAATTCTTCTTTTGGATTAACTGTTTGTGCAGAAAGGGTAGCTCTTTATAAGGCATTAAGCTCCGGGGAAAAAGAATTTACAAAAATAGCAGTTACGGCTTCTGCTGAAAAACCGATTACCCCTTGTGGTTTGTGCAGGCAGGCATTGTTTGAATTCTCTCCAGATTTAAAGGTTATCTGCTCAAATTTGAAAGGGAAAGTGAGGAAGTTTACCCTTAAGCAACTATTACCTCATCCTTTTGGTTATGACAGGAAGAGAAAAGGAAAGTAGTCGCGTAGGGGTGGTCGATAATCCACCAAAGGCGGATACGACGACTACGCCGGGCTTAGCCCCCGGTGGGGAGTTTATCACCACCCGATTATTCTCTATCCCTATGGTAGTTTCCTGATATGAAAAAAATTAATGGAGATTCAATGGAGAAAAGTAGAGCAAAAATAGATTTAGCCCGGATGATCGATCATACTCTTTTGAAGTCTGAGGCAAAACCGGATGACATAAGAAGACTCTGTGGTGAAGGTATAAAATATGGATTTGCCACAATCTGCGTGAATCCCTGTTATGTTAAGTTAGTATCTGAAGAACTTATAGGTTCAAAAGTAAAGGTCTGTTCAGTATCCGGGTTCCCTTTAGGGGCAAATAAACCTGAATTAAAGGTAAAAGAGGCAGAATCAGGTTGTAGAGATGGTGCTTCAGAGATCGATATGGTTATAAATGTAGGTGCTTTGAAATCTGGTGATTATAGTTCGATAGAAAAAGAGATAAAGTTGATTTTGAAAGCCATAGGAAGAGGTAAGATATTGAAAGTTATTCTGGAAACTTCTCTTTTAACCTCAGAGGAGAAAATCACCGGAGCTAAGATAGTGAAAGAAAGCGGAGCTCATTTCGTCAAGACCTCAACCGGGTTTGGTCCAGGCGGAGCCACAGTTGAGGAGGTTGCCTTGTTAAGAAAAACCGTAGGCGAAAATTTTGGAGTTAAAGCTTCAGGTGGAATCAGAGATTGTAAAAAAACCTTAGAATTAATTCAAGCAGGTGCTAATAGAATCGGTACTTCTGCAGGGGTAAAGATAATAGAAGAGTATCTTCAAACAATTTAAGAATGTAAGGGTTCAATCCGTCTCTGGCGGGATCGAACCCCTACGAAATAGAAGAGGGGACTTTATGAAAACCGCAGAAATAATAGCAAGGAAAAGAGATGGAGGAAGTTTAAACCGGCAGGAGATAGAATTTATCATCTCAGGTTATCTTTCAGAAGGAATTCCGGATTACCAGATGTCTGCTTTTCTTATGGCGGTCTTTATCCGGGGCTTTGATTTAGAGGAAACCGAAAACCTTACCTGGATTATGATGAACTCAGGGAAAATCCTGGATTTGGGATTTATCCCCGGCACAAAAGTTGACAAACACAGCACTGGTGGGGTAGGTGATAAAGTCTCATTAATCCTGGCTCCTTTAGTTGCTTCCTGCGGTGTAGTGGTACCAATGGTCTCGGGTAGAGGGTTGGGTCATACTGGTGGAACTCTGGATAAGTTAGAATCTATACCCGGCTTCAGGACTGATCTATCTGTAGATGAATTTATCGAGAGTTTAAAAGAAATTCAAGTTGCCATTATGGGACAGACAAAAGATATAGCACCAGCGGATGGTAAAATCTATGCATTAAGGGATGTTACCGGTACGGTCAATTCTATCCCGCTAATCACCGCCAGTATCTTGAGCAAGAAATTAGCCTCCGGTACGGATGCAATTGTCTTTGACGTGAAATGCGGGAAAGGTGCTTTTATGGAATCAAAAGAAGATGCAAAAGCCTTAGCTTATAATTTGATTCGGATTAGTAAAAAGGCTGGCAGGAAAGGTGTAGCCTTGATCACCGATATGAACGAACCTCTGGGAAAAGCCGTGGGCAATTCCCTGGAAGTTATTGAAGCAGTCGAGACTTTAAAAGGAAGAGGTCCGGATGACCTTTTAGAGGTAACTTTAGCACTGGGTTCTTACATACTTATCCTGGGGGGTAAAGCCGGTAATTTTCATAAAGGCAGGGAGCTTCTTTTAGAAAAGATCAATAATGGTGAGGGGTTGAATAAATTTAAACAGATGGTGTCAAAGCAGGGAGGAGATCCTAAATTTGTGGATGATTATTCCGTTTTCCCCAAGACCAATTATCAAATTGAAGTCAAGTCTGATAAAAATGGTTACATAAATTTCATAGATGCCAAAGAAGTCGGATTAGCATCAGTGGAGCTTGGCGCAGGCAGGGTCAAGCTTGACTCTCCTGTGGATTTAGATGTGGGGATTCTCCTGAAGAAGAAAACTGGTGATAGGGTGGAAAAGGGCGAAGTGCTGGCAAAGATTTTAACCAATGATTATGAGAAGGGTAAGAGGGCAGAGGGAAGAATTAAAAATGGATATAAGATTACCAAGACAAAAGCAAAAAAGTTGAAGAAAATTCTTTGCGTGATTGACGAAAAGGGGGAAAGAGGATTAAATACAATTTAATTTTTTCCTGCAGGTAACAAAAAATCCCTCTCCCGTTTTTTACGAGAGAGGGATTTAATTATTACTGTCTCAGGTTCAGTTATTTACCGAGGGTCATCCAGGCAGGCTCACCGAAGAGTCCAGGTTCCCTTATACCTAAGGCTTTATGAGTCGAATCTACATAAGGTGATGCTATTAAGAAGCGGTTCTTGTCAATGGGGGCAGGTCCTAGTTTAAATAGGTAGTTAATTAAATAGACGATGTCTCCAAGGTTTACATTACTGTCATTATCGACATCGCCTTGATCTATGAACTCATAAGGCTGAGATCCCGTTTTGAAAGTATAGTTGATCAGATAGACGATATCTCCCAGGCTCAATTTCTTATCTCCATTTACATCCCCTCGGAAATATCCTTCCTGGTGCAATATGTCATAGAGGAAGCGTCTCCAGTTCTGGTCTCCGCCTGCCAGAATCGAATCACCATAGCCCCATTTAAGCCACTTCTCCACGCGAATCGCACCAGCCGGTAAGTCAAAGCTGCCGTCAGCTATGAAGATGGATTTATCCTGAGCTGTAGTGGGATCGTCCATTCCCCACCCAAGGTTTTCCATCCAGTATTTCAGAGAATCAACATACTGACCATCATAGACCCTGAGTTCTT
>Ga0315291_10001340_pt1 | contig 32944 bp, 38 predicted proteins | sample YL17G12_20_MG_FD_203070 | JGI IMG/M metagenome (GOLD analysis project Ga0315291, IMG submission 203070) | Sediment microbial communities from Yellowstone Lake, YNP, Wyoming, USA - YL17G12_20 | ecosystem: Environmental > Aquatic > Freshwater > Lake > Sediment | place: USA: Wyoming | collected...
GTTCTCAGAAGAATAAGCGTCAATGATGATAGAGGAGGTGAATTTTGATGGGAGAATATGAGGATACTCTTAGAGACATACAGAAGGCCTTTGGAATCGTTCCCGGCTTCATGAAAGCCATTCCGGCTGATGTGCTGGTAAGGGAATGGCCTCTTATGAAGAAATATCAGCTTGGAGAGTCGGCAATACCCGCCAAATATAGGGAGTTCATTGGGCTCGCAGTGGCGGCTAACATAAAGTGCCCCTATTGTTCGCTTATGCACACTGCAATGGCCACGGGCTATGGCGCGACGGAAAAGGAAATCAGTGAAGTAGCTTTTCTCGCTAGTTTCACGGCTAGGTGGAGTGCAATGCTCCACGCGCTACAATATAACTACGACACCTTCGTCAAAGAAGTACACCAGATCAACGAGTACGCAAAGAAAGCTAAGAAGGCTTCCAAGAGCTAGAGTCATCTTTTGTTGGTTGTTACCCGCGAGGTACTAGGATAAACCCCAATTTCCCATTTTGACAGCAAGCACTAGTGACAACAATGATGGTTTATAGGCTAAACCTCCTTGGATTCGCAGAGCAATCATGATGCTCTCTGATGTGGTTCTTGTACTATTCGTATCTTAAGGCTTCTATTGGTTTAAGCTTTGAAGCTCGCCAAGCTGGGTAAAGTGCAAAGATTGCGCTGACCCCTACGCCGAAGACCAAAGCCAATATTGTCACTGTTGGGGTCAAAAGAGGGGTTATAGTCATTCCGCCTGCATTCGTAGCCTGATTTCCCATGAATATCCCTCCTCCACGGAAGACCACTGCAACCACGTTTGCCAAAACCCAGCCTGAAGCTATTCCAATCGCTGCCCCAATCAAACCAATTATCACTGATTCGCATAAGAAAACCAGCAGCACTGTCTGATTTTTCATACCTAACGCTTTCAGTATTCCTATCTCTCTTGTACGCTCCATCAAAGAAACAATCATGATGTTCATTATGCCTATCCCTGCAACTAGAAGCGAGATGGCAGCAATTCCAGCCAAGAAAAGCTGTATGATGGAGAAAACACTCGAAAGAATGTTAAGCACCGCTGTTGCAGACGTTACTGAGACTTGGTCGCTAAAAGCTTCTTCTATGGCTTTGGAAACATTGTCAATCGTTGCTTTGTCATCATTTTTCAGCTTCACGATTATCGTATTACATTCTTCAGTTCCGAAGAAACTTTGAGCTTGGGAAATTGGAATGTATACACTGGAATCCGATGGCCCACCAACACCAAAGCCTCCGATCTCTTTGAGGACAGCCGCAACATGACCAGTATAGGCCTCATTTTTCGGCGGCAGTGTAGTTGCATTAGTCCATATGATTTCGATGTTGTCATTCACGTTACAGAATAAGTTTTCATTTTTCCAGGGGTCACTTACGCGTTTCCCAACTACGATCATTTCGTTTTCTGGACTTAATGGTATCGTTCCGTTTTCAGCTACAAAAGTGCCGCTGTAAATGCTTGCGTATTCAGCGAAATCTACACCCACTATGGTGGTAGTCCGATTTGTCGTGGCATTTCCAACCCAGCCTGCCCTTTGAATTATCGCCATCGACGTCTCGACATTCGTATTGTTCAGATTACTGATTTTCTGTGTAGCGTTGACAAACAATTTGAAACCAGAATTAGCTGCACCTCCGGCTTCTGCGCCAAGACCGAAGCCTCCCCCAAAGCCTCCTCCAGTGGAAACAATTAATGTGTTTGTTGCAAACCCTGTTTGAAGCTGCCTGGTTATAGTGGCTTGCAAACCTTGGGTAATTGAAAGCAAGGCGACGATGGCTGCAATGCCGATGACTACACCCAAGGTTGTTAGACCCGCACGAAGTTTCCTCAATCTTATCGCGCCAAATGAGTAAGATAAGATGTCTTGGGCTTTCAATCTAGTTCACAACCTCCTTCGTTATCGAACCATCAACCATCTGCACGATTCTTTTCGATTGGCCTGCAAGATGTTGGTCGTGAGTGACCATTATGATGGTCACAGCTTTGTCTTCGTTGAGTCTCTTAATCAGACAGAGTATCTCATTCGCCGTCTTGGAGTCTATGTTTCCCGTAGGCTCATCCATCACAAGAAACTTTGGATTGTTCGCCAAAGCCCTAGCAATGGCTACGCGTTGCTGCTCTCCGCCGCTCAATTCGGCGGGTTTATGATTAATTCTCTCCTTCAATCCCACTGTTTCCAAAAGATCCTCAGCGCGCTTTCTTCTGTCTGCCTTGCTCAAACCTGCTATAGCCATTGGCAATTCAACATTTTCTCTTGCCGTAAACCGTGGAATCAAGTTGAAGAACTGAAACACGAAACCGATTCGGCGCCTAAGATTTGCCAGCTGCCCATCATTGAGCGTGGAAACGTCAACGTCTTCAATCAGCATCTTCCCTTCTGTTGGCTTGTCCAAAGCTCCAATCAGGTTCAGTAACGTCGATTTGCCGCTTCCTGAAGGACCCAATATGGCGAGAAAGTCGCCACTCTCAACCTTCAAGTTAACGCCACGTAATGCATTGACTGGAACTTTTCCAAGCAAGTAGGTTTTCTTCAGGTTGAATGCTTCAACGATTATTGCCACAGACGTAACCAGCCTTCTTTTCTTGCTTACTTGCTCAGGTATCTCCATGAGAGGACTATGCCTATCGTCGCGACTACTACCGCGAATATTCCGACGTAGGCGAAGTCCATGGCAACCTGTGCGAAGTCAGTTGTGCTGTAAATCAGGAGCTGTCTCACTGCATCCGTAGTGTACGTCATCGGGTTGAACTGTGAAACTGTTTGGAGCCAAGAAGGCATAATGTTAGTCGGGAAGAAGGCGTTGCTGGCAAACATCAGCGGCAGGGTTATCAGGTTCATGACAGCCATTGGAGTCTCTATTCTTGTTGATCTTATTGTGATTGCGATGAACATTGAAGACAAGCCCACACATATCAGAAACATGATCGCGAACACACCGAATATGTAGAGTGGATTAAAGCTGGCCCCAAACTGGAGACCGAATGCAATAGCGATGACTATTATTATGCCTGCTTGGAACATCGATCGCAAAGTCGCAGAAAGAACTTTGGAGAATATTATTACAGCTCTGGACACAGGCGTGCTGAGAGCCTTGTTTAGGAAGCCTAAGCGTCTGTCCCAAACCACTGACATGCCGCTGAACGCCGTAGTAAAGAGGGCTGTGAAGGCAATCATGCCGACAGCCATAAAGGAAAAGTAGTCAGTCGTCTTGAACGTATTTTGCATGATGCTTGATTGCAGATTTTGAAAGAATCCGCCCAGTTGTTGAGATTGCGCGAGGGTTAGTGGTGGGGTCAAAACTAGGTTGTTCATTAATTGCTCGAATGAGCCGCTTGAGAAAATAGCGCCGATGTTCATAGCTTTCCCGAGTAAACCCATCCAGATAATTGGCTGAATTATGGAAAGGATTAATATCACTGGAGCCTTGTACCATTTCTTGAGTTCTCTGTTCGTCAAGGCCCAGAGGCCGTGCAGTCTGTTTTTTGAATGACCGTTGGTTTCGCTCATTGCCGAGCCCTCCTCATCGTCATTCTTTGCGCAGCAAAAGCTTCCCTAGACTCTTCTGCATCGCGCAGCGATTTCCCTGTGAACTCTAAGTAGACCTCGTTCAATGTAGGCTCAGTAAGCGAGAGTTTCGTCACATTATACCCTTTCTTCCGCAGAGCTTCAATAATCAAGGGGGCAGTTACTTCCCCATACTCGGCTTTGATCCGATATGAACCATTTTCCTTCTTGACTTCTTTCACGTGCTCAACTTTGGCGATAAGGTCAGCCACATCGTCGTTCTCCTTAATGCCTATGGTTATGATGTCGCCGCCTAAGCCGTGCTTCAGCTCTTCAGGCGTGCCGACCACGACTATTTTTCCATGATCAATTATCGCAACACGGTCGCAAAGTGAATCAGCTTCTTCAAGATAGTGCGTCGTCATAAAAAGCGTCATGCCATACTCTTTCTTCAGCTTTCTAATGTAGTTCCAAGTTGCAGTCCTCGTTTGAACATCTAAGCCCAGAGTAGGCTCATCCAAGAAAAGTATTTTCGGCCTATTGATTAGCCCACATGCAAGTTCAAGTCTGCGGCGCATTCCACCAGAGAAGGTTTGAACCCTCTTGTCCTTGAAATCACTTAACTCAACAAGCTTTAGCAGATCTAACGCACGCTCTTTTGCAACACGGCGCGGAATCCCGTACAGATCAGCACACAAAAAGATGTTTTCCAAACCAGTCAGATCTTCATCAGCAGTATATTCCTGCGGTACAACACCGATCACGTTTCTCACGTCGTTATCCTGCTTTGCAATATCAAAACCCAAGACCGAGGCTTTGCCCTCTGTAGGTTTCAGGATAGTTATCAGCATGTTGATTGTTGTGGTTTTTCCGGCTCCATTCGGCCCCAAGAAGCCGAACACTTCTCCTCTCTTGACATCGAAGTTCACATGATCTACTGCGACTAAATGACTGTTAAAGATCTTGGTTAGACTCTCAGTCCTAATAACCTCTTCACTCGTCTCGCTTCCATAAAAACGCGTTTCTTCACTCATCTTTTTCACCCTTGAGCTTCTGGTTTATCTCCTCAAGCTTTTCAGCTGTGCTATTTAAGAGTTTCAGCGCTTCGTCGAAAGCTTCATTTGACGCATGCTCCTCGATGCTACGCCCTAGCTCCAAGAAGGCAACTGCGAGTTTCCGCATTGTTTTTCTTGCCTCAACTAATTTTTCTTCTGGCAAACCAGCCAATAACGCACCTATAAAAGGTGGGCCGAAGAACCTTTCTTTTCTGAATTTGAAATGGTTCTTGACGTTCTCATCCATTTTTTTCCTCTGTTCGGTGATTATCTTCTTTTGCTCCCCAAGTAGCGCTTTGCCGCTTTCAGTTAGTTCATACCGTTTCATTCCGCCTTGTTCAGTAAGCAACTCCTTGACGTGACCACTATCCTGCAGCCAAGCCAAGAGTGGGTAAATTGAGCCTGGGCTCGGCTTCCATCGGCCGTTTGTTCTGCTTTCTATCTGATTTATTATTTCGGAACCTGACATGGGCTTTTCACCAAGAGACTCAAGAACCTGATAACGTATGAAGCCCTTTGGAACCATGGCCGTGTGTCTCATCCAATGTTTGCGGGATTGCATGAATATCACCATTGATGTCAACTGTGATATCACCTGTGATATTTAAGGGTATCGTCAAAATCGAGGAAGGAATTGGGTTTGTCTCGACACTTTTTTCTTGCTCGTTGCTAAACCTTTTTATAAGGGACTGGCTCTAGAAGAGTCCGTCACATTAATTCATGTAATAGAAGAAGCTTTTGAAAGCTTTCGGTAAATGCATGCAAGATTTTTGTGGCAGGAGAAATGAATAATATGCAAGTGCAATACTTTAAGGACTTGCCCTTAAGCACAGAGGTTATGAAAGGCATTGAAGAGCTAGGATTCAGTAATCTTTTTCCAATTCAGGCTCACGCCATAGTTCCATTGCTTGAAGGCAAGGATGTTATCGGACAGGCGCAAACCGGAACGGGCAAGACTGCCGCTTTCGGAATCCCGATGGTTGAACGAATAGATCCGTGGAGTAGGAACGTTCAAGGTCTAGTTTTGGAGCCAACTCGCGAACTTGCTGTGCAAGTTGCTGAACACATTGGCCGACTTGGGAAGCACGCAAGGCTGAGAATCTTGCCAATCTATGGTGGAGAACCTGTCGAAAAACAAGCCCGCGCGCTAGAAGGCGGCGCCCAGATTATCGTGGGCACACCAGGTCGCATAATCGACCTGCTTGAGAGAGGGATCCTAAATCTGCGTTCGGTAAAGGTTGTTGTCTTAGACGAGGCTGATAGAATGTTAGACATGGGCTTCATAGAAGACATTGAATACATACTTTCAAGAGTACCGACAAACAGGCAGACAAGTCTATTCTCAGCGACAATAGACCAATCAGTAATGAACGTGTGCAACAGATACATGAAAAACCCAGAAAAGATACTCGTAAGCAAAGACGAAATAGCCCTCACACAGATGAACCAATACTACATGATCGTGAATCCCCACAACAAATTCGAAAATCTATGCAACGTTCTAAATGAGAATCACATAAGCCGAGCCATAATCTTTTGCAAAACACGTACCGACACAAGCACAATAGCAGACAAGTTGAGGGACAGAGGATACGATGCAAAGCCGTTGCACGCTGGCTTCACTCAACCACAAAGGAATTTCATCATCAACTCTTTCAAACAAGGAAAACTGAAACTTCTCGTCGCAACAGATGTTGCTGCAAGAGGTTTGGATATTCAAGGAATAACTCACATAATAAACTATGACGTTCCATTGGACGCGCTGGTCTATTTCCACAGAATCGGGCGAACTGCCAGAATGGGGGGCGAAGGGACGGCCATAACCTTGGTGGGCTATGGGGAACTGACGGACTTCAACAACATAAAAGCTTTGACCAAGACGACGATAGAAGAAATAGGGTAACTCGCCAAACACTTCTAACCCCAGTCCTCAAAAAGCAAAACCTCACATCGTCGCCCAAAGAAACCACGAAACTTCGGTTTGCAAGTGAATAGGTTTAAATCGGCGTTACTAGTAAGACAAAGCGTGCAAAAAGACGCAATTACTTGCACTCAACAGCAAAGGAGTTGAAGTAGTAAATGTATGAAAAGAAAGAAATGCATAAGGCAGTATGTGCTGACTGCGGAAAGGAATGTGAAGTTCCCTTCAAACCCGACGGAAGCAAACCAGTGTACTGCCGAGAATGTTATTCTAAACGAAGACCCCCAAGAAGATACTAAGCTCACAAGCTAACATCTTTACTTCGTTTCATCAACCTTTTCCCTTTCTTTACCACTAATAATAATAGGCGGAAGACACACTCTTCCCTGAGGTTAAGACCAAGATAATGCCTAAAGACCCAGTTTGCGGCGTGATTCTGGACGATAAAACATCCAAATTCAAAATCACTTATGACGGCGATACGTATCATTTTTGCAGTCTGGTCTGCAAGAAGAGATTTAAGAGACACCCCACAAAGTTCGTGAAGTGAATAGACCCACAAATAGGGCAGAAATCAACAGAAATGGCAAGAATGCTGCTTGTAAAGATGAAAGCAGTAAAGAATCATCTCGAAAAATGGAATGGCGTTGAAAGGAAAGGAAAACAATGCGAAATAAGACATCACCCGGTGAATACCTAGCCTTTCTCTCAACGAAATACGAAGTTGACGCCGACAGTCTATTCCATGCATTGATTTCAGCAGAAGAAAACCGAAAATCCAAATGTGGAAACCTTTCAATCGAATGCCGCGGTAAGCAAAGGAACAAGATAATTCTTCTAATAACGAAAGATTCAAAAGTTGTTGCGCAATTTCCAGTATCTAGAGAATTTCTTTTGGAACAAAACAACCCAATTAAAGATGCCCAAAAGGCTGATGTGCTCTGCAGACACCTGATCAAGAAAGATAGAGAGCCACATTCCTTTCAGATCAAGGATTTACGGATTGGGATGAAAAAGGTTAGTCTGAAGGCCGAGGTTCTCGAAATCGCAAAGCCAATGCTTGTCTTCACAAGGTTTGGGAACTATGCTACCGTGACTAACGCTTTGATAGCAGACAAGACTGGACAGATAAAACTGTGTCTCTGGAACGAGCAAATAGACTCGATATCCATTGGTGAAACGATTCAAATTGAGAACGCAAGCATATCCACGTTCAGAGGAGAAAGACAATTAAGAATCGGAAAAAAAGGGATTCTCCACAGCGTAGAGAGCATGATTGCTAATTAGAAATGCACAACTAGTAGGCGAGTGCTGTTACATGGTAAGCTCAATCTGGCCAATAAACCAATCCATTAGAGCCCTTAGCTGATCTCAAAGTACCTTTATTCACCCTGCGAGCAAGAATACCCACGATATTGCCTTTCTTGCCTTCTGTCGAGATTCCCTTGGCCTCGAACGCTCTAGCAACTTTGTCTTTTGTTCGGCAGTCTGAAAAATCTTCCCATCACCAGACTCTTCGTTGCTTGGTTTGCTTGGCCACCCCAAGTTTGAGGCGCGCCACCCTTGACACGCGCGTTCTTTTGGGTTCTTGCGGCAGACACAAATCTCTTCCTTCGATCGTTCAACCAATGGTAGGGGCAATCTTGATACCCACACAGCATTTCGAGCCTCTAAAAAATAAGCTGGTCACATCACAAGGCCCTGTTTCTGTCCAAAAGGTGTTTCCAGCTGCTTATTGGTGAAGAATTAAAAGGAGAAATCAGAATAGCAATATGCACAGGTTGGGAAAGCAAAATTGAAAGACAGAACAGCCAACAACGTGCATACCGCTTTTGTTGAAGAAGCAAAAGCACATGAAAGGCTCCTGATGTTTGCCAAGAAGGCCGAAGAAGAAGAACTACCCCAAATAGCTCATCTTTTCAGGGCTGTCGCTGCCGCTGAAGGTATTCACTCAAGGCGCCATTTCGCCATGCTCGAATCTGTCGCTGAGACACAAACCAATCTCGAAAGATCATTCCAATCTGAAAACACTGTCAACGGCATTCACTATCCTGCCATGGTAAGAGAAGCCGAAGAAGAAGGCGAAGCTGCAGTGTCCGTGGTTTTCTCACAAATTCGGGACGTTGAAGCGTTCCACGCTAACCTCTACAAAAGAGCACTCAACAATCTAATCGCACAGCGCTCCACCGCATACTATGTATGCACAGTCTGCGGCTATGTTGCGGAACGAGAAGCCCCTGAAAACTGTCCTGTATGCAACGCACCCAAATCAAGCTTTGAGAAGATCGACTGACCCGCAAGGCTTGCTGGTTGCAAGCGCGCGCTAGGACGCGTTAGAAGAGCAGGTGAACAGATTCTATCCTATGGTTTTCAACAGGTCTGATCTCGTTATTATCCCAACGACTTCTTTTCCTCTTGTGACTAATATGCCTTGGCGCTCTTCCAGAATGGGACGGATTGCGTCTATACTGGTTTCTTCGTAGACTGTCGGCAAAGGCTTGTCCATGACTTTCTTGGCTTTTTCTTCGGCTAGGTTTGAACGTAGGTTTCTAATAATAGTCTCCTCCGTTATAGTTCCGAGCACTTCTTTTCTGTCAATAATAGGGATTTGGGAAATTGCATTGTGTATCATGACGTCGCTTATTTTCATTATGCTATCGTTCGGTCTTGCGAAAAGTACTCCTTTGGTCATTATGTCCTTGCATTTCTTCTGTTTCCCTTCGACTAAGACATGCAGAATCTTGTTGATCGTTGAAAGCCGTGGGTCTACTTTTCCATGCTCTATTTTGGCTACGTGCGCTTGTGAAACGCCAGCAAGTTCTGCCAGCTTCTTCTGCGTTAACCCCGCTTCTATTCTCAGCTTTTTGATCAGGCTGCCTGTTATTGCCAAATATAACCACCAGTCATTTCAGCTTATAAGTTGATACAGCAAAATATATATTTAGTGTCGCGCATACCCCTAGAACTTTAATAGAAGGGCTCAAACCATGCGGAACATAATCGTGGAAGACTTGAAGCAGACACCGCTTGAAAAACAACGCCTAGAAATAGTTGAGAGGAAAGGCTTGGGGCATCCGGATTCCATGTGTGACGCCGTCATGGATCAAGTCTCAATCGGCCTATGCAAGGAGTATGTGAAAAGAGCAGGTTCAATACTGCATCATAACGTCGACAAATCGCTACTTGTAGCAGGCAAGACCGAAGTAGCGTTTGGAGGCGGAAAAGTCAAACAGCCCATGCTCTTCATTTTTGGAGACAGAGCGACATCAGACTTCAATAGTGAAAAAATAGACGTCGACCAAATAGCAATTGAAGTCGCCAAGAAATGGTTCAAGAAAAACATGCGCTTCATCGACCCCGATGAGCACGTGAAGTACCAGAGTGAATTGAAACCAGGCTCAGTGGGGCTTACGGACATTTTCAAACGGAAAGGACACGTGTTGGGCGCAAACGACACATCAGCAGCAGTTGGATATGCACCCATGACCCGCACAGAGAAAATAGTACTGCAAACCGAGACATACCTCAACTCAAAAGGGTTCAAACAACGCTTTCCAGAATCTGGCGAAGACATAAAAGTCATGGCTTTCAGAAACAACAATGTCTTGCAACTGACGGTAGCGATGGCTTTCGTCGACCGTTACATAAGTAGCGAGGAAGACTACTTTGAGAAGAAAGCAAAAATACTCGACGAAATCCACAGGTTTGCCGCAGTCAATACGACCTTTGAAAGCGTGGACGTGCAGCTGAACACTTTGGACGTGCCCAAGAGAAGCTTAGGTGGCATATACATGACTGTTTTGGGTTCAAGCGCTGACAGCGGTGACTCTGGACAAGTTGGAAGAGGAAACCGCGTGAACGGGCTAATCTCCCTGAACAGACCATTCTGCTCAGAGGCCGCCGCAGGCAAGAATCCAGTAAGCCATGTTGGAAAAATCTACAACTTCCTCACATTCAGGCTTGCGGAACGTGTTTACAAAGACGTATCAGAACTTGAAGAAGTCTATATTTGGCTGTTGAGCAAGATCGGTAGCCCCATTGATCATCCAGCTGTTGCCGCGGCACAAGTAGTAATGAAAGGAGAGAACCACATAAACAAATTCAAACGCGAAATTAACGATGTGCTCGACCATGAACTGGAAAACATAGACAAATTCTGCATGGAACTTGCAGAAGGAAAAATCAAACCCTTTTAGGCATTGCGTATCAAATCGGCTATATCGAGTATACTTCTTTCCTGTTCTATGTTTTTGAGGTCTTGCAGTGCAGACTAACTCAGTCAAAACTCTGGCATTGGTAGTTGGCCTATTCTTCTTCACAAGCAACCTCTCTGGCAGTTTTCTTCCGATCTATTTCAAGGAAGCTGGCTTAAGCATTTCAGAAATAGCAGAGGTCTTGTTGTTCACATTCATCCTCATAGGTCTACTGCCAATAATATTGCTGCAAAAAATCAAAAACTTTGAAAAAACGGTATGCTTCGGAATATTCTCAACCATGCTCTTCTATGTGGTGTTGATCTACTTCACAAACCCTGTAATCCTTGGGCTAGCCTATGGCCTTGGCATAGCTACTTTCTGGCCGAGCTTCAACCTTCTTCAACTCAGACTGAGCGAATCAAGAAACCGCGCCAGAACTGTAAGCTTGTTCGGTTCAATAATTCCTTCTCTAGCAGGAATCGTTGGACCCGCAGTTGGCGGCTTCATAATCGAAAACTTCGGATTCACAAAACTCTTCGTGGTCGCGGTCATTCTGTATCTAATCACCTTTGTTCTGTCAACTTGCATAGAGTTCAAGCCCGAAGTTCGCAAGTTCTCTATCCCGAAGACCAAAACACTGACTGTGTTCCTCATGACTTTCATCATATTGGGCTTTTGCGAATCCTACTGGCTTGCCTACCCCTCGTTCGTCCATGGTATTTCTGGAACGGTACTCTACATGGGGATAGTTCTAGCGTCAAGCGCTGTTCTGATCTCAGTCGCTACTTTCTTGGTTAACTGGCTTTCAGACGTTAAGAAGGCCCGTGTGAACTTTGCCATAGTGGGCACAATGCTAAACGTTCTCTGGTACTTTCTACTATCTTTTGTTTCTACATCAAATGAAATCGTGGCCCTGTCATTACTTTCTGGACTGGCAAGTGCCTTCAGCATTTCGTGGTTCGCCCATTATGGCGATTCTTTTGAGCGTGAACACTACGCAAGCATTCTAGTCATAATGGAAGTGGGTTTGATGGTTGGCAGAATCATGAATCTTGCACCAACCCACATTTTCCTGTCAGGAAATGACTTTGCAGGCTATTTCAGATTGCTGGGGGTTTCCTTGTTTTTCATGATTCCATTCTACCTCGTATTCAGAAGAAAAGACCAGACCTAAAACTTATCACCAAGTTCACGCCATAATCAAAAGAGAGTTGCTGTTCATGGAAGCATGGGAAGCCGCAAAAAACGCGTTGGAATGCGTGTTAGAAGCTGAAAAGGGCGAAGGCCTCGTCATTTTCTGCGACGATGAGAAGATGAACGTTGGCAACGCATTCGCCGCAGGATCGCTTAAGCTTGGTCTTAAGACGCACCTAGTGCCACTTGAAACCAAAACCAAAACATTCAGAAAGGAAATCCCGAAAAACGTTCAGAAACTCCTCGAACAACCCCCAGCAATATACGTCAATCTTCTGCGAGGAATCCGCGAGGAAGCAATTTTCCGAATAGAACTCATCAAACTGGAAACTGAAAAACATAGATCTCGTCTAGGCCACTGTCCAGGTGTCACGTTAGACATGCTCACACATGGAGCCCTAGCCCTTAAAACCGCAGATCACAGGCAAATGCAGGATTTCGCAAAAACGCTGATAAAGAAGCTTAGTCAAGCCTCACGCATCGAAATTACAAACCCAGCAGGCACATGCCTTTCCCTAAGTGTTGAGAACAGGCCTTTCTTTACAGACACTATGGTCGACAAGAAAACCTTGAAGTGGATGAACCTGCCCACAGGAGAAGTACTGATAGCGCCAATGGAGGACTCCGCTGAAGGAGTACTAATATGTGACATGGCCATAGGTGGAATAGGCCCGATTCACACTCCTGTGAGACTGACCGTTAAAGCTGGACAAGTGAGAAGTTCTTCATCTGATGACTCAGCGCTGCTGAAAAGGATCCAGGCTTCATTAAGAACTGATGAGAACTCGAGCACCATAGGCGAATTTGCTTTTGGAATAAACCCAAAGGCACGATTCGTCGAAGAGTTTCTTGAAGCTGAAAAACTGGTCGGCACAATTCACATAGCCTTTGGCAACAACGCAGATTTTCCAGAAGGTAAAAATCCTTCCAAGAATCACATGGACTTTCTGATCTCGAAACCAACCGTGAAAATCTTGCTCAAAAACAATTCAAGCTTGACTGTGCTCTCAAATGGAGTTTTCTGCAAGCTCTGATTTTTCAGACTCTAAAATGCTTAAATGATTGAGAAACAGAATTCATAAGAAGAGGATGATCAAGTTGACTGAAAAAACCGAAGAGAAATTGCCTATTTCTGATTTCTACAAGGTGGTCGACTACGTCACAATTTTCAAGAGTCAGAAATGGTGGGAAGCAATAGTTGTTTTTGAGTCCTTTGGAAAACGGTCGATTGGAGTTTATCTTTGGGTCAGCAGAGATGGCGAATGGAAAAGAAAACATAAATTTGAGGTAAGAAACTTGGATGAATGGAACAAGCTGAAGAATGCGATAGACCAGCTAACACCCAAGCTCGCAGCAAAATGACCTTCACGTTTTTGGCGAGTGAATGGAATCTTACAGTCGTAGAATCAAGCTTGTCACCCCCATCAACAGTTTAATAACTCTGGCTTAACTTGTAGACGTGAGAATCAATGGCCTACGAGTTCACACAGCTCTTAGAAGGAATGGCGCGTGAAAAATCACCGGGTCCTTCTGCAACATTCTCAGTCTTTCATGCACTGCACGCATTAGAACTCATAGCTCAGAAGCCGATAGGACGCAACATGTTAGCTCAGAATTTGAAGATTGGAGAAGGAGCAGTGCGAACTATGACGAGTCGGTTGAAAGAAGCCAATCTGATCACAACCTCAAAGGCCGGATGTGCCCTCACAAAAAGAGGTTTGGGTGTTTTGAACGAATACTGGCATGTCATCAAAAAAATCGCGTTTGGAAAAAGCGAGCTGACCAATGCTGAATGCAGCTGGGCAATCCTGATCAAAAAACATGGACGCAAACTCAAATCAGGAATGGAACAGCGCGATGCAGCTGTGATCCAAGGCGCAACAAACGCCACAACCATGATTTACAAGAGGCAGCGTCTGACAATTCCATCGATTAGCAATGACGTGGTCAGGGATTTTCCGAAGGCTGCCCAGCAAATAGTTCGGTCTTTCAAGCTTGAAGAAGACGATGTGGTGGTAATCGTCGGCGCCAGTAATTCTGAGACAGCTGAGTATGGTGCCCTAGCCGCGGCTTGGACTCTTCTAAGCAATGATTGATGTGCTATTCATCCAATCGGCTAGTATGTGTATTTGTCTCCTCCTGACAATATGCGTTCCAGAGTCACGTTGAAGTTTGTCATTCCTTCGCTTGTTTTTGCCGAAATTGGAAGCAGCGAAACCCTTTGTCCAAGCTTGTAGATTGCGTGCATCATGTTTGCTGTGAACAGGCGCTTCGTTCCTTCCAGCTTTTGCTCGATTGCGTCTTCCAAAGAGTTCGGGTTCATTGACCAGTGGACAATGTTGTTGACTTCCTCTTTTGGAAGCAAATCACTTTTTGACAACAGGTGCACTTGTGGCAGTAGAAACCTGTTGTAGACAGCTGTCGAAAGGAAAAGGTTTGAAACATAGTTAAGCGGATTTACACAGAAAACCGAGTCAAACAAGTAGACTAGCGCTTTGGGGTTTTTCGTAAGCTCGTTCACGATGTACGGTCCACTGGCCCTGAAAGCGAACAACTCCATTTGGCCAGAAGTGTCAACCAAAACAACATCAGACTGCAGCTCCTCAACTTCGTTCGAAATCTTCTCAATCTCGTCCGCAATCAAATCAGCAGCCATGACCAATGCTCCGTTCGGACCCAAACGATAATCTTCCATTAGGTTTTCAACGTTTACATAGTTGCGAACGTCTACATCAGGTGAATAGGGCAAACTCAGCACTCCAGGGTCAAGATTCACGACCGAAACATCCTGTTTAGCCATTTTCAGCCATTCAGAGAAAGCTCCTGTAAGCAAAGACTTTCCAGCTCCAGCGGTGCCAACCATGAAAATGATAACCATCTCAAACCATCTCAGCCATTAGTCGACGTGTTGATTAATCAAACATAGTCTTTAGTAAAAGCTTTTTCAGTAAGTATGGAATTTCGGGCTTCTAGGTTTCAGTCAATGCTTGGTGAGATAGCCGCGATGACAAGTAAGTGGCTGCGCCAATGAAGATCATGATTATGATTATGGCCAAGAACAGGACGAAAAACGTGGATAGGCTCGTTATGGTTAGTATAGGACTGTCTGCGGTGGCGAGGTTTTCGTTTCCAGACCAGCTAGCATGGAAGTTGCATGTGCCTCCTGCATTAACGTTCCAAGAGAAACCGAATTTTCCGTCTGAATCGATAATGGCTGTGCCCAAAACGGTCCAAGGCGAATTGTTGGTTTTAACGTAGATCGTGACGTTTTTGCCTTGCAGAGGGGGAGAAAGCTCGCCTTCTACAGACATAACGCTTCCTTGAACTACCCACAACGTTGAGGTTCGCAGTGTCAACGTCGTTTGGGCCAGAGTTCTGTAACTCGCAGAGACCTGTCCAGTATGAGCTTGCTCGGAGTTTTCGAGCGTGATAATCTGTACACCGGCGTGTTTTAATTCCTCTGGGCACTCTCCAACTCTCCAACCACTTTGCCAGTTGTTCCCTGTGCATTCTGCCGTATAGTACTTCTTGTCATCATGGATTACATAGTAGACTTCTCCCCTTGAGTCCTGCGGAGGCGATTCAAGGTAAACTCCAACGTTCATATGAGATTCATGCTCATAGTAAAGAAGCACAGAGTCAAGTCCCGCAGCTTTCAAAATTGAAGCCAGCACATAGGAAAGTAGATCGCAGTCTCCCTCATTCTTGGCGATTGTTTCGACAGGATATCTCGAAGGGTTAGTTGCTTGATAGAATATCTGGTGAATGATCATCAAGGCGCCGTTTGCAAAATCTTCGTTGCCTGAATAGATCTCGAGAAGACTGTCCGCGATGGGTTTCAAAGCATAGGGAGTGACGAATTTTGCGAAGTCATTTTCTGTGATGAGTTGATGATTTTTTCCGGCATAGTATTCGTAAAGCGACTCTGGAACAGCAACATTCAATCTGTAATGCTTAGAGTTGTCATGATAGTCAATGAGTTGGTAGGAAAAGCCATAATTCTCCGATAGACAGCTCGAAGGTACGTAGGCCAGGGTTAGCAGGGCTATGATTATTATGACTGTTAGGGCTTTCCAATGGCTTCTCATAAGAGTTTTGTTGTATGTCCGATTTAAGGCTCTTATGTCCCACCAATCTGTAGCGAATTTTCACTTCTCCAGATCACTGGACTTTTGGTTGTACCCTAGCTCAGCGGGGATCTACGAGAGCCTTGCTTTCAGGGTAAGCCACTGCGTCGTTTTGGAGTTTTGATCTTGCCGCCTCTCTTTTCTATCAGTTCCGATAGTTGAGTAATAGCTTTGCCGAGAAGATTTCTGGCAGCTTTGGAATCTCTTGCTGTCGTGGAAAAATGCAGTTCTATGTGCGGGGTATCCTCCTCGCCTTTTGGATGCGATTTTATGTAGATGAGAGCGTTTTCCCGCATTGTTTGGTCAATCAAGGGGGCCAATGTCGACTCCATCATGTCATCGACAAAAACGCTTGCTTCAAAAAACGTGACGTTACCTGCTTCCTTCTTGAACAGGGGCACAATTGATTGTTCAAAAATGGCTTCCATTTCTGAAGGCACGCCCGGCAAAGCCAGTAAGGACGTTCCATTGACTTTAGTCACAATTCCAGGGGCCGTGCCAATTGGATTAGGCAGTGGCTCTGCGTTTTCTGGTAGTTTAGCCATCTTGATTCTGGGCGGAGTCAATTCAGCCTTTTCCATCTTCCCATGTTCTGTGAGACTCTCATATTTCTCTCTAACCATCTTGAGAGCATTCTCATCTATCTCGATTCTACAGTTCAAGGCTTCAGCTATTCCCTCTAACGTCTTATCGTCAAAGGTGGGACCTAATCCGCCAGTCGTTACAATAAGCCTGGGTTTTCGGCTGAGAGCCTCGGTTACGGCGGCTGCTATTTCGTTGATGTCGTCGCCTACAACCGTTATTCGTTTCACAGATATACCCAATGAAGTGGCCCTTTTGGCCATCCAATTAGCGTTCGTGTTCAGCGTTTTGCCGATTAGCAGTTCATTTCCAATGCAGATTATTTCCATATCCGTGCCCAATGTCGCCCACACCATTCAGATGAATAGAAAATAGGTTGGTTCGTTCTTTTATGCTGTTTGCTGGCTTTTCGTCTCAAAAGCTGTGGGTCTCTCTACTTCTTCTTGCTAAGCCACCATTTCAAGTATTCCTTTCTTCGCCTTTCCTGCTCGCTTTCTTCAGACTCCAAGTTAGGTCTATTCTTTTCCCTAAGCTCTTCAAGTTCCTGTTGAGTCACAGACAACCCGCAGCTTTTGCAGACACTGTGCTTAGTCGCTATCATGTACTGCATTTCGCCACCGCATTCTGGGCAATATGGCATGTTGATGCTCCGAATTTCTTCCGTACCAAAGGGAATCATCCAAGAGAAATAGGTTTTGGTTTACGATTTTCACATTTTCCCTTTAGTCTGAATAGTGCGAAGTGCAACCAAGTAAGCTACGGCGCCGATTATTGTGAAAGGCAGACTCGCCAGTAGAATGTTGAGGAGGAAAAATGGTTGCACAGGATATCCCAAGAAGGTATATTGCCGCATGGCTTCAGCTGCTAGACTAAGCGGGTTTGCTGAAACAATGCTGGTTAAGAATGCTGGGAAATAGTTTTTGACGATGTTCATGGGGTAATATACTGTGCTAAGAGTTAGTAGCAGTATTTGCACGACTTGTTGATAAGCGAAGAAGTATTCACCATGAGTTGATGCCATGGCTGCAAGAGTAGCTGAAATTCCAGCCAGCCCCATTGCGAGAAAGAATAGAAACGGCAATAGAATCAGAGTGTTCCCAACGGCCGCTGCTGGAAGGACGACGAGTGCGATGAGCAGAAGCGATGTCGAGTAGACCATTGCAGCAAGTCCGCCGGCAAGTAGGTAGGCCACAACGATGCCTTCGGTGCTGATAGGCAAGGAGAGATAGTATTGGATTACGCCTTCGCGGATGGCCAGCCATATGCGTCTTCCAGTGTCCAAGGCGGCTACAAACAGCCCCATGACAATGACAGCGGGGACAAAGAACTGAAAGTAGTCGATGCTCATCATGTTTTTGTATACCAAGGCCACAACAAGCATGTCTGAAAGATGTAGGCTTAGAAGAATGGCCATTAGCCATTTTGTTCTGAAAAAGTAGGAGAAGTCGTTTCGAGCTAGTTGCAAGATGTGTACAAGCTCTGTCATCCGCTTCTTACTCCTTCTACTAAGCGTTGAAGAAGAAACATGCCTAGCCCAAGCGTACTCACTGCAAGTGCTGTGAGTACAGCAACCGCGATTGTCGGGTTAAGCAGCATGCTTGGGTCAAATCCGAGAAAGAGGTGAACAAGATCTGCTCCATAAGTCAAGGGGCTGAATTTTGCCACGGTGTCATAGCCTGGCGAAGCACGCGCGAGGAACACAAGAGGATACAATACCGTGCTGAATCGAATGATTAGTGCGCTTAATCCTGTTGTGATGGCTGAGTATAAGTCGCTTGATTTGAAAGCAATGAATGATAGTCCTAGCATTAATCCAGCAACGCCGAAGCCCAAGCAAAAGAGTGTTGCGGCCGCAGCTGCTACAGAAACAATGGTCAGATTGCCGATTAATGATAGCATAATGGCAAAGGGAACCATGAGCATCAGGGCTAGCTCAAGTCCGCCTTTGAGAGCTATGGAGAGGAAGAGTTTGGACCTTGAAATTGGAAGGCTGAGAAGATACGGTAGTCTTCCTTCGTGCGCGGCTTCGACGAATTCTCTTCCAGAATGGGAGCCCACGTCAAAGGTCATCATTACAATGAAGCCCACTGCATAGAACTCCTGATAGTTGGGTATTTGAGGGATTTTGACGAGCTGCGATATTAGAGCGCCGTATATGAAAATCTGTACTCCGAAGGTCAGCCATTGCAAACCTATCCACACGGGCGGATTAAGCTCATGTTTCAAGTCAAACCAGACGAGACGAACGACATCAAGCATTTTCGTCTGTCTCCAGTTTTTTGCCTGTGAAGCTTAGGAAAACATCATCCAAGGAAGGTTCTGTCACTCTCACCGATGAGACACGGATCTTCCTTTCATAGCATAGGTTCGTCATTCTTGGAACCCAAGCTTCTGCGATTGAAACGTAAGCTTTGTACTTGTTCTCATTCATGGGCGTCAGCTTCACTGTGCCCGGGATCTTGGCCAGTTCCTCTTGGAACGTTGGATCACTTTCAGCTTGCTCCAGTTCGAGTTCGACAATGTCGCCTCCTGTGATCTTGTCTTTCAAGTTTTGAACTGTATCGCAAATGACGCTCTTTCCCTGGTCGAGAATGGTTACCCTGTCAGCAAGGTATTCTGCCTCGCGGACTTCATTAGTAGCAACCAGAAGTGTTGCGCCCTTTTCCCTCAGTTCAAGTATCTTTTGCCAGATCGTTCTTTTTCCTCGCAGGTCAACTTGACTGCTTGGCTCGTCGAATATGGCGAACTTTGGATTTTGTATCAGAACCTTGGATACTTCTAGTCTCTTTGCCTGACCGCCTGAAAGCTGCATGAATAATTTGTTGCGTGCATCCCAAAGCTCCATTTCTTTCAGAACCTGCTCAATCACAGCGTTGCGTTCGCTCTTCTTGATCCCGCACATTGCAGCATGAAATTGCAGAATCTCCGCTGGCTTGTGTCTCCAGAAGCCCCTTGCATCTTGAAATGAAATCCCCAGAATCTGACGGACCTTAGTCGGGTATTTGACAACGTCAAACCCCATTACTTTTGCTAGGCCTGCCGTGGGTTTCAAAACAGTTGCCAAAGTCATTAAAAGAGTTGTTTTTCCAGAACCGTTCGGTCCCAGTAGAACCATGATCTCCGATGGATTGACGGTGAAGTCAAGACCCTTAAGCGCGTATGTCTTGCCGTATTTTTTGATTAGGTTCTGGGTTTCAACAGCGTACATGAGCTAGATTTCCTTGTGGATTTGCCTTCACAACAGATAATCGAGAGATATAAAAACACTGCGTAAACTCTGAGGATTCTGGGGAATGATGCCCGCTCACGCTTATTGCGTGTGGCCGACGAAGCAAGAGGAATCATATCGAGAATGAAGAGAATTATCGATCCTTCTAGCACGGGTAATGAATGAACTATGCGCTGGAACTCGTGAAGATCAATCAGAAGTCGAAGCGGCCATCACGTCATGAAATTCGCCAGTCTTGCCTCTTCTGCAAGCTGTGCGGTCTTCTCCATTTCATCTTTGGATAATTGTCTCTGCAGTTCCAGTATCTCATTTGCTCTCCATTCAGGCCTGTACTGAAACATGATGTTGACTCTCGTTTCGGTGCCTAGGTTCTTGACTATCCATTCTATGATAGGTTTCGTGCAGCATTCAATGTGGCCCGGCAAAACCAGCATCCGTATTATGAGCTCACCATTTTTCTTGGCTTCTAGGTGGTTTCTAGTGCAGACCGTCCAATAGTCTGGCGCTTCAGAAATCCTCTCAGCACACTCGTCAGGGCCATACTTGAAGTCCAACAGGTAGACATCGACAAAACCAGCGAGAAGTTGCGCAGTCTCTGGGCTGTAGTAACTATTCGAGTTCCAAGCAATTGGGATGTTCGCATTCACATATTTGAAAGTCTCTAACCATTGTGCAAGCCATGGAGTAGGTTCGCCTCCGACAAGGTTGGCGTTTCGGCAACCTTTCGCCTTCAATGCATCGATTTCCTTGGCCAATCCCTCACGATCGTAGACCCTGCCGTTTTCCATCCATTGGGAAATCGTCCAGTTTTGGCAGTGTTTGCATCGCATCGTGCAGCCCATTGTGAAAATGGTTCCAGAAGGCACGAGCTCTGGTTCTTCACCTTGGTGCTCAAAAATGCTTGAGACAGTTATCTCTTGTCCGCATTTGCAGTAGCCCGTGTTCGCTTTTGTTCTGTCAATCATGCATCTGTGAGTGCAAAGGCAACAGCTGTGCATGATCTTGTTTGCAATCGTTATTTTCAAATCCAAATAGGATGCTTTCACTGTTTGTACCTTTTCGAGGTTTTTGCTGCCTGAATCAATTCCTCTTTCAAAGTCGTAGAATGTTTCTGTTAGGGTTTTGTGTATTCTCCAAAGCTCTTCCAAAGAGTCGTTTTCGCTGAACTCTGCTGGAAGTTTCTTGGCTATCATGAATTTTGCGGGTTTTTGGCCATTTGCTATGTCAAAATATCTTCGCAGGCTCTTCTGAACTTCCTTGTCTTTAGCCACTGCAACGGCGTCTGGTCGCAGAAACATCCACATGGCAGCTTCAACGAATAATGGATAGGAGCTTCAATTTATACTAGAAGATCCACTGTTTAATGCGAGAGGATTGAAGGGAGAACGAGAGCTACGAGTTTCAAGAGAAGCTTGGGTCCATGGACAAATAAGATCTGCGGCAGTTCCAGTTCAAAGCTTTGTTATCCTCCTAGAACAGTGTATATGGATACGCGCGTCCGCTTGTGTGTAGTTTGCCTTTGATTGGGATATCATGACCACAGACTGGGCAGCGCATGTCTCTTGTTAGATTCCACTTTGTTATCTCGAAGCCATAACGTTTGATTACTGGTTCGTTGCAGCTGGGGCAGTAAGTGTTTTCACTCGGGTGTCCTGGAACGTTTCCGATGTAAACGTAGTTCAGTCCTGCCTCTTTTGCGGCCACGTACGTTTTTTCTAGAGTCTCAATAGGCGTGGACGGCGTTATTGTCATCTGGTAATCTGGATGGAAGCGTAACAGGTGAAAAGGTGTGTCTTTGCCAAGATTGTCCTTTATCCATGCTGCAAGCTGTGTCACTTTGTCAATCGAGTCACCAGATTTCGGCACCACCAGATTTGTGACCTCAATGTGAATGTCGTTCCGCTTCATCTCTCTCAAAGCCATGTAGATAGGTTCTACCGCTGGCACTGACGAGTAAGTCTTGTAGAACTCTGGGTCTCCGCCTCCCTTGAAGTCGACTGTCGCTGCATCCAAGCATGGTGCTATGGTTCTCACAGCGTCAGGGGTCATGTAGCCATTCGTGACGAAAGTGTTGAAGAAACCAACTTGCCTCGCCAGTTTCGCCGTATCATAGGCGTATTCAAAAAATATCGTTGGTTCCGTGTAGGTGTAGCTTATTCCTTGGCAACCGCCGTCTCGCGCGTTCTTAACGACTTGCTCTGGGGGAAAATGGTGGTCGGTTATTCCTTTTTCTTGGCTTATCATCCAGTTGTCACAGAATTGGCATCGGAAGTTGCAGCCCATCGTAGCGATGGACAGGACTTGGGCTCCTGGGTTGAAATGTGAAAGCGGTTTCTTTGTTATAGGGTCAATGGAGGCTGAGATCGCTTTGGCATAGACAAGTGAAAAAAGAGTTCCTCCGTCGTTCTTTCTAACGAGGCAGAAACCAGTTCCGCCATCGTTGATAATGCATTTTCTAGCACATAGATTGCACTTCACTTTTTTGTCTTCTGTCTTCTCATATAACATGGCTTCGTGAAGTGACGTTTATGGCACCTTCCTGCGGTTAGTTGTTTGTTTCTGGGCTATATGACTTATTCGTTTGCTGAGGTCCCCGCGTCTTTCTTGATTTCGAAGACAAGGGGCGGTGAAGGAGTTTTCACGTCTAATTCTATTCCAAACAAGCTTTCTAGGAAGCCAGCCCAGATTTCAGATTCTCCGATGAAAGGCGTCTTTATGAGTATGTATCTGTCTTTCAAGTAAAAGTCTCCGAACCCTTGCACCCGCAGACGCTTGAAGACATCCTGCCATTTTTCTCGGCTTGTGGTCTCGATGCCAAGGGTCGTTTCTAGGGAGACTTTAGAAGCATCACCCATTTTTCTGCCGATTTCGCGGTATTTTTCCTGCGGGACAAATTGGATGAGGGTATTGATCAATTCCGCATTTATGAACGCTATGCGGCTTATTCCACAATAGTATTCGCCTGGAAAACGCCAGTCATAAATCATCATGCTTCTGTAGACGTCGAGCATTTTGGAAATCAAAGGTTTGATGCCTGGTTCTTTGCCTTCCTTGATTAGGGAGTCGATGAATTCTCGTTCTTCCTTGTCTAGGATTATCGTAGTCCGCTTTGCTTGGTCGCCGTTTTTGCTCATCATCTGCTCGAGTTTTTTCTCTCTGTCCTCTTGCATATCGATTATATCTGTCAGCATATTTTATATGCTTTGCTAAGCTGCCATTCAGGACCGAACAACTTTTTACATGGTCCTAGGTCATTTTAGTTGCCGATGAAGAACTTGATTATCTGAAAAGATGATGTACTCTAGGGTATCTGAGGCGAATTGTCATAATATGTGAGGTATTTTCTGTGGGTCGAAGGTTGCGACTGAGCCCGTAGTGTTCCAAAACACGCTTACGGCTTATCAGCTGCTACAGGCGGTTTTCTTGGCAGAACGGATGCTGCTAGGTTTAGGTCTATTCGTAGGGATGCAGAATGGTGACGTTGTAGCTACCCGGCAGATCGCGCCTTGTAGGCGTGTAGTCCGCGATGTGAATGGCGGGGTCCTCTTCGTTGAGCATCTGGCTGCCTGCGAAAGTGGAACCGTGGTTCACGATGTCAGCGGTCGTGGCCTTTACGATCGCGAGACTCTTGTCTCTTTCAAGGGAGCGTTTTTTGAGGCTTGAATGTGAGAAAAAAAATTGTTTTTGAAATAGGCTAGAGGCAGGGTCAGTTTTGCGAAAAAGGTTAAATTGCATTTCGTTGGGAATAAAATGTACCTTAGAATACCCTCACAAATCACCCTAAAGATCAATGTTTTTACGCGAAGGTTTGTCATCGTTCCAGTGGAGAAGAGGGAAGAGTTTGTCAAGATTCTTGCGGACATGATAGGACGTCTTTTGGTTTTGATTAACGCTCACAGAACGGACACACGCGTTCGCCTGAAGGCTATGACGGTGCTGAACGAGTTGCTTAACACTAGCTACACGATGATTCGGGACGTGGAGGTAGAGGAGCTTGAGCGAGAAACTGAAGGCCTTGAGGAAGAAGCGAAACGCCCTCAAACAGAGGATAAGGCAGAAGAAGACAAGGCAAGCTACCACTTGACAAGGTCAAGTTTTTCGAGGAAGTTTTGAAGCTTAAGCTCTACCCATATCAGGCCGAGTTTAAGCGTGATCCGTCTCCTCTTAAGGTTCTTCGTTGGCCGCGTAAGGCTGGCATGCGAAAAATAACTACGCAGATTCCGGCTAAGCAGGCGCTGGCGCTTGCTGAGATCCTGGAGTCTGTTGGCTTGGACCGCAGGATGTTTGGGAGCGTGGGCCACGTGGAGCAGCGGTTAAGGGCAATGAGCAAGAAGAGTCTGGGTCTTGTTCATGCTGGCTTCATCCGGCATAAGCATGGCCGTTTCTTGAAGGAGTTCTTCAGTGACGTGCCTTTTGGACACGTAGCGGACTATGAAAAATGCGTCAAGAAGGCAAGTGTCGAGCAGCTCGCTAGGCTCATTAAGGCTTGTGGCTTTCTGCTACAGCAGAAAGCATATCTGTTCTGGGCGCAGAGCTGTGGTCGGATTATACGTCAAAAAGCCTAGATTAGACTAACTCGTCAATAATTCTGACAGCTATCTTGAATATCCTCGAATAGTGCATGCTATCGCTGGTCTCGAAGCAATCTTACAATTCCTTTGCCATTAATGATTTTTTCTCTAATCTCCTTCAACGCTGAACTATCGAGTTTCTTATCCAAGACTTTCATGATAACCTCAGATAGTTCGACACTGGAGATTAGGGAAAATTCGTTCTTCTCTCCCAGTTGAATTGCGCCGTCTGTGAAGGCCTTGGTGTCTCTTTTGCTGGGTTCTTCATTGAACTGATGGTTGATAACGACCACACCTTTCTCGTTAACATTCGTTTCAGACATGTAGCCCAATAGTTGAAGAGCATCATCTCGTGAGCCTTGCTTGTTTTCATGCCCTTTGACTTCGACCACAAGAAGCTGGTCCCCATCACTCAAGCGAATATCTGGAAGTGTCCCATTAGGCAACATTTCTACCTTGAACCCAATTCTATCAAAAGCGAAGGCAACGGCTTTCTCAAGTGCTTGGTCTTTGGTGTACAACAACCTCTTTGCCTTTTCGATTTCTGACACACTCTCTCTGATGCTCTTCTCAAATGGAGTAGTAAAAGTATCTAACCACCCGGGGACAAAAGTGAAATCTTCCTCGTGAATCATTCTGGGTACTATTTCGTTCACTATTAGTGTTGCAGCTTGATATCTATTCTTGAAGTGAGGAAGCATAACTAATCTGCCAGAGCCTATCTGAACTTCAAGAAAGACAGCATAGCCTGCTCTGTTCACACCAATGACTCTTGCTTTTTCTGGGATTTTGGAAAAATAGCAGGTCCAATCGATATCTTGTTTGAGTATTTTCTTAATCAAAGGAGCGAAATACTTCAGTTCTTCAGTTTTCGGATAAAATGTATCACCTTTGTCGCTGACGATTCCCAGATCAACCGGAATAAACCAGTGATTGTCGAAGGCACACTGCTTCCCACCACGTGGGAGACCGATAAGTTTTGTCCTCAAAGTGCTGCTGAAACAAAACACGACGCCACCTGTCACTATTTGTTCGTTCACTCTATCGCTGACCTTCCGGAGACTGTCATACGTGTGAGCTTGTGACACGATCTGGCCCAAGCGGTCGTGTGGCCAATAATTAGGATTGAAAAGGTTTTCCATGTCCATCAATATCACATGAAAGTCATGTAGCGTTGGGGCTTTTTCAATCGTTGACTCCGTCAGCATGACATTGCCCGGTACCTTTTCGACATCAGTTTTCGACATATTAAGGAGTAAAATCTTCAGAGGCATGTGCGCTCAGGAACTAATTCGTGTTCGTTATTATAAGAATATAGGAAGTGCATGTCTAACTGCCTTGTTGGAGTTTGAACTCGTATACGGTCACGATTTGATCCGAGTTCCATTTGCCGTAGATCGTGGCCCACGCCTTCCTGAATTCCTCCATACTCATGTATCCTTCTTTTTCCACGTCTTCTTTGGAGATGTCTCCTAGGTGCTGCTTGAACCGTCTCAGTATCAATATCCTTCCCTCGGGTTTTGTGAACCATCTATCACGGATGGCGTAGGCCCTGCTGACTTTCCACATGCGCTTGTGGGTCCGGCGGGTCTGCGTCTTCCTTCCTTCGAGGACCAGCTGCAGGTGAACTCTCTTAAACAAGGCCATGCTGCTGCTCCTCCTCTCCCGGCGTTGGTAGGCTCTTCCTTGCGTGGTACAAGTCACGAAGAACAACGACCTTGGCCTCTTGGAACAGGCCCGATTCCCTCAGCTCCTTCCTCTCCCGCGTCGTGGCCTTGAAGTCTTCACCCATCGTTCTCATTTGTTCTTCCTGAAACATCTGTGTGGCCTTGTCCTAGATCAGTGGCCTAACGTGCGGCCAGAACTTGCCCCTGCCCATTCTCTCACGCTCTACCCATCAAGGCCGAAAGCCGGGAAACTGGAGAAGAATCTGCTTTGGCACTTCTTTGCATCTTCATCCTACCTCATTTAGCCCCATGGCGGGCGGGTATTTAAACTCTGCCTAATAACAAGCTAGAAACGGCAAAACAAGCCAGAAAAACCGACTAAAACCAGAAATAGCAGACCTGCGCCTCGGACCAGCTGGAACCTTGCCTATTGAGGTAGAACAAAGACGCAAAGCGGACCCCAGATGCGAGCCAACCAGTAATGCTCCAAGAATCGCAAGTTTTTCGCACACGCAGTTCCTTCCGGTCTTTGGCGATAGTCAGCGCACCCTAACGTCTCACAAATATCGCGGGTGCATGTACATTGCAAAGGTTTTATAGGTTCATGGAATAGTCTGTCGTATTGTTCAATTGGGATCACGATGATGGACAAAGAAGTAGCTTCCAAGTGGTACAACAAGGGCGTAAACCTAGGTCGTGTTGGGAAGCACGATGAGGCAATCAAGTGCTTCGACCAAGCCATAGAAATAAAGCCCAACTACGAAGAAGCATGGTTCGCCAAGGGTTTTTCCCTAGGCGAACTTGGTAAGTATGATGAGGCAATCAAGTGCTTCGACCAAGCCATAGAAATAAAGCCCAACTACGAAGAAGCATGGTTCGCCAAGGGTTTTTCCCTAGGCGAACTTGGTAAGTATGATGAGGCAATCAAGTGCTATGACCAAGCCATAGAAATAAGGTCCAACGACGAAAAAGCATGGTACAACAAGGGCGTAAACCTAGGTCGTGTTGGGAAGCACGATGAGGCAATCAAGTGCTATGACCAAGCCATAGAAATAAGGCCCAACGACGAAAAAGCATGGTTCAGCAAGGGTTTTTCCCTAGATGAACTTGGGAAGCACGATGAGGCAATCAAGTGCTTCGACCAAGCCATAGAAATAAAGCCCAACTACGAAGAAGCATGGTACAACAAGGGTTTTTCCCTAGGCGAACTTGGTAAGTATGATGAGGCAATCAAGTGCTATGACCAAGCCATAGAAATAAGGTCCAACGACGAAGAAGCATGGTACAACAAGGGCGTAAACCTAGGTCGTGTTGGGAAGCACGATGAGGCAATCAAGTGCTATGACCAAGCCACAAAAATAAAGCCCAACTACGAAAAAGCATGGTTCGCCAAGGGCGTAGGCTTTGCCAAGCTTGAAAGATACGAAGAGGCAGCCAGATCTTTTGAACGAGCATACAGACTTGCAAAAGAGCTACCCATAGGAGAAGAATATTCACCTGAACAATCCGAACCTACTGGTCTCGAGCGAACAGAAACGATATTCCAATTCATTGAGGGTACCCAGAAAGAGTGGGTCAGAATTGCACTGGTTCAACTCGACTTTCCGTTGAAGCTTAACGATCCATCAGAAGACTTTGGCTACGTCCTTGAAAAGCCGAAAGAAACAAAGGACAAGGTCTTTGAAGCTCTTAACATTGCCAAGAAAAAGAAGGTTGATGTGATTTGCTTCCCCGAACTTAGCACTGCTGAAGAATGGATCAAAGAAGTGAAAGAGCAATTTCGAGACATGATCGTCGTATTTGGAACATACTACAAAGGTGGATTCAATGTCTGCCCGATAATCGTAAACGGGCAGGACTACTATGTCCAGAAAATCAATCCTTCTCCACTCTTTGAAAAGGAAGTAAGAGAGGGCAAATTCATGAAAAAAGGGCGGTCGGTCCGCGTCTTTCAAACTAAGTGTGGAAAACTTGCAGTCCTCGTCTGCATGGACTACCTAGAGGAAGTGCATCGCATTCTACATAGCTCTGATAAAAAAGTGGGCAACGTTGATCTCATTGTCGTGCCTGAGTACAACGCGGATATAGCCTTGTTTCAAGAACAAGCAAACCAAGATTGCCAAAAGGACAACTTTCCATACATCATCCAGGTAAATGCTTTGAGAGTGCTAGATCAAGAAGTGGGCGGAACATGCGTCGTTGGCACTGAGCATAAAGGTGCTCTCAAGAGATACGGAATGGAAGAATTGAAACCACGTGACAGTATCGAGTTTAAACTGTACGAAGCAAGGAAGGAGACCATAAGCATAGTTGATTTGGACATAAGCAGGAAAGGAGCTCAAGTACCGGCAACAGGTTCAGCAGCGGAACCAAAGATGAAATTCGTCGGTTGCGTCAGTCTTGCCTGAACCTCAAACAAAACACACCTCGAGGTAGAACGTAAAGCAAGCAAGCCCAGACTGGGGCAACCAAAACCGTGGCGTCAGAACCGCTTAAGTCTTCCGCAACAAAAACACGTCCCATACTCCCCAGAATAGCCTCAGGGCCTCTGGGGTATCTGAGGCAACAAAAAACTGTTCAGTTCGCTAGGTCACGACTTTCTGCTTGATTAGATACCATATTATTGCCAAGCCAACTATGAACAGGACAAATCCCGACACTATCGAAATAGCATAGTCTATTTTGAGGACGCTGTTGAACGCGTAAACCACGTAGGTCGGACCAGCAAATGTCAACAAAGCTGCGAATACTATGAGAAGGGTCCTCCAGAACCCTGAAGCCAGAATGGCTTTTCCAGGAGTCTTGTTCTCTTTCTTGTCTTGAGCCATGTTTCCCGCGTTCCACGCTTCTGCGTAGAGATTGATGTTTTCTCTTATAACCCTTCCTTCACTTCGTTGCCAAGGGCTTTCATCAGGAACTTGAACACGGAAAAGCCTGCGCCGCGATCGGCTCGGAAGCCGCTCGTTGCACCCAGCAGACACACGCCGTCAAGTCCTTCCTCTTTTGCGAGCCCAAGCATTAAACCTGTTGCCCCCATAATCCTACCCTTACTGTAGATTATTGCTCCTTTGTCCATGAACTCCTGAGCCAGTTTAGCCGAAGTGGCTGCCACGTATACTTGCGCTTTTTCCTCTGTCATAGGCATTCCTCCTATCGTAACTATTAGGCTGCAACCGTTTTTCTTGACAACTTCTAACACGTCGGTGCAAATCGAGTAATGAGCAAGGACATCGTCAAAAGATGGCTGAGTGTCACCCGTCATGATTATGAAATCATTCTTTTCCATGGGTGCAGCATAGAATTCGTATCTTGGCAAGTGGCATATTCCCTTCGAGCTTACTGAGACATAGTCCGGAAACGATGGTGAGTACAGTTCCATGAAGGGCTTCGCGCTGCAGAACTTCGTCAAAAGGTGAGCCGCTATTTTTCCAACGTTTCCAAAGCCTGGAAGCCCCTGCACGAAAATCGGGTTCTCGAGAGTGGGATTTAGTATCTGGCGGAAATATGATTTGTCCACTTGTTACTCCACGCCCTCAAGTAACGTTGTGAAATACTAAAACGTTTTTGCGGCGAGAATATTAATATAGGATAAACGTGTGTCTCTTAAAGATCCAAAAGGACAAGTGCAGCGGGGTGGGGTAGCCAGATGATGGCGGAAACGACATTTAAGACATGCATAGTATGCGGAAAGGAAATCGTTCACGACAAGTTCCATCCATACCAGAAGTTTTGTTCAAAGCGCTGCAAATGGCGATTGTGCTCGAGAAACGAACAAAAAGGGAAGCGTTATCACGAACTCAGATTCGAAGCACTGGACGTTTTAGGAGGAAAATGCTCGATTTGCAGCATTGACGATCCCTGCATGCTGACGATTGATCACATTGATGGAGACTGGAGAAGAGACCCTTTTTCGAGGAGGAATAAGCGCGCACTCTACAGGCACATCGTTCAACGTCAAGGAGACGCAAAAAGGTCTTTCCAGGTTTTGTGCTGGAACCACAATTCCATGAAGTCTCTTTATCCCGAAGTGTTTGAGAGTCGTTATCCCGCCATCAGGTAAGGATTAACCCGCTGGGCTCATAACCCAGAGATCGGTTGTTCAAATCAACCCCCCGCTACCAACGAATCAGTGACGAGAGCTCTGACCGATCGTACATAGACTAAGGGTTCAGATAATTTGAGTAAGGTCTTCTTCAAGGCGGAGTAAGCTTGGATCTTGTTCTTTCCGGTCCGACATGCGATATGAATAGCGATGGAACAATAGACCTTCAAGACTGTTTTGCGGTTGTTCTTGAAGGACTAGAGCAGAACAAAAACCCAACATTCCATCTGGCGTCGATGTCTCATCAGAGGTTGATGGTCAAAGGGTTGAAAACAACGTGCTATTGGCCGTTTGAGCTTCGACATATGAGCTTATTGCTCTGAAACTCGTAGATCAGTTAATGGTGAGAGGCAAAAATGACTACTGTGTTTGCTTGCATTGCCCCGCATGGTGCCGAGATCATTACTGAACTTGCTGGTAATATGCTCGACGCTCTTGCTGAAACACGCAGAAGTATGGTGGAATTGGCCTCTCTGATGAAGAGGCAGAATCCGGAAACCATTGTTCTGGCTACGCCACATAATGTACGCTTAGAAGCAAAGATAGGCGTAGTGACAACCGAGTTCACCGAAGGATACATTCAGGAAAATAACAAGTCAGTGGAACTTCGGTGCTCTTGTGACAGAGAACTAGCAAAAAGCATTCTTGAAGAGGCCAGAAAATCAAAGCTTCCAGTTGTAGGAGTTAATTATGGCACAAGCGAAGGCCCAGCCTCTTGCATGCCCATGGATTGGGGAACGCTGATCCCTCTATGGTTTTTGGTGGGGCGAGGCAACGACGACCTAAAAGTTGTAATTGTGACGCCATCGAGAGAGATTCCCCTCGAAGAACTGGTAAGCTTTGGTGAAGTCATCAGTGAAGTAACCGCGGCTTCGGAGAAAAGAGTGGCATTTGTGGCTAGTGCTGATCAAGGTCACGCTCATCGTGCTGATGGACCTTACGGCTACAACCCTGCATCAGCGGAATTCGACCAGCTAGTGAAAGAAGCGGTGCAGAGAAATGATTTGAGATCTCTACTGAACCTGTCAAGCGAGTTTGTGGATAATGCTAAGCCTGACAGCTTGTGGCAGCTGGCTATTTTGCAGGGTGTCTTAGAACACAGTCAACTGGTCGGACGTTTGCTATCCTACCAAGTGCCTACATATTATGGAATGCTTTGTGCAGCCTTTTCACCGATGTGAAGCTGAAGGCCCAAAAAACTAGTGCCTGAGATCGATATTGCCTGAAGATTTGCTGACGGTTTATGCTCTGCCTTTTTCTTCTTTGCCGAAGTATTTTGTCCATTTGAGTTTGCGTGCGTCTCTGCCGAATTTCGAGCTTTTTCGGCACTTGCTTGAGCAGAACCACAGAATTGAGCCATCGTTCTTGACGTACATCATGCCTGTTCCGGCTGGAAATTCGCTGCCGCAAAATGAGCATTTTTTAGGTTTAGGCAAAAATCATCCCAGGATTCTGTTCTTGTTTTTATCTTTTGATTTTCTTTGCTTCTCTTTCAGTCTCCCTAAGCATTAAGATGTCTTGTGTGCGTACTGGTCCCTTAACGTTGCGTGTAATGATTCTGCCTTTGTCTTTTCCTTCCAGAATTCGGATCCTTACTTGTGAGATTTCGCCAGTCACGCCAGTGCGTGCAATGACTTGTATTACTTCGGCTGGTGCAAGTTCCTGTTCAGCTGTGGTTGGTTTGGCTGTTTTTTCCTCTTTGCTCATCACTGAGGTCCTCGTTTAACCTGCTCGATTCTTGTGATTATTTCTTTCAGCAACCCTGTTGCGTCTCCTTCTTTTGTGATGGAAGCTGCGGCTGCTGGGACGTCAATGCCCAAGGCCTTGCCTATCTGTTCTCTAGTGGGAACGAAAATGTATGGGATTTTCCTTTCTTCGCATAGCAATGGCAGATGGGCTACAACTTCTGGGGGATCCACGTCTTCAGCTATGATTACTAGCTTCGCTTGTGCTCTTTCTATAGCTTTCGTTGTTTCGTTTGTTCCTTTTCTAACTGCGCCTGTTTTCGCAGCTATTTGCAGGGCTTCATAGGCCGCATCTGCGATCTCTTTTGGCACTTCGTATTTCACATAAAACGGTTTGGACATAAGCCTCACCCTTTCAAATGCACAGTCTAATCCACCGTTCTTGTTTATGAATGTTTCGACCCTTATGACTTGAGTGAACCAAGTGAAGCTGACGCCCTCAGCGATTGGATTGTGGGATGTGAAGAGGGTTTTTGATTATGCAGTTGTGAGACACTTCCTCAAAACACTGCAGATGAATGATAGGCGAGTGATTGCTACGCTTCTTTAGCAGGCAGAAACAAGACATTTTTCATTTGTGTTTTGCAGCTTGCGACATCCATTTATTCAATAGTCAGCTGAGTCATAGGTTTCTCTCCAGTCTTTTTCATTTGCAGAAATTCCCTCAAGAATTGATGAAGGGAATTAACACATTTGAGTGTAAGCTGTATACACTGTTGGGAAAGGTTTAAATAAAGTGTTTTGTTCAAACGTCCTACTTTTCGAGGGGAAATTAAAAGCGTGCAAAGATTAGGCTTAGTCCTTCACGTAAGTCCAAGTCAAAACATCATACTGAAAATCGAAGAACCCCCAAGAATTGGGGATACCGTTGTTGATGAGAGCCTAAAGGTGGTCGGTAAAGTTTTCGACATTTTTGGCCCAGTTAGCTCGCCCTACGCAGTAGTGAGATCCACAACTCAGAAACCTGAGAAATTAGTGAATCACAAACTATACGTGATCCCCTCAAAGAGGAGAAAGG
>Ga0315291_10001341_pt1 | contig 32942 bp, 26 predicted proteins | sample YL17G12_20_MG_FD_203070 | JGI IMG/M metagenome (GOLD analysis project Ga0315291, IMG submission 203070) | Sediment microbial communities from Yellowstone Lake, YNP, Wyoming, USA - YL17G12_20 | ecosystem: Environmental > Aquatic > Freshwater > Lake > Sediment | place: USA: Wyoming | collected...
CGCGGACGGCGGGATGGCGTCCTCTCCCAGCCAGTAGATCGCCGCCAGCCACACGCGCGGCAGCACCAGGAAGCGATACCCCGCGTCGCCCGTATTCAGCGTCTCGCCGCCGAGCGCGCGGCAGGCCGCCTTGAAGGCTTCGACGTCGTTGCCGAAAGCGCGCACCAGGTCGCCGCCGCTGTAGCCCTGGTACGCGGTCTGATAGAACATGCCGTCCGGCAGATCGCGTAGCGCAACCCAGGTGCCAGCGGGGTTGGTTCCGTCGGCCATGGATAGGTAGTAGGTCAACAGATGCGCCTGCCAGTCCGCGCAGGGCCTACCCTCCGGCCGCGACACCTTAAGACCCGGGTGGCTTAGCTGCAGCGTCTGGTCGAGCAGCCGCACGCGGAAGACGGCCTCGCCGTCGCGGCCCGTCAGCTCGGCCCCGCTCAGCGCCGCCACACGTTCTGGGTCGGCCTGGCGCAGCACCGCCTGCGCCTGCTCGAGGACGGATTTGCGCTGTTGGTCGTCCGCGTTCATGGCCGCTGGTGGCGCAGATTTTCAATCTGCGCACCGGATGGCAGGATACAATCCTGCCCCACCGCGTCATTCTACCTGTCGCCATTTCGGGTGTCAAACCGGGCGAATGCAGGGGCGGCGCGAGGGGGCGCAGAAACTCATACCGGGAGCCCGGCAATGACCGAGAAGAAGTCGAGATCCCAAGAGGCCCAGGAGCTGCTAAGCTTCTGCGGCGAAACCCTTGTCGCCGAGCGGGAGCTGGGGCGCGACGTGAGCGCGGCTGAGCCGCTCGTGCGCGAGGCGGCGGAGGCTGTGGAAGCCAACCAGCCCGACCGCGCAATTCGCCTGACGGCGCAGGCGCGCGAGGCGCTGCGTCACTGCCCCATGCGGCCCGACTGGCCCTATGTCGAGCCGCCGGACGGCGACGGCATCAAGGCCGAAATGCCCCCCGCGTCGCCGCTGGCGGCCATGACCCTCGATGACGCGGCCATTCTCGACCGCATCCACGGCGGCTGGCTGGGCAAGAACATCGGCGGCGCGCTCGGCGGCCCCGTGGAGGGCTGGACGCGCGACGGGATCGCCAAGACCTACGGCGAGATCACCGACTACGTGCAGAAGCCGCCCAGCACCCTCAACGACGACACCGCCTACGAGATCCTGGCCCTGCACGTGGTCGAGCAGAAGGGACGCGACTTCACATCGCGCGACCTCGCCCTCGAATGGGTCGAGCGGCTGCCAAAGGCCTACACCGCCGAGGAGGTCGCGCTCGCGAACCTCAAGCGGGGCATGATGCCGCCCGAGTCGGGGCTCGTGGACAACCCTTACCGAGAGTGGATCGGCGCCCAGATGCGGGGCGAGGTGTGGGGGCTGCTGTGCCCGGGGCGCCCCGCCGATGCGGTCGAGTACGCCTATCGCGACGCCGTCATCTCCAATGATCGCAACGGCGTGTACGGCGAGTTGTACGACGCGGCGCTCATCGCGGCGGCGTTTGTGGAGAGCGATCCGCGCCGGCTGCTGGAGTTCGGGCTCGGGTTCGTGCCCGCGCGCTCGCGCTTCACCGAGGTGGTGGGCGATACCATCCGCTGGTGCGACGAATCGAGCTCGTGGCAGGAGGCGTGGGAAAAAGCCACGCGCAGCCACGCCGGGAAATACCATCCGGTGCACGCCTTCCCGGCCATTTGCGCCGTCGTCATCGGCTTGCTGTTCGGCGATGGCGACTTCGATCGCTCGACGTGCATCACCACCATGTGCGGCCTCGACACCGATTGCTCCGCCGGCCAGACCGCCGCCATTCTCGGCGTCATCTACGGCGCCTCGCGCATACCGGCGAAATGGAAGGATCCCATCGGCGACGACTTCGAGACCTACGTCATCGGCTTCGAGCGCCTGAAGACCTCCGAGGTCGCGCGGTGGACGCAGACACTGATCCCTGCGCTGGGGTAGACGCCCTTCACATACCGTGGGAAGCTAGTCGAGAGGAGACATGCAGCCGTGGAAATCCGTCCAGCACCTGCAGCACCCAAATTCCTGACCGGCGTCATCGCGCCCATGTTCACCCCGCGGTACGCCGACGGTCGCCTCGACCTTGGCGGCGCGCGCAACCTCGTCAAGTGGTTCAAGAGCCGCAAGTGCGTCAGCTCGGTATTCGCTCGCTCCGGGGTGGGGGAGATGTACGCTTTCACGGTGGATGAGGCGCGCCGGCTCATCGAGGCAGTGGTGGACGAGGCGGCGGGCGAGATCGGCGTCCTCGCCGGGTGCGCCGGCGAATGGAACGGCAACCCCGAGCAGCGCCCCGACCCCGCGCGATACACCGCGCAAGCGGTCGAGTTGTCCCGATTCGCCCAGGAGCGCGGGGCGGACGCGGTGGTGCTGGTGCTGCCGTCGGCCCTCCCGGCCGAGCCCAACACGCCGCTGGAAGACACCATCTTCAATTACTATCGCACGGTCAACGATGCGATCGCTATCCCCATCGTCATCTATCAGCCGCCGGGGATGCTGCCCGAGTACTGCATGACCCCCTCCCTGATGCGGCGTCTCGTCGCCCTTCCGCGCATCGGCGGCATGAAGCTCTCGACGACCGACCACGCCGTCTTCGATCCCATCGCGAAGGTGGTCGCCGCCACGGGCTTCGGCATGATCGCGGGGGCCGAGCACTTCTATCTCGACGCGCTGGATCGGGGAGCGGTCGGGGTCATCGGCGGGGGGTGCAATACTCATCCGGAGATGATCTACGCCGTCGGGTACCATTATCACGCGGGGAGGTTCGACCGGGCGCGCTTGGCGCAAGACCAGGTGAACGAAACCCTGAGCGAACTGAACGCACTCAAGATATCCGGCGCGGTCGCCGGCAAGCTGTACGTCGCGGCCCAGGGGTACCCCGCGGAGCCCTACAACGCCAAGCGCAAGTCGGAGCAGCCGTACGGCGGCGGGTCCGGGCTGCCCCCCGCCGATCTGATGAAGGTATTCGCCGAGATCGTTGACCGCCGGGTCGAGGCATATCGCACCGCCGTGCAGGAAGGCCGCGAGCTGCCGTAGGGCCGCGGCGGGGCCGGCGCGCTTTACGCCCCACATGGGGGCTGCTATAATAGCCGCGCGTGAGCGGCGCGGGGTTTGCACAGGCGTGCCGGGCCGCTCGGGTGCTGAAACATGCGCGTGCTGGGCATAGATCCCGGGCTTGCCGCCAGCGGCTACGGCATAATCGACGTCAACGGCAAGCGCGAGGCGCTGGTCGAGGCGGGCGTCATCCGCTCCGGCGGGCGCGACCTGAGCAAGCGCCTGTGCCGCATCCACCACTCGATCGTCGAAGTCGTGGAGGAATGGGGCCCCGACGTCGTCGCGATCGAGGAGGTGTACTCCAAGTACCATCACCCCCGCACCGCCATCCTCATGGCGCACGCGCGCGGCGTGATCTGCATGGCGGCGGGGAGCGCGGAGCTGAAGCTGGTGCACTACGAGGCCTCGCAGGTGCGCCGCGCGCTGTGCGGCAACGGGCGGGCGAGCGAGCGCCAGGTGCGCGAGATGGTGTGCCGTCGGTTGGGCATCCGCTCGCAGCCCCGCGACGACCACATGTACGACGCTCTCGCCCTCGCGCTGTGCCACGCTGGGCGACTGCGCGAGAAGGTGGCCGCGCGATGACGGGCCGATGCGCCCGCGCGGCGCCGGAGGTGCCCGCGTGATTTCGCGCATGACCGGCTGCGTGCTGGAGCGCAAGCCCTACGGGGTGATCCTGGGGGTCAACGGCATCGGCTATGAGGTGCTCATCCCTGCGGGCGTTCTGCAATCGCTGTCGGCGCGGGAAGGGGAGCAGCTCGAGCTGGTGACCTACGAGTACCTGCACGTGGAGCACTCGCGCGCGACGCAGGTGTTGATCGGCTTCCGCAACGAGTTGGAGCGCGACTTCTTTCAGCAATTCATCACGGTCGCGAGTATCGGGCCGCGCCTGGCGGTGAAGGCGCTGGCGGCGCCGGTGAGCCGCATCGCGCGGGCGATCGAGGATGGCGACCTGCGCGCCCTGCAAGCGCTGCCCGGCGTCGGCGCGCGCAAGGCCAAGGAGATCGTGGCCAAGCTCCAGGGCAAGGCCGGCAGATTCTGCCTCATCCGCGACGAGGCCGAGCGCGCCCCCACGGCCGAGGACATCAAGAGCGAGTCGATCGAGCTGCTGACCAGGGTCGGCCACACCCGCGTCGAAGCCAAGGACATGGTCGAGCGCGCCCTGGCGGCGGGCGAGCGCCCGCAGACGGTCGAGGAGCTGCTCAACCTGAGCTACAAGCTGCGCGGCAAGTGACCCGCAAGTGAAAGAAGACAAGCCAATTCGCGAGCGCCTGTTGGGGCCGGATGAGCAGCAGGATGACGACGCTTGCGCCACCCGGCTGCGCCCCACCACCCTCGCCGAGTTCATAGACCAGGAGCACGTCAAGGACAATTTGGCCATCGCCATCGAGGCCGCGCGGGGGCGCGGCGAGGCACTCGATCACGCGCTGTTCTACGGTCCGCCGGGCCTGGGCAAGACCACGCTCGCCCATATCGTGGCCGCCGAAATGGGCGCCGACATCGTCGCCACCTCCGGGCCGGCGCTGGAGCGCGCGGGCGATCTCATCGGCATCCTGACCAACCTGGAGCCGCGCGGAGTGCTGTTTATTGACGAGATCCACCGCCTGCCGCGGGTGGTGGAGGAGTACCTCTACGGGGCGATGGAGGACTTCACCGTGGACTTCGTGCAGGACAAAGGCCCCTACGCGCGCAGCATCAAGATTCCCATCAACCCGTGCTGCATTATCGGCGCCACCACGCGCACCGGCCTCATCTCCGCGCCGCTGCGCGAGCGCTTCGGCATCTTTCACCACCTCGACTTCTATCCCGACGACGCGCTGGTGGCGATCGTCCAGCGCTCCGCGCGCATCCTCGGCATCGAGTTGCGCGACGACGGCGCGCACGAGATCGCCAAGCGCGCCCGCGGCACCCCGCGCATCGCCAACCGCCTGCTGCGGCGCGTGCGCGACTACGCGCAGGTGCGGCGCGAGGGCATCATCGACCACCGGGCCGCCGATGAGGCGCTGCGCAAGCTCGGGGTCGATGAGCGCGGCCTCGACGGCCTCGACCGCAAGTTCCTGAACACCATCATTCGCCAGTACGGCGGCGGCCCGGTTGGTGTGGACGCGATCGCCGCCACCCTCAACGAGGAGAGCGACACGCTCGAGGAAATGGTCGAGCCGTTCTTGCTGAAGATCGGTTTCGTCAACCGCACCTCCCGCGGCAGGCAGGCGACCGCGGCTGCTTACGAACATCTCGGCGAGGGCGCGCCGGCCGAGGCCCCGCGGCAGCAGCCGCTGTTCTAAGGCATCACCCCATCCCCCGCGAGCAGGGCGCGGCCGGGTGGACGGAGAATGCGGACTGTGTAATCCGGCTCGAGGAGTGCAATGGAACAGAAGCGCAGGATCACGTGGTACGTAGTCATCGGGCTCGTGGTCGTCGGGCTGATTGCGGTGCTGTGGGTGCGCTACGCGGGGATGCAGAGGCTCATGGGCGAGCTCGACAGCAAGCACCCTGAGATTCAAACTCGCGCCGCACGTGTGCTCCTGCAGAAAGGCGCGCTTGGGGATTCGCTGCCCGCACAGTCGGAGAAGCGCCGCGCTAACGCCGCAGTGGCGGTCGGACGCGTCGGCACGGACGCGGCAATGAAGGAGCTCGTGGCGCTGATCAAGGACCCGGAGGACCTGCCCCAGCAGGCGGCGGCCAAGGCCATGGGGCGGCTGGGCACGAAGGCGATACCGTTCTTGCTGCCGGTGCTCAAGGAAGGGGATGATCGGGCCAAGGCGGCCGCGGTGACGGCGTTCGACATCATCGGCGAGCCGGCGGTGCCGGCGCTGACCAAGGCGTTGCGGGACAAGGATCGGCGCGCGCAGGCGGCGATCGCCCTCGGCAAGATCGCGGGCCTGGGGCTGGAACCGCTGCTCAGGGCGGCCCGCAGCAAGAACGACGAGCTGCGCAAGATCGCCATCCAGGTCCTCGGTGAGGCACGAGACAAGCGCGCGGCGCCGGCGGCGATTGCCGCGCTGCGAAAGAAGGATCTGCGCCGGACTGCGATCATCGCGCTGGGACTGATGGGTGACCCGCAGACAACCGCTTATCTGCTCCCTTACCTCAACGACGGTGACCTGCGCATCGATGCCGCCACTTCGGTGGGGCAGATCGGGGATCCACGTGCGACGGCGCCGCTGCTGGCGGCCCTGCGCGATCCAGAAAGGCAGTTTCACGAGCGCGGCGTGTGGGCGCTGCGCCGGATCGGCGTGCCGGGCGTCCCCGTCATGACCGCCGCGCTGCACAGCGATGCCGCGTATGTCCGTGGCGCCGCCGCCGAGGGCTTGCGCTGGACTCACGCACCCGCGTCCATTCCCACGCTGGTGAGCGCCCTTGACGACTCGGATTGGATGGTGCGCGTGGCTGCCGCACGGGCACTCGGCTGGGCGGGCAACGCTGCCGCCGTGCAGCCGCTGCTGGCGACCTTCAACGACAAGGACTGGCGCGTCTCGGCCGCTGCGGTCGAGGCGCTGGGTGATGTCGGCGGCCCGGCCATGGAGCCGCTCGTGGCGCTCTTCAACAGCCCGGACCCGACCAAGCAGATGCTGGCGAGTGAGGCGCTCGCCCAGATGGGGAACACCGTGGTGCCGCGGCTGCTGCAGGCGAGCCACAGCGCCTCGGCGCCGACCACGGTGTGGGCCGTCATCACGCTCGGCAAGGTCGGCGATCGCGCCGCGGTGGATCGCCTGCGGGAGTTGGCCGCGACCGGCGAGGGCCGGATCAAGTGGGCCGCCGGTGAGGCGCTGCGCAGGCTCGGCGGCGAGAAGATCCCCGGCTGAGCGCGCCCGGGCTGCGCTGTGCGACGGGCTTTCCGCTGCGTTGTCGCCGCGAGCCGGCCGGGGCTGGCGCGCGCACGTGCTTCCGCCTTATCCTCCGCCGAGCCCGCCTGGCGGGCGCTCCTTTTCGCGGCGGCGCTGCAGCGCTTGCTCGAGTGCGCTAGCGGTGCCGGAGGACGGACTTAGCTCCAACGCCCGGCGATAGGCCTGCGCTGCCTCCTCATAGCGCTCCTCGATCATGTATGCGTTGCCGAGATTGTGATACACCGCCGCCGAGGGGCGGCGCCCGAGGGCGAGCTTGTACTGCTGAATCGCGCGCCCCGTTTCGCCGCGGTAGAGGTAGGCATTGCCCAGGTTGAAGTGAGGCAAGGCCAGACGGGGCTCACTGCGTGCCATACGCGTAAAGAGAGCGACCTCGTCGCGGTACCACCCGGCCCGCACCAACGAGACGGTCATCCCCACCGCGACCGCCGCGGCGAAGACCCCGATCACGAGCGCTCGCACCCACCGTCGCCGTTGCGCAAGGGCTGAATCCTGAATCCCTATGACCGCCCAGCCCACCGCCAGCGCGATCCCAACCGACGGCAGGTACAGATCGCGCTCAGCGAAATGCGGACTGGGCACCGGCAGCAGACTGAGTGCGGGAGCGAGCGTTAGCAGCGCCCACCACAGGGCGAAAGACGCGCCAGCCGACACGATGTTCAGCCGCCACGCCAGGGCCGCGGCGACCGCCATCGCCGCCGCCGCAGTCAACACGTCCGCGCGCAGGGGGCTCGCAACGACCTGCACCAGGTAGTAAGGTTGCGAGAACACCGGCAGCAGCATAAGCTCGACGGCGCGCACGGCCCACAGCGGCGCGGTGTAAAGGTATGCCGGCCATTCCCTGACATCGAACCCCACCGCCAGGTTGTAGCCGAGGGCCCACCACCGGGCCAGCAGATACAGCATGATGCCTGCGGCGAATCCGACATAGGGAAGAAGGAAACGCCTTCGCGGGGTCGCGTCGAGGCGTTGACGTGCGAGCATCACCTCGTACAGCGGCAGCAAGATGATGAGCGCTCCCGCGGCAGCGTGGGCGAATAGCGCAAGGGTGAAAGCGATGAGGCTCACCGTGTAATAGGCCGCCCTACGGTTGGTTGAGGCTTTCTCCGCCGCGAAGGAATTGATGTACGAGGAGTAGGCAAGCACGGCGAACAGCGCCAGGCACGTCGCCAGCAGCTCCGGTCGCCCAGCGATCAACGCCACCGACTGGACGTGCACGGGGTGCACGGCAAAGACGGCGCCGGCGGCAAAGGCCATGGTTCGGCGCTGCAGCAATTGCGTCGCCAGCGCAAACACCAGCAGCGTGGCTACCAGGTGCAGGGTGAGATTGGCGCTGTGATAGCCCTGAGGGTTGAGCCGCCATACCTGGAAGTCCATGAGGTAGGTGAGCGTGACGAGGGGATGATAGCTGTTGGGCTGGGCGGGAAGAAAGGGCCGGCCGAAGATCGCCCCGATGCTGCTCGGGTCGCGCAGCAGGGGATTGTCCACGACCAGGGCGTTATCCTCCCACACGAAGCCATTGCTCAATGCCGGGAGAAAACATACCGCGGCCAGCGCCAGGAGCGCCAAGACAAGCCACACATCGTTGCGGGCGCCTATGGTCGGCGCCGGAGGCTGCGGCGGCGCAGAGGCTTCCTCTGCGCGCGCCGCGCTCGCTGCGGCTTCCTCGGGCGCGGGGCCAGTTATCTCGACCCGCGGCAAAGGCGGCGTCACACCCTTGGGCGGCCGCCTGCGAGGGAGCCGGTCTCCACGCCGTCGGCGATGACTCATGGCTGCAGTTCCACCGCCGCCACGCGCGCCGGGGCCCCGTCGCCTTCCGCCACTCTAAGCGGCATGGCGATGAGCCAGAACCGACGCATCTGCAGATCGTCGAGGCGGCAGATGTTCTCTATCAGCAGCTTGCCGCGGCCGAGCACCAACTCGTGGATGTCGAGGCCGACCGGGAAATCGACCGCGATCGCGCAGGCGCCCGCATCCAGGAGCCTGGCGGCGGCGTCGAGGCCGAGCCGCGGCGGGTTGTCATAGAAGTCTTCGCCCCACCGCCGCCACCAGCCGGTGCGAATGACCGCAGTGCGCGCGCCACCCATCTCCGCGGCGGGCAAGTCGGCGGCGGAGATGACGGCGCCCGGGTTGCCGGGGGCGTCGAACATCACCGCCTCGGTGATCAGCATATCGAGTGGAACGACATCCACGGTCATCCCGTCGGGGAAGAAGTGCCGCGGGGCGTCAACGTGAGTGCCGCTGTGGGTGCCCATGGTGAGCCGTCGTACCTGCGAGCGGTGCTCCTGGTGGGTGCCGGTTATCTCGACCTGCACCTCGGGGTGATACTCGCGAGGAAAGCGAAACATGCCGTGGCTGATCGGAAAAGACAGGTCCACCATGCGCATTTGGGCTTGCCCCCCTGGCGCCAAGTAGTATACCCACCCTGCGCTCGAGTGTCAAACCGAGTGGCATCCAGGGATGGCATGCGGGGAAAAGGGGCCGTCCATCGCGCCCCGCTCGTCTGCCGGCACCGGCGCCCCGGCGTTGCCGCGCCGCAGCCGGCCTAGGCGCCCACGCTGTCGAGCAACTGCATGGTGATGGCGACGGCGGGGCAGACCTGCTCGCACAGCCCGCAGCCGCTGCACAGTTCCCGCGCGATGGCGTAGCTTTGCTCGCCGGCGCGCGCGGCGCCATAGATGCACACGCGCTCGCACAGCCCGCACGAGGTGCACGGTGATTCGTCGATGACGGCGACGGCAAGGCGGCGCCGGTCCACCTGCTCACTGGCGAGAATGCGCTCGCACACCTTGCCCCGAAAGTCCGCCGGCGACCCGTAGCCCTTCGCCTCCATGAATCGCCGGACGCCCTCGAGCAGCCGCGGCACCACCTCCCAGCCGCCCAGCACCACGGCTGCGCACGTCTCCACCACCGTCGCCCCGCACAGGATGAGCTTGACCACATCATCGCCGTCGGCCACTCCCCCGCTGGCCGCCATGGGGATGGAGAGGCGCGGGTAAGTGGCGCTTATCCAGCGCAGGACGTACTGGAGCGCCCACGCGCCGCCGTGGCCGGCATAGCCGCCGTGCATGACGGGCGCCTCGCGCTCGAGGTCCACGTCGAGGCCGGTGAAGCGATTGAACATCACCAGGCCATCGGCGCCCGATGCCTCGATGGCCTGCGCCGCCGCCACCGGGTTGGCGAGCTGCGGCGTCATCTTGGTCGCAGCCGGCACCTGGGCCGCGGCTTTGACCAGCGCGGTGACGCGCGTCATCTCTGCGGCCACAATCGCCTGCCCCAGCATCTGCGGCCCGAAGGGGCAGCTCACGTTCAGCTCCAGGGCATCGGCTCCCGCCTGCTCCATCGCCCGCGACCACTCGCGCCAGCCGTCATCGGTCACGCAGTTGGCGCTGGCGATGACCGGCATGTCCAGCGCTTCCTTGGCCCGCGCGACCTCCTGGGCGTAGCGTTGCAGGTCGAATGTGCTCGCCTGCTCGAAGGAGTACAGCGTCGTCGAGCGGAAGCCCGGCAGCCCGCGGTGCAGCAGCCGGAAGCGTGGAGTGGGGGAGCGGCGCACGAGGTCGGTCTCGAACCACGACTTCATCACCGCGGCGCCCGCGCCGGCGTCCTCGGCGCGGCGCAGCCGGTCCAGCGTCTCGGTTATGCCGGCCGAGGCGACCACGATGGGGTTCGCCAGCGGCACGCCCATGTAATCCGTGCCCAGGTCAATGGCGGCCATGCCCCAATATCACTCCGCTTTCGCCTTCGATCGGCGGCGTCGCCCGCCGCGCGATCCCCGGCGCCGGGTCGGTTTCCTCTTTGCCGGCGGTTGGGCGGCCGGTTCCGCCTTGGCAAAGGAGTTGTACACCTCGGTGATGCGCACCTCGATCTCCGGCGCTTCCAATTGCTTGTCGGCCTGGATGCCGACCAGGTAGCCGTTGGCCTCCGCGAGCGTGAGGTCGCCGAGCGCGAGGTCCTCGGAGATGACGCGCGCGGTCGCCACGTCGCCGGGCTTGAGGATGGAAACCTGCTCGGCCACGTGGCGCGCGTCTGTGGGCGCAATCTCGAATTTCTCGACGTGCTCGTCCGGGTTGACGCGGACGTAAATGGGGCGAGCGATGGCCTTCTCGGTCTGCTGCGCCCGCTCGCCGCTGTAGCCGACGAGGATGGTGGCAACTTCGCGGTGCGCGCGGACGATGAAGGAATCGGCCGGCTCCTGCACGGTGCGGCGAGCGAGGTCGTGCTCGATGCCCAGCGCGATAGTGAGCGGGGAGCGCAGGCGGCCGGTGCCGGAGCAGGACGGGCACTCCTGGGTCATCATCCGCATCAGGCTGCCGGTGGTGCGCTTGCGGGTCATCTCCACCAGGCCCAGCGGGCTGAGATGCAGCGCCTTGGTCTTGGCGCGGTCGCGGCGCAAGTTGCTCTCGAACGCCTCGGTGACTTTTGCGCGGTGCTTGGCCTTGTCCATGTCGATGAAGTCGATGACGATAATGCCGCCCAGGTCACGCAGCCGCAGTTGGCGCGCCACCTCGTCGGCCGCCTGGAGGTTAGTGCGCAGGATGGTTTCCTCGAGCCCGCTGGTGGCGGTCAGGCGTCCGCTGTTGACGTCGATGGTCGTGAGCGCCTCCGTCTCGTCGATGGTGATGTAGCCGCCGGTGCCGAGCCACACCCGCCGCCGCAGCAGGCGATCGATCTCCTCCTCGATGCCGTGGGCCGTGAACAGCGGCAGCTTGTCGCTGTGGAGGGTGACCCGCTGCTTGAACTGCGGGGAGGTGAGCTCGACCAGCTCGAGCACGTCTTCGTGCACCTCGGCCGAGTCCACGACGATGTGCTTGACCTGGCGGCTGGAGGTGTCGCGGATGATGCGGCTGATGAGCGGCAGGTCCTCGTGCAGCAGGGCCGGCGCCTTGGCTTCCTTCGCCTTGGCGTGGATGCGCTCCGCGACCTGCATGAGGTATTCCACGTCCTGGCGCAGCACGCGGGCGCCCTTGTCCTCGGCCTCGGTGCGCACGATCAGTCCGTTGCCCTGCGGTCGAATGCGTTCCGCAATCGAGCGCAGGCGCTGGCGTTCGGCTTCCTTCTCGATCTTGCGGGAGACGCCCACGTAACTGCCGTCGCCGATCAAAAGCACCAGGTAGCGACCCGGCAGCGCCAGGCGTGTGGTCACGCGCGGCCCCTTGGAGCCCATCGCCGCGCGCACCACCTGCAGCAGCATGTCCTGCCCCGGCTTGAGCATCTCGACGATGCTGCCCCGCTGGCGCCCATCGGCGGGGCCCACCTCTTCCTCCGCCCGGCTCAGGATGACATCGTCAACGCTCAAAAAGGCATGGCGCTCCGTGCCGATGTCGGTGAAGGCTGCGTCCATCCCGCGCACCACGTTGACGACCTTGCCCTTGTAGATATTGCCCACGATGCGCGGCTCGCGCTCGATGTACAGCTCCGCGAGATCGCCGTTCTCGAGAATCGCCACCCGCGTCTCGAGGTCGCCGGCGCTGACCAGGATCTCCTTGGTCACGCGTGATTGGGTGCGTTTCGCGCCTATGTCGGCGGTCTTCTTGGCGGTCTTGCGACCGCTGGTCTTGGTCTTGTCGGCCATTTGTCACTCCTGCCTGTGTCCAGAGCTCGCGCCGCCGAGCGGGCCGACGTCCGTCGGCCCTTTGGCGATCATGCGCCGGATTCGGTGATCATTCGTTACCCAGTAAGCGCCGCAGGCGCTGGCGCGCCGGGCGTCCGGACGACCCACTCGCGTACACCGCGGTGCGATGAACGGAGATGCGAAACGCGCGGCCCTCGACGCCGAGAGCCGCCAGCAGCTCCTCCGGCCTCGCCCCGCCCGCGCTGCCGGTGCGCAGGCGCAGATTCAGCTCGGCCTGGGCGGCGCTGGCGCGCACCACCTCAGCTTCGCCCACCAGCGGCCGCAGGTTCAAGTGCTTGGACCCCTTGTCGCGCACCCGCGTAATGAAGACCTCGTCCTGCGCCATGAATTCCGCCGCCCTTTCGGCCAGATGCGCGTCGTGCAGGGGCCCCTCGACGCGCACGGCGTACTCCGCCGTGTCCACGTCGCCCAGGGTCGTCTTGGGCTTGTGCGGGGGCGTGGCCCACGCCTGGAGTATCTCCAGGCCGTTGGGCAGTGCGGCGTTCAGCGCCTTGCGCGCGTCGGCCGGATCCATCGGCGCGGTCAGCGCGAAGGCCATCAGCTCCGCGTCGCTGGTGTGTCCGACGGACAGCGCCGAGGCATACGATACGCGCGGGCGCGGGTTGAAGCCCTCGCTGTAAGCCAGCGGCAGGCGCGCCCGCCGCATGCCGCGCTCCAGCGCTCGCATGAGGTCGAGGTGCGATATGTACCTGGCCGCCTCCCCCTTGGCGAAGCGGCAGACTATTTGCTGCATGCGATCCCCGGCTGCTATGTTGCCGCCGCGGGCGATAGTAGGGGCGCTCGGCCGTGCCTCCCTACAACTGGGCGCCGGCGACCATAGCCGCCTGGCGGCGAAGGGTCTCTTTGCTGAGCCCCGACCAAAGGTGATCCCACGGCAGCGGCGCGTCCACTTCCAGCGGCTTGTTGGCCCACTCACCGATATCCAGCCCCGCACCCGCAAAGGCCTCCAGCCACGATTGCGACTGGAAATGCTCGTCCCACGCATCGAATCGGCAGCCGGCGCGCCACGCCCGCTCGACGACCTCGCCCAGTCGCCGGTCGCCGCGCGCAAACGCCGCCTCCAGTTGCGAGGCCGCGAGGTTGGAATAGCTGAGCTGCACGCCCTTGACCTGCAGCTTCCCGCGCAGCAACTGCAGCTTGTGGCGCAGCGGCTCCGCCGCGTCCTGCGCGCACCACTGCATCGGCGTATGCGGTTTGGGCACAAACGCGTTGACGCTTACCGCTATGCGCAGGCGCCCGCGTCGCTCGCGCCCCATTATCTCGCGGCCCATCTGGCGCAGGCGCAGCACCACGTCCGCGATCGCCTCCACATCCTCGGCAGTCTCGCCCGGCAGCCCGATCATGAAGTAAAGCTTGATCCCGTGCCACCCCGCCTCGAACGCCGCCCGCGCTGCCTGGAACAGGTCTTCCTCGGTCACCTGCTTGCGCAGTGCGTCGCGCAGGCGCTGCGTTCCTGCCTCCGGCGCGAACGTCAGCCCCGCCCGCCGCACCATCCCCAGCTTCTGCGCCAGCCGCACCGAGAAGGTGTCGACGCGCAGCGACGGCAGGCTGATGCTCACCCGCTCGCCGGAATAGCGCTCCGCCAGCCCGTCCACGATTTCCTCGATCTGCGAGTGGTCGGGGCTGTTGAAACCCAGCAGCGATATCTCATCATACCCCGTCGCCCGCAACCCCTCTTCGGCGTGCCGCAGCACCGCCGCCGCCGAGCGTTCCCGCACCGGGCGATAACAGGGCCCTGCCTGGCAGAAACGGCATCCGCGCCCGCATCCACGCATGATCTCCAGCGTCAGCCGGTCGTGAACCGTCTCCACGAACGGCACCACCTGGCGCGTCGGATAGGGCGCCGCATCGAGGTCGGCCACCACCCGCCGTGCGATCGGCATCGGTACGCCGGCTTCGGCCTGCATCCCGCCGAAACGTCCGTCCTTCCACCGCGGCTCGTACAAGCGCGGCACATAGACCCCCTCGATCCCCGCGAGCTGCCGCAGCAGCGAATCACGGTCGCTCGAACGAGCCTCCCGCGCGGCCTCGGCCAGCTCCAGGATGGCTTCCTCGCCTTCGCCCCACAGGAACGCATCCACGTACTCCGCCAGCGGCTCCGGGTTGGCCACGCCGACGCCTCCCGCGACCACCAGTGGATGGCGCTTGTCGCGCTCGGCGGATTTCAACGGCAGCCCGGCGAGGTCGAGGGCGTTGAGGACGTTGGTGTAGTGCAGCTCGTAGGGCAGGGTTATGCCTAACAGGTCGAATTGCGCCAGCGGCGTGCCCGACTCCAAGGAGCACAGCGGCAGGCCCGCCGCGCGCATCTCGCCCTCCATGTCCACCCATGGGCTGAACGCGCGCTCGGCGAGGTAGTCCTCGTGGGTGTTGAGGAGGTGATAGAGGATGCGCAGCCCCAGATGGCTCATGCCCGCGTCGTACACATCGGGGAAGAGCAGGGCGACACGCACGCTCACGCTGTCGTGGGGCTTGTGAACGGCGTTCCACTCACGGTTGGCATAGCGAGCGGGCTTGGTAACGTACGGTAGAATGTCCTCCCAGGGTGTAGGCATTGACGATTTCGTGCGCGCGGGTGATCCCGCGGGGAATTATAGCACAAACCGCCCGTCCGTGAATAACGCCCATGGGAGTGGGTGTGACCTCGAAAAGTGGGGGTTAGCTCGTGCGGGGCGCGACCTTCACAAGGTCGCGTGCTCCCTCGCGCGTTCATGGAGCGCGCGCCCGGGCTGGAACCAGTAGGGGCAAGGCATGCCTTGCCCCTACACTGAGCTTCGCGGGCCTTCGTAGCCCAGCTTCCGCCTTCGCGGGCGACGAAGTTCCGCTACGGCGGACGAAGGCTTCGCAGAGCAGCAAGCGAAGGACTCCTCTCCCTACCAGCTTAGCATTACCCACTTCTTGCTCGACGGAGCCGGGGGAGAGGGAACCGGCGGCGTGCGGCGCACATGCCGAGCGCTCGTCGGGGCAGCCGACCGCCGTAACAAATGGAAAGGGCAGAGGATCTCTTTATCCTCTGCCCTTCCGGTGGAGGCTAAGGGAGGGATCACACGCCGGTACTCTCAACGACCCATCGCCTAGTACGCATCCCTCCTGACTTGTTATTCCACATATCGCGCGCGCATTGAAGATGAGTGCAAGAACAACGCCTGACCGGCGCCCGCCGCGCCGCGCGGTGTTCGAATGCGGCGCAGGGAGGTGGGCAATCGCGTCGAAGAAAACAGCATCCGCGTTCGCTGCCGACGGCGCCGCGCTGCACCCGGCGCCGGCGCTTCCGGGGCAAGCGGGCACCCTTAGAGCAAGCTGGAGACTGCGTCTTGCGCGTGCTGATCACAAACGATGACGGCATCCACTCCGAGGGGCTGATCGCCCTCTCGCGGCGCCTGTGCGAGATAGTCGAGGTCGTCGCCATCGCCCCCGACCGGCCCCGCAGCGCCACCGGCCACGCCATCACGCTCCATAAGCCGCTGCGCATGCAGCCGGTGCGCCTGCCGGGATGCGCCATCGGATTCAGCACCAACGGCACCCCCTCCGACTGCGTGGTGCTCGGCATGAGCAGCCTCGATCCGCGCCCGCGGCTGGTTATCTCCGGCATCAACCACGGGCCCAATCTGGGCGAAGATCTGACCTATTCCGGCACTGTCTCGGCTGCGATGGAGGCCGCCATCTGCGGCATCCCAGCGTTCGCCATCTCGGTCGCCTCATTGGAGGTCTCCAATTTCGACCCCGCCGCGGTCTTCGCCCGACACCTGGCCGGCATCATCGCCAAGTCAGGGCTGCCGCCGGATACTTTCCTCAATGTCAACCTCCCCGACGTGGAACCGTCGGAAATCAAGGGCGTCGCCATCACGCGTCAGGGCCGGCGCCGCTATCAGAGCCGGGTGGACGAGCGCGTTGACCCGCGCGGCCGCGCGTACTACTGGCTCGGCGGCGACCTGCACAATGAGGACACCGACATCAGCACCGACGTCGGCGCCCTCGCCGCCGGCATGATCTCCGTCACACCGATTCATCTCGACCTCACCCATCACGAGTTCCTGGGAGAGCTGGCCGCGTGGGGCATCGGTGAGCACTGGCACGGCGATGGCTGAGGCCGGCCACCACGCTCGTCGGGACGGGCGCATTGAGCGGCAGTGACGCGGGGGCACACAAGCCGGGCGAACAACGAGGTCAGGCGCAAGCGCGAGTCGGCGCTGGGTGAGCGCCGGCGAACTGCGCGGCGGAGCAGGCGCATGGATATCGTCAATCGCGAGCAGGTCAAGGCGTACCGCACCAAGGACGGCAGCCTGGTGCGCGAGATCATCCACCCCGATCGCGTTCCGGTGCGGCATCTGAGCGTCGCGGAGGCGCGGCTCGAACCTGGCGCGTCCACCGCTGCGCATTTTCACGGGGAGTCCGAGGAGGTGTACTACGTCCTGGCGGGCTGCGGCGTGGTGATGATAGCGGGGGAGGAGGCGGAGATCGGCCCGGGCCAGGCGGTGCTTATCCCTGCGCGCTACCGCCATCGCATCGTCAACACCAGCGACGACGACCTCGTCTTCCTGTGCCTGTCATCGCCGCCTTATAGGCATGAAGACACCGACGTCGAGGAGGACGAAGAGTGACGCGGACGGGAGGAGGTTGATGGCTGCGATCGGCATTTTCTACTTCAGCCAGGGCGGGAACACGGAGGCGATGGCGCAGGCCATCGCCGAGGGCTGCCGGGAGGCGGGCGCCGAGGTGTCCCTGCAGCGCGTGGAGCAGGCGGATCCGAAGACCTGGCCCGACCTCGACGCAATCATCCTCGGCTCGCCGACCTATTTCGGCAACATGTCCTGGCAGGCCAAGAAGCTGGTGGATGAGTCGATCGTGGTGTACCGCCACCTGTGCGGCAAGCCCGGCGGCGTGTTCACCTCCTGCGGCGGGCGCCGCGACGGCGAGTACGCCCTGCAGGCCCTAACCTGGGCGCTGGAGATTCACGGGATGAGGGTAGTAGAACTCGGGGTCGCGTGCGAGGGCAAGCCCAGCGTCGAGGGCCTCGAGGCCTGCCGCGCCTACGGCAAGCGGGTGGCGGCGGCCGCCGCCTAGGGCGTGGCCGCCCACGACGAGTCGGGCCGGCGATGTCGGGCGGCGCGCGCTCGGCGGCGCAATCCCGGATTACCACTTGGGTAATATGATACCGGGCAATGGGATTGGACCGTGGACCGCTGCGGGAATCGCGCGGCACCCGCGTCAGTGGCTTACCTGTGTTTGCATGATCGCCGCACACTATTCATGTCATCTGAGCATGGAGCAAACTGGGTAATGTGGTCGAACCTGCGAACTCACGTCTCAGCCGCCGCGTCGGCCGGCTTGGTCGGCGGCATTGTCGTTGGTGTCATCGAGGCCGCCAAGGCTGCCGGCGCCGACCGGCACCTCGTTGGCGGAGCGGACTTCTGGGCGGCGTGGGCCATTACGGTCGGCATCTACGCCACCGTGGGCGTGATTGCCTTTGCGGCGCTGGGGATGGCGGTCGGCCTGGTCACAGGGGCCCTTCGTCGTCCAGCGCCCCCGCCCATCCACGTCCTGTACTCCATCATGACGGCCATGGCGGTGCCTCCGGCTTTGCTGCCTGGGCGGGCCGATCTGGATCTACCGGCGGCGGCTCTCGCCTTCGCTCTGCTGCCGACCGTGGGCCTGAGCATCGGCGCGGGTGCGGCTGTGGGCGTGGGGATCAGATTGCTGCGCGGGCGTCTCGCGCTCGACGGCGCAGCCGTGACGGCCCTGCTCGCTGGTTTCCTGGCGGGCGGCGCGCTGTGGGCGCGGTGGAGCGGCGCCGGCCCGACTGGAATCGCGCGCGCCGTGCCAGTCGCGGCGGGAGCCGTGCTGGCTTTCGGCCTCTACGGCCTGTGGCCGGGGTGGCGGATGGGTGGCCCGGGGCGAGGTGCTGCCTTTCGGTGGCTAACGGTGGGCGTGCCGGTGGTGCTCCTCGGGGCGCTCGCGCTGACGGTGCCGGGTCTGGCCTTTCCCGCCGCGCCGCACGGCGCCCCCAATGTGCTGCTGATCACGGTTGATGCGCTGCGAGCGGACCGCCTGGGGGCCTACGGCAACCGGGCCGAGTTGACGCCTAATCTCGACGCTTTCGCGCGCGATGCCGTGGTGTTTGAGAACGCCTACGCCAGTGCGCCCTGGACTGGGGCGTCCATGGGCTCGATGTGGACTTCCGCGTACCCCTCGGAGCTGGGCCTGGTGCCGCGTGACCGCAGGGAGCGGCAAGCGCGCTTCGAGGGTGGGCTGTTGACGCCGCAGCCCACGCTGGCGGAGATGATGCGGGCCGCGGGCTACACGACTGCCGCCGAGCTGGTCAATCCCCAGATTCGCCGCGATCGCGGCTTCGACCGCGGCTTCATCCGCTTCCGCAATCCGGATGACTTTGCCGGCGCCAAGGCCCGGGTCCTGCCTCGGCTCGGCAGGTACGAGAACTGGTTTGTGCATACGTCGCTGGGGCTGCTGCTCGCTGACGCGCTGTACGAGGAGCCGCGCTACTACCGCGCCGCCGGCGTGAAACGGGAAGATGCCCGGCGGCTGGTGCATGACGCCTGGACGTGGCTCGACCGGCAGGAGGCGCGGCCGTTCTTGTTGTGGATGCACCTGATGGACACCCACGTGCCGTATGATCCGCCGCACAAGTCGGCCGCCACCCGGGCGGCGTTCCCTCAGCCGCCGTTCGAGCCCACACCGCAGTTCTACAAGGATCTGGTGTGGCAGAGCATCACCCTTGGCGATCGCGAGACGCGCTATCTGCAAGCACTCTACGACGATGAGGTGCGCCACGCCGACCGCTGGATCGGTTGGCTGCTGGATAACCTGCGTAGAGGCGGACTGTACGATGACACGCTCATCATCGTCAGCGCGGATCACGGCGAGGAATTCTGGGAGCACGGCGGTTACGAGCACGGCCACAGCCTTAACGACGAAGTGCTGCACGTACCGCTGCTCGTGAAGTTCCCGCATGGCCAGTACGCCGGGCGACGTACGCCGTCGCAGGTGGGGCTGATCGACCTGCTTCCCACGGTGCTGGAGGTGGCCGGGCTGAACACGCCCCGTGGGATGCGCGGTCGGTCGCTTGCCAGCCAAGCGCGGGCGGGGCAAGACGCGCCCGGAGACCGCGAGCTGTTCATGGAGGCGACCCTTTACGGGGAGGAGCTCAAGGCGCTTCGCACGGCGCGCTACAAGGTGATCTTTCACGCGCAGTCGCACGATATCGAGGTCTATGACTTGCACGCCGATCCGGGCGAGCACCACAACCTGGCAAGCGATCCGCAGGCCGCGGCCGGCGAGCGGCGGCGGCTGATGAAGCTGGCGCGGGCCAGCGCGCAGCGCACCGCATGGTGGACCAAGTTCGGCCAGCAGGCGCCCCCGCTCGACGAGCGCTCCCTCGAGCGCCTGCGCAGCATCGGCTACACGGCCCAATAGACGGCGCCAGGCCGAGCGCGTTCTTCTCTCCGCGGCACTCCGCTGCGCCGGGCGGGCCCTCGATAGCGTTCGCCTCAGTCACCACGCCCTTACATATGTGGAATAAGCAATTGCGCCCGGCGTGTCTGGACGCCGGGGCGCGAAGCTGTAGGCTCGCCTGGAACCTGCGCCGGCTCCGGCCGGTCCAATAAGCATGCAAGCATGCGGTAGTGAATTGAGCGCTCGCATGCCGGGTATGAACGGTAATGCAGGTATGAGCCGGGTGACCACATCGCGGCACGATTGCGGCCCTATAATCAGCACGGATTCGGGAGAATATGATGCTTGACCTCCTGCGCACGCTCACCATGGGCGGGCCGGTGATGATCCCGCTTGCGGTGTGCTCCCTGATTTCCATCGCAGCAATCATCGAGCGCGCGCTGTTCTATCACCGTGCGTCAGCCGACACGCAGCGGTTGATGCAGCAGGTGCGGGCCGCGGTCGAGCGCGGCGACCTGGCATACGCCGAGTCGCTGTGCGACGGCACGCCGGGGCCAGTCGCCGGCGTTCTCGCGGCCGGCCTGCGAGCGGCGCGGCGGGGGCGCGATGCCACGCGCGCCATGGAGGAGCACGCCATGGCGGAGCTGCCGTACATCAACCGGCGGCTGTCCGTGCTCGACACGGTGGTGACGCTGGCGCCGCTGCTGGGGTTGCTGGGCACGGTCACAGGCATGATTCGCTCTTTTCACATCGTTTCGCGTGTGGGCATGAGCCACCCCACCGGCATAACCGCCGGCATCGCCGAGGCGCTCATCGCCACCGCCACGGGGCTCGTCATCGCCATCTACAGCCTGGTTGCCTACAACCATTTTCTCGATCGCGTGAAGCACCTGGTGTCCGAGATCGAAATGCGCGCGACTCAGCTCGCCACTGACCTGGACGAGCTGCGATCTGCACGGCGACCGCCGACCGCAGACGAACGTCGCGACACGGAGCGGATTCCGGCGGCCGTCATCTCCTGAGCCGCCGCGGAGGTTTGCCATGCGCCTGCCCCGGCAGGGTTACAAGCGCGCACGCATCGAGATCATCCCCATGATCGACACCGTGTTCTTCCTGCTGGTGTTCTTCATGGTGGCGAGCCTGAGCATGACGCTGGAAACCGGCATGCGCGTCAACCTGCCCAAGGCGCAGAGCGCGCAGCGCGAGGCCCTGACCAAGGTCACCGTCAGCCTTACCGCCGACGGCAAGCTCTACGTTGACCGCGAGCGCACCACCCTCGCCGGCCTGCGCGCGACCCTGCGCCAGCGCATCGAGGAGAACCCGCGGGTTGTGGTCGTCATCAATGCCGACGAGCGCGTGGAGCACGGCAAGGTGGTCGGCGTGATGGACGCCGCGAAGAAGGCGGGCGCGGCGCGCATGGCCATCGCCACGCGCGCGGGATGAGGTCGCGTGCCCGATGGCAGCGATTACGCTCCATAGTCCGGATTCGCGCGTCGCTCGCGAGGCGGCTCTCAGCCGCCGCGTGATGCGGTGGGCGATCGGTGGATCGGTGGTCGTGCATCTCGCGGCCCTGGCCCTGTTCTCGCTCATTCACCTGGCGCCCTTGTCGCTCGCACGTGAGGCCCGGCTGGTCGAGGTCAAGCTGGTGCAGGCGCCTCCGCCTGTGGCGCTGCGCCAGCAACCGATCGCTGAATCGCAAGTCAAGCCGCAGCCCGAGCCCCCGCCGGAGTCGCCGAAGCTACGCCGCGCCGTGGACGCGCCGCGAGCCGTAAGGACTCCGCCGAAACCGGCGGCGCCGCAAACGGTGCGCGCCAAGCCCAGTGAGCCAGCCGTCCCCGCGCCGCCTCCCGTGCGCTCGACTTCGCCTCCGCGTGCACAGCCCGCTCTGGCGCCAAGGCCTGAGCCTCCGGCCCCGGCGCCTGCCCCCGAGGCGCCGCGCACGCAGGCGCCAGCTCCCGGCGGCGGCGACGTCGGGCTCGGTGCCGGCAGCAGGCAGGGGGATCTCCCGGGCGGCGCTGGTGCGGGCTCGGGCAAAGTCCCCGGTGCTGGAAGCGGCTCGGGATCGGGCTACGGACCGGGTGCCGGGGGCGGTGGTGCGTCTGGTTCCGGCGGCAGCGGGACGGGAAGCGGCGCCGGCGCAGGCAGCGGCTCCGGATCAGGAAGCGGTTCGGGCACTGGCGCCGGTTCCGGCTCCGGTGGCACAGGTTCCTCCGGTGGTGGTGGCGGCGGGCACGTGTCGCGATTGGCCGATCGCAAGATTCCGGCCGTGGCGCAGCGGGTTCAGCCCGCGTACCCGATCGCGGCGCAGGTGGAGGGCGTGCAGGGATCGGTCAAGCTGCTGGTGACGGTGACCAAGGAAGGCAAGGTCGGCGCGGTGAGAGTGGTCGCGTCGTCGGGGGATGCGCGGCTTGACGGCGCCGCGGTCAGCGCGGTGAAGCAGTGGCGCTACCGGCCCGCGGTGCAGGACGGCATCCCGCGTGAGGTGGAGACCTACGCGACCGTCACCTTCTCCCTCGAGTAGGAGAGACCTGCGGCAGCCGGTCGGTTGCCCGCCATTCTCATATCACAAACCGCTCCAGATGCGGTACATAACAGCGGCAACCATAAGTCCATAGTCGCAAGGAGGCAGCAATGCTTCGCAGTCCATGGCCGACAGTCGTACTGGCGGCCTTTTTTGTCGCCGCAGTCGCAGCAGGGGCCGGGGCGGTTGTCACCACCGGCATACTCGAAGGGCGCGTATCCGACGTTGACACCGGCGAGCCCCTCGCGGGCGTCAACATCGCCATCCAGGGCAGCGGCCTCACCACCGTCACTAACGCCGACGGCGAGTACATCATCACCAACCTCCCGCCCGGCTCCTATGACGTCAGCGCGAGCCTGGTCGGCTATGTGGACGCGGTTCGCACCGGCGTCGTGATACTGCAGGAGGAGCCCACTGCCGCGAACTTCGCACTCCAGCCGACCGTGCTCGAGGTGCCGGGCGCGGAGGCCAAGGTCACGGCGGCGCAGCTCCAGGTGCGGCCGGGGGTGACGGCGACTGCCTACACCGTCTCCGCGCAAGACGAGCAGCTCGCGCGCGGCCAGCCCATGGACCTGTACCAGTTCCCGGGCCTGGTGTTCGGCCAGCCGGGCGTGGTGGCGGACTCGATCGGCTACCCCCACATCCGCGGCGCGCGCGATGACCAATTCGGCTACATGCTCGAGGGCATTCCCATCGTCGAGCCTAACAACAACGTCTTCGCCACCAACATCGTCAGCGTCGGCCTCGACCGCGCGGAGCTGTTCACCGGCGGCTACCCGGCGTCCTACCCCGGCTATATCGGCGGGGTCATTAACGAGGTCATCAAGCGCGGCGACCAGGTAAACGGCGGGTTCGTGGATACGAGCTTCGGGAGCCCGTGGGACTACCGCAACCTCATCTTCGAGAAGGGCCGCGTTGACGGACCGCTGGACTGGTACTTCCAGAGCATCATGTGGCGCAGCGATTTCCTCGACAACAACTTCCTCCGGGCCTGCCCCGCTTCGTCCGACGCCATCGCCAAGGCCATTTACACCGTGGGCGCCAGCGACCAGCTCACGCTGCTGGCGAATCACGGGTATGCCCGTTACATCTTCCCATTCTCACACACCGAGACTTTCGACGTCGACAGCGGCCTGTTCGTCCCGGTCGCCGAAACCAGCGACTATGCCCGCCAGGGCTATGGCCTGGACGCGGTGACCTGGAGCCGCACGCTGAGCCCGAAGGCTTTCTACAACGTGCGCGGCTACCGGCTCGAGAACTGGCTGCGCCTCGACCTCAGCTCCCCCGAGCAGGGGTTCTGGCAGGACCGCCGCCAAGAGATGCACGGCCTGCAGCTCAACTTCACCGGCCAGGTGGCGCCGAATCATCTGCTCTACAGCGGCGCGTGGCACATCTGGAGCGACAACAACATGCTCGCCGCGGGGTTCATGCCGCCCATCTTCCCGCCGGTGCTGGAGTACGCCGCCAACAATGACACGCGCAACCTGCAGGCGTTCGTCGGCGACCGCTGGCGGGCGACGGATAAGCTCACCCTCGACCTCGGGGTGCGCTATGATCGCATGGGATATGATCGCGCGCCCTCCCCGGATCTCACCCTGTCCAAGGTCAGCCCGCGCACCGGCGCCACCTACGCGCTGAGCGACTCGGTGCTGCTGCGCGGCTCCTGGGGCAGGTACATGCAAATGCCCGCCGCCAAGTACACCCACTGGACGTTCATTGACCACGGCCTGTCGGCGTCGTCCCCCCCGCCCTGGGGAGGTCCTCCGCTCACGCAGAACGACTGGGGGATGTTCTTGGCCGAGGTGAGCCCGCTGCGGCCCCAGGTAGATACCTCCTTCGACCTCGGCATGGAGGCGCGGCTGACGCCTAACCTGCTGTTCGGCACCACCTACTTCGAGCGCGACAGCGACGACATGACGCAGCGCTGGAACGGCGCGAGCGACGCCGTCTTCGATCCTCGCGAGCCCAAGCGCTACGCCTCCAACGGGCACGGCTTCGCCAGCGGCGTCGAGACCAAGCTGAGCCGCCGCCTGTCCGACGACTGGGAGGGCTGGCTGAGCTACACCTACCTGCGCGCGCAGGCGACCGCGCCCTATGCCAACGCCTATCCGTACGGCCTCCCCGTCGGCGACGCCGACGCCGAGTATTACGTGCCGTGGGACCAGCGTCACACCGCGGCCGTGGTGCTCAACCACAGGCGTGGCAAGTGGGAGTTCAATCCGTGGTTCAGCTACGGCAGCGGCTACGCCTACGGGCAGAGTGGGATGGACCTCGGCGGCCCGGACTTCCAGCACGTCACGCTTTATACTTCTACTTCCGAGGGTGTCCCTGTGCCCTACGACGTGCCCATCACCGTGGACGGCCGGCTTCAGCCCGACAACCCCAACGCCCTGCGCAGCGGCAGCCACTGGCTGTGCTCGCTCAACCTGAGGTACCACGCAACCGAGGACCAGGAGTTCTACGTGGGGCTGTACAACCTGTTCGGCAACCACACCGCCACCAACCTGGCATGGTATGACCAGAACACGGGGGGGATTCTGCCGGGCGCTTATCATCCGCCCGCCGTGGGCGCGCCTGGCCCCGACAACCCCGGCTATATCACCTACGTCCCCTATACCTACAATCCGCCGTTCTTCGCCGTGTTCGGCATCAGGCAGAGCTTCTGAGGCCGCGGCGCAGCGCGCGGACACATACGCGGTTTGTCAAGGCCAGTCGTGCGGCCCGCTCCACAGGGAGCGGGCCGCTTCATTCCGCTGTGCTCGCAGAACCGTTGCGGCGCCCGGCCCGGGCGGGCGCCGACGCAGGCGCGCGTCACTGGGGACGATAGGCCGCGGCTTGCCAGGTGCGGCCGTCGGTGGAGACGGTGACGGCCCCCGCGATGTCGGTGCGCAGTACCCGGGCGCCGACCGCGCGCAGGCGCTCCAGCACCGCGGGGTTGGGGTGCCCGAACGGGTTGTCCCGGCCCACTGAGATCACGGCCAACTCCGGGCGTACCGCGCGCACGAACTCGGGTGTCGCCTCGGAGGCGCCGCCGTGGTGCGGCACCTTGAGCACGGTGCTGCGCACCGGCAGATGGCGCGCCAAGAGTTGCCGCTGGCCCTCGGTCTCCATGTCCCCTGCAAAAAGGACGCTCACTCCCCCGTAAACGAGGCGCAGCACCACCGAGTTGTTGTTAAGATCGGCCGCGGTGCCGCACACGGGCATCAGCCCAGGATGAAGCACCGCCGCGCCAATGCCGCGACCGAAATCGAAGCGCTGCCCGACGCGCGCGCGAACCACCGGGATACCGTGCTCCTGCACGAGCGCCCGCAGCCGCTCGTAGGGCGCGGCCGAGTGTGGAAGCAGCGGATCGAGGATCATCCCCACCGGCACCTCGTTCACCACCGTGTCGAGGCCGTTGACGTGGTCGTCGTCCCCGTGCGTGACCACAATCCCGTCCAGCCGCGTCACCCCGCGCAGGAGCATCCCCGGCACGATCACTCGCTCGCCGACGTCGGAGCCGCCGGAGTAGCCGCTGCCGCGGCCGCCGCCGTCAATCAGCAGAGTCCGCCCGCCCGGCGCGTGCACGAGCGCGGAGTCCCCCTGTCCGACGTCGAAGAAGGTGACGGTGAGGGTGCGCGAGCCCGCGCGATACGCCGCGACCCACGCGATGGCGACCACCAACGCCAGCGCGAGCAGGATCACGCGCTCCGGGCGAATGCGGCGGAGGTTGGAGTTCATGGCAGTGCGCTCATCCTACCCCGGCACCGATGGACGGCAGTCGGCGGCGAGCCGGTCGAGCGTCGCCTCTCGCTGCTGCGGATCGCGCAGTTGCTCATAGAGGTGGACGATGCGCTCGACGAGAGCGGCGTCGTGAGGCGCCCGCGGATCGAGTCCGCAAACATCGGCCAGCACGGCGCGCGGCCCCAGGTCATCCACGGCGGCGGCGAAACGCTCGTCGTCCTCCAGCTTGCGGCCCGCATCATCGGCGGCGTCAAACAGCAGCGCGGCCGCGAGCGCGGCCGCGGTCGCGCTCGGCTCGATCTTGTGGCGCAGTTGCAGCCGCAGCGCTCCGATCACGCGATCCGCCGGCCCAAGCTTGCGGTGAAGGTCGCGGCCCACTCGGTAAACGGTGTCGCCCAGGCGGCGATTGCGGAAACGTCTCAGGAGATCCTCAATGTGCTCGCCCTGGTTGCGGCGGTCGAATTCCTCCGGGTACGCCGCGATCAGGGCGTTCGCCGACTCCCACATCGCCGCGCGGGCGATGCCCTCGACGCGCGGTTCCTCGAGGGCCTCCCACAGGTGGGCGCGCTCGGGGCGGGCGACGAAACCGATGTAGGCCGCGGCGGCATGGCCCAGGTTGTGGATGAAGAGCTTGCGTTCGACGTAGGCGGCCATGTTGTCCTTGGGGTCGAGCCCCGGCGCCACCGGCGCCGGGCGCTTGAAGGCGCGGCCGTCAACGATCAGTGTATTGAACGCCTCGGCAGGGACGGTGAGCGGGTCGCGGCGGCGCTCGGCGTCGCTGATCAGCGGCACCATCTTGCCGATGCTCGTCTCCACCAGGCCCACGTCGGCGTCGAGGTCGAAGTCCTCGGGCAGGTGGGGAGCCAATCCGGCGCGGAACACATCCGCCGCCTGGTGCAGGTTCTCGCAGAGGAGGATGTCGAGGGGGCCGCCGCGCAGCTCGCGCCGCCGGACCAGCCCAGCCGCGATGAGCGGGTATATCGAGTCGAGGGCATGGGGGCCGACAGCCGTCGCCGCCATGTCCGCGGTGGCGACCTCGTCCGCAACAGTATCGCGGTCGCGCGCATCGATCGCGCGCACGTTGTGCACCGCGATGCGCCCCGGCGGCTCGTCGCGGATCTCCACCACGTAGCTGCGCGCGCGGTTGAGCGCGGCGACCAGGTCGCGGTCGATATCCACGAACGCGACCTCCCAGCCCGCCTGCGCGAAAAGCTGGCCGATGAAGGCCCTGCCGATATTCCCCGCCCCGAATTGAACCAGTTTCATGTTCCGCCCGCTCGCGTGAGTGCGGATGCCAGCCGTTTGCAGGGGCACAGCATGTGGCTAGGTCGCCCCGCGACCGCCACCCCGGCCCGCAGGGCTTAGGGGCTGTGCCCCTACGGAAACGTGAAATCCAGGCCCCCCGCCGGCACGAACTGGCGCAGGTATTGCGCGGATTGCGCCAGTTCATCGAGCAGCCGTTCCTCGGTCTTGGTGGAGCCGGGGATGATCTCCGCAACGAGGTATGTCGTCTGCACCGGCGCAAGCACTTCCGTCACCGCGCCGTCGGCGCGCCCCCCGTGGGAGCGCTCGATCGCTTGCAGCACCTTCTCCACGCGCACGTGCCCGCGCTCGTTGTACTCGGGCGTGAACGGCCAGTGATGGCTGGCGTCGCGCGTCGTCTGCTGCAGGTGCACGATCTCGGCGAAGGCGCCGAAGCGCTCCAGCCACGCCGCGTAGTCGGTGTCGGGTGCGCCCAGGCCGTAGTGCTCCCCCGCCTGGTGGCCGACATCGATGGTGAGGTAGACCGGCGCACATGTGGCACAGCCGCCCTCGGCTGTGTTGGCGCCGGCTTCGTGGCGCCCGGAAATGACAGGCGAGGCCTGCCCTGAGCTTGTCGAACGGGGCGCCTGTCCCACATTGACCTCCACCAGGAACTCCTGCGCCTGGTCGAGGGTCCACGGCGTCTCGCTGGGGATGTACATCTGCTCGTTGTAGATGGCGGCGATGCCCTTTTGCGCAGCCAGGGCGGAGAGCTGGCGGAACGTCTGGTACAGGTTGCGAAGGGCCCACTCGGTGCGCGTGGGATCGCTCAACGTCTCGACCGAGAACGCGTCCCAGTGGCCGCCGATGCGGTCGGTGCCCATGGCGAGGGCGATATCCATGCAGTCGGATATCCACTGCCGCATGCGCTCGCGCACGACCGCGTTGCCGTGCGACAGCCCGTGGAAGCGATGGGTCGCCACACCGGTGTAGATATCGGTGATGGTCACGCCGTGGCGCTGCGCAGCATCGCGTATCTCGCGCGCGGTCGCCAGTTGGTATTCGCGGTCGCCGCTGAAGAACGGATCGAGGACATCCGCGCAGAACTCGTGATACTCGTAGCCCAGTTCGCGCGTGAGGCGCATGAAGCTGTCGGGCTCCTCCCAGCGACGGGTGAGGAAAGCGCCGTTGATGCCGATGTCGAGATGGAGCTTGCGCGCCACGGTCAGCGCATCTCCTGGCCGCCGGTGACGTTGATCGCCTGGCCGGTCATGTAGGACGCCTCGTCGCCGGCGAGGAACACCACCACGTTGCACACGTCGTCATAGGTGCAGCCGCGCCCGAGCGGCACCTGCTCCTCGTACTTGCGCCGCACTTCCTCCTGCGTCATGCCCCATCGTTGCGCGTACTGCGCATAGAGGCTGTCCACCCACAGCGGAGAGTCCAAGAGATTGCCGGGGCAGACGGCGTTGACGCGAATGCCCTCCGGCGCCAGCTCCAGCGCCAGGCTCTGCGTCAGCCCGATGCCGCCGAACTTGCTGGCCGCGTAGGCCGAGTTCTTGAAGCTGCCCCGCTTGCCCGACTTCGAGTTGATCTGGATGATGACGCCGCTGCGCTGCGCGCGCATGACCCTCGCCGCCTCTCGCGCGCACAGGAAGTAGCCGACCAGGTTGACCTCGATCACCTTTCGCCATCGCGCCGGCTCGAACTCGACCACGTCGCCGGCGATGAGGATGCCGGCGTTGCTGACCAGGATATCGAGGCGCCCGAACGCATCCACGGCAGCCCGCACCATCGCCGCCACCTCGTCCTCACTGGTCACGTCGCAGCGGACGGCGAGCGCCTTCGCGCCGCGTTCGCGCTCGATCTCAGAGGCGACCTTGCGCGCGCCGTCCTCATTGAGGTCGGCGACGACCACGTTTGCCCCCTCGGCCGCGAGTCTATGCGCGATCGCCTCCCCCAGGCCCTGCGCCGCGCCGGTAACGATGGCGACGCGGCCTCTAAGACGGTTGTGACACATGTATCGTCCTCGCATCACGCAATCACGACGAAGGAGGAGACGATCTCAGAAGCCCTGCCCACCAGAAAGACGGAGAGGCCGTGCCAAGTAGTCGCGAAGAAAAGCGATAGCCTGCGCCTTGTCGCCGAACTGCCCTTGGATTCGGTCGCCATTCTGATAACGGATCTCGACTTCGTATCTCGCCACGGCTCTGGGCGTGTCTGTTTGGCCTTCGTCGTAGTGCTCAATGAATGAGATGGCATCCTGGACAGAACTCAACTCGGTGGCCATGCCGTGCAGCGGAAGAACGCGCACCAGTTCTATCTGCCGCGTCACGCTCTGTTCAAGCGCGTGCATGAATCCCTGGACGCTGTCAGAGTTGCCTTCTAGCAGAGCGTGTGCAGCGCTTCGACGTGTCTTGGCGGCCAGTCTCTCCCAGCGCCGGACCTTACGCGAGACTTCGGCGTCAGGCGTGGCTTCGTCGAAGTAAGCGTCCACGCTGACCCCGCGAAACGCCTGAACGACCGTGTCGTAGGGGAGGTATAGCACGGAGAAACCGAGGGAATGCAGTTGCGCCAGAGCTCCCTCAGTGAAGACCCCGGCAAGAATGACCCCAATGAACGGCGCCGCGTGCCGGTAAGCTTCTGCCAGGGGAAGAATGGCGCCCTGAATCTCTTGCGCCTTGTTCCTGGAGTGCTTGGTGTAGCGCCTCCATGCAGTTTCTATGAACGCCACCGGAACGCCCAGCGTTTCCGCAGTGCCGCCCCGTTCGAGCACGTAGTCCAAGTCATGCGTGTTCCCGCAGAGGTCTGTCCAACTCACCTTCCTCCCTGATCGCGCAGGTCGGGGACCGTGCCGATCGAGATACAGACTGTGGCGCTCGGCAAACTCACGCAGCAGCGGTTCCACAGCCGATTCCAGTAAGTCTCCGACTATCTGTCCAAACTTGTGAGCAGGGGATCGGGCCACTTGTTATCCTGTGATCCAGAGACGTCCCTCGTGGAGCGGAACCCGATGCTTTCGGTTCTTCCATTTCACGTTTCTGTCTCTAGTCTTCTCGAAGGCGTAGCTATTGAAGCCCGCAGCTACGGCAAGCTCGCCAAGCCAGCGTTCGACGGGAACGTGTACCCCATAAGGAGCCGAGTCACCCACAACGAAGCAAACCAGCGCGTGGGCAGCGCAAACCCGACGCAACGCTAACCACATTTTTGCCATATCCGAGAAGTAGGCAGCGATCATCGTATGGTACGGCTTCTTGCCGCCGTGCTTGCCCCTCTCGGCCTCAAGGTGACCGCACACGCGATAGATCTCCTCGGTGATCGGGTCCAGAACTGGATCACGAAGAAGTCGCTCAGTTTCTTGAACGATGGCGGCGACGTGCTGGGTACAAGATCTGATGAGATACTTGCGCACGGTGTGTTGGAGGTCCCCCCAGCCTGTGACCTCGCCCCAGAAGGCCATTTCCAGGCGCGTGGCGTCAGCGTAATCGTAATTGTTCACGTATGGGGGCGAGGTTATTACGAGGTCGGCCCATCCGTCGGAGAGCGAGGGGCATTGTCGCGCGTCCTCCCACCAGAGTTGTGCGGCTGGTCCGTGCGGTTGCCGCTGACGCCGCGCCATGTCGGAGACCATGACGTGGATCTTGGTCTCAAATGCTTGATACGGATCAAGCGTCTTCGCCTTCGCCTTGTTTGGGAGCACGTACTGCCATGGCGCGGTACCAACGGGCGAGCACTGTCGTAGGATCGACCCTAGTGCCAACCAAGTGAGCTCAGAGAAGGCGGAGCCGTCCACTCTGGATGCCCAGGCCCGACGCAGCGAGTCGAGACGCGAGAGCGCTAGCGGCGGGAAGCATTTCTCGATAAGCTTTGGGTAGCTAGCCGCCGGGTCGCTTTGATGCTTTCTTGCCTCATCCAGAACGGAGAGTGCATACTGCCGGAACGCTTTGGGACATTCGCGCCAGTTCAGCTTTGCTCGGCATACTCGCGCCACGAAGGGGTGTGCTTCGACTCCGCGCCCCTCGACGTCGGATGCCTCACATTCTAAGAGGACTGTGCCGCAGCCGGCAAAGGGGTCGAGGATCCTTGCCCTGCCTTTGAGCTTCTCCTGCTTGATCAGTTGCCTAACCCACGCGGCAGAGAACCCGGCTGAGTAGCGAAACCAACGGTGGATAGGAAGCGACAGGTTGTCAGCGAACGTGGACGTCGTATCGTTACCCGGTGCCTGAGGCTCGGCCGGAAATAACGGTAACTGCTCTAAGGTTGCGTGTCGCATCATCCCAGCCGCGCTATGCCCGCCCGAACCTGCGCGGGTGCTTGACCGACTTTCCCAGAAACAGCAGTTCGTTCCTCATCTGCAAGGATACCACCTTATTAACGCCCCTTCAATGCCAGCCGCAGCCGCAGCAGCTCTTGCTCCGCCTCGCGCGTCCACGACTCCCCCGGGCCGAGTTGCGCGTAAACCTGGGGCAGGCGCTCGCGCAGCTCGCCCAGCGATGTCAGCGGTAATCCCTCGATCTGAGGAAAGATGACGACCTTGCCCGCGAACCTGCCGGCCTTGACCGCTGCCAGGCCGTCGCGTAGGGCATGGATGTCGCCGATCGCCGCGACGGAAAGGTTGGGGGCCAGCTTGCCCTGTTCGGTCATGCGCAGCGTGTATTCGAGGTCCGCGATGCGCGACCCGCTGCTGCCCACCCAGCGCACCTGCCGCATGAACACGCTCGATAGGTCGAGCTTCGCCACCGTCCCCCGCGCCAGGCCGGCGAAGATGTTGAGTGTGCCGCCGTCGGCAAGATGGGCCGCCGCCTGCTCGATGAGCGCGGGCACGGGCGCCAGCACCACGATGTCGGAGAATCCCTCTGGGGCCGCGCGGCGCAGTTCGCCCTCGAACGCGGCAGCGGCCATCGCGGTGGGATTGAGCAGGACCAGGCGCTTGCCCTGCTGGTTTGCCGCGCGTCCGAACTTGGCGTCGAGCGCGGCAAGCCGTTCGTCATCAACATCGGTCGCGACGACCACCTGCGGCGCGCCAGGCCGCTGCAGGGCGCGCTGGACGTGCATCTGCCCCATTGGCCCTCCGGCGCCGATGAACCACGCCGGCCCGCCGCCCAGCTCGCTCTCTCGCGCGCGGTATGAGTCCGCGATATCGGGGCCGGGCCCGCCGACGTACTCCGTGTTGTCGTAGTGGATGCGCCCGACGTCTATCTCTACGCCGCGGGGCAGCGGCCTGTCGGCCACGATGTTGAGCATCCCGCCGGCGGCCACCAGGCGCGCGGCCGCCTCCACCATGTCGGCGTCGCCGTTGCCCAGCGCCACGATGTCGTCGAAGCCTTGCGGCGCATGCCGCGATCGCAGTTGCGCCAGAGCCGCCGCCCCCGCGACATCTACCTCGACCAGCTCGAAGCCCAGCTCGGACGCCGTCCCCGCCAGCCAGTCCCCGAAGTTGCCCGTAACGTTGGCGGCGATGACCTTGGCCGGCGAGGAGCTGGAATCCATGCCGCGCGTCAGCAGGCATTCATCGCACTTC
>Ga0315291_10001342_pt1 | contig 32923 bp, 41 predicted proteins | sample YL17G12_20_MG_FD_203070 | JGI IMG/M metagenome (GOLD analysis project Ga0315291, IMG submission 203070) | Sediment microbial communities from Yellowstone Lake, YNP, Wyoming, USA - YL17G12_20 | ecosystem: Environmental > Aquatic > Freshwater > Lake > Sediment | place: USA: Wyoming | collected...
CACCCCGTAGGGCTGGCACCCTTTTCTCAGTGTGCCTCTCGAGGCTCAGACTCTCATCCCCCCTACAGATCTTCGGTTTGGTGGTCCTTTACACCACCAACAGCCTAATCTGCCGCCAACTCATCCTGAAGCGCCGAAGCGTTTCAGAGACAGGCCTTTCCTGGTTCTGTCTCCTATGTGGAATTATCCTCAGTTTCCCGAGGTTGTTCCCCTCTTCAGGGCAGATTGTTGACGTGTTACGGAGCCTTACGCCATGCATTGCTGCATAGACTTGCATGTCTTAGTCGAACTCCACTAGCAGTATCCTCCCGCAGGATCGACGGGAATTTTGGTAATTCTTTACCGAAAGAAATCCAATGTTTATTGTAACGACCGCTAATATAATAAATTACTTAATAGTTAGGTTAACACTTTCTCCCCTCACACCAATTACTATGAATTGGCGTTCACCAACAACCGCAAGCAAAATATTTCTGTGCGGTCTTCTCTGCACCTTCACACGGATAAACGCCTCGTGCAAAGGCCTCTTGAATTACAAGAGCGTGATTCGTGACATATATGCTCGAGTAAACTATTTACTCTAGCACACGGGTGATTCGGAACACTAAAGTTCCTCATTAAGGGTTGCGAGTCATTCGAGAAATCGTCATTCGCAATTAACTACTGAAGCAGGTAGTTTTTGCATTTTTGAGCTCCAACTGAAGTTGTTCCCGTTTAGGCACTTTATAAATATTTCGCTCACCTGAGAAGCTTAATTAGCATTCTTGAAAATCTACGTGCATAGCGCATGCAGGACTAACTACGCACTCTCTAGCTCTACCTTGGCCAAAACCACTTACGTCGCCGCAACTGCCCCAATCGCCACACCCGAGCATACATCCCAATTCAACCTTGATCACACCATTTTCAGAAGATATCAGCAGACTTTGACCGTTTAATATATTCTTATAAGATTGATAATTTTCTAATACCTTGGCTGCAGTACCTCTACTAGTAGCATCTCCAATTATAATTAAAATCGTACTGTCGTTGCTAAGATTAAAAGGGTTTTTGTATAAGTACGTGACTGCAGCGCCAGGAGCACAACTCAGGATGCTCTCGCAATAAGATCCTGCCGGATAGGTGACGTTTGCAATCTCCGCAGTAAGCCTATTAATATCCGGACCACCGATTATTATTAAATTGCCTGTTCTTTCCGAATCAGTTAGCTCCTTGTCAGTTTTTACCAAGCTGCTCACGAAGGGTTGTGTTTCGCTATCTTGAGTTTCGGCCGCTTGTATGCCTACACCTATAGCTGTTGCAGCCATTAAATCAGATTGCAGCGCATCGCTTCCTACTACTATTGTAAAATCGCTTTCAGAAAACGGTGCTGGATAATCTTCAAAACCATAGTCAGCAGGCACTAAACTAAATCCTTGAATTGGCGATTGTGCTACTTCTTGAACGTTCTGCGTTAAGTTTTCCACAGGAGCAGATTCAGTTTGGGTGCAACCACTAACAAAAAATATTCCGATAATCAAAAAGCCTAAAACTAGCAAAATTGATTTGTTCATCTTAAGATATTTTATTTTTTGCAATCTTATAAAAGTTTCGCCTAGATTGGCTTTGTGTATAAAGTAGTGTCTGTATAAAAAGTCAGATTTATAAAAAAGTTAAAGTTTTGGAATTTTCCTCACAAAAACAGTAACTTTTTGTGAATTTGTATTTGATTTTGTACCTTCAACTTCTCCACCAACCCCCAAAATTTTAGCCCCGCCTTTTCCAGAGATTTCCCCGGTAGCGATAGCGTTTAATTCCATTTTTGCATGGGCGTCAATTTCCTTACACATTTGCATTTCTCTTTGCTTTAGTCCTTCTTCAATACCCTCAAAGAGACTGCTTACAAAATCTTTAACGGGGCTTCCTATCATATCGGGTAAATTTGTTCCTGCCATTTTAATAAAATGTAAAAGTTCAATTCTTAAATAACTTATGGCGAGGCGTACTGTAAAGTAAACGAAGCTTTTTGAAGGAGGTGAAAACGAAAAAAGCAAAAAAGATGAATAGAAAGCCTTATAAGTATTATAAAGTATCTAAAGTAGAAAAAGGTGGTGGACAAATGGTATGTGCAATGAGGACAGTCAAAATTCCAGAATATGAATTTGAGAGAGTAAAGAAAGCAAGGCAACTGCTTGCCATGAATGGGATAAATAGTTTAACTATTGAAACACAAAAAGCTATTCAAAACAAAATTAAAGATTTTGACAAGATGACTATGGGAATTATAATTGGTATAGGCGCAACCCTCTTAATACAGGAGCTTTCAAAGTAATATCACAGTAACAGATGCTAAAAGCACGGGGCATAGCCCCGCACCGTAACTTCAGTAAGGCGAGAACCCTAATAAGTTTTTTGCTACTGCTGATGAGGAGCTTTTTGTATTTCGTTATAGGACAGAAAAAATGCAATTAGCAAATAACAACCAAGTTGATGACTTCAGGTCAGGTGTGACCTATGCAGCTGGTTTTTCAGGAAAAGCTCTCGAGCTTAAATATTTCCTGAAAGACGAAAAAGCGGTTTTAGCTTTTTTGGCCAATATAAAAAGCGTAAAAGCTAACGTTGAAAACGTAAGACGAGATCTGAAATTCAGTAAAATAATTTGCAGATTTTTCTTTGGCAAATATGTGCCTTCAAAAGATTTGCAGAAACAGCTCGCTGAAGTTCAAGAGGATATTTTTGACGAAGTGACAATACAACTGATTGGAACAAACCTTGAAACTTTCAAAGCAATTTTTGAAAGCACAAATAATACTACAAAAAAGCCAATTTCCGTGCTAATCGATGTTCGGCTAAATATGGTACGGTTAAGCCAAATAGCAAACTATCTTAAAATTTGGACACCTGCGAATATCAGGTGCTTATATCGCAAAATTGGCAACAATATGAATTTAATTAAATATGACCAAATACTCACATTTGCGAAAGAAGCAGGAATAAACGCATATCTTGTTGGCTGTAATAAGAGATTTGGTAAGAAATTAGATGCGTACGCAAACGTAGATGTTTCCTTGATTATGCAAAAGATAGGTTTTGCAGGGTGCTGTTTGAATTATTGTCCTGCGGCTGAAAGAAAAAACAAGAAAGGTTTTGCACCAAATACAGACGTACTAGATATAGCCACTTACGAATGGATAACCGAAAAAAATAATGGATACCAACAAGTACGATTGGACAATTACTTAAAACAAGATAGTGCGGATTTAAGTGACGATGCAATTAAGGCTAGGGAAAACTTTGCAAAGCTTTTAGTTCATCTGAAGCAACCGCAAAAGTAACAAACATTTTTGCAATTTTTTCATTTTTATTTTTTAATTTTCTTTCTACTCTCTGTGAAATATGATCACAATAATCTGCCCAAAAACCATTAGAGGCAGAGCCTTGTATAACGCCGCATTTTTTACAAATTATGCCCTTATATTTTGAAATAAGCTGAAAGTATTCCAAAGTTACATCTTTAATTTCCGCATTTAATTCTCTTTTTGCTAAATAATAGAGCACATTAGTCATTTTTCCTCCAACGAAAGCTTGTTGCTAAAAAGCCAAGAGTGAACTATTTCTTTCAAGAGCTTTGATTGGCCTATTTTGTATTTTCTAACAGCTATTTTCCAAAGTTTCCAATCTTCATCTCGAAGATATCCTGCTACATGTTTCTCCGATGACATTCCACTTTTCCTAATAAGGTATTATACTTTTATTCGTATTAGTATTATACTTATTGGCTTAAAGTATTATACTTTTAAATCTATTGTTTATTATTTTAGAAATAGATATCAATTCTAACCATTTATTCTCAGAACTAAGTTTTAAATCAGAAGCAAGCTCAGCTCGGAGTTTCTATTCTTTTGAGAACTTGTAAACCCAAAGCAGAAACAGGAAACCAACCCACAGCGCCACAAAAACCAGATTTATGGATTGCGCTGGAAAGGCAAGTTCAACACTATAATAGATTGCATTCCACAAAACATCTATTAAAATTATGATTAGGAAGAACAATGGGAATCTTTTCCATCTAGGGACCTTTTGCCCTCTGGATAAAAATGCTGTAACCGTTTTGCCTGTTGCGCCAAATAATAGCGGCTCCAAGTACCAAAATATAATAGTCAGAATACTGATAGCAACCATTTCCTTGATGTAAGTTTTGAAAAATAAGGTCATAATCACAAAAGCCGCAATAAGCGCTATCCAGATGAGCGCATACACATCTTTCTTCAATCTCTCAACTTTCTTTGTTACAAATTTATGCGGATTTAGTGTTTTCATTTTCTTTGTTTAGCTAACCAATCGCTAAAGGCTTGATAAAATTTTCCATTAGCTTTCCAATCACGTTTTAAAAATTCTTCACTTGCTTCCAAAATAACTTGCTTTTGACTTTTTTCTTGAGAATAAAATTTGATTGCTGGAACTGCTACTAGGGTATCGGATTTGCCGTCCCAGTTCGCTATTTCTAAAACATCTTTAAGTCCTGAATCCCAAGTTGCATCAACCTTCAGCCACTTCTGCCCGCTTTTGACCTCGAGGAAAGTATGCGTACATTTTTCTTCGTGTGGCACAGCCAATATTTTCTGTGGTAATTTTAGATCTTTCCAATAAAATTCACAAACTGCAAATCTAACTTTGAAACTTGATGATTCGAGCAGAACTCTCAAAACAGAATTCTTGGCGTAGCAATCATAGCCTGGGAGCCCATAAGGAATATCTCTAACGAAACGGAAATATTCTCTTGCTTTGGCCTGTTTTTCTTTAACTTCCATATTTTTATTTAACTATTCAGATAGCCTTGCGATAGCTATTACTTTGTTTATTGGCATTGTATTTAAAAGATTACGCGTTTGATTTGCATCATGGACGTAGAGGATGATTTAAAGAACGCAAAAATAGAAATTAAGAAAGTAGATGAAGAAGAAGAGCTAAGAAACTTAAAAAGAAAGAAAATCTTCATTGCTATTTTAGGTATATTTTTAGTTGTGCTTTTGATAACTTATCTCGTACCTGGAAGCTATGTGCTTTCTATTTTAGAAGGCCAAGTTACTAGCTACAAATTGAACTCCGATTTAACAATAGATTTGAAAAATGGTGGTAAGATAATTTTTGATAATTCTACATATGAACAGTTAAAACAAATGTATTTCGCAGAACAGCGAAGCGAATTCAAGGCCTGCTTAGAGGGCTACAAGGAAAATTCAAACTACCTTGTTACTGGCTTGTATGTGCCGGAAACGCTTTCACAAAGCTTCTCACATGTTACGGCAGATCTCTGCAACAACAGCACGATAATTTCATTGCATACGCACCCTTACATGCACTGCATATTTTCTTATCAGGATATCCGCGGTTTAGATGCTGTCAGAAAAGTAAACCCTGATGCAATAATAGGGCTAATGTGCGAAACGAATAGGTTCAATTTTGTTTATTAAGTGCAGGGAGAAGGATTCGAACCTTCGAAGGCACTAAGCCAATAGATCTTGAGTCTATCGCGTTTGACCGCTTCGCTATCCCTGCATAAGCTAAAAACAAAGAATTCGCTTTAAAATGTTTAGGTTGGCAAATGCGAAAGTATTTCTTTTACTACCTGCTCCGCGGTCTTCTTTTCTGTATTTATTGAAGTGCCGTAGTCAAATCTTGAAACTGCCTTGTAAACTGCGGTAGCCGCATCCTTTCCATACACTCTCTGCCGTTGGCTGTCCCTTTCTATACAAGTTTTCAGAGGCGCTTTAAGCGTGAATTCATAGTGTTCAAAATTCAATTTCCTAATCAGATGTTCTATTTGTTCCTTGTGATAGAAATTTCCGTCAAATACCACTATTTTCCCTTTTTCAATCTCTTTTTCCACTTTTGGAATTACCAGCTCATTTGCCTCAACAAAATTCTTTACAGGAATACATTTTTCCTTCTCGCTAACTTTGTCAAGCTTGTGCTCTGCGAGAACATCATCTATTGAAATATAATCCGCACCAAGTAATTTTGCAAGCTCTTTTGCTATTGTAGATTTTCCTATTCCTAATGGTCCTCGGATTATGACGTAGTAACTCATAACACTAAAATCAAAATATGAGTTAAAAACTTACCGCATCAAACAATCTACCAAACTCGGGCAATGCTTTTCGCAGCCGTTTTAGCAGCTTCCTCTTCTTTGATGGATTTTTATTTGCTAATCCTATGCACCAAACTACATAGCCTATGCCACCGCAGTAATTAATCAAGGCTATCATGGCAAGTCGTTTTCTGGCAATTTCCGTATTGGGATATTTGTATGCTTTGGAAAAAAGCTTTTTTTGATAATCTTTCAGTTTGTAATTTTCAAAAAAATTGGCTATTTCCCATTCTGGCAGATTATAATCCACAAATTCCCAGTCAATAAATCTAATCTTGCCTTTGCTATAAAATATATTTTCTTTTCTAGGATCGCGGTGCAGTATTGAAAAATGCTTACGATTGCTGAATAAATTATCGTTGATTTTGCACAGTTTAAGTGCACGATTAAAATGTCCATCTAGAATCTGCCTTAAATTTTTGTCCAGGGCATATTTGTAGTCCTTATAATGTTTATGATAAGGTTTCAATGCGCGTGAAAGTGAATAACGATTATTTACTACGCAGTCTGGTTTTTTAGATGTCTTTAGAGAGTGTAATTTTTTGAACCATTTAGCTACATCTATGATAAATTTATTGGTTATTTTTGACGGATGTTTGCCTTCTATGAATTCTTCAACAAAAAAATCCCTAGGTATAATTTTTTTGGAACCATCGAATAAGTAAACTTTCGGCCCTACTAGACCATTTGTTGACTTTAAAAATGAATATTCTTTTCTAAAATTTTTGAATTGCTTATTGTTTTCAATCCTTAAAACAAACTTATCCTTTGAGGATTCAATCAAATAATTAATATTTTGACCGCCCTTTGCTAAAAAAGAATAACTAACCAGATTACATCCTAATTTTTTGCAAATCTGTTCAACCTGATTTCTTTTTATTTTTAACATAAACATCAATCATATACCTTGGCAAAATCTTGGTTTTAACCATTTTCTCGGTCTTTTCTGCAACTGTTTGAAAAATCATCGTCTTGAAAAAATGTTTTCTTAAATCTTCTAAATTTTCCTTTATGGTACTGCCAACCGTCAAACTAAAAATTTCACCTTTTCCTACGAGTTTTTTGGCTTCTTTGATATCCTCATTGTTCCGGAAAACTATGACTGGAATAAGACTGTGCGTTAAGGCTGCTGCGGTCGTTTTGTGCGTGCCATCAAGCAAGAAATACTCTGCTTTAGGATGGCTTTTAAGAAAATTATTCAAAAGACTATTGTATTTTCCCTTTCCTTTGATTAGTGGGATTCCAGTAGATTTATGAAGAACGGGGCAAGGTGGCATTATTTTACCTTGCTCTTTCTGAAAAATTCTGAAATAGATTTTCAAAATCTGCAGATTATGCACGGGATAGCTGTTAAGCGTGACTATTTGTTCTGGACGCAATAATCTTTTCTCCATGCATTAATTAAAGAAAACCTAGTTTAAAGTATTAACTCTACGAGCCTGTTCTCTGCAAGCGTCGCAATCGTTTCCTTTTCTTCAGGCGCTTTCTATACCATTTCCAGCGGCCTCTATAGCCGCTCTTATTTTTCTTTTTCCAAGCCCTTGAGCCTCGTTTCATAAATATAAAACCTAAAATAGCTTTTATAAATCTTTGTTAAAGCTAGCTCAACAATGAAAGTCAAAATATCTTCGGCAATAAATTCGCTTCGAGAACTTAGCTGCGAGGAATTGGTCGATATGGCACTAGAAGAAAATGTTCCTGTTACTTATCTCAATGATTTGCTTGACAAATACAAAAACGTTACACTTGAATTAGAAATTAAAAGACTTGATAAATTAGATTTGGAAAAAAACTATGGCGCTTACGTAGGGCACACGCTAGATGCTATAAATTATGAATTTTTTGATGCCCATAAAATAAGATTAAAGGGCGGCGTAGAACTACTTTTTCCACTTACTGTTGAGCTTCCAAACAAATATTGTATAATGATATATGCTGAAGACCTACCTAAATATGAACAAATTAAAAAATCTTTTAAAGAAAAAGGGGTGACCGAAACTGTGTTTGATATTCTTTCAAAACCGTTGGGAATCGAAAGGCGAAGATTTGGATCTTGATTACATTACGCTTACTTCTTCTATTCCTAGCAAATTCAAGGCGTTTTTTAAGGTTTGTGCAAATGCCCATACCAGCAATGTTCTTGCTTCTTTTGCCTTTTTATCAGCTTGTGCTACCGGACATTTCTCATAAAATGCATTGAAAGCCTGTGTTAATTCGAAAGCATAGTTTGCAATCAAGTAAGGAGCGTACTGCTCTGCTGCTTTTGCAACAATTTCCTTGAAAGCTAAAATCTCCTTCAGAAGTGCGACTTCCTCATCTGCTTTCAGCAGATTGAAATCAACTTTTGCGCTTGGTTTTCCGACTTTTTCAAGGATTTTTTTCGCTCTTACAAGAGAATACTGCAAGTAAGGCCCTGTATCGCCCTGGAATTCTAGGGCTTTTTCCAAGTCAAACACAATTACTTTGTTCGAAGCTTGCTTCAGCATTCCGTATTTCAACGCAGCAAGAGCAATTTTCTCTGCAATTTCTTCTGTTTTCCTCAGCTTTGGATTTCGTTTTTTGATTTCTTCCAAAGCTTTTGACTTTAGTTTGGCTATCAATTCCGTATAAAGAACTACTTCGCCAGTTCTTGAGGACATCTTTCCCTCGGGCGTATTTACGGTCTCATAAGCCAAGTGATAGCAGTTCTTGGCTTTCGGAAATCCCATCAATTCAAGGGTTTTGAAAAGCTGTTTGAAGTAGAAAATCTGTTCTGTACTTGTTACATAGATTGATTTGTCCACAGCGTATTTCTCGAATTTCACTTTTGCAAGTGCGAGGTCCTTTGTTCCGTAAAGAGCTGTTCCATCGGATTTCAAAATTAGGAATACATCTAAATCATACTCTGACAAGTCTACAAGCAATGCACCTTGGTCTTTTCTTGCAATTTTTTCCTTTAATAATTCTAAAGCAATCTTTTTGCCCGCCGATTCAACTTCAGATTCAAAGAACCACTCATCAAACTTAACTCCGAGCTCTTCGTATATACGTTTGAATTCTTGCAAGCTCCAAATCCTTGTGATTTTCCACAGGTTTGTCAGTTCCTTATCTTTGCCTGATTCGAGCCTCTGCAAAGTTTCGGCAACTTCTTTTTCGTTCTGAGGATGATCTTTGACTTTTTTTGTTGCTTCTACATATAACTTTCCGAGCCACTCGCCTTTGTTTTTTTGATTCTGGTGTTCGTGCAATGAGTGATATTTCTGCATATACCACATTACTTTTGCTACATGTGTTCCGATATCGCCTATGTAATTCGCAGCAATAACAGGATAGCCTGAAAACTTCAAAATTTTTACAAGGGAATCTCCAAGAGGCGTACCTCGAACATGGCCCATGTGGAATGTTTTGTGCGTATTTGGATTTGAGAATTCAACCATTACTTTTTCTTTTTTCTTAGTGCCGGCTCCGAAGCTGTCTTTGACTTTGAAAACTTCTGTCAAAACAGATTCTGCAAGATTTGTTTTATTTAGGAAGAAATTTACATACGGTCCGACGACTTTGGCTTCTTTTATTGCCGAATCTTTTGGGAATTTGATGTGCGCTGCTATATCTTTTGCAATTAGTTTTGGGTCTTTCTTCATTTTTGCAGCTAATCTGAAACATGGAAGAGCAAAATCACCTAGCTCTGGAACTTTCGGCACTTCCAAAATCGCTGCAATTTCGTGATTTGGAAGTTTTGTTGCAGAGGCTATTGTTTCAATAATCAGAGTCTTTGCGTCCATGTGTGGAAATAAGAATTAGTGTATTTATATTTCTTTTATTTGTCTAAAACCCAGTTTACGACTGAAATAACTGAGCTTGCTAAATAGATTTGGTTTCCCAAGGACACTTTTTTGCCCTTTCTCAAGGCAAACTTCATTTCATTCGTTGGTATGCCTAAATTATCTCCCAAAACCAGCGTTGGGCTCTCTAAATTTAATTTTTCTATTTGCTCGCCCTTTGCATCCAAAACAAACACATTTCTAGCTTCCCTTATCAACTCCTGGAAGCTTTTCCTCGAAACCGAAACGCCATCCTGGATTGCAGTCCAGCTTTCGTCCTTTACTTTGTAAAGGCATCTTCTGATGGCTTCAGCAATATCCCTTTCAGAAGGATTTATTCCCACAATTTTTGCGCCGTCAAATCTTATAGCAACTGGCGGCTTTGGTCCGCCATTTAAACTTATGAGTATCTGTGAATCTTTTCTTACCCTGCTTGAAAGCCAGAGCGTTGCTAAAACGCATCTGCAGACTAAATCGATTCTGCCAGATTCATATAATCTCGACGAATCAAAAGTCGGACTTGTTGTTCCGTGCGAATACAGTATGAATGTCCTAGTCATAGTTTCTCCAGTGCTGATTTTACCCTTTCGAGTTTAAAATCATGCTCCTCAACCAAAATTTCTATTATTTTCTTTAAATCTGGTTCGCGCCATTTCAATTTGTAGCCTTTTGTCACAGGCATCTTTGTAATTATTTCATAAACTAGCTTCCAATCGAAATCTGGCTTCAACTCCTCGAAAATTTTCTCAATATTTTTCTTACGGACAAATTTCACTGCTGTTTTTGGACCTATTTTTGGTATTTTAGGATTAAAATCAGTGCCAATAATCATCGATAATGCTACTAATTGTTTCTGGTTGATTTTATTTTGCTTTAGAAATTCCCTCAAATCAATTAATTCAGGCCTGACTCTGGCTTTCCCGCCTTTTGGCAGCTTCCTATATCTTGAGATTGTTAAATTTCTAATTAATTTTGGAGAACCAAACATAAGGGAATCATAATCTTGAGATGCTGCAGCCCATACTTTGCCTTGCTTGCACATAAATGCACATTGAGCCTCGCCTTCAGAAGGCGCTTGAATAACGGGACAGCCAAGAGCTTCCAATAGCCGCTTTGATTCTGATATCACTTCTTGGGTTACAGCACTTGTAATCTTGGGCAGGCCATAAACACCATCAAAAACGAAAGCTAATTTTGCTCCTTCTGCCATCAAGTGCGTTGTCCTGTAAAAAAGACCTGACAAGTACGATGTTAACCTGCCCTTTGAATCTCTGAGCTCAGGCATTGTTGTAAGAAACTGATACAAAACAAGATGGGTATCAACAGCCAGTTTCTTGCCTTTTAAATGTGAGAAAGAAATTTCCTTTGGTTTGGTTAGAGATCTTAAATCAACGCCCATTTTTCATAACCATTTCTTTTCAAGCTTAAGAATTGTGTTTTTCAAACCATTTAGTTTATTTCCGTAGAGATAAATGTAATGTCGTATGTTCCATAATATTTCTAATAAGTCTTTATTGGAATAGTACCAATTTATCCGCTCTTCAAAATTATTCCTCTCTTTTCTAAATTTTTTGTATTCCGACAGCATTATTTTTCTTTGCCTTTTATTAGGAGCTGATTTCCAGCGGTCTGCACTCCAAAATAGCTGTGCAAAATCAGCTGCGGGATCTGCTATGTCCGTACATTCCCAGTCAACTAGTTTCAAACCTTGTTTTGATTTGATTATATTGAGCTGCTTGAAGTCTCCATGGCAAATAGTCGGTTTGAGATCATTTGGTTTTGATTTTATTGCTTGGGCAAAGATTTTAATTAGTTTTTTAGCGGCATCCTTATCCTTTAGTTTGTTAATCCATGATTTGGCATCTTCTATTGGGAAGGGTACTTTCGGCTGGGTGGTCTTCAACAGCTTTCTAATATTATCGGATATATTAATGGAGTGAACTTTTGCGAGTAATCTCGCTACTTCGCGCGATTCTTTGTCCGTCCATTTTTTCTTTTCCAGTGTACCGCCTTTTACAAATTCCATTAATATTGCAGGATGACCGAAGAATTTCGTATCAAATGAAACTATCATGGGCGTTATTTTTTTGAAAATCTTAAGGAAACCATATTCTCGTGTGGCAACTTTATTTTCGTCTTGAATATAGTCTGTAATCATTTTTAGAACGTAGTCGCCTTTATTCGTGCTAACTTTATAAGTATCAAAATTTGACCAAGCTTCAGTCATCTTTTTTATTCTTATGTTTCCGTGTCCGAGCTTCTCAAAGTAATTTTTAATTTTGATTTTCATTTCTTCAGCAGTTTTCTCACAAGTGCGGGTAGTTTGCTTTTGTATAACTCAAAATCGTTCTTCAAAACTCTTGCGCCTGCTGCTGGCGGATGGCCTCCGCCAGATGAAAGTTCAAAACCTTTTGTTGACTCTTGCGCTAATTTAGCACAATTTATTTTTTCGCCTTGATGCCTGAAACTAATGTCAACAAACGTGCTTTTCTTTTTGTAAACGCAAAATAAGTAATCTGGATTCCTCATACTTATTATTGTTGAAACTGTACTCGATATTGGATATTTTCCTTCTATCTCTAGCATTACAAATTTCAAATCTTCACAAATTTCCGCGAGTTCCTTCCAGTTATCAATGTATTTTGTTAGTTCTGTATTAATTTTGTCTTCCCAGTATTTCAGCTCTTTTGCCATATCTGATTTTAATTCCAAAATATCCATGGGATTTTCAGTGTTTATGCAGAGGTTTATTGTCCTGATTTCCTTTGCAATTCCGATTTTGCTTGCCGAAATTAGAGAAACTAATTCGCCTAGCTTGCTGTCAAAGCCGTAAATGTTCTTTCCGCCTTTCAAACCCGGAAATCTCGCGTAAACTTCGTCCATGAATGATTTCCATTCTTCAGCGCCGACATCATGCAGTATTCCTGCCGCTGCAAGCCAGCTTGCGTCGCGCATATCTATGATTTTATTGCAGACGTCGTATGCTATTTTTGAACCGCAGTATTTTTCGCCGGGCAATTTAGATATAAAACTAGGATGAATGTGCAGAATTCCGTGTTTATTCATATCGTTAATCAGCGTGTGATGATCTAGAATCAAGACTCTGAATTTTTTTGCCAATTCTTTCAGAAGTTCTGGAAATTTATCCAAAGATAAGTCAGCAAAAATCACGTTTTTGATATCTAGTTTCAGTATTTTATCGGTAAATTTCTTGAAATCCTCTTCGTAGCCTAACACAAAGAACTTTTTGGGTGTCTTTTGATACACTTTTTTGAAATACTTGCCCAATATTGCTGAAGCGCAAATGCCATCTCCGCAGCCTTTATGGTATATAACTATTGTTTCATCTGGCTTGCAATCCTTCAGAAACTCCGCTGCTTTCTCCAGTAGCATAAAAAATTTAGCGGGCAAGGGTTTATAAATAACGCCAATTCGCGAGCAAATTGGCGGAATTGAAAAGCAAACACACAAACACAAAGCTTTTCAATAAATTTTTAAAACTCTAACTATGCCTGAGTAGCTTAGCCTGGTGGAGCGATCGCCTGTTAAGCGATAGGTCGAAGGTTCAAATCCTTCCTCAGGCGCTCATTATATCCAAGCCGCGTTTACACGGCCAATACAAATTCAGCCGCGTTCGCGCGGTTGATATGCATACACATATTCGGGCCAGTAGCTTAGCCTGGTGGAGCGGCCGTCTTATATGACGCAGAAGCGCTAGCTTCTGATTTGAGCCAGCGGCAGGTCTGAGGTTCAAATCCTCACTGGCCCACTAAATCTTTTTAAACTAAAATCAAGCGAACTAGTGTATGCTCCCGTCGTCTAGAAATCGTTCGAGAAATTGGGCGATTAGACAACCCGGCCAAGGATGATGGCCTTTCGAGCCGTCGGCGCGAGTTCAAATCTCGCCGGGAGCATTCATACTATGTTTTGCCCTAGTTGCAAGTCGGTGCTGAAGCCAAAAGAAAATAAGTGTAGCAATTGTGGCGCACCAATAAACAAAGAAATCATTTTCTCTGAGCACATAAAGAAGAAAAAAGAAGTGAAATCCGCGGGTGAAACAATACAAACTCTACCAACAATAGAAAAGACCTGTGCAAGGTGCGGTAACAAAACAGTTTTTGTATGGACTCAGCAGATGGTTCCCGGTGACGAGCCAGCAACAGAATTCTATAAATGCACCAAGTGCGGACATACTTGGAGGAACATGTAAACATGTCCGCTTTGTAAATGGCAAACCTAGATTGGACACAATTTGACAGAGGCGTTTTCTTAGTCAATGTGCTCGGCTTAGTTTACAACCCTAAGATAAAGAAAATCCTGATTGGCAAACGTGAAAATGATCCTTACGTTAAGGAATTGAGCTGGTCTTTCCCGGGCGGAAGACCGACATACGGGAAAAGCTTAGAGGATTCTTTAGTCAAAGAGATAAAAATCAAGACTGGAGTTAAAGCCAAAGTCAAAGATTTAATTCTTGCCAGAGTTCCAAAAGAGAATGAGCAATTCTTGTTGCTATACTATTTCTGCGAAACTGCACAGACAAAAGTAAAAGCGGGAGAAAAATTTGTTGAAGTTAAGTGGATTAAACCAAAAGAAATTCAAAAATACTTCAAAACCTCGATTCATCCGCAATTGCTGAAGTTTTTGAAAGTCCTTTAGTTAGGGCTAGCCAATCTTGCACAGAGATCTTTAACAAATCTGCCGAATCTCGAATCTTTTTCTACGCTCTCCGAGCACTTTAACTCTAATTTGTTATATTCTTTTTCTATATCCAAGTCTATAGAAATGTAATTGAATGGCGTTGATGTGATTATTCTCTTACTTGAGCCTATGGCTGCCAAAAATCTATTGATTAGGCTCTTGTCAGGCACGATGTACTGCAAAATATATGCCGGCATCTTCGACTCTACGCCATCCTTTACCTGGTAAGAGCACGTAACGTAGACATCATAAACTCCGCCATCATAGACGCTCCTTGCAGCACCTACTATTATATCATGTAATTCGGCACCAGTAGCTTTTCTTGGAAGCCGTAAGCTAGCCATTCAAATAACTAGAACACAAAAGTATAAAAAATTACTCGAGCCACTCTTTCCTTGCTATTTTCTCTGGTACATAGGTTTCGGAGATGAAAGATATGTGTTTGCGGCTGAGGGCTTCGAGCTCCAGCTTGACTCCTTTCTCTAGCATATGAGTAAGCTCTTTCTGCCAGTCTTTTTTCTGGAACCAAGGATATCTCAGTATTTCCTGAATCCTTTTCTTGTCCAAGTCGTTTAATTTGATTGTAACTTCCTTTGGTAACTTGTACCTATCCTGGTCAAATGAACTTAAGCCGATGAACTTTGATGTCGGCACAGCCATTCTTACAGATTCGTAAGCTAAATTGATAGAGCCCTGCTTGATAACAGAGTAAATGTAGAGCCCCCAAGGGTCGTTATCTACAAGAACGTATATTGGTAATTTCAATTCATCTGCAAATCTTCTCAACAAACGTCTAACGCCTCTAGGAGGGACTCCCTGTCCATGCAGGATTATGCAGTTGTGCTTTAGCCAGAATTTGTCTTCATTAAAACGCCTCCAGACTGCGTCTTTCTCTACAAATAATACAAACTTTGCATCGCAGTCCTTGAATTGAATTATGTGCGGTTCGCATATAGATGGTATTGACCATCCGCCCGAACCCATTTTTCTCAAGTCAATTGTGTCCCCAGAGTCCACTATTGTCAAATTGCCTACCATCGCACCCTTTGAGTTTGCAAATAAATGTAGTTCTTCTCTCAGAGCGTCAAATCCAACTTCAATGTCCTCGATAATAGGGTCTGATTCATCTTGCTCGTCAAAAGTATTTTCATCTGTATCCCCGATGGTATGTTTAGTATTGTAATAGATGTCTCTGATTGATGTTGTCTTGCCGGATTTTATCAGCTCTTTGCAGGATGCTGCTATCAGAAATGTTTGCATGAATTTCTTTGCTTGTCCGATATTGAAGAACGAACGAGTTTGCTGCTTGTCTCCTAATTTAATCATCTGATCTTTTTCATCGAAATAAACGTTAGATAAACCGCGCAAAGGCAGCTTTAGCTTTGGATTTTGCTTTTCCTTGGTTACACTAACTACTTCTTCTGCTGCTTGCTTTAATTTTTCTATGATTTCCTTGTCTTTTTGTTCGGCTTTATCGGTTGCCATCACTCATCACCTGAGTCCTTGAAAGCACCTAACTTTCGTTTTGGCTTCTTTTCTTCTTTAACTGCTTCTGCTTCCTTACCCTCTATTGCGCCTGTTTTCAGCATTTCATCTGCGATTTTCAATAAGTCTTTTTCAATTTCGTCTTTCTTTTTCCCAGTTAAATCTGCGAGAGCTACTGCTAACTCTACTGAATAATTTTCGAACATCTCTTTTTTCTTTGCGGCAACTTCGCGCTTGAATTTTTTGCCGACAAATAATTGCAGTTGCCTGCCGCATTCCTGCAAAGCGAGTTTTGCTTCTTTTATGATTTCATCGTAATTAGCAACTGCTTCTTTTGATTCTGATGTAAATGGCGCCCAAACTGATGCCACGTGAATCAATATTATTGCCGGTCCGCCTGGCATGTTTGAACCGCTTTGATTCAAACCATAGTTTTTCCAGTCAACAGCCAAAGTGGCTTTTGTTAGTGCACAGTCGCCCTGTTTGTACAATAATGGAACTCTGTTTGCAAATCTAACTAATTTGACTGAGCTATCTTTTGGCAATTCTCCGCCGTAACCTATTGCGGCCTCTATAACGAATGGATTTCCTCTGTAAACTGATGGCGGTCTTGTAACAGCATACGCAAATTCCAAATCATATTCTGATTCCAAGCTCTTTTTGAAAACATCAGCACCAATCGGAACAAGTCCGACAGTGGAAGGTGCCATGATTTTCGTGCCGTGCATTGCTTTCACTAATTTGTCTGTTTGTTCAATTGTCACAAATCTCGGCGATATTTTCGGGTCTAGGCCTGCATTTTTCAAAATTTCATCTGCAGTTCCAGAACCAACTTTATCAAATTCCGTTGTTAGAAATGATTTCAATGTTCTTGAGGCTGTTTCTTTCAGCATCCTCTCCAAGATTCCAAGCTCGACTCCGTATGGGTGCGGTTTAATTGCTTCTGGTTTCTTTGGCAATTCTTTTGTTACCCGTGCGAATTCTACCTTTTGACCTTGCGGGTCAATGTAAACAAAAGTGGCATGAGGATTCACAATTGCTGTTTCTTTCATATATTCAAGAACGGAAGCTTTCTTCTCTGTATATTTTGCTTCCATCTCTAATTCTACTCTCGTACCCTGTTCCTTTGTCCAATCAATTGTAGTATGCGTTATGATTTCAGGTTCATTTGTTTTTACATTAATTTTTAATTCTATGACTTGTGCATCGCCTTTTTTTGTCTTTGAAATGATTCTGACTGGTTTGCCTGTCGTCAACTGACAATAAAGTGCTGCGGCAGAGATGCCGATACCTTGCTGGCCTCTGCTTTGCTTTCCACCAAAAGTTACGAACTTTGAACCGTACAGTAACTTACCGAAAGCTGGAGCTATTTGATCCTTTGGAAGGCCTGGACCATTATCTTCAACTATTACTTTATACCGAGTTACACCTAATTCCTGAATCTGAACGAAAATTTCCGGGAGAACCTCTGCGCCCTCACACGCATCAAGGCTGTTATCAACCGCTTCTTTTACTGATGTCAGAAGTGCACGTATAGGATTATCAAAACCCAACAAATGTCTATTCTTCTCAAAAAATTCTGCTACTGAAATTGCACGTAATTTTTCGTTTCCGTTACCGTCTTCCGCCATGTTGTTTTTCCTCTATGACTCTGTAGACTGTCGCGTGCCTAGCACCCGTCAGTAACATTTCGATTGCTTGTCTCGCCATCGTAACTCCTTCTGCAGGCCCAATAATCGCTACTGTCTTGCCAAATACCGCGATATCAGTATGGGTTTTTTGCTGAATAATATTTTTAGCCCTTCCAGCTTCTCCAATTATTATTCCGCGCAGGCGACGCAGGTCGCTTTTTCCCCTCGCGCCAAAATCCTGCATGTTGACAAGCCCGTAGCTGTTTTCCTCTTTAAATAATTTTTCTGCAATTTTAGGGTTGAAACCTCTCCCGATAGCTTCAACAACGTTTCTAGCAATCAACAGGTAAAAGGCGTCTTTTGCTGATATTTTCACGGCACCTGTTGCAGAGATTTTCAATTTTACTTTACCTTTTCTCTCAATCGTTTTTCGGACTGCTCCTTTTTTCCCTATCAGAACAGCTATTCTAGCTTTTGGTACTAGAATCTCTTCCTCGAATCGGAGCTCCATAACTAAAATTCTTGTTTTACAAGGTCCTTTAGATAGCCGTTTTTTTTCAGCCAGTCTGCTTGATTATCAGTATATCTGTAAATAATATCGCCTTTTACGTCTGATTCAAATTCCCAGGGCTCAACAAGCACTATGTTGTCTGGCCTGACCCAGAGTTCCCTCTTCAAATGACCTGGAACTCTGCAAATCCTTGTTTTACCATCGTTACAAATAATCCTGGACTTTCCATAACCCAATCTAGCGTCTACTATTCCAAGAACTTCTTTGCCTCTTGGTAGGCGAACTCTTGTGATGGGCTGAAATCCCGTCTGCTGTCTTTGCCTGTTACGTTGATTGCGCTGTGGTTTACGGTACATAGAAGTGTCTTTAGCTGGGCATTTAAAAGGCTTTCCAGCTAAAATCGGCTTACAGCGACTCTATTAAAACGACTGCAGTCGCTTATATAACTGCTCAACATTCTTGTTGCAGACAAAATCATGGTGCCTAAAACCACCGCCAAAGCTCTTTGGTATGTGCAGCAACTCGTGTATTAGCACTCGATCTTTGTCTGCTTCAGACAACTTGTCAAATTTTTCTGACAAAACCTCTATGATATAGTGAGCCTGTATGTTCAAAGTCTTTTGCCATATCTTTGAAAGTGCGTAACACCGGGCCACGGTGCGTCTGGAACTAGAACCCTGGCTTTTGAAGCAAGCAATTCTTGAAATATCCACGTGTTCTAACTCAAGTTTTCTAACTATATCTTCAACTTTACATTTAATTTCGGGTGCTTGCTCATATTTTATCATAACCGCTGTAACATAATGCAGGCTCTTGTTTTTGCCCTGTTTCTCATTTGATCCCAGCTGTACTCTTCATAGGTTTCTTTAGTCTTCATCCTAAACTGTTTTTTTAGTTCCGAAGCGAGATGCCTTGCAGAATCTTTGCCGGACATATAAACGTCTATACCCATCTTTTGCTCGATTATTTGTAGTACATCTGATTTGTATCTTTCAATAGCTGGCATAACTGCCGAAATAAATCCCTCTGTATCTCGGGATGTACGCAATTGCAGTGTAGCTTCATGAACGTCGCGCGATCTTTTAATGCACTCAAGACATTTTCTTTCAGTCACATAAAGTTCTACTGGCAGAATTTGAGTAAATTTCTTGCCAATTATGTCCAAAGACAATTCAACTCTGCCCTCTTTATCTTCTTGTAGAATTTTGGCGTTTTCTATTTCAATTTCTGAGGGTACATCTAGTTTTTCCAAGACTGCGAGATGAAGATAGTATTCGTGAGGGTGCTCGGATTTTATCCATATGCCGTTCCAGTTCACAGAATCACAATTTGGGCAGACTTGCACCGTTATTTTGTTAGGTAATTTTATACTTCCACGTTCAAAATAGCAATTGGCGCATACGCCCTCGTGCAGTTTTGCTAGTTCCTTTCCGCATTTCGCACAAAATCTTGTTTTAAGGCCCATCGAAATCTTATTTAATTAACGCATTATAAACATTGGTATGGTAGACTGTGAAATCTGCGGCCAAAGCAGCGCTACTGTAAAAGTCAAAATTGATAGCACCATTCTGAGTACTTGCGTAGAATGCGCAAAGGCCGGCAAGATAATTGAGGACTACAAAGCTCCGGCACAGAAAGTGCCCACGGTTTCAAGGCTGTTATCTGAAGAAGTTGTTGTGCCTGAATTTGCAACAATCATAAGTCAGGCTAGACAGAAAACGGGCCTGAAGCAGGAAGAGCTTGCAACTAAAATGAATGAGCGGCTATCAACAATAAGTGCTGTTGAAAGCGGTAAAAGAGAGCCCGACTTAAAGCTAGCTAAAAAACTAGAACGATTTTTAGGAATCAAGCTAGTGGAATTCGCCTAACTAAAAGTGGAATTTTTCTATTTTTTTAATTAACGGCAGGATAAACAGCAACAACCCGAGCCAAATTGTGAATACACCAACAAGCCAGGCAAAACCTCCGCCTTGAACAAAGAGTGCTCCAAACGACATTACTACGGCAGCTAAGAAAGTTATGAATACTTCATGCCATACAAATTCCAGCCTCTTTGATTTTGCTTTCCTTTTTGCCATGAATTTAAGCCACATTTACCGTATTAATATCTTTGGAACTTTTGAACAGTTAGAACGCCGTACCCTGATTCTCAGTCATTTCTTCTCGCCAATAAACCATTTTGTCAAATTTTCATCTCCAATGTCGTATAAGCCGCCTTTCAATTTCGTAAACAGGGCTATTGGTGGTTCGTAATCATAACCAAGCAAAGCTATTTTCGCTTTTGACTTCAAATATTTTGTAACTTTTCTCCAAAGCCCAGGCATTTCGTTTTCGTCGAGATAAGTATTGCCAGCAAAAGAAAATATACTGATGATTAGATCATACTTCTCTTTCAGATTTAATTTTCTAACATCTTCTTGTACAAATTTACAACCCTTTAGTTCTTTTCTTCTTTTTGCTTTAGCTAACATTCCTGCCGAGTAATCTAGCAAAGTTATGTTCTTGTAGCCTGCCTCAACAAAAGGAATTGAACCTAAACCGGTTCCTGCGCCCAAATCAAGAATTTTTGCATCTTTCGCCAGTTTTAATTTTTTGAGCAAAAAATTGGCGGCGGGAATATTTTTCTTCACAACAAAATTATCATAAATTTCTGAAAATTTGTTATAGAACCTGCGCATCTCATCTTTCGTATAGTTAACAGGTAAGAATAAAGGTATTCTCGGAGAAAGGTACACTTTGTAATGCTGCCTCTTGCCATCGAGTAAAACATTGATAAAAGTAGTACCTTGAGGCAAACCTTCAACCCACATCCAGGCAGGTCTTTTCTTAGAAGTCTTATCGTAAGAGATTTTCAAACCCTTTGCAGAAATATCCTTTACTATGTATGCTTTGAACACTTCAAGTTTCATAATTATAATTACTTATTCTAACGTATTAAAATGTTAGTGGAGCGCCAGCGGCAGGACTTTCTCACTATTGTTTATTTTTTAATCCCCACTATAGTCATTTTCCATAAAATGTTCTGTGGATTTCTTTCAAGCATTAACCCAATATTCTCGCAAGTCTTGAATAAATGAATGCCATGAGCCTCTGGCTTGTAGACAATATGAGAATTCAGAATTTTTGAAGCAACTTTCTCTGACTCTTCTCTCAGCTTCTTATCTAATTTTCCCTGCCAATATAACACGCATCTTACTTGCCTGTCGCTCCAATCTGGATGCTTTTCCTTCATTCTCCTTGCATGCTCATCAAGATTGAATTTAACTGCAACTAAAGTGAATGGTGGCTTGACAATCTGCTCAAATAGCTTTGCCTTTGGCGGGCATCCTTCTCTCTTTCCCCAATTTGGGCATCCTTTCGAATGTCCAGGATAAGTTAATTTGCACCAAGCTCTTGCTCTGTAATCAACTACTATGTCTTCTTTGCGCAATGAGTGAACAATTATTCCTTTTGTGATTTGCTCTTCGGTTATCATTTTGAACGCCGGCGCCCGGATTTGAACCGAGAAACCCTTGCGGGAAACGGTTCTCTCTTGTGTGCTCGCGCGTAGCGAGACACACTTTTTCCATCAACGCTTTTGGAAAAAGGGTTGTTCGAGACCGTCGCCTTACCAGATTGGGCCACGCCGGCTTGACAATAGGTTTTTATTATTCATTTTTAAACTATGTGACGGCCACAATGGTATTCGAAATTGTAGCGGGACGCAGTTCTAAAGACAAAGCCAAATACGGATTAACAGGCACTATCTTCTTGGGTAAAAATTATGTCCAGTTTGACACCACAGTTAGTTTAGCCAATCCCATTTACCTTGATGTTTCAGGACCGCACGTGATTCTTGTTTCAGGTAAAAGAGGTTCTGGAAAGTCATACACGTTAGGCGTAATAGCTGAAGGCATGGTAGATTTGCCTGAAGAGATTGCAAAAAATCTTTCAATTCTGATTTTTGATACTATGGGAATTTTCTGGACGATGAAATATCCTAATTACAGGGATGATGCATTGCTTGCGGACTGGAATCTAAAACCAAAGGGGCTTGCGCCAGTAATCTTCGTACCATTTGGCCTTTTTGAAAAATATCAGGATCGCGGAGTGCCAGCGGATGTTTCTTTCGCATTAAAGCCTTCAGAGATTTCTGCTGAAAGCTGGTGTGAAATATTTGAGCTTGACTTGATTTCAGGAGAAGGCACTTTGGTGGAGAGGGCTCTTGATGCTGCAACACTTGAATACGGCGAATTTGATATAGATGAACTCACAGAGTTCATAAAAAAAGATAAACGTGCTTCTGACAAAGAGAAAAACGTTGTTGAAAATAGATTTTCAGCGGCGCAGAAGTGGGGTTTATTCAGGAAAGAAGGTACTAATATTACAGATTTGTTCAAAGGTGGTACTGCCACAATTTTAGACTTGAGTGCTTACGCTGAAGTTGAAGGTGGAGAAAGAATCAAGGCACTCGTAATAGGCTTGATATCAAAAAAGATTCTGCAGCAGAGAATGACTGCGAGAAAGTCTGAAGAAATAAAACTGATTTCGGAAGGGGGATTTTTATTTGGTTCTGAGGCAGCTGTTGCCGAAGAAAAGTCTCCGATGGTTTGGATGTTCATAGATGAAGCTCACGAATTTCTGCCGAGAGAATCCGAAAAACCTACACTGGCTTCGGGACCGCTAATACAGCTTTTACGTGAAGGCAGACAGCCCGGCATTTCATTAGTGCTAGCAACACAGCAGCCCGGGAAAATTCACACGGATGTTATGACGCAGGCAGATATTGTTATCTCACACAGGCTGACTGCAAAAATAGACATCGACTCTCTTAACTTAATAGCGGCAACGTATCTGCCTTATGCCTTGCAGAAATACATAGACGAACTTCCTGCGGACAAAGGCACTGCTATCTTAATTGATGATAAGCTGGAGAAAATATACCCTATGAGAGTAAGACCAAGATACAGCTGGCATGGCGGGGAAGACCCCAGCGCAATCAGCGGAGAATTAAGGGCATTTGGATTGACAATATAGCCGCGAACTGTGTAGTTCTCTGAACAAAAGCTTTTATTTGTTTTCACTTAGTGCAGATACGAGGTGCAAACTTGCTACAGGTTCCTATCTCTCAAGTTATTGAAAGAATTCAACAAGAAACAGGACTTTCTTTTGATGAAGTTAAGGGTCAGATCGCTGCAAAAATTACTAAACTCGAAGGTTTGGTTTCTGAGGAAGGTGCGGCATACATTGTTGCATCAGAGCTTGGCGTTCAGCTTTTCAAAAACGCAGACAGCAAAAGTCCGTTAAAAATCAAAGACCTGATTGCTGGTATGCATTCCGTTGAAGTTTTTGGTAAGGTAACCAGAGTTTTTCCACCAAAGCAGTTCAAAACCAAAGACAACAGACAAGGTGAAGTAGGTTCTGTTGTCATAGCGGATGAAACTGGTACGACGCGCGCAGTTCTTTGGGACAAGAAAACTTCTTTGATAAAAGATGACAAGCTAAAAACGGGTACAATTGTAAGAATAAGAGATGCCCAGGTCAAGCAAAACAATTTAGGAAAAATAGAATTGCACGTCGGTTCTAGAAGTTCCGTAATTGTTGACCCTAAAGGCGTTATGATTGTTATAAAATCAGCCATATCTGCGAAAAAAACCGCAATCAGGGACCTAAAGGCAGGTGAAACTGTAAGCATTCTTGGAACTGTTGTACAAATATTTCCACCAAAATTTTACCTGGTATGCCCAAAATGTGGAAAGAAAGTGACTGTTGCGCCCGAAGGTGCAATTTGCTCTGAACACAAGAGTGTAACTGCGGCACAGGCAATGATTCTGAATTTTGTATTAGATGACTGCACGGACACTTTGAGAGTAGTTGCATTCAAGCAGGCAGCCGAAAATCTCTGTGGTATGACTTCGCAAGAAATTCAGGATGTAAGCGCGAAGGATGGCCCTGAAATTCTACAAGAAAGAATAAACAGCTTCTTGCTCGGAAGAACAATACTGGCCGAAGGCTTTGTAAAAGAAAACGTAAATTTTGAAAGGACCGAGCTTGTGATTTCAAACGTAAATTTGAATCCAAATCCAAAAGAGCTATCGGACCAGATTCTGACGGGAGGCAAACATGCCTAAGAAGAAAGAAGAAGGCGAGTTCGTAGATGATGAGGGCGAAGTAATAGACGTCAAAAAGGAAGAATCTAAGATAGAAAATGTTGAGGACCTCCCAGGAATAGGCAAAACTACTGCTGACAAACTGAAGGACGCAGGCTTTATGGATTTGATGTCTATTGCTGTTGCATCTCCTGCTACTTTAATGGATATTGCCGACTTAAGCAAGCCTATCGCAACAAAGGCGATTGCCGCTGCACGAGCAGTTCTAGAGCTCGGCTTTAAAACCGGCGAAGATGCCATGAAAAAAAGAGAATCGACCGGAAAAATATCGACCGGCAGTAACGAACTGAACAAATTGCTTGGCGGCGGAATCGAGACTCAAGCAATTACGGAAGCATTCGGAGAGTTCGGCTCTGGAAAATCACAAATCGGTTTTGAGATAGCAGTTAATGCTCAACTTCCACTGGACCAGGGTGGACTTGGCGGAGATGTTGTTTTCATAGATACTGAAGGCACTTTCAGGCCTGAAAGAATCAAGCAAATAGCTGAGGCCAAGGGTCTGCATGCAGAAGATTTTTTGAAAAAAATAAGAGTCGCAAGGGCTTACAGTTCCGATCATCAGATGCTACTGGCAGAAAAAGTTGAGGAATTAATACAGAAACAGGGAGTAAATGTGAAACTGGTAATTGTTGATTCTTTAACAGCGCTTTTCCGTTCTGAATTTATCGGCCGTGGTACTTTGGCAGACAGGCAACAGAAAATTAATAAGCACTTACATACGCTGCAAAGACTTGCTGACAAATACAATCTGGCAATTTACATAACTAATCAAGTTATGGCAAATCCTGCGATCTTCTTTGGAAACCCTACACAACCGATTGGTGGCCACATACTTGGCCATGCAAGCACCTACAGACTTTATCTGCGAAAATCAAAGGGTGAAAAAAGAATTGCACGTTTGATAGACAGCCCTCACTTGCCAGAAGGCGAAGCTGTATTCACGGTAAAGACTGAGGGCATAGGAGACGCGATCTGAGCGTTTAATTTTTATATTTTGAATTTAAGGCAAAGTTATGATTGCGGATTATTTGTTTGCGGGCATCGCTGTGTTTGGCGCCGTAATTGGAACTGCAACGGATTTGAAAGGAAGATGGGTGCCTGACTGGATAAATTACTTTATGATTGCTTCCGGTCTGATTGGACACACAATTATCTCTTTAATGGAAGCTTCAATCTGGCCAGTAATCAGCTCATTATTGATAGCAGGCATATTCCTCAGCGTTGGCACTTTGATGGTGTACGGCGGGCTTTGGGGCGGAGGAGATGCGAAAATGCTTGTGGGCTTTGGCGCTTTGCTGCCGACTACTTCAATTATAGAAACTCCCTGGCCTTTTCCTCTGACGTTATGGTTCAATATACTGATATTTGGCATTGCTTTGGGAATTTTCGGCACTTTAATCCTAATTCTTAAAAACAAAGGTGCATTTTTGAAGGAATTGAAAACTGAAGTTGAAAAAAACAAACTTATTTTGATAATTTCACCAGCGGTTTTGATAATTCCTGCCGTCTCGTTCTATTTTAATCAGGGCATTGTCGCAATTATCGGAGCACTGCTTTTCCTGCTCATTCCACTGGTATTCATACTCAAGGCAACCGAGAAAGCCTGTATGTTCAAATTCATAAAGCCAAGCCAGCTGGTTGAAGGCGACTGGCTAACCGATGACATAAACGTTGCTGATTATGTTTACAAACCCGCACGCAGCGGCATTGAAATTAAAGATATAAAAGAATTACAAAAACTGGAAACGCAGGGCAAATTGAAACAAGTCAGAGTAAAAGAAGGCTTGCCTTATGTTCCTGCATTTTTGGCTGGATTGCTTTTTAGCTTGTTTTTTGGTGACGTGGTTTATTCACTTATTATGGCAGTCTTGATTTAACTTTGATTAATTTCTCTTTCTTAGAACTGGCTTGCTCTTTTTTTGTCTCTGATTTTTTTTCTTCAATTGGCTTGCCTGAAATATCATAAACTTGCTTTTTTGTTACCGCGGATTTCGCCTTTTCAACTATTTTTTTCTGGATTTCATCCATCTGTTTGTCAGAAACTTCCACAGCTTTCCATTCAGTTTTAACCTTGTCATCTTCGAATCTTGGTATGACGTGGAAAAATACGTGCGGAACTGTCTGGCCTGCTAAAGCACCATTTGCCTGAAGAATCGTTACGCCCTTGGCACCAGTCGCATCAAAAACAGCTCCTGAAATTGCCTTTACAACATTCATTAGCAATGCTGCCCTGTCTGAAGGTACTTGCGGAAGAACTGCATAGTGCTCTTTAGGCATCACAATAACGTGCCCCAGATTTGCGGGCTTTTTGTCCAGGAAAGCGATTATGAAATCATCTTCGTAAATTATCTTGACTGGCACTTGACCGCCTGCAACTTGACAGAAAAAACACGCTGTTTGTCCCTGCTGCTCCATTATCATGGCTACTTCCTCTTCTGTGAGCAGTTCATGCGCAGCCTTTTCTTGTTCTTCGGGAGACAATTTCTTTATTTCAAGTATTTTTTTCTGCAGGTTTTCACTTAGTTTCATAAGAAATTTTATTAAATTTCAATTTAAAAGACCTTCCCAAGCTTTGTTTTTAGTTTTTCCAGCATGTCTAAAGTCATCTTCGGTAAATCATAATTGTGCTTCCAATTCCAGTCCCTACGCGCCATGGAATCGTCGATGCTCTTCGGCCATGAATCTGCAATCTTCTGCCTAAAATCGGGCACATATTTTATTTTAAAACCGGGGATGTGTTTTTTTATTTCTGCATAAATTTCAGCTGGTGAGAAACTTATCGCTGCAAGATTGTAACTAGTTCTTATTTTTACTTTACTGCCATCTGCTTCCATTAAATCTATTGTCGCTTTTATTGCATCTGGCATATACATCATTGGAAGCGTTGTGCCGCTTTTGAGGAAACAAGTATAGCTTCCTTTTTGTAAAGCCTCATAAAAAATCTCAACTGCATAATCAGTTGTTCCGCCTCCGGGCAGTGTTTTGTAACTTATTATTCCGGGATATCTCAGACTTCGCACGTCAACTCCAAGTTTTTCAAAATAATAATTGCACAAAAGCTCACCCGCAACCTTCGTTATCCCATACATAGTATTCGGATTCATTACCGCAGTATTTGGGGTGTCAGTCTTAGGCGTGTCCGGACCAAACGCCGCAATAGAACTCGGCCAAAATACCTTGAGCTTAAGCTCTTTTGCCAAATCCAGCACATTCTTCAAACCCGACATGTTTGTGTTCCATGCGAGCTCGGGATTTTTCTCGCCGGCTGCTGAAAGCAAAGAAGCCAAATGAAATATAGTATCAACGTTATATTTTTTGACTACTTTTTCTATTTCCTGCTTGTTTGTTGCATCAAGTGTTTCTACGGGGCCTGCCTTTACCTCATCGCTTGGTAATGTTTTCCTTATGCCTGCTACCACGTTTTGAATGCCGTATTTTTCTCTTAATGCAACTGTAAGTTCCGTGCCTATTTGGCCTGCCGCCCCTATTACTAAAATTCTTTTCATTTTTTACGTTTGGCCCATTCTTTGAATCTTACAAGAAGATTTCTTTCGTAATGGTAGCTTGCTGTAACTGTAACTATAAAAGTCAGAACTAGAATCCAAGGTCTAAATAGGGGTTCACCAAAAAACAATGCTGTTAGAATCAATTTTATGACAACAACTACAATAACGGCGGCCGCGCCACGTATAAAATGTATATGGTGCTGTGATTGGAACTCTTTTTTTTGCAGACTCATTGACGATAGAATGCTAAGATTTATATTTAAGCCCTTTGCTTTTGTTGTAATGGCCTATGAAGATTTAGCAGAATTTGCAATTCAGCATGCTAAAACTCGCGGAGCTTCCTATGCTGAAGCGAGACTTGAGCTGACTGATTCGAATGCTTTTGTTCTAAAAAACGGAACTCTCGAAGCTTCTGGCTTTGAAATGACGCAAGGACTCGGTGTGAGATTCGTTGTAAACAATACTTTGGGTTTTGTGAGCACAAACTTGCTTGAAAAAGAAAAGGTAAAATCTCTTATTGAAAAAGCCTTGAAATTAACGTCAAGCAGCTCTAAAATGACTGAAGGAATAGCTTTTTCTTCAGCTGCTGTTGAAAAAGCAAAATATGAAGTAAAACAGAAAAGGCCGGTCTTAGACGTAAGTTCAGAAGAAAAAATTTCTTTGCTAAAAGACATAGAACACCACTTGACCGAAACAAAAATAAAATTGCCAAGCAGATATCTGTCTTGGAGTGACTGGATAACAAAAAAATATTACATAAACTCTGAAGGTACGATTATAGAATCTGAAATTCCGAGAATCAATTTCTTCTATTTACTGACTGTTCTGCGCGGTAAAAAATCCGCACAAAGAGTTTGGCAGTATGGCTCAACAACTGGCTTTGAAATTACCGACACTTGGAAACTGCCCCAGTTAATTCAATCTGAAGCCAGAGCTCTGGAAAAAGCGCTCAGAGAAGGCAAAAAGCCTCCTCGCGGCGTCATAGATATGGTTGTTGGACCGGAGGTTGCAGGCATAATTGCACATGAAAGCTGCGGCCACCCTTTTGAAGCTGACAGAATATTAGGCAGGGAAGCTGCACAAGCCGGCGAGTCTTATATGACTCCTGACATGATTGGCCAAAAATTTGCTAACCCTTGTGTAACTTTAGTTGATGACCCTACAGTTCACGACGCGTTTGGTTTCTATCTGTATGATGACGAAGGCGTAAAAGCAAGAAGGAAATATCTGATTAAAGAAGGAATTATAACAGAATTACTTCATAACAGAGCTACAGCAAAGGTTCTTGGCACACAAAGCAATGCTTCTGCAAGGGCATCCGAATTTGACAAGGAAGCAATTGTGCGCATGTCCAACACTTTCTTTTTGCCAGGCGAATACAAAACAGAGCAGGAATTGATAGAAGATGTGAAGTTAGGCATTTACATGAAATCCTTTATGGAATGGAATATCGATGATCGCAGATACAATAATAGATATGTTGGTGCCGAAGCATACCTGATTGAAAACGGAAAGATAACCGTTCCTGTGAAAAGTCCTGCTATCGAGATTTCAACGCCGGCACTTTATGCAGCTATTGACGCTGCCGCTCAGAATCTTGAATTCCATTCAGCAAGTTGCGGAAAAGGCGAGCCAATGCAGGGAATTCCCGTCGCTCACGGCGGACCTTCTTTGAGATTAAGAGGTGTAAAGCTTGGCAAATAACCTTGATGGGCAATTTTTGGAATTGTTGCATCATATTAAAGATAAATTAGTCAAGGAAGGTGCGGATGACGCTGTTGTTTCTGGCTCAAAATCTTCGGGTCAACAGATAAAATTTGTTAACAACAAGATTGCAAAAACCGGTACAGAAGGTCTCGTTAATGTTGGAATATTTTTTGTGAAGGACAGAAAAGTTGTTACAACGAACTTCAAGGAGGCCATAGATTTGTCTGCCGATTCTCCTTTAGACGTGCCGTCTATGAGCTATTTGAAAGAAAAATCTGACAAATTAATACAAAGATTATTACAGTTCTCAAAACCCTTGCAGCCAAAGGAAGATTGGTTTGGACTTGCTGAGGGACCATTCAAATACCGAGAAATTCCGGATACCTATGACAGCAAAATAGCTAACATTTCCGCAGAACAGCAAGTTGATTTGGTCAACAAAGGCATTGTCGCTGCCCTGAAGGAAGGCGCCAAGCGTTGTGGCGGGATATTTGAAGTTCAAACGGGTGAAAGCTTTCTTGTTACATCAAGGAACGTTGAAACAAAAAGCAAAGGAACTTCAGTTTACTATTCGATAAGAGCTCTGCTTGATAAAGAAGCCTCTGGCCACAATACCGCAAGCGAGCGTATGCTGAGTAAATTGGATGTTGAAGAAACTGCTAAGTTTGCTGGACAAATTGCGACTCTTGCCAAAAAACCGAAAGCAGGCAAGAAAGGCGCATTTGATGTCATTTTCGCACCAATGTCATGGGGAGCATTGTTAGATCAAGTCGGTGGCTCAACATCAATTTTCGATGTTGAGGCTGGCACTTCATTTTTTATTAACAAACTCGGACAGCCAGTTGCAAACCCCTTAGTTAATTTATATGATGATGCAACGGTAACTGGTGGTTATGGTTCAACTGAATACGATTCTGAAGGCACGCCCACTCAAAGAAACGTTTTGATAGAGAATGGTGTCTTGAAAAATTACCTTTACAACGCGTCAACAGCCAGAAAATACAAAACAAACACAACTGCGAATGCTGGCTTGATATCACCACATCCTTGGAATCTGATGTTAGAACCAGGCAAAATATCAAAAGATGATTTGTTCAAGCAAGTGCAGAAAGGTCTTTACATTACAAATATTTGGTATACGAGATACCAAAATTATGCTGCTGGTGACTTTTCAACTATACCTAGGGATGGAATTTTCCTTATTGAAAACGGACAGATTGTAAAATCATTGAAAAATATCAGGATAAAGGAAAACATGATACATTTGCTGCAGAATCTCTCGGGAATAGCCTCGGATGCACGTCAAATGACTAGCTGGGAGATAAATACTCCTGTTACTACACCACACGTTCTAGTAAAAGAAGTAAATATTACAAAACCCACGAAGTAGCGGGTTTTGCAATTAGAAAAATTGACTGATTATTTACCAATTTTTCTTTATTACAAAACCTACGAAATAATTTTGCCAAATTTCTTCGTAATAAACTTACTGAATGAATATGCGTGTCTTGCACTGGCCGCCTTCGCATGCGACCTCTGTCTCTTCTAATGGTCCGCAGGGATCACATTGCAAATCCACGTTTGAACAAGGAGTTATTGCGTTGTTCCAAGTCGTTATGTAATCTTTGTTTATCGCGGAAAAACAGAAACATTGTTTTTCGCAGTTGTTGCTTGTAAAAATACATTCAAGGTTACCGCATATGGGCCTAACAACTGTACAATCCGAGTCAACAATGCATCTCTGGACTTCATACACTGATGTTAACTGTGAACTCGGGCAATCTGAATCAGACACAAAAGTGCAACCATTTGGGCAAAAACCATCACTGTTTGTACATGATATGGCTTGCTCTTTTTGGAAAAACGCTAGGAAGAAAAGCGATGCTCCAAGTACAACCGCAATTAACCCTATAACAATTCTGCGATCCATTACTGCACCTGTCTACCGCCAAGACACTTTATGCAGCTTCCTGTGCTTTTGTGAAAATGCTCCTTACAGACTAAAGCTCCGCAAAACTGGCAACTGTCTATCGAAGGATTTCCGCAATAAACACATCCGCCTGCTCTGCCTGCGTGAGGTCCTGCCATACTAAGAACTCAAATCTCAGCTATTTATTGTTTTCCAGCGGGTTCCGCCATCGGGCTGGTCTTCAAGAATAATTCCTTTCCCTTTCAGCTCTGCTCTGATCTTATCTGCAGTCTTCCAATCTTTCTTTGCGCGTGCTTCTTCCCTTTCTTTAACCATCTTCATTACTGTGGCTGACAATTTTTCTTCTTTAATTTCACTTAAGTTTAAACCTAAGATTTCATCAAATTTCAGCAGATGATTGTAAACTGCTTTTGCGTCTTCTGCTTTCAAATCTTCAGAATCCATTAGTTTATTTATTTCTGACATAAAGTCGAATATTGCTTTCATGGCCAAAGCAATGTTAAAATCATCATCCATGGCACTTTCGAAATTTTTAATTACGTCTTCTATTGGGGCTTTGGCGCTTTTCCCGCCTTTTACTTTATAATTTTTCAATTTCAGAACAAAATCTTCAAATTTCTGATAAACTTTCTTCGCATTCTGCAGCGCTTCATCAGCATAGTCTATTGGTGCTTTGTAGTGAGCCGTTGCAAAAAACAATCTTAGAACTTCTGGCTTGTAATTTTTCAAAGCGTCTCTTATTGTAACAAAATTTCCGAGAGATTTTGACATTTTTTCGCCATTTACCAGCAAAAATCCGTTGTGAAGCCAGTATTTTACAAGAGGCTTTTTATCAGAAACAGATTCTATTTGTGCTATTTCTGCTTCGTGATGGGGAAAAATCAAATCTTGTCCGCCACCATGAATGTCATACTGCGGACCAAAGTATTTTTCTGTGATTGCTGTATCTTCGATATGCCAACCAGGCCTGCCTTTGCCCCATGGCGAATCCCATGCGGGCTCGCCTGGCTTTTGTGCTTTCCATAAAGCGAAATCTGCATGAGACTTCTTGTGTTGCGAAACTTCTATTCTATGTTTGTGCAGGTCTTCAGGATTTTGTTTAGACAGTTTTCCATAATCTTTGAATTTTGAGATATCAAACCAAACTCCGTCCTCGGCAGCGTAGGCATATCCTTTCTTTATCAGGCGTTGAATCTGGCCCATTATTTCAGGAATATGTTTTGAAGCGGGCAGATACTTGTCAACTGCAGTAACTCCTAATACTTTCATATCCTCATAGTACGCTTCTTCAAATTGCTTTGCGAGCTTTGCTGGATCCTTTTTATGCTCATTTGCTCTATTGATTATTTTATCGTCTATATCCGTAATATTTTGAA
>Ga0315291_10001343_pt1 | contig 32898 bp, 28 predicted proteins | sample YL17G12_20_MG_FD_203070 | JGI IMG/M metagenome (GOLD analysis project Ga0315291, IMG submission 203070) | Sediment microbial communities from Yellowstone Lake, YNP, Wyoming, USA - YL17G12_20 | ecosystem: Environmental > Aquatic > Freshwater > Lake > Sediment | place: USA: Wyoming | collected...
ATTGTTTTGGTCCATTTATGTTAAGTGATACAATAACATGGTATTCGGTTTTGTTTGATGCTGTATTGTTGATGTTATTAATATTTATTTTTATATATTTCCTGAAAAAAGAAAAATCATTATTTATTCATAAAGAAATATCATTTATGAATCAATTAACAGTATTTGCTTTTGCTATATTATTTATGGGAATATTAAGCAATAATCTTCTTGAATGTTCAAGATTCAATACAAATATTACAATGAATCTGTTAAAGGAAATAGGGTGGAATGAAGTATATGAAAAGGTAAATACAAAAAATGCTGTTTTATTTGATGGAAGAACGATTGGCAGATATAAAAAATATCATGCAAAACAAGCTCTTCCCTTACCTTTTGGTGAATTTGATATATATTTTACTAAATATGACACATTAACTAAAAATACTCCGTTATTAGTCTATTGCGATAATCAATTATGCGGTATATCAAAAAAAGTTGCAAAAAAGCTTTTAGCTAAAGGATTTCAAGATATATCTATAGTTAAAGGTGGTATTGAAGCTTTATTATTAGGAAATAAAAAATGAGCACGAAGGAAACCCAAATATTAAAATTACTTTCAGAGCATAGCAAAAATATCATTATTATTGCGCTATTGTTTTTAATAGTTTTCGATTTATTATTATCTCATACAAAAATTAAGAATTGTAATTATGTTATTGATTCTTTATTAGAAAGAAATGAAGTATTGAATATTAATATTGGTGAAGAAAAATTGTCTAATATAATATTAACAGATAATTGTAATCTGGTTGGGAACAAGTTAAATAATAAGTATAATATAGAATCAAATAATGATAAAAAAATTGTATTTATTTCAAAAAATAATGAAATAATATATAATCGTGCATTATTAGAAGACGTATTGAGAAATATTGAATGTAATGATATATTTTATATAGCTAATTATAATATTAATGATAAAAATAGACTATATCATTATTGTTATGTAGATAGTACGGAATTAAGTAAATATAACAATACTCCATATATTCTGATTGTAGAAAATAATATAATATTATACGCATTCTCTTTAAATAATAAATATAACTTACTAATGCAAAAGGCAAAAATAGAAAATATTTTGATATCCATTCTTAAATAAAAGGGTATTGGATATTATATTTTAACTTAACTGGAGGTGTTATATGAAATTTAATAAGTTTAATACTTACGTCTATGCTATTGTGTTAGCATGTTTATTATTGATTTATGCTTTAAATGCAAATGTATTTGGAAGCGGTATAATTAAGGGAGAATATGAATTGTGTGGTGGGTGTACTTGGGAAGCATTTACGAAGTGCTATGGACCAACTAATGAGGATTACTATTATTGCTATTTTTGGATGGACGAATGGAACATGGGTCATTTTATTTGTTTACCGTGGATCTATCCAGATTGTGATATTATTTATGCTGGGTTTTGTTGTTGGTTGGATCCAGATTGTGATGTTTTTCCTGGAGAGAAGGGAGAGGAAGGACAAAGAGAATATCATGAGTCCAAATAGCTCAATAAAACTAAAGAATTATAAATAATATTCCAATAACCTTTTATGCCATAATTTATGTTGTTATTAATGAAGAAAATTAAAAAGAGGTGCAATTATGTTAGCTAAGATATATTATCCCATAGTATCATTAATTATTTTTTCTTGCTTTCCTGTTTATTCTCAAGAAGTAAAAACAGTAATGAGTAATAATCCGAAATATTCAGATAAAGAAAAATTTATTGACTTTACTTTATTATATAAAATAGGTTTGGATATTAATAAAAATATATATATGACTTCGCCCAAAATGCCGGATTTTGATTCAAAGAATTGCTTGTATATACCTGATATATACCAATCTAAAATATTTGTATTTAATGATAAAGGTCAATACATACGTACATTAGGAAATAATGGAGAAGGTCCAACTGATTTATTGAATCCTGAATCTATAAAGATTATAAGAGATACATTATATATATATGAACAGCATAAAGGAATAAAGGTATGGGACGTTACGGGAAAATATATAAAATATATTTTAACAAATATACCGAATTGCATGTATATTAATAAATATAATGAAGATATGTTTTGCGTCGGAATAAATAACAGTATTGTTAATGGAAAAATTGTCCTTGTCAATACGTTATGGAGATATAATGATAAACTAAATGAGAAATATAAAATTGCCTATTTTAATCAAGATTTTATAATGAATGCAGATTTTGCGGGCTCATTAATGGTTTCTTTAGATTCAAAAGGTTATTTATATTATTTAGAAGATATAAATAAACATCAAATAACCAAATATGATAATACTGGAAAACCTTTATTACGATTCGGAATAAAGAACTATAAACCGGAAAAATTATCTAAAGACTTTATAAAAATTCGAAACGAATATTATAAAATGTTTAATAGATATGAAGAATTTTTAAAGAAAGAATATCCTCCGGTTATAAGCCAAATATTCATTGATAGTCAAGATTATGTATGGGTTATAAGTGGAAATATAAATGGATGGCCATATATGGACAAAGATTATATGGTCACTATTGATATATTTAATAGTAATGGTGAATATTTATATAGATATAAAACAAATATTGTAACAGGTGTATCTATTATATCAAATAATAAATATTGTAGAGTACCAACAAAATATGACGATAATACCTATGTGTATAGAATAAATTATTATAAATAAAGTTAAGGTTTCTCCCTGCGTCCCAAATTGAATTTAGGACGCAATGAGGGATAAAAGCTTTGCTTTGATTTTTATTAGTCTGTTTTAATGACGTAGCTAACGACCTACAATTAACAAAAGGGCGGGATTAATCCCCCGCCTTTTTTGTTGGAATCCCGAATACTCGGGACTGTATCAATAACCTCACCCCCTTCAATACCCCCTCTCCTTTATATCATCCCCGAGTACTCGGGGCTCCATGGGGATACCATGTGTGGTCTTATTCCCAAATTGAGACCCTGAAACCACTTTTTATTCTGGTGAAGATTTTATATATTGTTGTTTTAAAATCAATACTGGTTTTTGAAATGCACGAATTAGGCATAGCCCAGCAGATTTTTGATACGGTTCTTGATGCAGTTCAGCGGGAAAAGGTAATCCGCATCTATTCAATTAACATAAACATCGGTGAACTGATGGCGGTAGATGCCGAAAGTCTTCAATTTGGGTTTTCAATACTTATAGAAGGAACTCCGCTTGCTGGTGCAGTGCTTGCTATCCGAACAGTGCCGATAAAAGCTCTCTGTAATGACTGCGGCGCAGAATCTGTTATTGAGCATTATAATCTTCTCTGCTCCCGGTGTAAAAGCAGAAATGTAACCGTTATCGATGGGAAAGATTTAACTATCTCAAGCATAGAGGTTGATACGAATGGAAGTCATAACGCTTGAACGAAAAGTTTTAGCAAAGAATGATGAAATCGCTGCGGAAAATCGCAGGCTATTTAGCGATAAGAAGCTCCTCGTGGTGAATCTATTAAGCTCTCCTGGTGCTGGCAAAACGAGCCTTCTTGAGCGGACATTGGAGAACTGCCGGGACAGGGCGAAAATCGGGGTCGTCGTCGGCGACATCCAGACTGATAATGACGCACGGCGGATTGATATCTATCAGGCTCCCGTTGTCCAGATTATCACCAGCGGATCCTGCCATTTAGATAGTAAAATGGTACAATCGGCAGTAGAAAAACTGAACTTAGACGCACTTGATATTCTCATCATTGAAAATGTCGGCAATCTGGTCTGTCCGACAAATTTTGACCTGGGTGAGCACTATCGTGTTGTCGTTTTAAGCACTGCCGAAGGAACGGATAAGCCGCTTAAATATCCTGCGATGTTCCATCGTGCCGATTGCGTGATAATTAATAAAATTGACCTTCTCCCGTTTACTAATTTTTCCGTTGATGAAGCAAGGACTTCCATCAGCGGATTAAATTCCGGTGCAGTAATTATTGAAACGTCTTGCAGAACTGGTGAAGGTATTGATATATGGTGCAAATGGCTGTTCGGCAAAATAATAAAACAAAGAGTTACCGCATAACCGTTGAGGGTATTGTTCAGGGTGTCGGATTCCGCCCGTTTGTTTACCATACTGCTCGGAGGAATCATCTGAATGGGTATGTGCAAAATACGTCCGGCGGTGTAGAGATATATATTGCTGGAAACAGAAATAATATTGATTCATTTCTGTATGAATTAGAGCACAGCGTACCGCCGTTGGCACACATTACAAGAATCACAAAAAAATCAATACCCGGCGACAATGGATTTACTGATTTCCGCATCCTTGAGAGCGACAGCGGTGCGGAAGCAACCACATTGATATCGCCTGACGTTGCAGTCTGCGACGATTGCCTCCGAGAGTTATTCAATCCGACGGACCGCCGGTATCGGTATCCGTTTATTAATTGTACAAACTGCGGTCCCCGCTATACGATAATTAAGTCAATTCCTTATGATCGTCAATTTACCACGATGAAGCAATTTACGATGTGTTACGAATGCCAGCGGGAATACGATGACCCGGATAACCGCCGGTTTCATGCACAGCCAAATGCGTGTCCGACCTGCGGTCCTCAAATTACACTGGTCTATAGAAATGGAATCCCTATTCAAGGAGATGCTGTCCAAAATACTATTCAATTACTCAAACAGGGATATATCATTGCAATAAAGGGCATCGGGGGATTCCATTTAGCATGCGATGCCCGGAATGACAGTGCAGTGTCAACTCTCAGAGAGCGAAAACACCGTGAGGAAAAACCATTAGCAGTTATGACAGATAACTGTGATACTGCTGAAAAATTTGCTCATATAACTGATGCAGAGCGGAGATTATTAAACTCTTCCCAGCGGCCAATTGTGCTTCTCCAGAAAAAACTTCCCGAAGTATTATCGCAGTACATCTCGCCGCGAAACAACTCAATCGGGGTACTGCTGCCATATACGCCTCTGCACTATCTCTTATTCCATAACTCATTCACCGCACTGGTAATGACAAGCGGAAACTTAAGTGAAGAACCGATTGCAACAGAAAACGACGAAGCAGTACAACGGTTGTCAGGAATTGCCGATTATTTTCTTCTTCATAATCGTGATATTTACATCCGAAACGATGATTCGGTGTATCGAGTTATTGGCATTGACCACTATCCGGTTCGCCGCTCACGCGGTTATGCGCCGGCACCCGTGTTCTTAAACCATAAAATGCCCTCCGTGTTTGCCTGCGGAGCTGAGCTTAAAAATACGCTTTGTCTCACAAAAGGTGATAAAGCATTCGTCAGCCAGCATATCGGCGATCTGGAGAACTACGAAACACTCCAATCCTTTGAGCTGACGTACAAACACCTCTGTTCGGTTTTGGAGATAGAACCAACAATCACTGCTTACGACCTCCACCCGGAGTACTTAAGTACGAAGTATGCTCTTGAGCAGTTAAGTGAAATGCCACTGGTTGGCGTCCAGCATCACCACGCACATATTGCAAGCTGTATGGCGGAGCATCAGGTTGATGGCGAGGTAATCGGCATTGCTCTGGACGGCACCGGGTATGGAACTGACGGGACACTATGGGGCGGTGAGGTTTTAATTGCTCATTTTTATCAATTTGAGCGTTCAGCACATTTAGCGTACGTACCACTGCCGGGCGGAGAAAAAGCAATTAAAGAACCGTGGCGGATGGCATTGAGTTATCTGGTATCCGTTTATGGGAATGATGCCCAGGAAATTGCTGACAAACTCTTATCAGACATCAATGAGTACGAAAGCACTGCTGTATTTCGGATGATTGCAAAGCGGATAAATTCACCGGTAACCTCAAGCTGCGGACGTCTTTTTGATGCTGTTTCAGCACTCACCGGGGTGCGACATTTTGTGCGGTATGAAGGACAAGCCGCTATTGAATTAGAAAACTGCATTCCTCCGGGAATAAGCTATTCAGGAGACAAAACGGAACGATATGATTTCTCCATAGATACCGGCAGTTTGATAACGGTTATTTCTCCTGCCGAAACAATCAGTGGTGTTATAGAGGATATGGGGAACAAGGTTTCCATTGAAAAAATCAGTTTTAAATTTCACAACACCATCATTGAAATGTATTCAGCGGTTGCGGAACGCCTGAGAGCAGAACGAGGTTTACATACCGTTGTATTAAGCGGCGGCTGTTTTCAAAATGTGTACCTCTTGACAAATATGACTGCCATATTGGAGAAACGTGGATTTACGGTGTACAGTCATCGTCTTGTCCCTCCAAATGACGGAGGTATTTCATTAGGACAAGCTGTCATTGCAGGATTGACTGCGCTGCGGAAAGGATAGTACTATGTGTTTAGCAGTACCAATGAAACTGATTTCAATTGAAGGCACTGCCGGCATTGCCGAGCAGGGAGGCGTTTCAATTCCGGTAAATCTAATGTTGATGGAAACTCTAAAAATTGGTGATTATATCATTGTTCACGCCGGATTTGCAATTCAGAAAATGAGCGAAGAAGAAGCACTAGAGACGATTGAAATTTATCGGGAATGTTATCAAGCACAAACCTCCGACACCAATGAATAATACATTTCATATTAAGGATCTAATTTCCGGCATTCTTGAACGAATACGGGAGAAATCAGCCGGAAAAACTATATCATTAATGGAAGTATGCGGCACTCATACGATGGCAATTTCATCATTCGGGTTGCGCGGATTGCTGCCGAATAATATTCGCCTGATATCAGGTCCAGGTTGTCCGGTTTGCGTTACGCCGAACAGTTTAATAGACCGGGCAGTTGCTATAGCAAAAAGAGATGACTGCATCGTAACAACCTTTGGGGATATGATGCGGGTTCCGGGTTCTTCTATGAGTTTATCTGAAGTTCGGAGTCTCGGCGGGGACGTCCGCATTGTCTATTCAACAATGGATGCAATCCGCAGTGCCCGTGATAATCCCGATAAAAAAGTAATATTTTTAGGGATTGGATTTGAAACCACTGCACCGACTGTTGCCGCATCAATCTTGACTGCGCACTTGAACGGTGTAAGAAATTATTCTGTATTATGTGCCCACAAGGTGATGCCGCCGACAATGGAAGCGCTGGTTATCAATAAAAAAATTGCAATAGACGGATTTATCTGCCCCGGTCACGTAAGCACAATCATCGGTTCAAAACCATATCTGTTTTTAGCTGAACACTATTATAAAGCCTGTGTGATTGCCGGTTTTGAGCCGCTGGATGTCTGTCAGTCAATTGAAATGCTCGTGAATCAGATTATCATCCGAAAGCCCGCGGTTGAGATTCAATATACCCGTGCTGTGAAACCTGAGGGAAATCCTTCAGCTCTGAAGGTTTTACATACTGTATTTGAACCCTGCGACGCTGAATGGCGCGGTATCGGAGTAATACCGGGAAGCGGCTTAAAAATCCGAGACATATACAGCACTTATGATGCAGAAAAAGTCATCCCGGTTACAATAGAGCCTCTTCAGGAGCAAGAAGGCTGTATATGCGGTGAAATTTTACAGGGAATTAAACTCCCTAGTGAGTGCTCCCTGTTTAAAAATCTCTGCACTCCCGAACGTCCAATCGGCGCCTGTATGGTTTCAAGTGAAGGCACCTGCGCCGCTTACTATAAGTACGGAGTCTAATAGTATAATTCTTTTTATTTAATTACTATACTATTGATGTGAGTTCAGCAACTTCAAGAAATCTCTGAAGTCGGGATGAAGTTTTATCTGTGCCATAGACTAACCTTCTATTAATCTCAATTGCATTTAACCGCTCAGCGGGTGTGCGCTTCAGCCAATATTGTTTTTCCTCATCGATTTCGGCAAGCGGGATTACTGTCAACGCGCTTTTGTCGAGCTTGGGGATACTAGATTCCATACTGTCGTTCTTCTATATATCCCGTTCCCAGAGAGGACACTGGGAACGAGGATACCATTGTTTGTACCTCGTGCCCAGTCTCTGTCTGGGCACATAATTAATACACCCGCAAATCCCGAGTACTCGGGATGGGTGTCACAATTTATGCAAGTTTGCGGGTGCCACACAATTTTATTGATTTTCATATAAGGCAGGCGCCGAGGCTTGCCCATACAAAATTATTTTAACACAACGGCGGATAGCAATTTGATACACCGCTCTCTGCCGAGTATTTCTAATATTTTTATTAATTCTGGTCCGTGCATTTGCCCGGTTAATGCGATGCGTACGGGCATCCAGAGGTCTTTTCCTTTGATACCTGTTTCTTTCTGGATGGTTTTCATTATGTTTTGAAACGATTCAAGGTTCATTACTGGTGTTGATTCAATGCTTTGAATTAGTTTTCTAAAAATAGTCTGAGAGGATTCACGCTTGATTATCTCTTTTTCCTCATTGCCGGAGATTTCGACAATATCTTTAAAAAATATTTGTGCGTGTTTCGGATAATCGGCAAGCGTTTCTACATTATCCCGAACTGACCCAACGATTTTTGAAAATCTGAGGGGATCATTTTCAATAAAGCCGGCGTCATCAAGATATGGTTTTGCGAGTTCTGCTTGTTTTTCCGGTGAGAGTGCGCGAATATAGATACCGTTCAGCCAGTTGAGTTTGACCGTGTCAAATCGTGCGGGGCTTTTTAATATGCGCTTGAAGTCAAATTCTTTTATCAGGCGGTCAATTGAGAGGATTTCATCGCCGGTTTCGGAAGACCAGCTCAAGAGACTCAAATAGTTTATCAACGCTTCCGGCAGGTATCCGGCATTTTTATATTCTTCCACGGATGTATGACCGTGCCGCTTGGATAGGCGGACGCCATCCATTCCCAGTATCATTGGAATATGAGCGAATTCCGGTGTTTTGTATCCCAATGCATTAAACAGCACTATCTGTTTGGGTGTATTTGAGATGTGGTCGCTTCCGCGGATAACGTGGGTTATCTGCATCAAGGCATCGTCCACAACGGCGGCAAAGTTATACGGTGATGTCCCGCTCTCCCGCTGTATGACAAAGTCAGTAATATTCTCCCCCTCAAACGTGATTTCTCCCTGAACCAAGTCCTTTACTATGACAGGTTTTTCCGGGACGCGGAAGCGGACGACGGGAATTCGCCCTTGAGCACGAAGCTGTTCCTGTTCAGTTTTTGTCAGGTTTCTGCATTTGCCTGAATATCCCGGGGGGCGTTTTTCCTTGAGAGCCTGTTCACGCTCAGCTTCCAATTCCTCCTTTGTGCAAAAACAATAATATGCGGCCCCACTGTGAAGGAGATTTTTCGCCTCTTCCTGATAGAGATGGAGACGTTCTGATTGCCTGTAAGGACCGAATGTCCCGCCGACACCGGGTCCCTCATCCCAGTCCAAGCCTAACCACTGAAGCTGGTGAATGATACCCAGTTCTGATTCCGGCGTAGACCGTTCAACATCGGTATCTTCAATACGGAGAATAAATACCCCTTTATAATGCCGGGCACACAACCAGTTTAATATTGCTGTTCGGGCATTCCCGACATGCAAAAGCCCGGTTGGACTCGGTGCAAATCGTACACGCACTGTCATAGTAATGAGACGTTAAAATTTAATTTTTTTGTTTTTAATTGTTTTAACTATAAATAATGCACATATAATAGTTATAATTAATAATACAATCACATTATATTGTTTCAAATAATTCACTATAATCTCCCAATGTTCCCCGACTTTTGCGCCGGCGTAGAGTATTATTGCATTCCAGAGAATACAACTTGCTCCCGCCAGTAACAAAACAATCCAGGCATTCAGCCGTACAATGCCGGCAAATAATGAGACTACCGACCGGGCGCCCGATAAAAAACGGTTAGCTGCAATTACACAGTACCCATATTTTTCAAACCATCGTTCTATTTTGTGAAACGCTTCACCGGAGAAAAACCGCCATTTTCCGGTTTCAATGACTTTCTTATCCAGAAACCTGCCGGCTCCGTACATTGTCATAAACCCGGTAAGACTGCCGATTGTTGATACAATATACGTTAGTGCATAATCAAGAACACCGCGACCGACAAGGTATGCCCCGAATACGATAACCGTGTCACCTGGCACTGGCGGCAATACATTCTCAACATAAGAACCAAGAAACAATGCACAATAAACCCAGAGAGGATCCGCATTCCGTAAATATTCAATCAGGTTGTCCATTCCGTTGTTTATGCATTAATTCGTTGTGCGAAACATCCTTATAACAAATTCATTTGGAGGGGCGAACTTATACGTTCGCCCATTATTTCTTCATTATAACGTATAGCTGTCTTTTTTTAGGGCAGGGATTAGCCTCATAAAAGGAGGCGAACTGCCCCTCCAGAAAGACGAACACCTCGATATATCAATTTTGCACAACGGATTTCTATTATTCTTTTTCAAGCAATACAACCGCCTCTGCTGTAATTCCTTCTGATGCTCCTTCAAATCCCAGTCCTTCAGGCGTGGTCGCTTTTATTGAAACCTGCTCCGTACTTATTTTCAGTATATGAGCAATATTGTCAATCATCTTACAGCGAAAGGGAGCGATTTTGGGCTTCTGTAAAACCACTACCGTGTCAATATTGACAATTCTCCATCCGAGATTGCTGATAAGCTCATAAACCTGCTTTAAAAGTATTAAACTTGAAATATCTTTATACTGCATATCTGTATCAGGAAAATGAGTGCCAATGTCATCCAATCCCCCGGCGCCGAGCAGAGCATCAGCAATGGCGTGGCACAGCACGTCAGCATCCGAATGTCCTGCCAGCCCTTTTTCATAAGGAATCTCAACACCGCCAAGAATGAGGCGGCGTCCCGTAGAAAAGCGGTGAATATCTTTTCCATAACCGATTCGTATCATCGCGGTTTTTCTCCCCGGGTATGAAGAATTGCCTCTAACGCTATCAAATCTTGCGGATACGTAACTTTTATATTATTTATATCCCCCATTACTACTTTTACGTCGCCAATATATCGGCGATAAATTATTCCATCATCGAGAGCATAAAAATGCTCTTCCTGCGCCTTTTTATGTGCAGCAACGATTTCATTCCGGCGGAAAACCTGCGGTGTTTGTGCCTGCCAGAGATGGCTGCGGTCTACATACTGCTCTATCATCATATGAGATTCAATAAACGTACTTTCCGTTGCCGGAAGAGCCGGAACGGCGCCGCCGTATAACACCGCTTCTTTGCAGACGGCATCAACCAATTCTGCCGTTATCGCCGGACGGGCACCGTCATGGATTGCGACATAGTCAATCGTCTCAGGCAATGATAACAGTCCATTGAGGACTGATTCCTGCCGTTCAGCACCTCCGGCAGCAATATGCACCGCATCAGCAAACTGGTAGCGTGCAAACAATTTCTCTTTCATTGACTTCACATCGGAAAGCGGTACGACAACAACAATCGTATTCCGGCACATCGAACAGGCAAATGTATACACCGTCCATACAATTAGCGGATGATCGAGTACATTAATATACTGTTTCGGTGTACCGACATTAAACCGATCCCCCTGACCGGCGGCGACAATGACCGCCCCAAATGTATTTTTTTCAGCAGTATTCATTATAAAATAGTAATTTGTTCTTGTTTTACTTTTCGTTTAGAACTTAATATTATATCAAACTTATATGTCTCAAAACACAGTTTTTTCCTATAGCGTCAAGGACTGAAGTCCTGACGCTACGTAAGTTAAAAGACAAAAATAAATAATGCAAGAAACATCTTATTGCAAAGATAAAAATAAGGTGGAAGGAAATGCTTCAACTATGCTAATAATCTGATTCCCGTTGCGTCTGAAAGTAAATACTCGTAGCGTCAGGACTTCAGTCCTTGACGCAGTGACGAATAGAAAAAATCTATCCCTCTGTTGTCAATTAAATCGAACCGTATATACTCCCTATCGGTTAATCTAAACGATAATCATCGCATCTCCGTAACTGTAGAAGCGGTATTGTTCTTTCACCGCTTTTCTATATGCCTTAAAAATCAGATCACGCGACGCAAAGGCACAGACGAGCATTAACAGCGTTGAACTGGGAAGGTGAAAATTGGTGATTAATCTGTCAACGACTCTAAATTCATACGGGGGATAAATAAATTTATCGGTCCACCCTTCAAATGGTTTGACAAAACTGTCAGAGGTTATAGCGGACTCAAGTGCGCGGACAACAGTGGTTCCGACGCAGACAATTGCCCCACCTTTGCGCCGAATCTCATTAATAGTGTTCGCTGATTCTTCTGTTATTTTAAAATATTCTGAATCCATTCGATGTCTTGTTAAATCCTCAACCTGAACCGGTCGAAATGAACCCAATCCGACATGGAGAACAACAGGAACAATCGTTATGCCTTTCGCTTTAATCTTATTTAACAACTCAAGAGTAAAGTGCAATCCTGCAGTTGGAGCAGCAACTGCACCGCGCACACGGGCATACACTGTTTGATACTGTTCTTTATCACTCGGAACTGGCTCACGGTGGATATACGGCGGTAACGGTGCTTTGCCAATGGATTCGATAATCTGAAAAAAATCCCCGTCATAATCAAACCGAACGACCCGCCCACCGGAAACGGTATTGTCCAGAACATCACAGGTGATAGAATCATTAACAACCAACCGGTTTCCGATTCGCACCTTACGCGCCGGTTTTACAAGCACCTCCCATAATTTATTTTCAAGCTCCCGAAGGAGAAATATCTCTACCTCTGCTTCCGTTTTCTCTTTAATACCGATAAGCCGGGCCGGGAAGACTCTTGTTTCATTAATGACTAAACAATCACCTTTATTGAGATAATTAATTACATTGTGAAAGCTGCTGTGTTCAATTTTTTGTTCCTCTCGATTAATAGTCATTAACCGTGAATCATCACGCGGTTCTATGGGAAACTGCGCTATTAAATCTTCAGGAAGTGGATATTTAAAATCGGATAATTTCATAGCTTCTCCTGTGAGTTATCTCATTCGCCGAATGCAAACCACAGAAAATAGATAACTGTACGTAAAAACTATCAATCATTTGCGTAATGCATTTATAGAAACATACTGCATTGTACTTCTTTAATACTATAACTGAAAGCTTTGAAAAATTCATACTCAGTGAGATTAAATCCCTTTTTGTCTCTCTTTAATAAAGGGGGACAAAGAGAGGATTTTTTCTATTTTTGTATTTTTTCAAAGGTCTCTTATCTATTTTCAAGCAGTGTAACCTGTCCGCACAGCGGTTCAACTGCCAGGTGTTTATAGGATTTCATTGATGCTTTCCGCCCGACTCTCGTTCGTTCAATAAATCCTGCTTTCAGAAGAAACGGTTCAATCATTTCCTCAAGAGTATTTACCTCTTCATTAAGGGTAGCAGCAATCGCTTCAATGCCGACCGGACCACCGTGGTAATTTTCGATAATAATACGCAAGAATTTTCTGTCAAGGACGTCAAGCCCACATTCGTCAATTCCCTCTAATTCAATTGCCTGAATTGTTTCGTTCAGGGTAAATTTTCCGGTGCCTTTTACCTGGCAATAATCACGCACCCGCCGCAATAACCGATTTGCAATTCTCGGCGTTCCGCGGGAACGCTTTGCAATTTCATCCAGAACTCCATCTTCAATCGGCTCGGAAGAACCGGTTAATCGAACAACAGCTCGTTTAATAACTTCCTTAATATCTTCAACCGGGTAAAAATCAATATGATACTGAATTCCGAACCGATTCCGCAACGGTGCTGAGAGAAGTCCAGCCCTGGTTGTTGCTCCGACTAAAGTAAATATCTGCAAAGGGATGTTTATTGTTTTTGCAAAGGCGCCCTTGTCAATGACAAAATCTACCTTATAATCTTCCATTGCCGGATAAATAAATTCTTCTACGGCGACACCAAGCCGGTGGATTTCATCAATAAATAAAACATCCCCCCTCTTGAGACTCGTTAATATGCCAAGCAAATCACCGGGACGTGTTAATGCTGGTCCGGAAGTTGCCACCAATCTACTTTTCATTTCATTGGCGATAATATGCGCCAATGTTGTTTTTCCTAATCCCGGCGGACCGTGAAGCAATATATGTTCTAACGGCTCATCCCGCTGATGTGCCGCCGCTAAAGAAATTTTAAGTTTCGCTATGGTTTCCCGCTGTCCAATAAACTCCTGGAGATGCACTGGACGGAGAGCAAAATTGACTGACTCTTCCAGCTCAGAAATTGGTGTACTGCTGATAACACGTTCTCTGCTCACGGAATCCTCGTACGTCAATTATTTTGTAATCGGCACGGTATGTTTAAAAATTGCCTGAATCAACTCTTCTGAAGAATTGATTGCCGGCTCGTTGGTTAATGCCTTATGAATAAGATTTTCTGCTTCAATTCTGCGGTATCCTAACCGTCCGATAAGAATTTCCAGCGTTTCCTGAACGAAATCCTCAACCCGAGAAGACAACGGCACTTCTGGTGATATTTCTTCTTTTGCAGCAAATTTTCCAACCCTTCCGCGGAGCTCAGCAATTATCTTATCCGACATTCTTCCTCCGATACCTTTCAGCCGTTTCAATACTGCTGTATTTCTTGATTCAATAGCAGAACAGATTTCCGGAATCGGAATCATTATTGCCTGAAGTGCTTTTCGTGCACCAATTCCTTTAACGGTCGTAAAAATTTCAAAGAACTCTCTATCGGATGGATTTAAAAATCCTAATAATCTCGGCTCCAAATTGCCCACACCAACCCCTGCTTCAATATAATATATCGTATAGACGAGAATAGAATCCCCTTTTTGATACGAGCGGGCAATATGCTCGAGATGAACCGGAGGCATATATACCGCATAATAAATTCCGCCGGTTTCAATTATTACCGCCTCATCGGAAATTTCATCTATTGTACCGAAAATCTTTGTTATCATATCCTGTTCAATCAAAGAATAAAAATGCACACACTCATTTAAAGAAAATTACCGATACCCATTGTGCGAAATTCTTTAGCCGAGGTTTATTCTAAAGTCAATAGTCAATTAATACGTTGTTATTAAATCCTCCATATCCCACTTTAATAAAGAAGGACAAAGGAGGGATTTTTTAAATTAATTTTACGTTTATACTTCAATTCTGCACAACAGGGTATCTATACTATTTTTACAACTCGGTCCACTGTATTAAGATGGCATAACGCAACAGCAATCGCATCGGCAATATCTGGCGGTGAAGGCAGTTGAGTTAGATGTAATAAACTCATAATCATTCGCTGTACCTGTTCTTTATCGGCATGACCGTTGCCCGTCAATGATTTTTTTATCCGGTTTGCGCTGTAGGAGTGCACCGGTATTGAACGCTGACCTGTCGCAAGCAGAAGCGTGCCGCGGGCATGACCCATAATTATTGCCGTCCGGGGATGATTATAATGGGCATATAATTCTTCAATAGCTACAACCTCAGGATTAAAATCGGTGAGTATCCGGGAAAACTGAGTATAAAGCTCATACAACCGATTGACCAGATTCTGAGTATTTTTCGTTCGTATAATACCGGCTTCAACAAGAACTGTCGTATCATACTCACTAACAATGCAACTATAACCGGTAATATGAAGTCCCGGGTCAATCCCCACAATACGCACCGACTGTTCCTCTTATCTATCAACTGAAATCTGATTCAAATCAATATCAAAATTTGAATTAACATTTTGAACATCGTCGAGGTCTTCAATAACTTCCATCAGTTTTAGCATTGCTTCCGCATCTTTTCCTTCAATTTTAATCGTTGTTTTCGGAATCATTGCAATTTCAGCTGAGGAAGTGGGAATCTGAGCCTTTTCCAGTGCGTTTTTCACCTTTTCAAGCAGCTCAGGAGCAGTAATTACTTCGTACGTATTATCATCACGGGTCATATCATCAGCGCCGGCTTCTAATACGATTTCCATCAATTTATCTTCGTCCCCGGTATACCCATCAACAATGATCTGTCCCTTTTTGTTAAACATCCAGGCAACGGAACCAGCTTCAGCTAAACTGCCGTTATACCGGCTTAACGTGTGCCGTAATTCAGAAACAGAGCGGTTTTTATTATCAGTCAATACTTCAATCAATAGAGCTGCCCCACCCGGTCCGTATCCCTCATATGCATATTCTTCATACGTTACGCCGGGTAACTCTCCGGTTCCCTTCTTAATCGCACGGTCAACATTCGCCATCGGCATATTCAAATTTCTTGCCTGAATAATAGCCTGACGTAAGCGGGGATTAGCATTTTCGTCTCCGCCGCCAATCCGTGCAGAAGTTGTAATCTCTTTGATGAGTTTTGTAAAAATTTTACCGCGTTGATCATCCATTTTGTTTTTTTTATGCTTAATTGTTTTCCATTTTGAATGACCAGACATAAATTCCTCTTTTCTTAAAAGGTATGAGGCTTATAGATTATACAAAAATATTGAGCGCTTTGATTTTGAGAATCCATTTCTTCGGGAAACGTGGCGAACGCCACGGCTACCGAGTATATAACAATTTTAAGCCCATTTTTTGGTAACCGTGGCGTGAGCCCTAGAGGGATGGCTCACACCACGAACGAAGCGAAGGATCTCCCGGTCAATTCTTATAGCATAATAACTTTTTCAGAAGTCTCAATATTTTTTCATAAAGTTGTAATTTAATATAAATTTACTTATTTTCCAAAGGAAAAATGTTCCCGAATTACTCCCATTATATTGTAATGTTGGAAGATATTTTATTGAAAAGATTAAGAGACAAAAACCAGTTCTTGCAATAACCGACCGGCACTTCATATTAAAAAATGAATAGTGTTTTACGAAACAAGAAACAATATTGAAAGAATTTCGTACTATTATAAAGAAGAGTATATATATGTAATAAGGAAAATATATCGTTTTATTGAAAATTGCAATTATTTGTACATTAAAAAATATTATGAATTTTATCAGGGATTATTTGTATTCTTATATTTAAAAATGTGCAAATATTCAAAAGTATATAATAAGAAACCATAGTATCATACTTGTGAGGAATTGGGAGAAATATGAAAGAACAACAGCAGAACGCTCAGACAGAAATTCGGCGGAGAATTATCACCCGAATTAAAGAATTAGCGGCTCAGAAAAAATTGCTCAAGCAATCAGATTTTCTTAGTGAGCAATTAGCAGGAGAGATGATGTACGGCTTTGAAGGCGTTTATACCCGCTCCGAATACGATGATCTCGTAACAGGCATTTTTTCTGAACTTCTTCAAAAAAAGCGCGAACGCACTGAAAAACCGATTGAACAGCCTCAGGGGGATTCAAACATTGTAATTGAAGTGAAAAATCTCGAGAAAGTATACGAAATGCAGGCGGAAAGCGTTCATGCACTCAGAGGTATATCGTTTTCCATTGAAAGGAACGAATATGTTTCAGTTATGGGAGCTTCAGGCTCAGGCAAATCAACACTGTTAAATATTCTTGGGTGCCTTGATTCTCCGAGCAGCGGAGATTATTATTTAGGCGGTGAAAATGTAAGCGGAATGAATGACCGTCAATTAGCTGAAGTCCGCAATCGTAAAATTGGCTTTGTATTCCAAACCTTTAACCTGCTCTCACGGGCATCATCGCTTCATAATGTGGAGCTTCCGCTCATATATAATGGTACACCGTCAAGCATGCGACGTGAAATGGCGTACGATGCCCTCAATAAAGTTGGCCTCGGAGAAAGAGTTCAACATAAACCGAATGAACTTTCGGGCGGCCAACGACAGCGGGTAGCAATTGCGCGGGCATTAGTAAATAATCCGCAAATTATCCTTGCTGATGAGCCGACAGGAAACCTGGACTCAAAAACCGGTGACGAAATCCTCGATCTGTTAGATGAAGTTCATCGAAACGGGAATACAATTGTTATGGTTACCCACGAGGCATATGTTGCGGATAAAACTCACCGCGTTATATACTTGAAGGATGGAATTATTGACACCGACAGACTCACCTATAATGGTGAAAAAAAGAACAATAAAACAAATGTGGATAGAAAATACCGTTGAGACTTTGGATTGTTTAATAGTATATATGACAGCCTCCGAGAACGCCCTCGCTTTTCAAGCGGGGGCGTTCTTTTATCATTAAAATTCAATTTGAAAATTAGATTTTACACAATCACAATGTGGATTTCCCTTCATCCCAATTTCACCTTTAGATTTAGAAAATTCTGGATTGTAGATTATAGGAACGGGCTCTTGCGTCTATCCTCATTAATAGCAAAAACGAAGCTTTTTATGTTAGTTTTGTCCCAAGTTCAACCTGGGAGGGAAAGAAAAATTTCTCCGTTCCTTTGAGGATATTCTTACCTTTGATGACTATATTATTTATAATCCTGCTTATGCATTATTAAACAATCCTTGATTTTTAGTTTATAAATTATTAAAATGAAGCATTAAAAATAAGAGAGCTTTGATGTAACGCGGCAAACGCTATGGCTGCCGACTATACAACAATTTTATGCTCATTTTTTGGTAGCCGCGGCGTAAGCCCCGGAGTGACGGTTCTGCCGCCGTCCCTTTGAGGTGAATTTTTCGCCATAGGCGGATCGGTCTCCGACTGAAATTTGCGTTTTAGTGGATTATTTAATAAGATCTCATATATGATGTGTTTTAATTCACAGACAAGAATGTCTGTGCCACCAGTAAAAAATAAAACAATGATAGTTAAACTATTTGATTCTGTTTTATGAGGAAACAGCAATGAAATTGTCAATCGAATATTGTGTGATGTGAAACTACTTACCACAAGCTGCCAGTCTGGCAGATGCCATTCAGAAAGAATGTAATATTACGCCTGAATTAATACAATCGAGCGGTGGAGTATTTGATGTTATTGCAGATGGAAAATTGATTTTTTCAAAAAAAATCACCGGTAGATTCCCGGAAAATACTGAGGTGATAGAATTGGTGAAAAATCTTTAATCACCGTAATAAAACAATAACATATAATAATTAACTTCATAAAAATTATGGAAAATATTTCTGACTAATGGATAACATTATTAAAAATAATGAACTCAACGCGGAACTGCTTACCTCATTTCAAAAACATTTCCTCAGTCTTTACCGAGAAAATATCCGGCTTTCTCATACAATAGGATCGTCTAATGCCGCCGCAGGAAAACTGCTTGAAACATACATCCAGAAGATTAAATTATTAGAAGACCAGGTATCATCATTTATTGAAGTATCTGCTCTTGAGCGGGATATTTTTGGAATAACCCGAGAACGGATTTCATTATGCGACAGCATTTCGCAGGTAGTGAACAATCTAAAAAACCATTCACAGTCTAAAAAGACCATTATAGAGAACCGCTTCCCCAAAAATCCGTTAGTTGTATGGCTCCATAAGACCTTATTTGAAAAATGGTGCGGCTGGTTTGTTTCACAACTCTATTTTGCCAAATCTATTATTCAGATAACGATTGACGTTTCTATCTTTTCGTCAAAAATAACGATTCGCATTTCGCCGAAGCGGGTTTCCGGAAAAATTGAACCTCTGACAGATGAAACCAGTCGTATTTTAGCCGAACATTATTTTACTTTAGAAGGAGGTACTGTTACTCTGCATTATGATGGAAGCGTTGAAATCGGACTGCCAGGATACATTATGGAGCCAGACCAGAGTTCCGATAATGGAAACATAGAGAATGTGGATATTCTTTATAAAATAAATGAAGGGACTGAACTGCCGACACTTTCTCCGATAGCAGTCAAAATTATTGAATTAGCCTCCAGTGAAACGGCTTCGGCGCAGGAAATTGCAAAGGTGGTTTCTTTAGACCCTGCTCTGACTACTCGTCTTTTAAAAGTCGTGAATTCGCCGTTTTATGGATTTGCAAATACTATTACTTCGGTTTCTCAGGCGATTGCAATTCTTGGAATGAAAGCAGTCCGCTCTTTATCGCTTTGTATTTCAATTTTTGATGCATTCCCTCTTAGTAGATCAACCTCGTTTGACTATCATTTATTCTGGGAGCATTCGTTAGCGAGTGCGGTTATATCCCGGCTCACAACACGTTCTGTCGGGCTTCGCGATGATGAGGAGGCATTTATTGCTGGATTAACCCAAAATGTAGGAAGTCTCATTTTTGCCCAATTTTATCCGGAACGGTACGGGAAACTGCTCAAGCGGTTGAGTCAACACGGCGGAAATCAGCAAGAGATGGAACGGGCTGTATGGGGGATTGACCATGCGACGCTCGGGTACGAACTTTTTATGCGATGGAAAATGCCGTTAGTCCTTACTCAAACAATATTGTACCACCATAATCCAGAGGATATCCCTGATTCTAATAAAGCAGTGCAACTGCTGGCTAAAATTGTATATCTTTCTGATAGTGCAGCACGGGTTTTATATGAATCTACCGATGGTCATCATCTTATCCATTTAAAAGAACAATATAAAACAATTCTGGGCGTTCCTGAAGATATTACTGATGCAATTATGGAACAAGCCGGCCAGGAAATTGAAACAGTCGCACAGGAATTTAACTTTGCCATTGACCGGCCGCAGAATTATACAGAGCTCCTGCAATTTGCAAATATCGAATTAGGAAAAATCAATTTAGATTATGAACAGATGACCCGCGCTCTGCAGAGCGAAAAAAAGCGTGCAGAAAAACTTACAAAAGAGCTCCAAGAAGCAAATGCTCTCCTTGCAGAAGAGGTTAATACCGACGGATTAACCGGATTATATAATCATCGCTTCTTTTATGAACTCCTGAACAAGGAATTTTCTAACGCTGTCCGTCATAAACATTCGATAAGCTGTATTATGCTTGACATAGATTTCTTTAAAAATATTAATGACATATATGGTCATCAAGAGGGTGATGTTGTTCTTGAAAGCATCGGGAAAACTATTAAAGATGCGATTCGTGAAGGAGATTTTGCGGCACGATACGGCGGCGAAGAATTTGCAATTTTACTCCCCAATACCCGGATGAAAGACGCTACAATGGTTGCCGAGCGTATGAGAACAGTCATCGAACAATCATCTATGTCACAAAAGATAAAACCAGGTGGCATCACGGTCAGCTTAGGCGTTGCTTGTTACAATGGTCAGCCGATGGCAAAGGCAAATGAACTCGTTGAGAACGCTGATAAAGCAGTTTATAAAGCAAAGGCTGATGGCAGAAATCGGGTGGTTATCTATCCGTTTTCAGAAAAGCTCTAATCAATTAACGCGTTTGCTTGTTTATGTCTTCTTATAAGGCAGTATTTTATTCATCCATTACTACTTTTCTCAAAGTGAGAGATTCCCAGTAAACGAATATTCACCTTATTCATTAGATGACTAAACTATTAATCATAGCCCATCGGGGGGCGTCAGGATATGCACCCGAAAATACAATGTCAGCATTTCAAACGGCTCTTACAATGGGCGCCGATGCCATTGAAGTTGACGTTCAACAAACGTCCGATGGAAATATTATTATTATTCACGATGATACGCTTGATAGAACAACAAATGGGACTGGAAAAGTTGCAGAAAAATCATACAAAGAACTCCAGTCATTAGATGCTGGCTCCTGGTTCAATCCAAAATTTTCTGGTGAACGAATACCGCTGTTACGAGATTTTTTTGAACTCATTCACAAGAAAGTCCACGCCATTATAGAAGTGAAATACGGTTCCTCCGTGTACCCTGATATTGAGAAAAATGTTATTGCCCTTATTCAATCTTATGAATTAATGGATAGCGTTATAGTTTCTTCATCTCGTATTACCGTATTGCAGACATTTTACTCGTTATTACCGGCTCTCAAACTTGGAAAGGTGCTCACCCCCAGGGAACACTGGCGGTCGTTATTTCTTTTGAATCCGATTTCAACAAAACAAGACCTTACTGCCATTATTAAAGAAATTCATCCACACTGGTCGTTTATTGATGCTGAATTTATGGAATGGGCACGTTTGGCTGGAATGACCGTCTGCCCGTGGACAATTAACACTGTAATGAAAGCAAAAGCAGTGGTTGAACGCGGTGTCCAGGGAGTGATTACGAATTATCCGGATATTGTACTCCGTACAGTAAGGAAATCATAAAAAGTATTTATTTAAACATTTTTGTTTCCTGTGCACAAAATGCGTAAACTGTTTTCTAAAATAATAGCAATGTAATATAAAAATATTCCTTATAGATTTTTATGCTCAAAACAAACAAAATGCGCAAAATCCAAGAGTAATTTATAATTAGATTTTTGATACAAGTCAATATTTTTAAGAAAACTAAACAAGCTTTAATCATTTTAATTTTTGTATTACCATCATTATTTTCCGGTAAAAAGTGAAAGGACTATATGCAATTAATTCAAGAATAACGAGTTACAAGTGCTTAATTCTTTTTGGAATAATGATTAAACAGTACTTGACACTGTTATCATCGCTCTTTGATAAGAAAGGAGAGACCACCCCTAACCCCTCCTTAAATACAGGAGGGGAAAGAAGACCACCCCTAACCCCTCCTTAAATACAGGAGAAAAATTATATCTCTCCCCTCCGCCGTCTTTGTGTCGGATTAAGGGGGAGACTCAGAGGGTGTTTCTCCCCCTGTATTTAAGGGAGAGATTAAAAGAGGGGGTATTTATACGACACCGGATTTTAACCGGACAGTAATGAATGAAAGTATGTATGTAAAATGGAATATAATAAAATTGAGGAGAAACAAATCCCCTCTGTTCCAATTCGAACTACAGTATGGGATATGTTTGACAGTATTGCTCAGCGTTACGATCTGTTAAATCATTTGCTTTCCTGTCGTTTTGATAGTTTCTGGCGAAATAAAATTACTAAACAGATCCCCGAAAAAGGAAACCTTATTATACTTGATGTTGCGACGGGAACTGGTAATATATTGATAACGGTGCTCAAACGGTGCAAAAGAGTTAAATGTGCTGTTGGTATTGATCGTGCTTTAAAAATGTTACAACTCGGAAGAAAAAAGCTAAATACAAAGAGGATGAATGCCTTTACAATTTTAATTCCGGGTGATGGACATACAATTCCTTTCAATTCGTTTAGCTTCGATATAGTTACCATAGCTTTTGGCATCAGAAATATGAGTGACGTTGAAACGGCACTTCAAGAAATGCATCGGGTACTTAAAAAAGATGGGAAACTTATCGTGCTTGAATTTTCCCTGCCAAAGAACGACTGGGTAAGGAGGTTGTATCTGTTATATCTTCATTATGGTGTTCCGATAATTGGCAAAATTGTATCAAAGGATGTGTATGCATATCGGTATCTTGGTGAAACAATAGAAACCTTTCCGTACGGAGAGCAATTTTGTATAATTCTGAAAAATGCAGGTTTTGCGAATGTAGAGTCATTTCCGTTAACATTTGGTATTGTAACCATATATTGCGCAAATAAAAAGTAAATCATATATTTTGAGACCTTTGAAAATTATGGAATTTGAACAGATGATTATTCAAAACACCCACAAACCCGCCACAAAGAAGGCGGGTGGGTGCCACATAAATCCAGAGTACTCGGGACTGAAAACTGATTTTTTCAAAGGTCTCAATCTAATTTATTATTATATTAATGGACTAAAGAGAGATGATATGGTGTAGATGAAAGAGACAAAATGGTTGTACATTGTGAAGATTCAAATACAAGATTATTTAATTTGGAAGACGGAATTGCTTATTTAAGAGAATATATTCCTTATTATTTAAAGCGAACGAGTGCGAGAATTACGCCATTTCTTCCTGCTATTGTCCGTTTTGAGCTTAAAATTTCACCGGTTGACATATTGAAGTGGCTTGCAAATCAAAATTATTCTGTTAAGTTATATTGGTCAGAAAGAGACGGTTCATTCGCTACTGCAGGCATTGGGAAAGCAGATGTTGAATCAGGCAAAGGTGTTGTAGATTATCATTATTTATTTGATCGGCTGCGGCGTTATATCAATCCTGAGGATAGTTCCATACGCTATTTTGGCGGGATTCGATTTGACACCACTATTCCTATCAGTGCAGAATGGAGATACTTCGGGTCATATTATTTTATATTGCCACAGTTTGAGGTCTTTTTCAGAAATAATGAACACTATTGTGCATATAACATTCTTTTAAATTCAGGGAATACTAATGCCCAATTAAAAGAATTAAACGCAATAACGGGAGAAGTATCAAAAAATTCTATTGCGGCAGAGCATAGTAATCCTTCAATTATACGGCGAACTGACAGACCAAAAGTAAATGAATGGCGCAATACAGTACAGAATGCACTTCAATTAATCGCTGTAAAGGAGTTTGAAAAAATTGTGCTGGCTCGGAAGTCAATTATTCAAGTTTCTGCACCAGTAAATTCTGTATGTCTTATTAAAAATTTAAAACGTATAAACCCGGATGTATATCATTTTTGTATTCAACCAACAAATGATAGGGCTTTCATCGGAGCATCTCCGGAATTGCTCTATTATAGAAATCTCAATACAATTTATTCTGAAGCAGTCGCCGGGACAAGTGTTCGGGGGCAATCACCAGAAGAAGATAACAAATTGGCATATAATCTTTTGACAAGTGAAAAAAACATCAGAGAACATTTAATTGTGCATAAATATATAGAATGCTCATTGCTGAAACTGTGCAGAGAACTTACAATATCTGAAATTGCTTCAGTATTAAAGCTTTCGCGTGTTATGCATTTATGCAGTAAATTTGCAGGAATAATAAAAGATGGAGTAACTGATGCAGAGATACTCGGTGCATTGCATCCGACACCATCTGTCGGCGGATTTCCAACTGAAAAGGTGATGGACTATATAAACCGGTTTGAAAAATTTGACCGGGGCTGGTATGCCGGTCCAATTGGATGGGTGAGCACTTCCGGTGCAGAATTTGTGGTTGGAATACGTTCAGAATTAGTTCAGAAGAATACAATAGCTCTTTTTTCAGGAGCGGGGATTGTTGCAGGTTCAGAATCTCAGGCCGAATGGGATGAAATTGAAAATAAAATTACCGGTATAATAAAGGTCTTCAATGGTTATGAATAAAAATGCAGAAAATATAAATATATTATGGGCAAATCTCATTATTGAAGAGTTTGTCAGGAATACTATAGAGTATTGCTGTATTTCTCCCGGGTCTCGTTCGACACCTCTTGTCGTTGCCGCCGCACGGAATCCTTTTTTACAGAAAATTGTATGTTATGATGAGCGAGGGTCGGCGTTCGCTGCCCTCGGACACGCGCGGGCTTCTGGAAAACCGGCAATTATAATATCAACCTCTGGTACGGCAGCGGCAGATCTTTTCCCTGCTATCATTGAAGCTTCAATAGATTGTATCCCACTTATCGTGCTTACCGCAGACCGCCCGCCTGAGCTTCGTGACTCCGGAGCAAACCAAACGATTCACCAGACACATTTATATGGGACATATGTTCGCTGGCATTGTGATTTATCGTGCCCCGACAAGGCTATTTTGCCAGAAATGGTGTTAACCACTATTGACCAGGCAGTTTATCGGGCAATATCTCTGCCGCAAGGTCCGGTTCATATTAATTGTATGTTCCGCGAACCACTTGCTCCAATTGCAGATAATTCGATTCCAGAAACTTATGGGAACGATATACAAAAGTGGTATTCGCAAAAATCCCCATATACGTCGCATTTGAAGACAAATTGTATTCCGGCTCAAGAGACTGTTGACCAAATTGCGGATATAATTCACCATTCAAAACATCCTTTATGTGTTGTTGGGAGACTTCATACGAATAGGGAACGAGAGGCAATTAAACTGCTTTTTAAAAACACTGATATTCCTGTTTTTCCCGATATATTATCCGGTTTGCGGACGGATTCTTCACTGGATAATATAATTCATTATTTTGACCAAATGCTGTTGTCAGAAAAATTTATTAAAAAGAATAATCCGGATACGATACTTCATTTCGGTGGACAACTTGTCTCGGCTCGATTTTTACAAATGATACAACGATTCCCACCACAGCAATATATACTGATTACTGATAATCCTTTCCGGCTTGATCCGATGCATAGGGTAACTGTGCGGGTAATGTGTTCACTATCAAACCTGTGCGACTCACTTAAACTACGTTTTATTGGTGATAAAAATGAATGGTTAGCGGGTTTGAAAAATGGCTCACGAAAAATAGAAGATGCAATTAATGAGTTTTTACGTAAAAAACAAAACATTACAGAAATTGGAGTTGCCCGGACGCTTTCGGAATTAATTCCGCCCGATCACGGATTGTTTTTGGCAAGCAGTATGCCCATTCGGGATATGGATATGTATGCCTCGTCAAATGGGAAAGCGAGTTGCATTGCGGCAAACCGCGGCGTAAGCGGGATAGACGGTACGATTGCCTCTGCTGTCGGATACAGCGCCGGTATGAAAATGCCTGTTACTGTGCTTATCGGTGACATTGCTTTTATTCATGATTTGAATTCACTCTCACTCATTTCATCTGCTTGTCAAAAACTTATTATATGTGTAATAAATAATTACGGCGGAGGGATATTTTCTTTTCTTCCCGTTGCGGATTTACCTGATGTTTTTGAGAAGTATTTTGCGGCATCGCATACATTCAACTTTAAAGCGGCAGCAAATTTATTTAACCTTTCTTATGCAAATCCTCTGACAATATTAGAGTTCAAAACACAGTATGCCGAAGCTCTGCAACGTCCATCTTCAACAATCATTGAACTCATTTCCGATAGAAATGATAATATAATTCACCATAACGAATTACAGCATATACTTAAAAATATAATTGAAATGTAATTAACAATCAGCTTTTTACAAATGCTTAAATAAAATAGAATAATAGAAGAGGTATCAAATGAACACAATTAATTGGATTGGAGCAGGAACATTTGAAGATATACTCTATCATAAAGCGGAAGGGATTGCAAAAATTACAATTAACAGGCCGGATGTTCGCAATGCATTTCGTCCGAAGACAGTATATGAACTGTCTCAAGCGCTTGCTGATGCTCAAGAGGATAATTCTATCGGTGTTATAATTCTAACTGGAGCTCATAATAAAGCATTTTGTTCCGGCGGCGACCAGCGGATACGGGGCGATTCAGGATACACCGATGAAACGGGAGTAAATCGTCTCAATGTTCTTGATTTTCAGCGGCAGATTAGAACCTGCCCAAAGCCGGTGATTGCGATGGTTGCAGGATATGCAATCGGTGGGGGGAATGTTCTCCATATTATGTGCGATTTAACCATTGCGGCTGATAATGCAATCTTCGGGCAGACTGGACCGAAAGTTGGCTCATTTGACGGCGGTTATGGTGCAAGCTACTTAGCACGAATTGTGGGGCAGAAAAAGGCGCGAGAAATCTGGTTTTTGTGCCGTCAGTACACTGCTCAAGAAGCGCTTGAAATGGGTTTGGTAAATGCCGTTGTTCCACTTGAAAGCCTTGAAGAAGAAACCATCAAGTGGTGTAAAGAAATACTCAATAATTCCCCGACTGCAATTCGCTGTTTAAAAGCTGCGCTCAACGCTGATTGCGATGGCCAGGCTGGGCTTCAGGAATTAGCCGGCTGTGCTACAATGCTCTTTTATATGACAGAAGAAGCACAAGAAGGCAGAAATGCTTTTATTGAAAAACGGAAACCTGATTTTACCCGCTTCAAACGTCAGCCCTAAATTGGTTATAATTATTTAATATGATAAATAGTTAGTACTATACATAAAGTAATAGTTTATATATTATGCATAATAAGATATGGCTGGAGGCGGCCAGGCCAAAAACGCTTGGTGCATCCATCGCACCGGTAATAACCGGTACGGCAATGGCGTATGCTCATAGTGCATTTCATTGGCTGTCAGCAATTCTGGCATTAGCCGGGGCAGTTTTGATTCAGGTAGGAACCAATTATGCAAATGATTATTTTGATTACTCCCGTGGTGCTGATGCGGGAGAAAGACTTGGTCCTGTTCGGGCTACTCAGGCTGGCTTGGTGACACCACAAGCAATGAGATTAGCATTTACACTTTCATTTATTGCCGCCTCAATAGCCGGTCTTTATCTCATTTATAGAGGCGGAATACCTATTCTCGTTATTGGGATTCTATCAATTGTATTTGGTTTTATATATACCGGTGGTCCTTATCCGTTAGGTTATTACGGTTTCGGTGATATATTTGTACTTATATTTTTTGGACCGGTGGCAGTCGGAGGAACGTACTTTGTGCAAGCTTTGCAAATTAATTGGTCGGTAGTGTTTATTGGCTTTGCTCCGGGACTGCTTTCTGTTGCAATTTTAACGGTTAATAATCTGCGGGATAGAGAGACCGATAAAAAAGCAGGCAAAAAAACTATTGCCGTTCGGTTTGGGAAGCGGTATACACAATATCAGTATCTTCTCTCTGTACTGCTTGCCTGCATCATTCCTCTGATATTATTTGCAGTAACGGAGAAACATCCATTTTCACTCATATCCTGTTTTGCATTATTATATGCAATAAAACCGATTAAAACTGTATTTAAGGAAGGTGCAGGTGCAGAACTGAATAAAACACTTGCTGAAACTGGTTTATTAAACATCTTATTTGCTCTATTATTCTCAATCGGCTGGTTATATGAATAATTGTGTAGAACAAACCACTGCAGAATGCCGCGTTCCTTTTATTCTTGAAAATGCAGGAACTATCTTTGCAAAAAATTCTGCACTCGTGTCTGATAAAACCGCAATTGATTACGAATGTTACAATCAGGTATCGAAAATAACGGCCAATCTAATAAAATCGGCGAGTTTCAGGCAGGGAGACCGGGTAGCAATTTGTGATTATAACAGTATTGAATATTGTATCTTTTTAATGGCACTTTTACGCATCGGGATAATAGCTATCCCCATTTGTACACGATTACCTCAGAAAATTATTTTTGAATCTCTGGAACACATTGACTGTAATGCAATTATTACACCAACAGATTTCAATTCGCTTATAACCGGATATACCATCAAAAAATACCAACTAACGGATTTTGTCTCAAATTGTGAAAATGTTTCTGTTAAGAAGATAGAGGCACACGGAAAAGAAGAACGTGAAAAACACCTTTCCTTCCATCGTGTTGCAACGATACTATTCACGTCTGGTAGTGCCGGGAATCCGAAAGCAGTTGGTCATACCTATGCCAATCATTATTACAGCGCCGCTGGGGCGAATGAAAATATTCCATTTCAATCCGGTGATTGCTGGTTATTATCATTACCGCTGTATCACATCGGGGGTTTTGCGATTTTATTTCGAGCCGCTTTAGGCGGAGGAACAGTTGTTGTACCTCCTGAAAAGATGCGTCTTTCTGATGCACTTCAACAGTTTAATATAACCCACATTTCTCTCGTTTCGACTCAGTTATACAAGCTATTACAGGAAAAGCACACAATTAAAGCTCTCTCCATGTTAAAAGCCATCGTGCTCGGCGGGGGATTTATTACACCCTCACTTATTAAGCGTGCAATTGAATTACGATTGCCTGTATATACCAGTTATGGCTCAACAGAGGCGGCATCTCAAGTTACGACAACGAGAACAGTTGACAGGACTGAAAAATTCTGCACTGCTGGCAAGTCATTGAAATACCGGCACATAAAGATTGCTGATGACGGAGAAATACTCATTAAAGGAGAAACGCTCTTTAAAGGATATGTTGAAAGAAACAGAATCATATCTGCCGTTGATGAAAACGGCTGGTTCAAAACGGGGGATATTGGATATATTGATGATGAGGGATATTTGACCGTAACCGGCCGAAAAGATAATATGTTTATTTCAGGCGGTGAAAATATTTATCCTGAGGAAATTGAACAGGCATTGAGTGAACATCCAGATGTTGAGAATTCCGTAGTTATTTCAATACCGGATGAGGAGTATGGAGCACGTCCGGGGGCATTCATTCAGCTTCGTTATAATAAACCGCTCAATAAAACTATGTTACGGGAATTCTTATTGCAGAGACTCCCGTCATTCAAAATTCCGGATTATCTCTGGAAAATGCCTGAATATATTATTCGCGACAATAATTTAAAATCCGACCGGAAAATGTTAGCCGAGATAGCCAGAAAAAGATTATAAAATGAAAAAACAATTCTCCATAATGGGTAATTAACATTGATTTTATAATAAAATTTTCATAAAATATAAATATAATTGAGACTTTTGAAAAAATCCATTAAATCGCTATTGTAGAGACAGGTCACTGACCTTTCTCTACTTAAAATTGTTATATAATCGGTAGCCGCAGGCTTTTCCGCCGAAGGCGGATCTGTTTTCAGAAGCCTGCGTTAGATCAAAGATCTCATATATTATAATCATAAAATATCTTGTTTCAAGAGGAATGATGAAATGGTAAAAGGTATGTTAGTTTTACTGTGTGCAGTGATTATTTTTGTACCTGCCATTTATGCACAAGAATCTCCGGTATATAAAGACTCAAAAGCGCCAGTTGAAAGGCGGGTGGAGGATTTACTTTCCCGGCTGACGCTTGAAGAGAAAATTGATATGATTGGGGGATATAAGTCGTTTTATATCCTGCCAAATGACAGTCTGGGAATCCCATCAATTAAAATGGCTGATGGACCATTGGGTGTGCGAAATTATGGTCCGGCAACGGCATTCCCGGGGGGAATTGCTTTTGCGGCAACGTGGAATCAAACATTGGTGAATGAATATGGAAAATCCGTTGGCAGAGAAGCAAGAGCACGAGGAGTGCATATTATGCTCTCCCCGGGAGTGAATATACAGCGCTCTCCTCTTTGCGGAAGAAATTTTGAATATTACGGAGAAGACCCGTATCTGGCAAGTCGTATGGTGGTCGGGTATGTTACCGGAGTACAAAGTCAGGGAGTTATTGCGACTGCTAAACATTTTGCCGGGAATAATCAAGAATGGGACCGGAATAGGATTAGCTCAGGAATAGATGAGCGGACCTTGCGGGAAATATATCTGCCAACGTTTAGAGCGGCAGTTGAGGAAGCAAAAATTGGTGCGATAATGACTGCATATAATTTAGTTAATGGCACCTATTGTTCTGAAAATGAGCATCTTATTAAAGAAATTGTTAAAGGGGACTGGAAATTTGACGGCATAGTTATGTCTGATTGGGGCGCTACTCATAGTACCGTTGCTTCCGCAAATGCTGGGCTGGATTTAGAGATGCCCTCTGCACGATATATGAATAGGGCAAATCTCATACCGGCAATCCAGGATGGAAGTGTTCAAATAGCAACACTTGATGATAAAATAAGGCGGATTTTGCGGATAACTTTCAGAATGGGATGGTTCGACCGTCCCCAATTGGATTCAACAATTGCATTAGATAATCCTGATTCACGGTTGATAGCGCTGCAGGGTGCACGCGAGGGGATTGTTCTTTTAAAAAATAAAGGAAATGTTCTGCCATTAGATAGAAGTAAGATTACTTCAATTGCAGTATTAGGACCGAATGCTCACCCTGCAGTTACCGGCGGCGGCGGGAGTTCAATGGTTCGACCATTTCGATCAGTAAGTCCATTAGATGGAATTACTGCCAGCGCCGGAAATAAAATAAAAATATTGCACAGTCCCGGTATTGTTAGAGACGTTGTTCAAATTGCACTGAATGCTGTTTTTTCAACAAAATCAGAAACCGGTCAGGTTATCTCCGGTTTAAAAGGAGAATATTTCTCAAATATTAATTTTTCTGGTCAGCCCGTTTTAATTAGAATAGATGAACATATTAATTTTAACTGGCCTGTTGCACCTGAACAAAACATTCCTGCAGATAGTTTTTCCATACGATGGACAGGTACAATGACTGCCTCTGCCGATGGCGAGTATGAGTTTATAGCAAGAGGTGATGATGGATTTCGCCTGTCTATAGATAATAAAATTATTATGGATGCGTGGACTAATCAAAGTGGTGTGATAAAAATTATTTCGCTTCCTTTGAAAAAAGGCAAAAGCTATGAAATTAAATTAGAACACTATGACCTCCGGAGAACTGCTCAGATTGTATTTGGCTGGAGAAAGAAGCCAAGTCCTTTAGAGCTTGAGCCTGTCCGGTTAGCTTCAACAGCCAATGCCGCCATTGTTTGTGTCGGATTTAATTCCCAAACCGAATCTGAAGGCAGAGATAGAACTTTTGCATTGCCATCTGATCAGGAAGAATTAATAAAAGAAGTTGCAAAAGTAAATAAAAATACCATTGTTGTAATAACCGCAGGTGGAAATATTGCAATGACCGGTTGGATTAATAACATTGCTGGATTACTCCATTCCTGGTATTCCGGGCAGGAAGGGGGAACAGCAATTGCCGAGATACTTTTTGGGGACATTAATCCTTCAGGAAAGTTGCCGATTTCCTGCGAAAAAAAATGGGAAGATAACCCGTGTTATCCATATTACTACGATACAGACAATGATAGAAAAACGGAATATAAGGAAGGTGTTTTTATCGGTTACCGATATTATGATACTAAAAATGTAGAGCCGCTTTTCCCATTTGGGTTCGGATTATCGTACACGACATTTAAATATAAAAACCTCACCGTATCTCCGGCTCAGATAACTGCTAATCAAAAAGTTACTGTATCACTTGATGTAACAAATACTGGCACCCGAGCGGGCGCCGAAGCTGTTCAACTCTATATTCGGGATAACGTATCGAGTATTCCCCGACCGGCAAAAGAATTAAAAGCATTTGATAAGGTGTTATTAAAACCCGGAGAAACAAAACGTGTTACGTTTACTCTTGATGTTACTGCGTTGTCATTTTATAGTGTTGAGAGAAAAGGCTGGGTTGCCGAGCCGGGTGAATTTGAAGTGCAAGTGGGCAGTTCTTCACGGGATATCAGGCTGAAAATGGTGTTTACATTGAAATAAACCAGATCTTTGAA
>Ga0315291_10001344_pt1 | contig 32869 bp, 26 predicted proteins | sample YL17G12_20_MG_FD_203070 | JGI IMG/M metagenome (GOLD analysis project Ga0315291, IMG submission 203070) | Sediment microbial communities from Yellowstone Lake, YNP, Wyoming, USA - YL17G12_20 | ecosystem: Environmental > Aquatic > Freshwater > Lake > Sediment | place: USA: Wyoming | collected...
CTACACGAAGTTCCCCCATTTTTCGGTGAATGGCAGCAACTCACCGATTCCACTTTGTAAATCCTGTAACACCCTGAAACTAACTCAATTACACAAATGAGATGTCAGTTTTTGGGGAAAGTCCTGCTTCGGCTGCTGGCTGGACATCAACCAGACACAACCGCAGTTTCCGGTCAGCCCCGTGCCTCCCGTGCCAACTGATGGCCCATACCCGGCGGCAAGCCGGAAAACGATTAAAGAGCTTATACGTGACCAGCACCAGTGTCTTGTTGCTGAGATCGCATTCGACCCTGCGCCCATACCGGTCGATGCGTCTCCGTCAATATCGGACAAGCTTGCCCAAAGGAACCTCGCGATCGTCGAGTCCGCCAATCCGGGAGACGTCGCATCGCATCGCATTCCCCATACGTTCGAAATCAAGCCGAGTCGGTCAAGACTAGGGCCTGACGAACTGCCTGATGAGTTGATGATAGACTGGGGAAACACACCCGTGGGAAGTCTTGCGACTCTTTATCTGCCAGGCGTCAATACCAACGACACCCTGAAATTGGCTGTGAAAATGTACAGGTCGCACACGCTTATTCGCATCGATGCTCGCACACTGCAATGTGAGACTGGTGGCATCACTTATATCCCAATCCCGCAAGGTGAAGGAGCCAACTATGTGGGGATGATGTCAGTCGATCTGCCCGAAACGATAAGAAAAGGTCAGGTATTCACAATCGTTGTGCGTCAAGTGACGAATGCAGTGAGCGGGTATGCAACCTTGACGCATGGGAGCGCTAAGGCGGCAGTGACGCCTGCCGGATATCGGCGCATTCTAGGCACTTTCCAGATTACAATCCCGGTGCGCACGAAAGAGGACATGTTGGAGCCGGAAGAACGCCTGTTATCTAATCTGCGCTGGATCGAGAGGGCAATACCCGAGAATAATCGCTGGTTCTCCGTCTTCAACCGGTACGTGAAGCAAATCGCCAGTCGCGTCGATGCTCTAGGGGGTGTCTCCAAAAAGGTTGTAGCGTCACCCTCGGGCGAATGGCGCAGAGCGTATCTGCAATGCCGTATCCTCGGCGTGACGGCAGCCCTGCTCATAGCAGCGCTTGCGATCGGTATCGGGACACTGAGCGGCAATATCATGGGTGCTACCGTAATCCTGATTGCGGCTCTGCTGACAGGTGTGGCGCGGTTCTGGATAAGACACTGCCGGCCCAGGATCTGTCAGTTTCTGGGAGCACTGATAGCAGGCGCAGGCATCGGGGCAATAGTGCTTGCTCTCCTTGTAGTGCTCGGGATATCAGCTCCGCAACTCGTGGCAACTCTTGTGGCAAGCGCAGGTGTCGCCGTCGGCGCTTTCATTGTGGGCTTGGTGAGACGTTGTTTTTGAGCAATGGGAAGAGGGCTATATTAAGAGGTAAGCTAATAGGTACAGCCAGAGTAGGTAGCCTGTTAAGAACACATAACAACGCCTTCCACTCGGACTGGCAATTCCGCTACACTCCGTTGCCGGTCGGTCAAGCCGAGTGTTGGGTCTGTAGGGAAAGCCCTTTTTCACAGATTTGCTCTGAATAAAATCGGTCACTTGCGAACGGGGAAACCGCTGAGATACGGCTTCTTGTAGAGACTTGTTGTGTCCAAAGGGAAATGTTTGCTCTTTTGTTGGTTCCACTATCCACAAGAGGAGGGATGAACCATGATCACCCTTAAGATTCGTGGTAGCGTTAGGGTTTCTGAAACGGGGGTTGGTGTTTCGGGACTCTTTGTCAAAGCCTACGATAAGGATCTCCTGTTTGACGATCTCCTCGGATCCGCCTATACGCGGGAGGACGGGCGCTTCGAAATTGTGAGCGAGCCCGAGGATTTCCGTGATTTCTTCGAGCTCAAACCTGACATTTATCTGAAGATCCTGTCGCCGGACGCGGAGAAGTTGCTCTACACGACGGAGAAGGCCGTGCGATGGCAGGCTGGCCGTTTGGAGGAGTTCGATGTTCGAATCTCCCGCGGACGTCTCGGCGCGTTGGTGCCTGAAGGTGCGGTTCATCTGCTGGATGAGAATGGCCAGAGACGCTCATGCCTCGATGTGGGAGAATCTCTTACCGTTAAGATGGAGGGTGTACGTGCTCTGAGTACGCATGATCTGGTCCTCCTTGACGAGAAGGGAGAAGAGCTTTTTACAAGCACCCTGCTGAGCGACCGCAATGGAGCCGTCGAGCCAACGATGATCTGGCCGCTGTTCGGCCTGGATGACCCCCGTTCGACGGAAAGCTTCAGCGTCGAGCGGGCGCAGAGCCGGTGGCGAGGTCGCGCCCTGAAACTGGAGGTCCGCTCAGGCGGCAAGAAGGTGTTGGAGCAGGTGGTACGGTTTGCAGACGTTTTCACCAGGCCGCTCCTTGTCAGTACGGACAGCGAGGGCATGGTCTTCAACGGACTCGAGGTCGGCAAGCGCGATGCCTTTGTCTCCGGGTACAACCTCCCCTTCCACGGGACTGTCCGGGTGTTTGTGGTAGCCCGCCAGCATGACTGGCGCGTGGGCGACTCCTTCATGCCCATCCGGCTCGCGAGCGGGCGGCCAGCAATCGTCGACCTTGAGGTTGCTGAAGGGCAGCGAAGCTTCCGCGCGCGGATTGCCCGTGCACGCGAACTCCAGCCCGGTGCCTATGACTTCGTCGCCCGTCAACTGCGCTACGGCTACGAGGACGATGAGGACCTGTTGTTGCGCAGTACCGATCTCGTGACGCACAGAATTACGGGGCTGGTGGTCCGTCAGGAATTCATGCGGAGCAAGGCCGTGCTCGGAGGGTGTGCCAATGTTCAGCCGATTAGCGGCCGCAGCATCGTTGGGGTACCCTATTTCCAATACGCCGACGTATTCCAGGTCGGCGAAAGCGTTTACGCGGCTCTTGATCCGGCCGCATTGGACCCCAACCTGATCGGCAAGATGGTGGCGTTGTATGTGGTGAAGCGCCCGGTACCAAACTATCAGAATCTGCAGCACCTAGCCGTGCTCGGGGGCAATCCCGCCGTAAAAAAGATCAAAACGCAGAGCGGGTGCATCAACTTCAACAAGCACTTGATCTGGTCCAATCCCGGCATCACCGACATCGGCGAGTACGACATCGTCGCCGACTTTGGCAATAATACCTCGGACGCGGCCGCGTTCGTACCGAATGCGAGTTTTGACCAGCCATCAGACATAGTGGATGGCTATTTCACGGCCGGCTTCCGCATTGTACCGGACCCAACCACAGACACAGACCCCAACATCCCCGGATTCGGTACGTGGGCGTACACCGAAAATGACTACGGATTGAAAACTGTGACCGATGATTCCGGGTCCACGGTGAACGTTCCCATGAGAGCATACGTCCGGTTTCCTGCGGATTCATTCGGAGTAACTGATCCAGCGCTGATCAGTACTGCATATTCAAGCTATCCACTGATAGTGGCGGTTCACGGCGCCGGTCATAATTATGGTAACTACGACTATCTACTGGAGCATTGGGCTAGAAACGGCTTCATTGCAGCGAGTATCCACCTGGCTAACATGCAGGGTACGGGGCGAGCAAGGATCCTCTTTGAGCATCTGACGATCCTTAAGAACAAATTTGGCCCGAAGGCGGCAGACAATATCGGCATCATGGGACACAGCCGGGGTGGAGAAGCGGTCGCCATCGCGGCGCGGCTCAATCAGCAGGAAGGGCTTGGTCACAAGATTAATGCGATCATTTCGCTTGCTCCTACCAACCAGTACACGGATGAGACCCTTGGTCCGCCGTGGGCGACCCCATATTTGGTGATCTATGGAGCAATGGATGGTGATGTCGACGGTTCAGGCTGGCAACCTTGGCACTTTGCGCTCGGCAACAGTGGTTTTGCATTGTACGACAAGGCGTATGGCCAGAAAAAGTGCATGGTTTTCGTCTACGGAGCCACGCATGACCGCTTTAACCTCATCAATCCAGATACTGATATTACGGCATCCTGGTCGAGCCTAGGTCCGACTGATTTGCCCAAGCTTCTTCTAGCTGCTACCGACCAGACTATTGCCAAGGCCTATATGACCGCCTTCTTCCGCTGGCAGTTGAAGAACCAATCCCAGTGGGAAGGTATCTTTCGAGGCGAATGGGTGCCTGCGGCGGTGGCACAAGCGGAGGCTGGAAAGGTCAAACTCTACGTTCAGTACAATGACACAGCCACAACGGTGGTCGATGACTTCGAAGGTGCGCATACAGCTACAAGTTGGCAAGTGAGCACGCTACCTGGATCAGTGGACGATAGCAACACCCTCCCGGTGGATCCGGTAGAGGACGAACTCTACAACGCAGACACTCATTCCCCCCACGATACTTCCGGACTGCTCCTGCGCTGGGATGGCACGAGCGATAAGCTTGAGTTCAAACCGACTAATCCAATCAATGCCGCTGCCTTTACGACTGTCAGCTTTCGGGTGACACAGAAAGTGGACAGTGGAGAAAACCCGGTTGACCAGATTCAGGATATGTATCTCACTCTCACCGACACGAATAATAAGAGCCGGGCGATCAAGGTAAGCAAGTTCGGCGAGATTCCGCCGCCTCAGAAACGCGAAAATAACCAGGTCACCAAGTCAGCGATGTGCAGTATACGAATTCCACTGCACGTCTTCAGGATCGAGGTCTTAGGCACCGACAAGGTCGACCTACAGAACGTGAAGGCGCTTACCTTCGAGTTCAAAGCAAATCCCAAGGGTGAGGTCGAGATCGATAGCTTGGAGTTCACGAACTAATGGCCTTCACAAGAAATGATTCCTTTGCTTCAGACAAGGAGGAGCAACTATGTTTGGAAACCTCATTGACTTTCCGATCGAAAGCGAACGCCTGAAGTGGGAAGCACGCCTGGTGGTTCGTGATTTGAATCAGGAGCCGCACCTGATGATGCGAATCAAGATTGCGGGAACGCACTTTCCGGAGCGCGCCATCGAGCCTTTTGTGCGCGTCGGCAAGGTGCGCTCGTTATTCGTCACGATCGCCGAAGATGGTCTGAGTGCAAACGCATACTTCAACCAGCCATTGCCGGAGGGCGGCCGAGTAGAATTCGGTTACGGCGCGAGGGTCCTGCTCCGCTTTCCAAGACCATTCGACCGCGAGCTAGTTCGGCTTCTGGATCCGAAGCGCCTTCCGAAGAACACGCGTTTCGTAGAGAGATTCTTGGGCCAGGCACACTAACGAAGACGACTTGCCCTAATGAGGTTAGTGGATGAGCCGATGGCTTGGCGGCCTGTTCCCAATGGGTAGGCACTCTGTAACATAGTGTTCTCCAGCCTAACGAGGACCTACACGACCCTCCTGTTGTTGCCGAGCGTCGAGCGGAAAGGACGATCACTCGTACTGCTTCAAGGGCGCGGCCTGGTGGAAGATAAGCTTCCTGTGCCGAAGTCACACTCGTTTGCTGAGTATGTTGTCGTCCCACGCTCGTCTGCCAGCCTGTTGCACTTGCGCACCCAGCATGCTAGAATAGCCTTGCCGGTGGAAGCTAGATGACCGCGATCCAAGCGATGACCATTCGGTTGGCCGTCGTCCTGGTTCGAGGAAAGTCCGGACTCCGTAGGGCAGGGTGCTGGGTAATGCCCAGTGGGAGAAATCCCAAGGAAAGTGCCACAGAAAAGAAACCGCCCGCGACGTTAGCCGCGAGCAAGGGTGAAACGGTGAGGTAAGAGCTCACCAGTGCCTGTGGTGACACGGGCAGCTAGGTAAACCCCACCCGGAGCAAGACCAAATAGAAGAGGAGAGGTGGCCCGCCTCGCTCTGACTCTCGGGTAGGTTGCTTGAGGCGCGCGGTAACGCGCGTCCCAGATAAATGGTCATCACGGCCCGGAGCCGACTTTGTTCGGCTCAGTCATCGGGCTGACAGAACCCGGCTTATTGCTTCCCCCGGCACACTGAGTTTAGTGATAGGAGAGCATTTGTTTAGCTCAGGACGGAATAGCATAGCACAATCCGGCCTAAGGCCTCACTGGGTCGGGCCTTCTCAGCCGGCGGCCGAGTGTGTGAACGAGCTTGCCTCCTCCCTCGCCATACCTCGGGCGTTTGCGTCGATTCTGGCGGCGAGAGAAATAGACACCCCTGAGAAGGCGAGAAGATTCCTCAGCCCATCCATCTCTTTTCTCTACGATCCCTTCCTGTTGCCCGACATGGAAAAAGCTGTTGAGAGAATTCTCACTGCCATACGCGAGAAGGAGAAGTTGCTGGTTTTTGGTGATTACGATGTTGACGGGATTACGTCTGTTTTCCTGCTAACTTCCTTCTTGAGAGAGCTTGAAGGCGACGTCGAGTACATCATTCCACACCGGCTTCGTGACGGATATGGGCTGTCAGCAAAGGGCGTTCTCGCTGCGAAGAAGATGGGTGCGACTCTCATCGTCACAGTGGATAACGGGATTGCAGCGCTGGAAGAAGTTGCGCTGGCGAATTCCCTTGGTATGGACGTAATTGTAGTTGACCATCACGAACCTGCGATCAAGATGCCTGATGCTCTTGCCGTGATCGATCCCAAGCGTGCCGATTCGAATTATCCATTTGTAGACCTGGCGGGCGTGGGGGTGGTCTATAAGCTCACCCAAGCGCTTCTGGCGGCCGCGGGAAGAGAAGTGCCGCGAGATCTAAACGAGTATCTGGACGTGGTGGCTCTGGGGACGGTGGCGGACGTGGTTCCGCTCACCGAAGAAAACAGGGTCTTCACGAAGCTCGGGCTTCAGGCAGTGCAGTCAAGCAGGAAGCCGGGGATAGAAGCCCTGAAGGAGTTGTCAGGGCTCGCTGGAAGAAAAATCGAGAGCGAACATGTGGCGTTCATTCTGGCCCCGCGTATCAATGCAGCGGGCAGGATGGGAGATTCCGAGTCGGGGATAAGGCTTCTCTTTTCCAAAGATATGGGCGAGGCGCGCGCAATTGCAGAGGGCCTTGAGGATGATAACGCACGCAGGCGGCAGGTTGACGGAGAGATACTTCGCCAGGCCGTAGGAAAGCTCGAAAGGACATACGGGACTGAATTGCCTCCCGGTATTGTTCTCTGGTCCAGGCGATGGCATCCTGGAGTGCTGGGCATCGTTGCATCCAGACTCGCGGAACGTTACAGAAGACCCACCGTCCTCATTTCTGTGGAGGGGGAAACCGCGAGGGGTTCGTGCAGGAGTGTTCAAGGATTTGACGTCTACGGAGCGCTTTCACGCTGCAAGAGTATCCTCACCGGCTTTGGAGGCCACAGTCATGCTGCGGGAATAACGCTGAACAAATGCGATCTCGAGAAATTTAGAGACACCTTCGTCGCGTTGGTGGAGGAAAGCCTGAGGGGCATCGATGTTACCCCGAAGCTGTATCTGGACTACGAGCTTCATCTGTCAGAACTCAGCGAACGGCTGGCCGAGCTTCTTGGGGAACTGGCCCCGTTTGGCGTGGGAAACCCCGAACCTGTGTTTGTGACGACGGGTGTCCAGGTACTTGACAGATCTCTCGTTGGTGGAGGCTCTCATCTTAAGCTTTCGATCAAGCAGGGCAGCTTCTTTGCGGAATGTATCGGCTTCAACCTTGCACATCTCGAGAGAGAAATAGTATGTTCCGAGGGAGATGTTTCCCTTGCGCATGTACCCTGGCTGACTAGCTGGCAGGGAAAGAGCAGGCTGCAGTTGAAACTCAAGGATGTCAAAGGACCTTGAATCTGTGGCAGATGAACAAGGTTTCAAGCGACACAGAGAATCTACTTAGCACTCTACTCGAGGAATTGAGAAAAAGAAGTCCTCGTGTGAAGCTCGATATAGTCGAGAGAGCTTTCAGGTTCTCGGATTCCGCTCACAAGGGCCAGCTCAGGAAATCAGGCGAACCCTTTGTCACTCACTGCACTCAGGTCGCAACCATCCTCATCGATCTCCTTGAGAGGAGGATGGACACACCGCTAGTATGCTCTGCCCTTCTTCATGATGTCATAGAAGACGTAAACGTGACGGTTGGACAGATCGAAGCGGGCTTCGGTAAGGAAGTGGCATACCTGGTCGACGGGGTGACCAAGATAGGTGGGTTCAAGTTCAGGAGCAAGGAGGTCGAACAGGCAGAGTATTTCCGAAAGATGCTCCTCTCTATGGCATCAGACGTTCGAGTCGTCCTGATCAAGCTCGCCGACAGGCTGCACAACATGCGTACACTGGGCTCGCTTGATGTGACGAGAATAGTCCAGACCGCCGAAGAAACACGCGACATCTATGCACCGCTCGCCCACAGACTCGGAATATGGAAACTCAAATGGGAACTTGAGGATCTAGCATTCAAATTCCTGGAGCCCAAAACGTACCGTGAGATTTCTGAGAAGGTTGCCCAGGCACGCGAGGACAGAGAGAGGTACGTTGAGGGAGTGAAGGAAGCTGTCAGCAAGCGGCTGACTACTTCAGGAATCAAGGCAGACGTGCTGGGAAGACCCAAGCACTTTGCGGGCATCTACCGAAAAATGAAGGAACGCGGCTGTCCTTTTGAGGAAATCTACGACCTCATCGGCGTGAGGATAGTTGCTACAAGCAAGGCAGAGTGTTACAGAGTTCTTGGCATTGTACACGATCTCTATCCTCCGGTTCATGATAGGTTCAAGGATTACATCGCTACTCCAAAGAGCAACATGTATCAATCGCTCCACACGACAGTGTTCGGCCCCAAAGGGGAGATGGTTGAATTCCAGATACGAAGCAGAGAAATGGATAGAACTGCAGAGCTCGGAATCGCGGCCCATTACTCTTACAAGGAAGGCGTACCTGTTGGTGGCGAATTGCAGAAAGTACGCGAGCTTCTCAGGCAGGCGACTGAATGGCAGGAAGGCGCAAGTGACCCCGAAGAGTTCATGAGCCTCGTGAGGCAATCCCTTTACCATGAAGAGGTTTTTGTCTTTACTCCGAGAGGAGACGTAAAGCATCTCCCCAGGGGTTCAACGGCGCTCGACTTTGCTTACGCCGTGCACACCGAGATCGGTCACCACTGCGTTGGTGCCAGGGTCAACGGAAAACTCGTATCCATAAAGCACGTGCTTGCCAGTGGCGAAACGGTTGAGATTGTCACAGTTCCATCGGCCAGGCCGAGCGAGGATTGGGTCAAGATTGTGCAAAGCTCGGGAGCGAAAAGCAAGGTCCGCCACTGGCTGAGACTTGCCGGTCAGCAGGACAGCGTTGCCCTGGGAAAAGAAATTCTCGAAAAGGAGCTTAAGAAGAACAGACTGACTGCGCCTGATGACCTGGGCGACATTGCCGTGGCGATGGGTTTCCAGTCTGCAGAACAGCTCGTGGCTGGTATAGGCAGGGGTGAGGTGAGCATTGAGAGCGTTCTGTCGAAGATCTCGCCGCGGCCCTCCAGGGTTGGGATTGAAAAGGTATTTCGCTTCAAGAAACTGCGCGAGCTCACAGAAAGACGCAGGCACTACGTGAGAATTCAGGGTATTTCAAACCTGATGGTTTCCTTTGCCCACTGCTGTGAACCGATTCCCGGAGACAGGATAATTGGAATAGTCACCCATGGCAGGGGAGTTTCTGTGCATAGAATAGATTGTCCGAACACTTTTGACGATCGCGTCGAGAGAGGACGGAGGATCGATGTTGAGTGGGACGTGGGCAAGGATGACCTCTTTGTGGTCAATCTCATCGTGAAGGGGACTGACAGACCGAATCTCCTCGCCGACATTGCGAAAGCAATATCTGAAACGAATACGAACATCAAACATACCGATATGGACCTGGCTGACGGAGAGGTGAAAGGCAGGTTTGTCGTCGACGTACAAGACCTCAGGCACTTCGAGAGGGTGATCAAGGCAATCGCGAAGGTAAAGAACGTAACACGAGTGGAAAGAGGACAGTTCTTGCCCGAAGCTCTTTCAGGGCCTGAGCCGGAGAAGGGCGCGGATAGATGAAGGCCGTGGTTCAAAGAGTTGTCTCCGCTTCGGTAAGTGTCGCCGGCCACGAGGTGTCACGCATAGGTCACGGGCTTTTGATACTGCTTGCTGTGGGAAACGCTGATACCGAGGAAGAGGCACGATGGACCGCTGAGAAATGTGCCGAGCTGAGGATTTTCCAAGATGAGCAGGGGAAGATGAACAAGTCTCTGTTGGACGTAGGTGGCTCGGCACTCGTCGTATCGCAGTTTACACTCTATGGGGACTGTTCGAGAGGTAGACGACCGAGTTTCACCGGAGCGGGAGCTCCGGAGAGGGCCGAAGAGCTTTTCGATGTGTTTTGCGATTTCATGCGAGGAACAGGTGTTGAAGTGCAGACCGGCGTGTTCGGTGAGAAAATGCTTGTTGCCATACAAAACGACGGCCCGGTTACTCTGATCATAGAGAAAGAGAACAAGGGAACTGGGGAAGCCAAATGATGTTTATTTCACCTCCGCGAAAAAGAATCGTTCTAGCTTCGGGTTCTCCGAGAAGGCGAGACCTGGTCAAGATGATGGGACTCAAGTTTGAGCTCGCCGTTCCGGAAATCCACGAGGACTTGGTCCCGCGCGCGAAACCTTCGAGTCTCGTGGTTGAGCTGGCACTTGCGAAGGCGCTTTCCCTTATTGGCAAATTTCCCAACGCCGCCATCCTTGGGGCCGATACCGTGGTTGTTCTCGACGGGAGAATCCTTGGGAAACCCCGCGACCGGTCTGATGCGAGAGCTATGCTGCGGACGCTGAGCGGGAGAACTCATACCGTATATACTGGGCTTGCGCTGGTGGATGTTCCGACGGGTCTTCGCGAGACTTGTTGCGAGAAGAGCCTCGTCACGATGAAAAGAATCAACAACGAAGAGATTGACCGTTACCTGGCGACCGGCGAACCGATGGATAAGGCCGGAAGCTACGGGATACAGGGGTTCGGGGCAGTTTTCATAAAACACATTGACGGATGCTTCTTCAACGTTATGGGACTTCCAGTTGGAAGACTCTACGATATGCTTAAGGACCTTTCGAAGAAGCTGGGACGATGAAAGGAGTTCCGCATACGTGGCCAGTAGAACACCCAGGTGGAGGAGCGGTGCATACCAGCGCAAGCCCAAAAGCGCTGCCCGCGAGTCAAGGCGCAGTGGCGGTGGGCATGAGGCCGGGAGCGCCTTGCTGAAGTCGCAATTTGTAGAGCCGAGGGCGGTTGAGTGGACGGGGTCTAATGTTAGGATAATCGACCAGACCGTTCTGCCCGAAGATCTCCGCTACCTGGAGCTTTCCTCCGTGGAAGATGTGGCAGAAGCGATACGAACCATGAGAATAAGAGGAGCGCCTGCGATTGGCGTCGTAGCCGCTCTGGGGGTGGCCCTGTCGGCGCGTGGTCAGGCCGAGTCCGGTGCGAGGAAGCGAGCTCTTGGCGCTATCGAGCTTCTGCGTTCAACTAGACCCACGGCGGTCAATCTTTTCTGGGCGCTCGATAGAATGAGAGTAGTGGCCGAGGAAACAACCGTCTCGAGGACCAAGTCTATGAGTGAGACGCTTCTCACGGAAGCTCTGTCCATAATGGAGGAGGACAGGGAATTGTGTCGAAGGATTGGCGAGAATGGCTCGAGGCTTATCAAAGACGGTTCAACCGTCTTTACGCACTGCAACGCGGGAGCGCTGGCAACGGCCGGTATCGGCACTGCCCTGGCCGCAATCTATGTGGCTGTGAGCCAGGGGAAAAAGATACGTGTAATAGCTGGCGAGACAAGACCTTTGCTACAGGGCGCGAGGCTCACGGCCTGGGAATTGGTGGCGCGTCAGATCGACGTCACCGTGGTGTGCGATTCTGCTGCAGCCTGGCTCATGAAGCAGGGTAAGGTGGACTGTGTCTTTGTCGGCGCCGACAGGGTGGCCAGTAACGGTGACCTGGCCAACAAGATCGGCTCCTATTCTCTGGCGATCGCTGCCAGAGAACACGGTGTGCCGTTCTACGTGGCTTGCCCTTCTTCAACCATCGATGGATCTCTGCCTGACGGCTCGGGCATCCCCGTCGAGGAAAGAGGGGAGGACGAGGTGAGACTCGTCGCCGGAAGAAAGACAGTGCCAGACAAAGCACGCGTCTACAATCCGGCGTTTGATATTGTGCAGCACGAATACGTTACGGCAATAATCACGGAACAGGATGTCGTAACCCCGCCCTTTCTGGGAAGACTTGTCAGAGCACGGGGCTAGAGTCGGTGTTTCCGTTTTGGTGCTCGACGTCGATACGAGGCCTTTGCACAACCAGAGGGGACGTTTAGAGCACGCTCGCAGCCTGAGTATTGTGTGTAAGCCAGAGTATTGTGTTGACAGGTCGAGATTTGACGGATATGATGTTTGTTTAACGGAAACTTCGATAGGAGTTGATTTCATGAGGACAACTTTCGTAAAAAAGGAACAATTTCCTGCTGAATGGCTTCTCGTTGACGCAGCTGGAATGACGCTGGGCAGGCTTGCCAGCAGAGTGGCTTACAAGCTCATGGGCAAGGGTAAGCCGGGGTATAGCCCGCACCAGGACATAGGTGACCACGTCGTTGTCGTCAACGCGGAGAAGATTCGTGTCACGGGTTCCAAAGCTGACACGAAGACTTATTTCAGGTATAGCGGCTACCCAGGGGGGGCCAAGTTTACTTCTTTCAAAGAACTCATCGAAAAGCATCCCGAAGAGGTCCTAAGGCACGCCGTTAAGGGCATGCTTCCGCACAGCAGATTGGGCAGACAGATGTTCAAAAAATTCCATGTTCACAAAGGCCCAGGGCATCCCCATGCGGCGCAGAATCCTAAGCCTTGGAGACCTGACAAGTTCATGTGAGGCAATGGAGGTAGATAATGTCAGTTGAGCGGTATCAGGGAACGGGCAGGCGGAAAGAAGCCGTTGCGAGAGTCAGAATCCTGCCTGGCACGGGCCGAAGGATAGTAAATGACCAGAGCTTCGAAGACTACTTCAGGCGAAAGTCTCTCGTGGCTCAGGCACAGCAACCCATGGTCTTGACGGAGACAGTTGAGAGGTATGATGTAATCGCAAAAGTAGACGGTGGCGGTCTGAGTGGTCAGGCCGGCGCCGTCAGCCTGGGCATTGCCAGGGCTCTCAAGTCTGCGGATCCGGGGCTTGTTTCCATCCTTCGTAGGGAAGGACTCCTAACGCGGAACCCGAAGATGAAAGAGCGGAAGAAATATGGTCAGCCCGGCGCGAGGAAGAGATTCCAGTTCTCTAAGAGATAGTCTTTCAATACACACGTCTCTATGAAGTACGCGGTGGTTCCAGAGACACTGGAGCGCTCTAGAGACGGAGGTCAAAACTGCGATACGAGGAGGAGTTGATGGCTCAGGTTGGAATGAAAGAGCTGCTTGAAGCTGGGGTTCACTTCGGACATCAGACCCGTAGGTGGAACCCGAAGATGAAGGATTACATCTTCATCGAAAGAAGTGGAATCTACATTATCGATCTTCAGCAAACTCTCAAATGCATCGAGGCTGCGAGAGAGAAGATCAAAGAAGTGGCCAGAAGCGGCGGTAAGATTCTTCTCGTCGGAACAAAAAAGCAGGCCAGAGACACGGTTGCTGAAGAGGCCGCTAGATGTGGAATGTTCTACGTTTCTGAACGCTGGCTTGGAGGCATGCTCACCAACTTCAGGACTATTCGTTCGAATATCAGAAGGTTGAAAGAACTTGACCAGATGAGTCAGGACGGTACTTACGAAAAGCTCTCGAAAAAAGAGGTCGCCCAACTCGAGAAACAAAGACAGAAACTGGAGAAGATCTTCAAGGGCATCAAGGAACTGGATACTCTGCCCAAGTTAGTGTTCATCATTGATACAAAGAAAGAAAAGATTGCGGTTGCCGAGGCGAGCAAGCTCAAGATTCCGATTGTCGGCATCGTTGACACCAACTGTGATCCGGAGCTTGTGAGTCATCCTATCCCTGGGAATGACGATGCCATAAGGGCGATAAAGCTATTCTGCAGAATAGCGAGTGACGCGGTTATTGAAGCGCTGGCGGAGGCGAGAGAGGGTGAGGATTTGGGTCTACCAGAGCTTGAGACGCCGGCAGGTACGGAAGCTGAAGCGATACCGCCTGCGACTGAAGTGCCCCAAGAAGCGGATACTCACTCGCCCCGCAAGCCAAGAGCCCCTGAGCCGAGGGCTCAGGAAACAGGAGGTCGAGGCGGAGAGGATTCGAGGAGAGAGAAGCCAAGAGGGCCGGAGGGCGGCGATGGAGATTAGCACCGAGTTGATAAGACAAATTAGGGAAAGAACAGGCGCAGGCGTGATGGATTGCAAGAAGGCGTTGACCGAGTGCTCTTGCGATCTGGAAAAGGCCATAGAGCTCTTGAGGAAAATGGGGATTGCTGCCGCTGCAAAGAAGGCCTCAAGAGTCGCCTCCGAAGGTCTTGTTGAGGCGTACGTTCACCCTGGAAGTCGGGTGGGCGCGCTTGTGGAGGTCAACTGCGAAACGGACTTTGTGGCAAGAACTCCTGAGTTCAAGACCCTCGTTAGAGACCTCGCGATGCAGGTTGTGGCGAGCGAGCCAGTCGCGGTGTCGCGTCAAGAGGTTCCCGCCGAGCTTCTCGAGAAGGAGAAAGAAATCCTGGCTGCTCAGGTTGCAAGCTCGGGTAAGCCTCCTCAGATTGTGGACAAAATCGTTCAGGGTCGGCTCGACAAATTCTACAAGGAGAATTGCCTTCTTGAACAGCCCTTCATAAAGGATCCAAAGAGGTCAGTGGAGGAGATGGTCAAGGAAGCAGCTGGAAAGTTCGGAGAGAACATCGTCGTCAGGAGATTTTCGCGTTTTCGTCTGGGCCAATGCTCTTAGCAGGCGGCATAGATGCCTCAGATTCGTTACGAAAGAGTGCTGCTCAAACTGAGCGGGCAGGTTCTGACCGGCGAGAAAGACCACGGCATTTCCCACACCCGTGTCGCCGCTTTGTGTTCCGAGATTCAGGAGATTGCGGCTCTTGGCGTTCAGGTGGGTATGGTAGTCGGTGGGGGCAATATCTTTAGGGGACTGGAGGCGGAACGTGCGGGGATGGACAGGGTCAACGCTGACTACATGGGAATGCTGGCCACGGTCATCAACGCTCTCGCCCTACAAGATCATCTAGAAAGGCTCGGTCTGCATACCCGCGTTCTGTCGGCCATTACGATGGCAGAGGTAGCTGAGCCGTACGTCCGTCGCAGGGCCATGAGGCACCTCGAAAAGGGACGCGTGGTCATAATGGCTGCAGGCACGGGCAATCCTTACTTTACGACTGACACCGCTGCGGTTCTGCGAGCAATTGAGATTCGGGCAAACGTCCTCCTTAAGGCCACCAAGGTCAGAGGAGTCTTTACCTCTGATCCAGTCACGGACCCAGACGCAGTCTTCCTGGAGAAAGTCAGCTACCTTGAGTGCATCAACAGGGGTCTCAAGGTGATGGATTCCACTGCTATCTCCCTTTGCATGGAGAATGAACTGCCCATAATTGTGTTCAACGTAAACGATAGAGACAACATCAAGAAAGCAATCATGGGCGAACAGGTTGGAACACTAATTGGAGAGGGTTAGCATGGAGAAAGAAACTATTAGCAAGATTGAACTGAAGATGAAGAAGGCAGTTGAGCATCATAGGCAGGAGCTTGCTTCCGTGAGAACAGGCAAAGCCACAACTGCTCTCCTTGACCCCGTCAAGGTCGAGTACTACGGTTCCCATGTCCCGCTCAATCAGGTCGCGGGGGTCAGCGCCCCTGAGCCAAGGCTTCTGATAGTGCACCCGTGGGAAAGAAACATGGTCCCAGAGATTGAAAAGGCGATTCTGAAGGCTGACCTCGGGCTCAATCCTTCGAGTGACGGAACAGTCATAAGGATTCCTATCCCTCCTCTTACCGAGGAAAGGAGAAAGGATCTGGTCAAGATTGTAAAGAAGATGGTAGAGGAAGGGCGCGTGAGCATAAGGAATCTCAGGCGCGACGGGAACGAAGAGATCAAGAAATTGGAGAAGGACGGAAAGATCTCTGAAGATACGTCCCGGAAATCGCAGAACGACATCCAGAAGCTCACGGACAAGCACATTCAGATGATGGATGAGCTTCTTTCCAAAAAAGAGGCCGAAATCATGGAGGTCTGAGAGCAAGCTTGCATCTCTGACTTGAGGGCCCTGGGCGGCTGGCAGATTGAAGGCCAGCCGCATTTTATGAAGCGGATGCTGGCTGAATGCCGCACGGCTTCTGGCTTCGCGCCTAGAAGGAGACGAAAAGTTGTCTCGTACCGAACGTAGCAAGGTCGTTGACGAGATAAAGGCGTCTGGAAATCTCCCAAGGCACATTGCCGTCATAATGGATGGAAATGGTAGGTGGGCGAAGAAGAGAGGCCTGCCGCGAATCGAGGGGCATAGAGCGGGCAGAAAGGCGGTGCGGGAAGCAGTAGAAGGCTGTGTTGAACTCGGTGTACAGGTCCTCACCCTTTATACCTTCTCCGTGGAGAACTGGAGCAGGCCGGAGAGAGAGGTCTCTGCCCTGATGCTCTTCTTGAGGCAAACCCTCAAGCAAGAGCGAGAAGAGCTCAGAAAGAATGATGTAAGGCTGGGTGTGATCGGGCGCGTGTCAGATTTGCCTAAGGCCGTGCGGAAGGTTCTGGACGAGACCATCGACGATTTGAAGGAAAGCAAGGGTCTTCTACTGAACCTTGCTTTGAGTTATGGGGGACGAGCTGAAATCGTTGACGCCGTGAGAAAGATCGCTGCGGATGCGAGACTCGCACAGACGAAACCAGAAGAGATTGACGAGAAGTTCATTGAGCGTCGTCTCTATACGGCCGGGATTCCGGACCCCGATCTCCTTATCAGAACAAGCGGAGAGATGCGCGTAAGTAACTTCCTGCTCTGGCAACTTGCTTACTCCGAGATGTGGGTAACCGAGACGCTCTGGCCCGATTTCCGAAAGAAGCATCTTTTCGAGGCCGTGCGGAACTACCAGAAGCGCCAGAGGCGCTTTGGGAGGATAGATTGAGCAGGATGATGGAGAGGATTTCGCGCTGTAGGGAGAACCGGTCTTTCCGTGTCAGGTTTCTCATGGGCGTCGTCTTCATACCGCTGCTCGTCTATCTGGCGCATCTTGGCAAGTTCTACTTCCTGGGCCTTGTGGATTTTGTGCTCCTCTTGGGGATACTTGAATTCTACCGGATGATGACGAGAGTGGGCTACCAGCCCTACAGAGCCATAGGTACTGGGACAACGCTTGTTCTGACCTGGTACGTTTACTTTAGAAGCGAGTTCTATTCCAACTTCATATTGACCGCGGCTCTGATTCTTATCGCAATACTCGAGCTCTTTCGTGAAGGAGGAACGTTTTCCGTCTCGCACATGGCTGTAACGATTTTCGGCGTGTTCTACGTTGGCTGGCTAGGAACGCATTTCGTTTTTCTCAGAGAATTGCCGCTGAGGATTGGGACGCCATATAGCGAAGGTACAAGATATGTTCTGCTACCCTTCTTCCTCGGGTGGACGTCTGACACCGCGGCCTACCTTGCCGGCAGATTTTTCGGAAAAACAAAGTTCATACCCAGGATAAGCCCGAATAAATCACTCGAAGGCTCTGCCGGAGCGCTCATCGCGTCTCCCTTTGTGGCTTGGGCAGCAAAGGCGACTTTTGCACCCTTTCTCAGTATGGTGGACGTCGTTGCTCTTGGCCTCATCTCGGGCGTGGCTTCTCAGCTGGGAGACCTTGTTGAATCCATGATAAAGAGAGAAGCAAATGTCAAGGATGCCTCAAGTGTGATTCCCGGACATGGCGGCCTGCTTGATAGATTCGATAGCCTACTGTTTGCGGCTCCTGCTGTTTATTACTACCTCGCTATTGCCGTTTTCTGATCCAACCGGATGGGAACTGAAGTGAAAGAGATCGTCGTTCTTGGAAGTACAGGTTCAATAGGGCAGAATTGCCTTGCCGTGGCCAGGGAGTTTAGCTCGGCCTTCAGAATTGTTGGTCTTGCGGCGGGGTCCAATTCTGAGGTTCTTGCCGGGCAGGTCGAGGAATTCAGACCCGAAGTCGTCTCGATTGCGGAAAAGCAAGCGGCGGCCGAGTTCTCCAGACGCTACGCGTCAAGTGGGCTAAGAGTGCTGAGTGGAGACGAAGGGCTGAGGGAGCTTGCCCGATTAGACCGGGCACGCATGGTCGTTAACGCTCTCGTCGGAGCGATAGGCCTGGTTCCTACGATCGAGGCCATAATGGCGGGCAAGGACGTTGCTCTAGCTAACAAGGAGTCAATGGTACTGGCTGGCGAGATCGTGATGAACCTTGCAAAAGAACACGGCTCGAACGTTCTTCCGATAGACAGCGAACACAGCGGGATTCACCAGTGTGTCGCGGGACGCACCGCAGCGATAAGAAGAGTCGTTCTGACCGCCTCGGGGGGGCCATTTCTCGATCGAAAACCAGACGATTTGAGAAACGTGACACCAGAAGAGGTGGTGCGTCATCCGGTTTGGAGTATGGGGAAACGAATCTGCGTCGACAGCGCCACGTTGCTCAACAAGGGCTTCGAGGTCATAGAGGCAAGATGGCTCTTTTCGTTAGAGCTTTCTAGGATAGGTGTTCTGATTCACCCTCAGTGCGTCGTTCACGCACTCGTTGAGTTCGCTGACGGGACGACGCTTGCCCAGATCAGCAGGCCCGATATGAGGGTGCCGATTCTCTATGCCATGAGCTATCCTCTCAGAGTCGAGACTCGCTTTGAATCCTGCGACCTTGCCCAGACGGGTACCTTAGCGTTCGTAGAGCCAGACCTCGACCAATTTCCCTGCCTCAGGCTTGCATGCGGCGCAGCGAGCGCGGGCGGAACCGTTCCCGTGTTCTTGAACGCGGCGGACGAGATAGCCGTGGAGGCTTTCCTTGAAAGAAGAATTCGATTCACGGACATTGCCAGAGTCCTCGAGGTCTCACTCGAGCGCCTCGGAGCGACGCCGGTCACATCCGTCGAGGACGTCCTCGCTGCTGACGCTGAGGCCAGGGTTGTGGCTCGGCAGGCCGTGTCAGAGGCGGCGGCATGAGAATCAAAGGACCAGAAAGGGCGAGACTAAGAAAGATCATTGGTAGCTTCCGCGGAAAGAAGGTGCTCGTGGTCGGAGATCTCATGCTGGATGAGTATGTTTACGGAAGCACCGATCGTATTTCTCGAGAAGCACCCGTCCTTATCCTGTCCTTCAGCGGGAGCTTGCTGATGCCTGGAGGCGCTGGCAATGCTTGTGGAAACGTTTGCTCCCTCGGAGCCACGGCGATTCCAGTGGGCGTGGTTGGTGAGGATGAGCCTGGGGTGAGACTCTTGACTCTTCTGGAAGATTCCGGAATCGTGACCGAGGCAGTAGCGTCCTGTGCTGGATTTGAAACCATACAGAAGACTCGGATTCTTGCGGGCGGTCTTCATTGTGCAAAGCAGCAGGTGATCAGAATTGACAGGGGGAAAAGGGCCAGACTGGGGGGACGGGTCGAGGGTCTGCTCCTTGAAAGGGCAGCGGATCTGGTGCCGCGGGTTGATGCCGTTCTGTTTTCAGATTATGGCTACGGTGTCGTTACCGACAAATTACGCAGCGAAGTCATAAAGCTGGCAAAGGCCAAGCGGAAGACCGTCTGCGTTGACTCTCGGTTTGAGCTCGTGAAGTTCAAGGGGGCCACGGTGGCAACTCCCAACGAGACAGAGGCGGGGCCGGCCGTTGGGATTCGGATAAGGGACCGCTCGACTCTTCTCGCCGCTGGGAAGAGGCTCATGGATCGAATGGGTCTTCGGAGTCTCGTCGTTACTCAGGGTAGCTCTGGAATGACCGTGTTTGAGAAGGGTAGACTCCCCGTACACATCCCGATATTTGGTTCTGATGAGATTGCAGATGTTACGGGTGCGGGGGACACGGTCGCAGCGGCAGTATCGCTCTCTCTTTCCTGTGGGGCAACCGTCATTGAGGCCTCGTGTATTGCTACGTATGCCGGGTCCCTGGTAGTAATGAAAAGGGGAACTGCTACTGTGAGCGCAGGAGAGCTCATTGAGGCTGTCGCCAAAGGAAGAATCGGAGGCCTGAGCACACTGTGAAGCTGAAGAGCCTGAAAGAACTTGAGAGAATAGTCTTGGAGCTCAAACGCAAGGGCAAGCGCATCGTCCTTGCAAATGGCTGTTTTGATCTTGTTCACGTCGGCCATGTGCGTTACTTGAGCGCCGCAAGAAAACTCGGCGATTGCCTGATCGTCGGCATCAACAGCGACAGGAGTGCTCGAAAGCTCAAGGGAAAAGGTCGCCCGGTGGTGAGTGCGAAAGAGAGGGCCGAGATCATCAGCGGGTTTGAGTGCGTGGACTACTGCTTCATCTTTGATGAGCCCACGCTTGACTCTTACATCCTACGCCTTAAGCCTCACGTTCATGCGAAGGGAACAGACTATACGAAAGATAACGTTCCGGAGCGATCGACGGTCCTTGAGGTGGGGGGAAGAGTTGAAATAGTTGGAGACAGAAAGTCGCACGCCACAAGAGATTTGGTAGAAGTCATACTTGGGAAGCTTTCAAGAGGCAAGTGAATCTTGCCTTCCGGGTTCGACTGGCAGCATCTGGTGCGCCTTACCAGGCCGCACGGCGCGGCTTGAGATTTCCTTGAAGGCCGGACACGAGTATTGTGGCTGAAAGAATCCTCCTCACAAGACTCAGATACATTGGTGACGTGGTCCTCACTACTCCCTGCATACGAAGGCTAAGGGAGAATTTCCCGAGAGCCGAAATTGTCTATCTCACTCAGGCCCCCTACGACGAAATCCTCAGAGAGCACCCATGTCTCACGCGCACCACAACGATTGATCTCGCTTCGTACGGCCTGCGCGAGGCCATGTTGCTCATGTGGAACTTGAGAAAAACGCACTATCTGCTTGCAATTGATTTGCTTGCGAACCCCAGAAGTGCCCTTATTACCGCATCTACGATGGCCAGAACGAGGGTCGGGGCCTATCATCTGTCACGGAGTTGGGCGTACAATGTCAACGTGCGCGTGGGCGATGAGATTCGGAGCGCCGTGGAGCATCACCTTGAACATCTAAGGAAGATCAATCTCAACGCGCCTTTCTCGCTCCCCGAGCTATTCGTGACGAGGGAGGAGTTGGGAGATGGCGAACGCATCATGAAAGCTCTCGGGGTACGCGAACCCTGGAGGACCGTCCTGGTTCAACCCGGTGCCAAGTGGCAGGCGAAGAGATGGCCTGCCCAGCGCTTTGTGGAACTCGGTCGGCTGCTCCGGGGAGAGCGTCTTGATGTCGCCTTCGTGGCTGGGCCAGGAGAGGAAGGGCTCGTTGAGGATTGTGAGACCAAGGTACCCGGTGCTCATGTTGTTCATGGCCTGACATTGAGGGAACTCATGAAGGTGTTATCCGCTTGCGCCGCGTACGTTGGGAACGACGGAGGACCTATGCACGTTTCGGCTGCCCTGGGAAGGCCTACGGTTGCCGTTTTCGGCCCAAGCGAACCCGACATATGGTTCCCTTATGAGCCTGGAGGTCGGGCCGCCTGCATATATGATGGGGTGGACTGCAGGCCCTGCCATCTCCATTTCTGTGAGCACGTGAAGTGCCTTGAGAGAATAGACGCGAGGAGGGTTTTCGCCAAGGTGATGGAGCTTGTCTCGGCGCGCACGTGAGCACGACTTTGTCGGCGCCTCAATCGGCGGCTCAATAGGATAGCGCGCAGCAGGAAAAAGGTGATACGGCACGTTCGAGTCGATGCCTGTCGCATCAAGCGACGGTAGCCCTGACGAGGCACGGTGAATCATGAGAGTTGAGTCTGCGCTCACGCTTGTCCCAGGACTAAGAAAGCATCCCCCGCGCTCCATTCTAGTTCTGAGACCTGGAGCGATGGGGGACGTTCTCCTTACCACTCCTGCGCTGCGGGGTCTCAGGAGAGCTTTTCCCGAAGCCCGCACTTCCATTCTTGTCACCGCTTCTGGAAGAGCAATCCTCGAGGGAAACACAAACGTTGACGAGATCATCGTGCTGGACAAGACTTCGCTACGCTCTCAAGCGAACCTGCTCCTGCAAGTGCGACGGAAGAAGTTCGATCTCGTCATCGACTTCCTCTGCAACCCCAGGACGGCCCTCATTGCGCTGTTTTCGGGTGCCCGGCTCAGACTGGGTTATGATGTCAGAATGAGGAGAGTCGCTTACAACATCCAGCAACCAAGAGACGAATACATAGATGGGGAAAAGGTAGTCAAGTATGCTGCCCAGGTGAACATCGATATGTTAAGATGCCTTGGAATTGAGAGTGTGGATACAGAACTTGATTTCCGAGTCGACGACGCTGCGCAGAAGAGAGTGGACGAGTTTCTGCGTTCTCGTTTGGCCGAGAACAGAAGATTCGTGGGCGTTTGTCCTTCTGGAACGTGGCCAGCCAAGACTTGGGCAGTGGAGGGATTCGCCGGATTAGCCGACCGGATAGTGAGCGAATTGGGCCACAGGGTTGTGATCCTGTGGGGGCCTGATGAAAAGGAGCTTGCACAAAAGATGGCGAGTCTCATGAAGACCGATAGTATCGTCGCATGCGAAACCGGGATTGAGGAAGCGGGTGCCCTGATACGACGCTGCGCGCTTTTCATCTCGAACGATTCTGGTCTCAAACACATCGCGGTCGCTCTTGGCACGCCCACCGTGACGATTTTCGGCCCGACCAATCCCGCGACGTGGAATCCGCCCAAGGCTATGCATGTCGCTGTCTGCGCTGAGGTGGGCTGTCTCTTCTGTGATAAGAACATGTGTGAAGACATGCGATGCATGAACGAGCTCGGTGTTGCAACGGTATTCTCGGCGGTTCAGGATACCCTCAAGATGGATTCGCGGAACGAAGCCTTTCGGGAGCGTTGGTAGCGTGAAAGAGAAACTGACTGCAATAATCCCCACTCTGAACGAAGCGCACAATATTGCCGGATGCTTGGATTCTGTTAGGTGGGCCGACGAGGTGATTGTCGTTGATTCTTTCAGCACGGATTCGACGGTGGACATCTGCAAGAAATACGGTGTGAGAGTGCTTGAGCACGAGTATGTAGACTCGGCTTCTCATAAGAATTGGGCTCTACCCCACGCGTCGAACAGGTGGGTTCTTATAGTTGACGCCGACGAAAGGGTTACAGATTCTCTCCGCTGTGAAATCTCACGTCTGCTTGACGGACGTCTCGAATGTGAAGGATACTGGATAAGAAGAAGAAATCGGTTCATGGGCAGGGAGATCAGGCATTGTGGCTGGGAACGAGACAAAGTCCTTAGGTTATTCGATAGAACGAAAGGGCGCTACGAAGAAAAGCATGTGCATGAAAAGGTAGTGCTGCAGGGGAAAATAGGTTTTCTCAAATCGTTCCTCCTTCACGAGAGTTATAAAGACTTCTCGGCCTATCTGGCAAAGCTAGATAGATACAGCGACTGGGGGGCTCAGGATCTGGCACAACGAGGTGCGGGCCGGGTAATCGCCAGGCTTTTGTTCAGGCCTCCAGCCAGATTCGTGAGGATGTACATACTTCAACTTGGCTTTCTGGAAGGGACACATGGCTTTATTCTTTGTGCGCTAGCTGCCGTGAGTGTCTTCATGAAATACTCGAAGCTCTGGAGGCTGTCGCGTGGCGAAGGTGGAGTGATGCTAAGGGGGACGTCAGACTACACGGGGATCCAGAGCTCGCGCAGGCCAAAAAGGGGAGGCGAATAGTTAGTGCGGATACTATTTGTCGACAGCGGGCGTTCGTGGCGCGGCGGTCAATACCAGGTGCTGAACTTGGGGACTGAACTTCACAAGAGGGGCCACGAAATCCTGCTAGTATGTCAGAGGAATAGCCCCCTTCAGCTCAGATGGAAAGAAAGGGGGTTTCCTGGAGAGACTATTCGCATGAGAGGGGACTTTGATGTCAAGGCGTGGTTTCGCCTGGCGGGCATCCTTAGGGCATTCGAACCCGAGATCGTCCATGCCCACACTGGGCATGCGCACGCCGTAGCGTTGGCGGCGAGCTTGTTCCACGATGTGGACGCGCTGGTGGTGACAAGAAGGGTCGCCCGTCCAATACGCAGAACTTTCTTCAACCGGATGAAGTATTCGCGCTTTGTGACCAGATTTGTGGCCATCTCTTCGTTTGTGGGCAAGACGCTCGAGTGCGTGGGCGTCCCTCGAGAAAGGATAATCCTGATTCCGAGCAGCGTGAGAGTGGAAGAGTTTGAAACTCAGGTGCCTGCTCTTGAGTTGCGCTCGGAGCTGGGTCTGTCAGAAGACGACTTCGTCATCCTGAACGTGGGTTCTCTGTCGAGAGAGAAAAGGCACGAGAACCTTCTCGGCGTGGCAGCCACAGTTTTCAAGAAGATTCCGAGAGCGAAGTTTATTGTCGCGGGCGAAGGTAGTCTACGGGCACGATTGGAAAAGCGCGCGAGGGAACTGGGGATAGAGCAAGTCGTGAAATTTCTGGGATTCAGGGAGGACATCCCTAGGCTAATGAGAATTTCCAACACCTTTCTCTTTCCTTCAGAATCCGAGGGTCTGGGTACAGCTGTTCTAGAAGCCATGGCTGCGAGTCTTCCCGTTGTTGCGTCTCGCACCGGCGGAATCAGCGAAATAGTACAGGATGGCGTCACCGGGTTTCTTGCTGAACCCCAGGACGTGCATTCGATGGCAGAAGCTGTCATGCGATTGGCGAGGGAGCCTGAACTGGCCACCGAGATGGGTTCCAGAGCTCTTGAGGCCGCGAGGGGCTACTCGTTCGAGCGTTCCTGTGAGGCTCACGAGAGACTCTACCACGACCTCGTGGGTTAGAGCGCTGTGCAATCGCTGCTGCAAGACTATCTCAGATTCTATCTCCCTGGGTTGCGTTCAGATCATGTTTTTCCCAGTGCGCCATCGTCCACTCCATCGCGCTTTTAGGACCGCTATAAAGATATGGCAATGGCTCACATGCTTGACTGGGCAGGTGAACGGGGTTAAAGTAGGGGACGATAGACGTGCGTTTTCTTAGCTTGCCAAAAAGGGGAAGCCGATGCTGACAATCCTCGCTGGTGCGCTTGTACTTGGTATTCTCATGTTTGTGCATGAACTGGGTCATTTCGCAAGCGCCAAGGTTTTGGGTGTGCGCGTGCTGAAGTTTTCGCTAGGCTTCGGGCCCGAACTCGTGGGGTTCTCCTTAAGAGGGACGCGTTATCTCATCGCCGCTCTCCCCATCGGTGGGTTTGTCAAGATGGCGGGCGAGAGCCCCGATTCTCCCGAGAGGACCGGGGCGGCCTGGGAGTTCTACTCAAAACCCTGGTGGGCCCGCATGGTGATTGCGGTCTGCGGTCCGGTCATGAACCTCTTTCTTGCCTTTCTTGCGTGCGCCGCGATGTACGTCGTGGGTGTCAGATTCCTGGACTTTGATAGCGTGGTTGGTCGCGTAGAACCGAGTTCCATTGCCAGTCGATATGGGCTTGTGGACAACGACAAAGTGGTCGAGGTGGACGGTGTGAGGGTCCGCAGCTGGACCGATTTTGTGGAAAAGGTACGGAGGCCCGATGCTGGCTCCATTGTCGGCATAGTCGTACAGAGAAAAATCGCAACGGGCGAGAAGGCACGCGTTAGTATACCCGTGAAGCGACAGGACGTGGATAAGTTTCTCAGTGAAATAGCTCCCGCTTCCAGTCCTCCCGTGATCGGCGCGATCAATATCGGCCTTCCTGCATATGAGCGCGGTCTCAGAGCAGGCGATCGAATCGTCTCGGTCGACGGCGTGGAGGTTACAACCTGGGAGCGATTGGCAGAGCTCATTCACAAAAAGCCTGACAAGGAAGTACTGCTCGTCGTGGAGCGGGGAGGAAAGAGGTTTGAGCGAACCCTGACGCCTGTCAGACAGGATGTGAAGGGTCAGGGAGCGATAGGTCTGATAGGGATCTCCCCGGCTGGCACAGCTTACAGTACAGCGAGGGCAAGCGGTCTCCGAGTAGTGACCCTGGCTGCGGAGAACACGGCCGAAATGCTGGTTCAAACCTACGCCGGACTGTTTAAGCTTGCGCTCCGGCCCCGGCAGTTGGGCAAAAGCATTGCGGGCCCCGTGACCATAATCCAGATGTCTGGCGATCAGGCGCGGAGAGGGCCTGGGAACCTTCTCTATTTTATAGCGTTTGTCAGCATCGCTCTTGTTGTGGTCAATCTACTTCCGATTCCGGTCATGGATGGGGGTCACGTGATCTTCTGTGCAATTGAAGGAATCAGGGGGAAGGCCTTGAGTATGTCAAAACAGGTTGCGCTTCAAAGGGTCGGAATCGCGATCGTCGGCACGCTTATTCTATTCGCGTTTTGGGTGGACTTCGCCAGAATCGTGCAGAGGGGAAGGGCAAACCTGGGAACGCCGATTGAGCAGAAAGGTGGAAGCCCTGGTGAACGTGACACAGCAGGGGCGATCTCATCTGAATAAGAACCTCACCTTACTAGTAGTTTCTTGCATGTTTCTTTTCCTGCCCGGTGCGTGCTTTTGTGCCGATGTCTTCAAATCCCCGTACGTCTCAAGAATCGTAATAGAAGGCAATCACGTTTTCTCTGATGCGAAAATCAAGAAAGTTATGAAGACAAGAGAACGCTCGATTCTGAGGCCGTTTACAAAAAGCTCTTTCAGGAAGGATTTTCTCCAGACCGATATTGAGTCAATCGCAGGGCTATACAAGAGACACGGCTATCTGAAGGCAAAAGTCGACTCACAAAGCGTGGAAAGAAGCAAGAAGGGCGCGGCTGTTTCGATTTTCCTGGGCATATCGGAAGGGTCAAGGACCATGGTTGCAGACGTGCGAATCCAGGGGGCATCTGCCGTACCCGAGCAGAGACTCGCAAAGGGACTGCGTCTTAAGAAGGGAGTGCCTTTTGACCCGACCTCTGTCGAGAACGACAAGCTTAGCATTCTTGAGAAATATGCAGATGCCGGCTACGTATATGCTACCGTATCCGACAACACGGTGTTCGACGGGAATCTGGCGAGAGTATATTACGTTGTAAGAGAAGAGATACAGGCAAGAACAGGCAGCATTTCTGTCGCGGGAAACAAGGCCACGGCCGAGCGGCTTGTCAGGAGAGAGGTGACGCTCAAGAAGGACGCGGTTTTGCGGCGCCCGGAGCTGATCAAGACGCAGCAGCGGATATACGATTCAGGGCTCTATTCGGACGTACAGATCTCAAATGTCAACGGGGACACGATCTTGCCCGTCGTCGATTTGATGATTCTCGTCAGGGAACGGAAGCTGGCATGGGTTGGCGGTGGCATTGGCTACGGGTCCAGTGATCAGCTCAGGGTCTTCGGTGAGTGGGGGCACAGAAACCTTTTTGGGAGGGGACAGAGGCTATTCGCTTCTGCTAGCTTCGCTTTTGGGAGGAGATTGTTCGAACAAGGGAAGGCGGTTCTGGATGCGTCACGGTTTGATGTGGGTATCGTTGAACCCTGGCTCTTTGGCACCAGGACTGCCGGGCAGTTCGATATCTACAGAGAATACAAGCGGGAGATTTCTTTTAGTCAGGAATTCGACGGTTTCACGTTCACCACAAGGAGGGACATCTCTTCTTTCACAAAGGCCTTCCTGAGTTACGACAACAGGTGGGTTCATACCACTGACCCGACCGCAATCAGCCAGGAATATGTCACCCGAAGTCTTTATCTTTCGGGTGTGAGGGACAGCAGGGACGACATATTTGACCCAGGCAGGGGTTCGTGTGAGGAGGCGTCCTGGAAGGTCTCTGGTGGAGTTCTTGGGGGTAACTACAACTTCCACAAGGTTTCCTATTCCACAAGCTGGTACATCCCCATGGCGGGCGTCATGCTAGCGACAAGAGTCAAGGGTGGCTTTGCCGAACCCTTTGGTGCGAGGAAGGGTGCGACTCCGCTGGAAGGGATTCCTTTTGAAGAGAGATTCAGAACGGGCGGCTCTACATCGATAAGAGGATATGTGGAGGATGATGAGCTTGGTCCCAGAGATATTGAAGGGCGCGTGACCGGAGGAAGGGTTCTATTGTTAACCAATGTGGAGGCGCGATTCCACTTGTTTTGGAGGCTCTCAGGCGCGATTTTCCTTGACGGGGGCAACGTCTGGAGGAATCCTTCGGATATCAGGTTAACCAATTTTGACCCCGGGCGCTCAACCACAGAGGATTCGGACTACAGGTATTCCTTTGGCGGGGGTATTCGGTTCAGGACGCCGGTGGGTCCAATAAGAATAGACTACGGGAGAAAGTTGAGACTCTCCGCTTATGACGGCAACGACAAGGGGCAATTTCATTTCAGTCTTGGCCAGGCATTCTGAGTGGTACAATTGAGTGTTGTGCGGTTCAGCTAGGGGTAATTCAGGCAAATGTTTCTGAGAGGACTCAAGATAACGTTTGTGGTCGTTGTGTTTGTAGCCGCGGCGGCGCTGGTGACTGCTTTCCTAATCTGGCACACCCGTCGCGCAGCGATCGCTGCAAGGCTCGAGAGTCTCGCGCAGGAGTTCTTGATAGCTAATGATTCAACAAGAATCGGGATCTCAAGCGTCTCCGGGAATCCTTTGGGATCGCTGACCCTGCACAACGTGAGTCTGTCTGTTAGAGACGGCGGGGACTGGAGAAACTTCTTCGCGGCTAGACAAATAAGACTGGGTTACAGCGTATCGGAACTGGCACACAAGAGGTTCGGCCTCAACTACGTGGAGCTCGAAGAACCTGTTTTCTCGCTTACAAAGGGAGCGGGTGGACAGTATCTGTGGCCAAAATTCGGAAAAAGTGGGAAAGGGAAGGGCAGGAAATTCGAAATCGGGAGCCTGATCTTGAAAAACGGGAAGCTCAGGATAGGCAGGCAGGGCGAGAAGGGACTCTTCGATGAGATCGTCATGAAAAGCTCCCTGACGATTGACAAAGACGGACTCGCCTTGACCGGGCTAGACGTGAGCTTTTTTGCGTCAACGTGGAAATACAGAGTGGAAAGCTGTAGAGGACGGTTGCGCTTCCATGACGGCAAGATGTGGACGGACAGCCTTGAGGTGCGCACAGCCGAGTCGAGGTACGAGCTCAATGGTCACGTCGGTCTAAGAACCCCAAAAGACATCGAGATGGAGACTCTGCTGGACACGCTTTCGCTTGTCGAGTTGAGGGGCATAAAGAAGCTCTCCTTCCTTCCCGCAGATGGGAAACTCATGGGAAGAGGGAATGTCGTCAAAAAAGAGCGTGGGCCTATTGAGATTACTTCCTCGCTGTCAGGGACGTACGGAACACACTCGATACAGTCGCTGGAAACAGTCACCACCATACACAAGGGCAAATGGGAAAACCAATTCCGCATGGAATGCCAGGGAAGCCTGATGGAAGGCACATTCAGCGCCGGGCCGGGGACAGTGCAGGAGTGTGCCGTAGATTTTCTGAGATTCGACCCCAGTGTCTGGCCAGAGATTTTCAGTAAGACTAGTATTCCCTCAGGTTCGCTCGACGGAGCATTCAGATTCTCCGGAAATTCCCTCACTTCTCCCGAGAGGAAGGGAGAGGTTCAAGCTTCCTTTGATGGCGGTAGCTACGCAGGGGTCTCATTTCTCGAGGGGAAGGCAGGGGGGGACTTTGACGGCGAGGGCAGGCTTGTTTTTTCCGTCATTGATTTCAAAGGGTCAGGATACAGAGCCACCGCATCCGGAGCAATTGGACCGCAAGGCAAGCTTGACCTCACGTTCAATGCTTCTGTGGCAAAGCTCGGCGAGTTTTCACACGTAAAGGACAAGTTTGATATTGACAGCGAGATCGCAGCAACGGGCGAACTGTTCGGGACCGGCAAAAGACTGACAATCAAGACGGACCTCGAGGGCAAACTACGCCGCACATCGCCGGTAACCGTGTCTGGTATTCTCAGGAACGCTCGAGTTGAGGGAGAGCTCTGGCCTCTTGTCTCGCTCGACGCAGAAGCGTTTCTGAGCCCGGGAGAGCTGAGGGGTTTTGCCTTTGATTCGCTCAGGGTGCAGACGTTGATCCAGAAGGTTAATGGGGAGGATGGAATCGCAAAGGAAGGGGTCGCCGCATGGTGTTCGCCTGTAGTAGTAGTTGTCAGCGGAAACGCTCGTGTCGTGAGAAGCGATACGGTTGTCTCAGCAAAGGGAGTCTTGGAGTGCTGTAGGAACGGAGTCGGCATCACGATCGGGGATCTCGTGGCGGATCTGGGCGAGCTGACTTGGCAAGACGAAAGGACCATTCGACTTGGGTGGCGCGACGGGACTTTGGAAATCCAGGACCTCCTGCTTTCTTCGGGACAGTGCCGGATAGAGCTTGCAGGTACATTTGAGCTCTCAGCAAAGAGAGCCTCAGGAAAGCTCAGCGTTAACTCGCTGGACGTACACGGAGCGTTCGGGAAGCTCTTGCCTGTGGCCGGCAGGCTGGACGCAGATGTTGCGTTCGAACAGACGGAGAGTGAACCTACCTGGGAAGGTCGCGTCGCCTGGTCGGGTGCCGCGTTGGGAGAGAAGGCTGCTGACAGCTTGTTCCTTATAGCTTCGGTCAGAAACAGGGAGATTGAGGTGAAGAAACTCGAGCTCGTAAAGTCACAAGGACGAGCCGCGGCCTCGGGAGAAATTCAACTACCCATCGATTTTGGAGCGTTTGTAGATTCTGTGAGATCCAGACACGCAATCCCCAAAGGCGTCCAGGCTAAACTTGACGTGACAACTGCCGGCCTGAATCTCTCTGAATTCTCCAAGTGGCATCCTGCCTTCGGTTATCTGGGCGGCACCCTGAATACCGGGGCCAGGATGGAGGGTTTCATAGATAATCCACGTGTGACTCTCAGTCTGGATGCCAAGGATTTTCGGATTAGACAATACCAGGTCGCGGGACTGGTAGTAGAAGCAACGTTGGCGGACAGGGTCTGCAATATTTCTCGTCTCGAGATGATCGAGAGAAACGCAAGAGGAGAAGTAACCGGTTTCTTCCCGATGGCATTGAACCTCGGTGCAGGTCGGCTGAGCTTTCCTGACGGTGCCGTAAACCTGAACGTCAAGCTGTCCGAAAGCGATCTCTCGGTTGTTTCGCTTTTTGTAAAACAGATTGCTTCAGCATCGGGGCTCGTAAAGGGTGAAGCCCAGTTCAGTGGCACCTTGAAAAACCCCACTCTCAAAGGCGGCTTCGACATAGCTAAGGCCAGTCTGAGACCCTCTGGAAGAGAGGAAGTACTCGAGAATCTCGATGCTCACGTTACGCTCACCGAGAAGGCAATTGAAGTGACGAGATTCGCGGCAACTCAGGGAGAAAACGGCAGGCTGGAAGGAAGCGGCCGCATACCCCTAACTCAGGGCGAAAGAGGGAAGTATAGCTTCGCAATCAAGGGGAAGAAAGTCACGTTCGGGGACCCCGAAGATATTGCGCTGAAATTTGACTGCGATCTTGTGATTTCGTCCGTTGAAGTACGGGATCGAGGGGTGTATCCCAAGATCACCGGAAGGATCGACGTGAAGCAGGGGATCATTGCGCGCGAATTCCAGGCTACCGAGGGTCCCCAGAAGGAGCAACGCTGGCTTTGCGACGTCGAGGTGGAAGTTCCCAACAACCTGTGGCTCAAGAACATCGATGCTGAGATAGAGCTAGCTGGTTCCCTCACGGCACGAAAGGATGTCTCTGGACTCATTCTACTGGGTTCCCTTACAATTTTGAGGGGGAAATATTACGTGTTTGACAACGAGTTTACAATCAGCTCAGGCACCCTTGAATTCAAGGACGTCGGGCAGATAAATCCTGAGATGAATATTCAGGCTGAGACCAGGGCTTCAGGGAGGAGGGTGTTTCTTCTCCTGACCGGGAAGCTGAGTGAGCCCAATATTGCACTGTCTTCGGAAGATGCCAACCTTTCCCAAACCGATATACTGCGTCTCCTTACGGTAGGCAAGTACGCTGCGGCGGAGCCTGGACAGACTGGCGAGGGAGGCCTCGTACCCGGCATGACGGGCTCTGTAGGCAACTACTTCCTCAGGCAAATAGAGAGAAGAATAGCGAAGGAGCTCAAGTGGGTCGACTCCATCGAGCTCGGAAGCAGCATGGAAGGAGCCGCGTCCCTGAGCGAGCTGAGATGGGGACTCGGCAAGTATATTACACCGGAGCTTTACTTGCGCTATTCTCAAGGGCTCACGAGAACCTCTGGAAGAGACGTTTCTGTTGAATACAGTCTAAGCAATCTTCTCTTTCTCAGGGGGGGCGTCGTGAGCAGAGATAGGTTTACTGGCAGGGAAAGAGACGAGTACAGTCTGGACCTGCGGCTCAAATATGAGTACTAGGAACTTACCGGGGCCGAACCCTGTGCTTGTACATGAGCCCACAAGCAACGAGGTGAGGTATGATCGTCGAGAAAATGCACAAGTTTAGGTGGGCAATCTTGGGTCTCGCGGTTACTATGGTTCTTTTGGTGGTTGGTGAAGCAAGGGCACAATCCTTTGGCAAGAACAAGATCCAGTACACTCAGTTTCACTGGCGCGTGGCCTCCTCCAGGAACTTCGAAGTGTATTTCTACACTGGCGAGGACACTCTTGCCACCATAGTTCTGGACCTTGCCGAGAAGGCAGCGGTCAAACTGTCGGACGACCTGGGGCATCGACTTCACAAGAAGGTACCCATAGTCATCTATGAGTCCCACTATGATTTTGAGCAGACAAACGTCATAACGGAGCTCATCGAGGAAGGGGTCGGAGGCTTTACTGAGGTTTTCAAGAACCGCGTGGTCATCCCGTTTAGCGGCTCATACGAGGAACTAAGGCACGTTGTCGTTCATGAGCTGACCCACGCTTTCATGTTTGACATGATGTATACCGGAATCTTCGATTCGATTCTGAACGCCCAGTATCTCTACCAGATACCGCTGTGGTTTTCGGAGGGTCTCGCCGAATATGAGAGCTCCGGGTGGGATGAGACGGCAGACATGGTAATGAGAGACGCTGCTGTGTCGGGCTATGCCGTACATCTTGACATGC
>Ga0315291_10001345_pt1 | contig 32869 bp, 28 predicted proteins | sample YL17G12_20_MG_FD_203070 | JGI IMG/M metagenome (GOLD analysis project Ga0315291, IMG submission 203070) | Sediment microbial communities from Yellowstone Lake, YNP, Wyoming, USA - YL17G12_20 | ecosystem: Environmental > Aquatic > Freshwater > Lake > Sediment | place: USA: Wyoming | collected...
TCAACATTCTGCACACGGTGAACCCATCCATTTTGGGAAGCATGATATCCATGACGATCAAGTCCGGCTTTTCCGAGCGTGCCTGGCTCAGGCCCTCGGCGCCGTCTGAGGCGGAAATGACCTCGTAACTGTTGGCTTCGAGCCTCAGCCGCACCGCCTCCAGCATCTCCTTTTCGTCCTCTATCACCAGAATGCGTCTCTTTAGCTCAGTCATTTGCCTCACCTTTCGGTATGGCAAAAGTAAATTTGCTCCCCTGGCCAGATTTGCTTTCGACCCAGATCTTCCCATGATGCATTTCAATGATCCCTTTGCAAATGGAAAGCCCCAGCCCGGACCCTTTGGTTTCAATATCAAAACGCACAAAGCGGCCGAATACCCTGGGCAGGTTCGCTTCCGCTATACCAGGGCCATTGTCACGGACAGATGCTTTTATCCTGGCTCCGGCATCCTCAACCTCCACCCCTATCTTGCCTTCCCTCTGGGTGTATTTGACAGCATTATCAATTAAATTGATAAAAACCCTTAAGATCTGATCAGCATCCGCCCGAGCTATTAACGGTTCAGGCAGCCTTTCCTCAATTGAAATCTTCTTATAATTGGCTTTGTCCGCCATTAGCTCGATCGCGCGCTTCGCTATACTACTGATATCCGTGGGCTGGCAATTAAGTTCAAGCGAGCGCGATTCGATCTTCGAGATGTCCAGCAGATTATCAAGTATCCCGGCGAGGCGATCGATGTTCTCCCGGGAGACGGAGAGGAGTTTTTTTTGCTTTGCGTCCACCTCTCCGACAACCCCGTCCTCGATCAAAGAAACGTTTTCCCTGACAATGGAAAGGGGGGTCCGCAGCTCATGCGAAGCGGTGGAAATGAATTCATCCTTCAGGAGGTCGATGTCCTTAAGCTCTTCCAACGCTCCGAGGAGCTGCTCGTTCTTTTTGTAAAGCTCCTCCCGATGCTGGCTTAACAGCTTTGAAAAATAATAGATGGTGCCCGCAAAGAGGAAAAAAGAGACGGTGGTAAAGATGGCCTTATTGAAGATGGAGCGCAACAGCTCCTCTGGAGAAAGGGTAAAGCTGGGCCCGTAAACAGGAAGGAATCCAGTATACGCCGACCAGAGCAATCCCAGGTAAAAAAGCGCGGAGACGGAAGCGATCAAGAACACGCTCAAGGAATAGTAGGAAAACATGCCAAAGCCGGATAAAATTATCAAGACCAGATACAAAAACCAATAGGGGCTTTCCAGCCAGCCGGTGATATAGATCAAAAGGGTTGTGGCGGCCACGTCGAAAACCTGGAAGACGCTGCGGAAAACGACCACCTGCCAGAGATCGAGTTTCATTTTGATACTGTGGAGGACATGGGCAAGCGCGTTATAGCCCCCCACAAAAAGGACCAGCCCCAGATAGATGCCGGGTGGATTTTTATTGACCAGTGAAAAGACGATCAGGGGCAGCGCCAGCCCCACGATCAGATACCGGACCCTTATCCCCCAGAGGCATTTTTCCTTAATGTCGTCGATCAGAAGCCGGTTTTCGTTCTCTCGATAATCCATAAAATCCTAAGTGGCTGATTAACTGCTTTTTTTATTTGTCTTAATTTAAATTTTGTAAATTATCACCACCAAAAGCATGGTGATGATAAACAACAAAATCATGCTTAAAATGTTTGCCCACAGCGGCAATCGCTCGTTTAATCTCATTCTGTTCCACCCCCCTTAAGACCAAGTGTCAGGCTCTTAATTTTCTATAAACCCTATCTATTTTCACACCCATCAGCTCGCCGATCGATCGATTTAGATCCCAAACATGACGCTCGGCCATCATTAGGTTCTCTCTCTGCTGGTCGCTCAACTCCCCCAGGGTGCCATCCAGGCAGAGGCTGATCACCCCGTGTATCACTGTCAGGGAATCGATCATCTCGTAAAATGCTTTTTGTTTCATTACCTTTAACCCCCTCTGCCGAATTAAATAATTCCGTATTTTTTTGCTTTCCGGTAAAAAGTCGCCCGGCCGATGCCCAGCTTTTTTGCCGCCTGGCTGACATTGCCCGCGGTGGCGGCGATCGCTTCCCGCATCGCGTTCTCTTCCAGTTTCTCCAGCGACAGTATCTCGCCGCCGCCTCCGCCCCGCTTTCCCAAAGTCGCCGATCTCAGTTCCCTGGGCAGGTGTTCCGGTTCAATGGTCGAATCCTTGACCAGGACCACCGCCCGCTCGATCACGTTTTCCAGTTCCCGGATGTTTCCCGGCCAGGCGTAATTCATCAAAACCTCCATCGCCTTTTCGGAAACACTTTTTACCCCTTTCCCCGCCCTTTCGTTGTAAACCTTTAAAAAATGCGCGATCAAAAGAGGAATGTCTTCCTTGTGCTCACGCAGAGAAGGGACAAAAATGGGAAAAACCGCTACCCGGTAATAAAGATCTTCCCTGAATTTTTCTCCCGAAACTTCTTCCTTCAGATCCTTATTGGTCGCGGAGATTATCCTTACGTCAACCTTAATTTTATCGTTCCCGCCCAACCGCTCGATCTCCCTTTCCTGGAGCACCCGGAGAAGCTTGGCCTGCGTCGCCGGCGGCATCTCTCCGATCTCATCCATAAAGATCGTTCCCCCGTCCGCTTTCTCGAATTTTCCGATCCTTCGCTCCAGCGCCCCTGTAAAAGCCCCCCGCTCATATCCAAAAAGTTCGCTTTCCAGCAAAGTTTCGGGAATAGCCGCGCAGTTAACCACCACCAAGGGCTGGTCTTTCCTGAATCCATTGTAGTGAATGGCTTTGGCCACCAGTTCTTTCCCGGTTCCGCTTTCCCCCTGGACCAGGACCGTCACATCGCTGTTCAATACGTTCTCTATTTCTCCGAAAACCTTTTGCATTTTGGGGCTCTTGCCGATCATATTCTCAAACTGATACTTCTTTTCCAGCTCAAACTTCAGGGTGCCCACTTCTTCCAGCAGCTGCCTGTTCTTCAAGGCATTCCGGGCTTTTATCAACATCTCGTTCGGCTCAAACGGCTTGCTGATGAAATCGTAGGCGCCGGCCCTCATGGCCTCTACCGCGGTTTCAATGTCGCCATGGCCGGAGATCATAATGACCGGCACGTTCCGGTCCAAAAGCTTTATCTGTCTCAACACCTCTATCCCGTCCATCCCGGGCATTTTAAGGTCCAGGAACACCAGGTCCGGCATATCTTCTTTGATCTTCCGCAGGGCTACTCCGCCCTGCGCAGCAGTCTCAACCGCATAATCTTCCTTTTGAAGATTGTATTGGATCAGCTTGATGAAATTTGGCTCATCATCAACTATTAATATTTTGTTCTTCTTCATAGATGATCACCTTGTTTTTTCCCATATCCTTTGCCCTGTACAATGCGCGATCCGCTTTCTCTATCAATTCCTGATCCACCTTCCCGTTCTTTGGATAACCGGCAATCCCTATGCTGACGGTGACTTTAATATTTAGATCTTTATCTTTATATCTGAAACGCTCATTTTCAATAGCGCTCCTAACTCTCTCCATGACCTTACAGGCGTCTTCCGGATCGGTTTCTTCCAAAACCGCCACAAATTCCTCCCCGCCGTAACGGGCTAAAATATCCGAAAAGCGGATATTCTCTTTTATTACCTCGGCAATTCTTTTTAAGACCTGATCGCCGGTCGGATGGCCCAGGGTATCATTTACTTTGCTGAACTGATCAATGTCAATAAAACCAACTGCAAGATATTGGCTGGTCTTGATCGCTTTATCCAGCTCTTCTTTTAATCTTTCTCTTAGATAACGAAGATTATAGATACCGGTCAATTCATCCAGATTTGCTATCTCCAGATAGGTCTCCACCCTTTTCGACCTGGCTTTTACCATCTGCATCAATTCTTCAGGATTAAAAGGTTTAACGATATAATCATCCGCTCCGGTTTTTAAGCCCTGAATTTTGTCGGGAAGCTGGCCTTTGGCGGTCAGGAAAATAAAGGGAATGGTTTTTGTTTCATCATCCTCGCGCAACTTTTTGCAAAACTCATAACCATCCATTTTGGGCATCATGACGTCCGAAATGATCAGATCCGGCTTGCTTTGCTTGACCGCATCCAGCGCTTCCAGGCCGTTGCCGGCGACCCTGACCTCATAGCCGTTTTTCAGCAGGTGGTACTTCACAAGCTCCTGCATGTGTTTTTCGTCATCCACGATCATTACCTTGCTAATTGCCATTTATGATAACCCCGTTTTTCCCGGCCAGGGCCAGCTTAACCTCATTCAGCAATCTTTCCGGATCAAAGGGTTTGGGAATAGCTGATCTGACCCCCAGCGAAACTATTTCTTCATTGTCAGCCAGCACTGAAACCACGATCACCGGGATATTTTTTGTCTCAGGATTTTGTTTGAGCCGCACGCATACCTCGATCCCGTTCATCACCGGCATTTTTATGTCCAGAAGGATCAAATCCGGCTGGTTGCTCCCCACTTTGTCCAATGCCTCCAGGCCGTTATAAGCAGAATCCACAAGATATCCTTCTTTCCTCAAGTTATATTCCATGAGCCGCACCATATGTTTCTCATCATCCACCACCAGAATTTTCTTGTTTTCCATTTTAACCGCCTCCCTTCTCCAATAATTTTTTCACCTTTTCTAATAAAACAGCCGGCTCGTAAGGTTTTTTTAAATAAATATCCACTCCTACTTCTTTGCCGGTTGCTTCGTCTTTTTCAGTAACCTGGCCGGTTAATATAATAATTGGAATATGCTTAAATCTTTCATCAAAACGAAGCATACGGCAAACCATAAATCCATCCATTTTGGGCAATAAAACATCAATAATAAGCAGGTCCGGACTTTCCTGGCGCGCCAACCGCAATCCTTCTGTCCCGCTTTCCGCAGTTATCACCGTATACCCGTGTTTTTCCAGATTATATTTCGCAAGCTTCAACATGTTTGCGTCGTCTTCGATAATCAATATTTTTTCGTTCATTTGATTCCCCCTCCTTTTTTATTGGCTCTCCTTACCAGCCGGCAGTCTAAAGCCAAACCTGCTCCCTTTTCCCAACTCACTCTTCACATACACCTCTCCGCCATGAATCTCGACCAACGCTTTCACAATGGAAAGCCCCAACCCCGTACCCTTAACCTCTATCCCGGGTGTTTCTATCCTCTGAAATTTTTCAAATATCTTCGACAAATCCTCTTTCGCTATCCCAATGCCCGTATCTTTCACTTCAACCTGTACCTGCCCGTCATCTTTGCGGGCAGAGATCAATACCTCACCTTCTTTTGTATACTTAACCGCGTTACTTAGAAGGTTTATAATAACCTGCGACATCTTATCCTGATCCGCAAATACACAGGGAATTTCTTCGGGCAACTCTGCTTTAAGTTCCAAATGCTTTTCCATTGCTTGCTCTTTGATCATTTCAACATTTTTCTTTATCAAATCCGTTAATCTAACATTCTCTTTCTTTAATTTTATTCGGCCGCTTTCAATGCGTGATAAATCCAGCAAATCATCAATAATACGGCTCAATCGATCCGTTTCCTCCTCGACAATTCTTAGAAATTCTTCGCGCGTTGCTGGTTCCATATCTTTATCCGATCTAATAGTTGAAGTAAAACCCTTGATGGAAGACATGGGCGTTCTTAGTTCATGAGAAACATCTGAAACAAATTGCGTCTTGTTCTGATTAGCTTCTTCAACCTTTTTAACGTATTCTTTTAATTCATTCTCAAGCCTTTTGCGTTCAGCGATCTCTTTGTTGAGATTAGCTATTGAAGTGGTTGTTTTTCCCAGATCATCGGTCATTTTATTGAACGCTTCTGCTATATCTCCCAGCTCATCTTTTGAAGCCACTTTTATTTTATATGTGAGCCCTCCCCTCCCCATTATCCCCATGCCCTTGATGATCTCCCCGATCGGCGCGGTGAAGCGTTTTATGATCAAGTAAACTACGCATCCAGAAATCAAAATGACTATCAGGGAAATGATAATAGTCGAAGCCAAAACTTTTTGTTTTATGGAAGCGATTTCTTTCAAGGAAAACCCAAGCATGAATAACCATTCCTGCTTGGCTATCTTAAGGGACCTGACGGTAATGCCAATATTTTTGCGGCGGTCAAGATAAATGTTGCTCTTCTTGTCTTTGATGAATGGGAAATAATCACTGGCATACGTTCCGATAAAAGATGCTTTATCTGCCAAATATATCTTTCCATCACTCCTCACTATCCACCAGAAAGAAAAATCGCGGCGATCCAACAGGTTACCTAGAGATTCAAAGGGCCATCTCAATTCGAGATAGCCCCTCTTTATCTCCCCGGCCATTAAATCACTGACAAAGTTGTTTTCCTCCAGCATATGGCGCTCTTCAACACGCAGATCTCTGATCGTCAGTATGTACGAAATAATAGAAAAAGCGATTACGAAAGAAATTATAACCGCCGTGAATATCTTCCAGAAGAGTTTCACTTCATTTCCCCTCCATTAAGCGAGAATGCTCATCCTCAAAAATCAACCGCAACGCTCGTGGCCAAAGCATTGTAATTTTTCCAGTTGCCTTCCCCGATCTTCGTGCTCGGCATGACGTAAGCAATGCCGCATTTTATGTCAATAGGCAACTTGAAATTAACTCCGGCCCAGAATTCGTTCTGATTGAATCCGCCGCCGCTAAGATCATAAAAGACATCGTCGGCCAGGTATGGGTTGATTCCCAGGGCGGTTAATTTGACGGGAAAAGCGACGTTAAACCTGTTCCTTAACCGCCAGGAATTGCCCCCCGATTCACGGCTTCTGTATTCAAGCCGCAACCGATTGCTGAGGGAATAATCGGCGATTTTCCAATTAGCAGTAGCGTTTAAATGCGGCCGGTTCTCCACCAGCCAGGAGTTGTTGCTCAGTGAATAAATGCGCCGGTAATTCATGCTCAATACCAGCCCGCCGGGCAGTCCGGAATAAGCCAGTCCAAGATCGGTATGCTGATAATAAAAGGTTCGCATATTGTCTCCCCAGTAAAGCTCTTCCGAAACTTGCGCTTTCCATTTATCATTCAATTTCATTCCCGCGTTGGTTATGCTAAAGAATTGCGGATCCCCATTATCGAATGCAAAAGACAAGCCGCCCATGGATACAATCAGCAAAGTTGAAACAAAAATTAATGTAATTATCCTGTTCATGTATAATCTTTCCTCCTTTTACCTTTCTTTCTTACCATCCAGAAACCCTTAAAAACCATTTTTATTGATTATTTCCTTTTGTCCCTATCAAAATAAAGGACGTAAGTAAATTGCCGTGCTTGTTGCCGATCCCCGGGAAATACCCTTGCTCACCCGAGGTAAAACAGGCGATAAAAGGGATATTTTTGGTCTCGGTGTTTATTAGCATCGGCAGTTTGGCCCATTCTGATTCTGGTATTGTCCCTATAACACCGTTGCAGATATAACTGATGCCGAACATCAATTTCGGGTCAACCCCGAAATCACCGTTTGTTTTAGCAACGGTCGGCAGATTCACGATCCTGTTCATTAATGTTTCCCAGTTACCGCGACTCAGATATATCCTTTCATTGACCTTTATTTTTGTCGATGTCATAACGACTTTATCCTTAAGTTCCTTGTCTTTCGGCCATGGGTGAGAAAAAAGAAAGTAAACATACCCTTCTTTTGAGCGATACTTTCTATAAATTGGATGGAGCGTCAAAAGGTCCCTGACCACCCGGTCGTTCTTATATTGGGCGAACAATTTCCCGATTTCACCACCCAGCCATTCGTTGTAAACATCGAGCGCGGGTCGGTTGTCGATCTCAATGATATCCTGAGCATTTGCCTTAGTTATAATTCCGGAATGCGGATCAGTAATGTCAAATCCTCCCTTGAACACAACTCCGACAGGCAGGTTAGTGTAAATGACAGCAAGAGAGATGCCTTCTTCATAAACACCATCCCTGCCGATAACCCCCCTTTGCGGACCGCCCGCCGTGCCGCCGAGGATCATTGTTTTTTTACCGACGACATCCTCAATCCCCTCGAGCATTTCCTCCTCAAACAACCGGGTAGGAGTAATGAGCACCAGCTTAGGCAACTCGCTTGGGGATTGTCCGGCGCTGGCAATGGCCGCAAGGACCGCTTCCTTTGCCGCTTCCCTGGGCGACGAATAATTCTTGAGGTTGGCCGCCCCAACGCCAAAAACAATGTCCCTGGAGCTGATGGTCATTATCGCCAAGCCGGTCTTGCCTTCCATCATCTCGGGGCGGTACTGCTTGTCTCCTGTGTTCATCATCCCCTTATTAGTCATCAACGCCCGCTGGCTCGAGGTGCCGCCGTAAATCTTCGCCTGCTCACCGAGCATCTGCCTGGCTTTGGAAAATATCTTGGGCATGTCGCTGGTTGAGGTGGCAAAAATCACTGCAAAATCCGGCTTTTTATTTTCTTTGCCTTTTAAAGCCATATTAACTGCCTCTTCCACCGCTTTTTCGGCATCACTGTTAACGCTCCAGCCTGTTCCCACTTCAGTGTTTAACACTTTTGCCTGTGTCTCTTCCTGTTGCCTTTGCCGGGGAACTAACTTGAATTCCTCTTTTGGCTTCAGAAAGAGAAACCAACCTATTCCTAAAATAACTACCGCTAATACTGCTAGGCCAATGATTTTCCCTTGTTTGTTGAGCATCTTATACCTCCTTCATCTTAAAACATCCGTTCCTTTCCTGTCATTACCCCACTATCAGACAACCACCTGCACCATGTTTTGTCTATTTCATCACCTCACCTTGTTGTTTCGGCAGCGTAAAACTAAACTTTGATCCCTTGCCCACTTCGCTCTCTATCTCAACTTTCCCCCCATGGGCTTCAACAATGCTCTTGACCAGCGCCAGCCCCATCCCTATCCCTCCCACCTGCTCTGCCGGCCTCTCAACTTTATAAAACTTATCGAATATATGGGGAAGCTCTTCTTTTGGGATACCAACGCCATTGTCAGATATGGAAACTGATACTTCATCCCCCTGGTCCTTAACTGAAACCGCAACCCTCCCATATTTCTCTGTATATTTAATTGCATTCTCCAAAAGCTGGCTCAACGCCTCTTTAATATTTCCAGAATCCGCATAGATCAGCGGAAGGTTCTCAGGCAGCTCATGCACAAGATTCAACCGCTTAAGTCTGGCTTGGCTTTTGTAACCTTCGATGACTTCTTTTACCGCAGCGATAAGATCGATATTCTCTTTCTTCAGCTTTATTCTTCCGATCTCGATCCTGGAAAAATTCAATAATCGGTTGATCAGGGTTGCCAATCTCTCCGTCTCTTCACTGACGATTTGGAGAAACTCCTGACGGTTGTTTTCGTCCATATCCTTTTCCCGAAGAATGGTTTCGGTAAAGCCCTTGATTGAGGCCAGAGGGGTCCTCAGTTCATGAGAAACATTCGAAAGGAAATTCGATTTCATCCTATCCAGTTCTTTCAATCTTTCATTAGCTTCTTCCAGCTCTTGGGTACGCTGTTCTAAAAGCTTGTTCGTGCGTTTGCGCTCGGTGATATCTCGGGCAATCCCTAATATCACAGTTTTGCCTTTAATCTTCACTGGAAACGTTCTTATCTCCACTGCAATCTTACCGCCGTCCTTCCGATTTAAAACAAACTCATCCGGTCCGGTGGATTGGCCCACAAGATTCCTGGCTAAAGCCATGGCTGCCTTTGGGATTTGCTGCAGAGAAAGCAAATTCAGTTTAATAAAACTTTTCCCGATCAATTCTTCTCTTTTATAACCGGTAATTTTCTCGGCCTGTTTATTGCCGTCAATAAACGTTCCTTTCAGATCGTTCAGATAATAGCCGTCCGGAGCGAATTCAAATAATATTCTCAATCGTTCTTCGGAAAGCTTTAATTCCTCTTCCACCCTCTTGCGCTCAGCGATATCCGCCTGCAAACTTTCATTGGTTTCTGCCAGTTCCGCCGCCCGTTCCCTGACTTTTTGCTCCAACTCATCGTGCGCCCGGCGCAGCTCCCGGCTCAGGTCACACAGCCGTCCGACCGCCACGCCGGTAATTACTACCACGACCGAGGCCATCGCTCCGCCGCGCCCGAACAGGATCTCCCGGGCGGACAGACCGGCCTGCGTATAAAGCCACTGGTTCAACGGAACGCTGAGCAATCCGGTCAAAAGTCCTCCCGACACGCCCCAGAGCCACCCCGCTGCAACCACGGGCACGAAGACCAGCGCGCCAGCTGTAAAACCCATCCGGCTATAGGCCGGGAAAAAAGCCAGGGCATAAACCACCAACACAGTTATGACCAGCGTCGCCCTCCACAGATCGGTGAATTTATTCATTGTCCGCCACCGGTATACTGAAACCGAATCTGCTTCCTTTTCCCAGTTCGCTCTCCGCAAAAATATTTCCGCCGTGAATCTCAACTATCGCTTTTACAATTGACAGTCCCAATCCCGTTCCTTTTGCTTCGATCCCCTGCTTCTCAATCCTCTGGAACTTTTCAAAAACCTTCGGCAGATCTTCTTTGTCTATCCCGATGCCTGTATCCGCAACCTCTACCCGCACCTGCCCGTCCTCCTCCCAAGCAGAGATTGAGATCTCGCCTTCTTTGGTGTATTTGATGGCATTGCCCAAAAGATTTATAATGACCTGCGTCATCTTGTCTGAATCCGCCAGTACATGGGGCATCCTATCCGGCAGCTCTGTTTTAAGCTCCAGATGCCTTTCCTCCGCCTGCTTCTTGATGATTGAGACACCCTTTTGTATCACCTCGATCAGATCCACATTTTCTTTTTTCAACATTATGCGTCCGCTCTCAATTCTTGAAAGATCCAGCAGATCATCTATGATCCGGCTCAAACGGTCGGTTTCTTCTTCCACTATCTTCAAAAACTCCTCGCGGGTAGCTGGGTCCATGTCCCTGTCTGAGCGGACGGTTGAGGTATAGCCCTTGATGGAAGCCAGCGGGGTCCGGAGTTCGTGCGAAACATCCGAAACAAACTGGGTCTTGTTGCGGTTTGCCGCTTCCGCTTTCTCGGAATACTCTCTCAAGGTCCGTTCGAATTGCCTGCGTTCGGTCACATCGTGAAACATACCCAGCAGATATTTCTTCCCGGAAATGGCTATCGGGGCCGAACTGACATCGGCGTAGAAAATACTGCCGTCCTTGCGCTTGACCGGCAGACTGCCGGCCACGCTGATCTCCCTCCTCGCCTGTTTTTCAAACTGTTCAATCACGTACGGCAGGTCTTCCTCCGGATGAATATCCGTAACCCCCAGTTCTTTTATCTCTGGCAGAGAGTATCCCAGCATTTCACAAATCGCCCGGTTGCCGTCAACAAATTTCTTGCTTTCCATATCCGCCAGAAGCATCCCGTCGAAAGCATTATCAAATATGTTTCTGAATTTTTGTTCGGCTTCGCTTATTTCTTCTTCCGCCCGTTTGCTCGCCAGTTCGGCGAGCCTGCGCTCGGTTATATTCTTGGCAATATGAACGGCCCCGATAATTTCACCTTTGACATCAACTATCGGTGAAATAGTCACACCTAAATAGATCCCCAAATGCGGCTCAATAAATTCAGCATAAACCGTTTTCTTGGTCTCCAGTACTTTTTTAAAAGGGCAATCCGGTGACGGTCCTTTTGTCTCGTGAACCAGCCCATAACACTTATTACCGATAAGCTCTTCCGGCTTCTTTTTAAATGCCGCAGCGTAGGCTTTATTCACCCTAAGTAAATTAAAGTCCTTATCATGAAGAGAAACCAGATCGGAGATGGAATCAAAAGTTGTTTGCCATTCTTGTGCAGCCTTTTGCAGCTTTTTTTCTGCCTGATTGCGCTCTTCCTCCATCTCTTTTCTTTTGAAGAAACCTGGTGTCTCATATTTGGTGATTTTTTTTACCAGTTCCGGCTCTTTCTTTATATACTTTTGAATATATTCTTCAATTTTTGAAGGGTGCGCCATTATGAACCGGCACACCCCATCCCCTTTTGCACGGCAAAGGATCTCCGCCGCAACCAGAGGAATACCAAAGCTTTCTTCGCACCAGCCGGAAGAGTACCCCGCATTCATCACACATACTGGAAAATCGCTTCTCTTTCCGGCTTTTTCCCAAGAATCCGCTTCAAAAGAAAAGGGATGGTCATAAATAAGATAATAATTCTCGTCGGGTGAAGGTCTTGATTCCGGAAATATATCCACAAAAGCCCACCCGGAATACGCAAAATGGATGGGACCGGCCGAAAGTTTTTCAATCGGGTCTTTCAGGCCCATTTTGACGTGAAAATTCTTCGCGTCCGCCTTTCCGATAGCGTGGGCGAGATCAAAAAGAAAACTGCGCGCGATATTATTGGCTTCTTCCTCTCCTTTATCATTGTACAGCTTCTTAACCGTTTCAAAAAAATCAACCGACATGGAGGCCGCCCGCACTAAAACATAGCGTTCACCAAATATCTCAAGCATCCCTTTGGTCGGGTCTTCTTTTTTTAGCTTGAAATATTTGCTTACATACTCTTCCGCTTTTAAAAATAAAGGCTCAAACTCTTTTGGGACTTTCACGGTTTCTAACATAGCATTTCCTCCTGCGTTCCCGACCGCGCTTCACTGCACCGGCAGCGTAAAACTAAACTTTACTCCTTCATTAATTTTGCTTTGCACGTTTACTTTGGTAGAGTGCGCTTCCACAATGGCTCTGGCCAAAGGAAGTTCCAGGCCAGTGCCCTGCTGGTTGGGTTCCACCCAGTGAAATCGGTTGAAAAGATTAGATATTTCCTCGCCGGACAGTTCTTCCCCGTTGTCCCCGACCTCAAACCTGACCCCTTTTTCTGTATATTTCGCCCCCAGCGTTACTTGATCCCCTGCCATGCTGCGCATCACCGAAGCGATCAGCAGATTTCCCAGCGCCTGCACCATTTTTTCCCGGTCAATCTTGATCTCAGCTATCACTTCAGGCAGCTTTGTTTCAATTTTAACTTTGCGGTCTTCTGCCTGTTTTGAAACCCGGTTCACGCTCTCTTGAATCAAAGCATCAATCTTAACCGGTTTTTTATTCAGCCAGAGAGCTCCGCTTTCAATTCTGGTCAAATCCAGCAGTTCATCAATATACCGGCTCAGCCAATCCGCCTCATCGATAATTATTTTTAACGACTCCTCACGCTCTTTCTCATTCAGTTCTTTATCCTCCAGGGCGACCGTTGCGTACCCCTTAATCGAAGCCAGCGGAGTGCGGAGCTTATTGCATATTTTCGAATCATAGGCGATCAATTTTAGATTTTTTTGAGCAAGCGCCGCTCTCTCCTTGCGGGTTACGCGGTTTAAAATCAAAGCTAAAAATAAAAGCATTGAAAGCATCGCCATTCCTATTCCAATTTGAACGTATCCCACCTGTTTATAAATGGAATCTACGTCCTGCACCACTTCCAGCACCCCGATCCTTTGCGAATTTTTGTAGAGCGGGATATGCAGGCGCATGGCGTGCACCGACTCTTCATTGCCGTAGCTGCTCGTTATCCTCTTTGTCACCCCTAACTCGCTGACCATCTTTTTTCCCAGCGAAAATATCTCCCATCTCTCCCAGCCTGCTTTTTCCCTCCCCGTCGAATAGATCTGCTCCGCGTTTTGATCAAAGGCCTTCACCCTCAATATCTCACCATTGGTTAAGTACTCGGCCACAAACCGGTCCCAGCTGGAACGGAAAAGGCCCCCTCTCAAAAAAGCGGCTTCCGGGATATTCTTCTCGGCATTGGCCTTTATATAGTCAAAGGCGGATTGCCGGGAACGATCCAATAAACTATTTCCCATCCGCCACGGCAGCCAGGTAAGAAGGCCAAAACCCACCACCACCGCCATCATGGTCATGATCAAATATTTTTTTGTCATCCCGGGGCGCTCCTTTTTAATTTGACCTTACCGCCAGTATGTTTTTATGAGAAGTCGGCAAAAGCTCTTCACTCGGGGAAAAAAGCTCCTCGGCCAGTTTTTCTCCCGGTTTCAAACCTGTAAATTTAATTTGTATATCCTTATCCAGCTCTAAACCTGACAGGTGCACAAGCTCTTTCGCCAGGTCCACGATTTTTATCGGCTCTCCCATATCCAGGACAAAGATCTCCCCTCCCTTGCCCATCAGGGCAGCGCGAAGCACCAGCTGGACCGCCTCGGGAATGGTCATAAAAAAACGAACCACTCCTGGGTCGGTGACCGTAATCGGCCCTCCGCGGGCAATCTGCCGCTTGAAAAGAGGGATAACACTTCCCCGGCTGTTCATGACATTGCCAAAACGAGTGGCCAGGAATTTGGTTTTCCCTTTACCTTGAAGATGAAGGATTAATCTCTCCGCCTGCCGCTTGGATATTCCCATCACCGAAGTCGGTTTCACTGCTTTATCGCTCGAAATCAAAACAAAGCGGTCCACTCCATAGGTCAGGCAAGCTTCCGCCACATTCCTGGTGCCCACCACATTGTTTTTATACGCTTCTTCCGGGTTCCGCTCCATCAGCCAGACATGTTTATAGGCGGCGGCGTGAAAAACCATGTCCGGACGATATGTCCTCACGATCTGATCGATCCGCTGCCTGTCCTGCACATTGGCAATGATCGGCGTCAGTTCAAAGGAGGGCGTGCTTTCCTGGAGTTCAAGGTCAATGTGATAAATGCTGTTTTCGCCCTGCCCTAAAAGCAGAAGCTGCCTGGGATTGCATTTTGATACCTGCCGGCAGATTTCGGAGCCAATCGACCCGCCCGCGCCGGTAACCAATACCGTTTTCCCTTCAAATCCCGGTTTTATCTCATCAAAGTCGAATTTGATCGGCTCCCGATTGAGCAGGTCTTCTTCGTTCACATCCCGGATATGATTTATAGAAACTTTCCCGTCGATCAACTCATAAATTGGCGGCAAAGTTTTGTATTTAACTCCCGCTTGCTGGCAGGCCGAGACTATCTTTTTTATTTCCGCGCCCGAAGCGGCCGGCATGGCAATGATCACTTCGTTGATTTTCTTCTTTTTTACTAAGGCCGGGATCTCTTCCCGCCTGCCCAAAACTCTTATGCCATGGATCGACATCCCTTTTTTGGCGGGATTATCATCTATCAACCCGACCGGATGATAACAGTTCTTGGCTCTGATCATTTCGCGCAGGATCGATTCACCCGCATCTCCCGCGCCAACAATTAATACTTTCTTTTGTCTGCCGTTCGATTTGGTATCCGGAAGAATCTTTTCCCGCGTCACCCTCCAGATAAACCTGCTGCCGCCAATAAGCAGCAGATTAAGCAGCCAGGCTATCACCGCGACCGTGTAAGGGTAGCGCAGCGTTCCCGAGAAAAATGATATGGCAAATCCCAGAGCCGATCCAATAGAAACCGCGTAAACAATTGAAAGCAAGGCAGCGATGCTGGCATAAGCCCAGATCTGGCTGTACAAACCAAACAGGAAGAAAACCATCAGGTTGGCAAGGGTCACGGGAAGGGCGGTCAATAAATAACTGTTCAGATAGCCGCTCGGAATAAGGCCGTCAAAGCGGATGAGAAAGGAAAAGAACATCGAGAAATTAAGAATTCCCGCGTCAATGACCGCCAGCAATAATTTATAACTATTAAACTTTAACTTCCGCATATGAATTAAGACTCAAATACTTAATTATTTTCTCCCGGTTTTCATGAATTTTCTGGATGGCCTCGCAGATCTTTACCGCCTCTTCGTCGCTCATGTGCGAATAAAGGGGAAGACTCAAAATATTCCGCGAAAGATGTTCGGTAACAGGCAATTCCCCCTCATTCTCTCCGCAAACCGAGCGGCAGGCGTCCTGCAGATGCACGGGAGGAAAGTAATATTTTTTGGTGGAAATGTTTTCCTTCTCGAGGCAAAAAGCAGCCAGATCCCGGCCTAAACCAAATTTTTCAGGATCGATCAAAATGGAAAGATCCTTATAGGTGGATCTCAACCCCTCCTCTATCTTTTGAAAAGCAATGCCGGGAAGGGTCCCCAAAAAGAAGCGGTATATCTCAGCCAGCCGATTTCGCTTCGAAACATTGATTTCCAAATCTTTCAGGCTCCGGATGCCCAGGATGGCATTGAACTCGGTCAAGCGGGCATTCAAACCGACCAGTTCACAGTTATAGTCTCCCGGATTGCCATAATCTCTCCCGATTCTTAACCTTCTCGCCAGCTCATCATCGTTGGTGGTAATTATGCCTCCCTCCCCCGCCACCAGCAGTTTGCTGGGGCTTAGACTAAAGACCTCTGCGTCCCCAAAGTTGCCGGCGAATCTTCCATGATACTTCGCCCCGAAGGCATGCGCGGCATCGAAAACAAGTTTCAGGTTGTATTCAGTCGCTAGCTCTTCCAGTTTCAATATTTCGGGCGGATTGCCGAAAATGTAAACCCCCAGGATGGCGCAGGTTTTGGCTGTTATCTTTTTTTCAATTTGATTCGCGTTTAGATTGAAGGTTTCGGGATCGCAATCCACAAAAATCGGCTTGAGCCCGTTCCATAAAAGCGAATGCACCGTGGCGGAAAAAGTAAAACTGGGCACAATAACTTCTCCGGCGAGTCCCAGCGCTTTAAAGGTCAGCATTAATCCGCTGGTGCAGTTTGCCGCCGCCACCGCATTACCCGCGCCCATAAATTCTTCACATTTTCTCTCAAATTCTTTTACATATTTGCCATTGGTGATCTGCCCGGTATCAAGGACTTCCGAAAACCTCTCGCTTAGTTCTTCAAAGGCCGGCAGGGTCGGCCGGCAGATCGGGATCTTTTCCCAAAAAGTCGGGTTGCCCCCTAAAACCGCTAACCGGTTAGAGTTCGGCATTTTTACATACCTCCCATAAACAGAGCCGCAAAACCCAAAACCAAACCAACAAAATAAGTAATAATGACAATGTTTCGATATCCCAATAGCCGGTTTTTCCAGAGCCATTCGTAGAAATGATCACAATCCGCCTCAAAAAGCGGTTTCCTTCGCCACAGGCGCCGGAGTATCGCAAGTGATGTGTCAAATATTGGAACTCCGAGAATTATTACAGGCACAAACAATTGCAAAGGGGCGCTGCTTTTAAATGTATTCATCACTCCCAATGAACCGAGAACAAATCCCAGGAACATACTGCCTGTATCTCCCATAAATATCCTGGCCGGGTGAAAATTAAAAAGTAAAAAACCGAGGCAGGCGCCCGCCAGGGCGGAGGCTGCCGGCAAAACGCTCATATCCATTTTCCCGAAAAGCAGAATAATAAAGAATAAGGCAGCGATCGCGGACACTCCGGCGGCTAACCCATCCATCCCATCTAGTAAATTGAGGGCATTGGTCACGCCCAATAACCAGAGAACGGTCAAAGGAATGGCGACCGCCTCCGGCAAGAAACCGATCTTCACTCCTCCGGCTATCAGGATCGCCGCCGCCAACCCCTGCCCGCCCAGTTTGGCAAGAGGCGAAAGCCCCTTTATGTCGTCTATCAGTCCCGTCAAAAATACAACACTCGCTCCCAGGAACAGATAAAAAAGGCGTGGGTCGCTGCCCATTACATAAATCACCGGAAAAGCAAAGGCAAAATATATGGCAATGCCTCCGCACCTCGCGACCGGCAGGCAGTGCAGGCTCCGCTGATTGGGTATATCCATTATTCCCGTTCTCAAAGCCCAAAGCCTGACCAATGGCGTCAATGCCAGCGCGATCACAAAAGACGCCAGCGCGATCTCAATTAAGTACAGTCCCAAAATGATGCTCCTTTTCGTGTTGAAACCAGTGAATGGTCCTTTTTAATCCCTCTTCCAACTTTATCTCTGATTCCCAATTTAACTTTGCCGCGGCCTTTGTGCCGTCAGGCCTTCTCTGTTTGGGGTCATCCTCAGGTAAAGCTTTAAAAACGATCCGGCTCTTGCTTCCCGTCAAGCGCTTGATCAGTCTAGCGAATTCAAGCACCGTCACTTCCTCCGGATTTCCCAGATTGACCGGCTCGTGGACATTCGACAGCATCAATTTATATATTCCCCGCACCATGTCTTCAATAAAACAAAAGCTCCGCGTTTGCGTGCCATTCCCGTAAACGGTCAATGGTTCTCCGCTTAACGCCTGGGCAATAAGATTGGGGACAACGCGCCCGTCATTTCTCCTCATCCGCGGCCCATAGGTATTGAATATCCGGGCGATCCTGACGTCCAGCCCGTGCGTCCGCCGGAAAGCCAGGGTCATGGCTTCCGCAAAACGCTTTGCTTCATCGTAAACGCTGCGCGGCCCGGTCGGATTGACATTGCCCCAGTAATCTTCTGATTGGGGAGAGATCAGGGGATCGCCGTAAATTTCCGAGGTCGAGGCCAGCAAATACTTTGCCCCTTTTTCCCTGGCCAATCCCAAAGTATTCAATGTCCCCAGTGACCCGGCTTTCAGGGTATGAATGGGATGAGCCAGATAATCGTTCGGGCTGGCCGGAGAAGCAAAATGCAGGATATAATCTATTTTCCCTTCATACTTTATATACTCCGATACGTTATGGCGAATAAAAGTAAATTCCGGCTTACCAAAATGCTGGCGAATATTTTCCTCTCTGCCGGTGATCATATTATCCATACAAATCACCTCAAATCCTTCTTTTATAAGGAAATCGCACAAATGCGAACCGATAAAACCCGCTCCCCCGGTGATCAGAATTTTCATCGTCCCACTCCTATATACTTAAATCCTGTTTCCCTGACGCGTCTGGGTTCATAAATATTCCTGCCGTCAAAAAGATATGGTTTCCTGACCAATTTGCGCGCCTTTTCCAGGTCAATATCCCGGAATTCAGGCCACTCCGTGACGCAAACTATCGCGTCCGCCCCGGCAATCGCGTCGTAGACTCCCGGGCAGTAAGCGACCTGGGGAATAAGCTTCCCGGCATTTTTTTCCGCGGCCGGGTCATGCGCCGTAACCCGCGCGCCCCGCTTCAGCAGCCCACGAATTATCTTCAAAGAGGGGGCTTCACGCATATCGTCGGTTTCGGGTTTGAAAGATAAACCCAAAATCGAGATCCTTTTTCCCCTGATGCCTTTCAAGGTCCTGACAATTTTATCTATGAACACCCCGATCTGGCGTTCATTCACTTTGTTGACCGAATTCAGGATCTGCGGCTGATAACCCGCACCGCGGGCGAGATGGATCAAGGCCGAAACGTCTTTTGGCAGGCAGGAGCCGCCGTAACCAAGCCCCGCGTTCAGGAATTCCCTGCCGATCCTTCGGTCCATCCCCATGGCGTACGACACCTCGGCCACATCCGATCCCAACCTCTCGCAGATATTTGCGATCTCATTGACAAAAGATATTTTGGTGGCCAGGAAAGCGTTGGAAGCATACTTGATGAGCTCCGCGCTTTTAACCGAGGTAAAAATGATCCGGGCATTCAAAGAACGATACAACTCCGTGATCACATTGAATGCCCGATTATTAGAAGCTCCGATCACAATGCGGTCTGGATTCATGAAATCGCTGATGGCGGATCCCTCCCGCAGGAACTCGGGATTGGAAACCACCGAAAAATATTTTGCGAGCACGCGATTCCTGACCAGGATCTTGGTGACAATGTCCCCCATTCCCACCGGAACGGTGCTTTTATTAACGATCACCTTAAACTTCTTGTTCTCCTTCAAGGCACAGGCAATTGCTTTGGCTACTTCACAAACCGCAGAAACATCCGCTTCCCCATTAGCCCTGGGGGGAGTTCCAACCGCAATGAAAATCATGGTTGACCGTTTAACCGCAAAATCCAGATCCGAAGCAAAGCTGAGCCTCTTTGCTCTCTGGTTCCTCAAAACCAATTCCGGCAATCCGGGCTCATAAAACGGTACTTCACCTTTCATTAGAAGCGCGAGGCGTTCAAGATTATTATCCACACAGACCACATCATTGCCCAAATTGGCCAGGCAGGCGCCCGTCACCAATCCCACATAACCGGTCCCGATAACACAAATTTTCATTTCCACCACTCCTTATTAAACAAAAAGGGCCCTCCCCGATGTGACATCGGGGGGGCCCTCTGCTTCTTCAGTCAGGCCTTAATTCAGCCAATAAAAAAGGCGTTTAACTATAGAATACTATAGATAAACGCCTTCTGGTGCCCAGCTGGGCCGAACACGTAAATTGTACACTTTTGATACAATTTGTCAAGTTCTTTTTCATTTAATATTGCCGCAGATGTATTTTATTCTCTTCTCGTCGATCTCAGGCCACAAAGGAAGACTGAGAATTTCTTCGGACATTTTTTCGGATACCGGAAAATCGCCTTCCTTATATCCAAGATATCTATAAGCAGGTTGTAAATGTAAAGGTATCGGATAATGGACGCCGCTCGCTATGCCTCTTTTCAAAAGATTCTTTCGGATTTTTTCTCTTTCCTTCAACCGAATAACATACAAATGAAAAACATGCCTCGCATCCTTTCTTCTTGACGGACGCAAAATCTTTTTTCTATTGAGGTGTACATCATATAAATCCGCCTTGGCAATTCGTAAATCAGTCCACTCTTCCAGATGCTTTAACTTGATCCTCAAAATGGCAGCCTGAATTGCATCCATGCGACAATTGTATCCTTCGATCTCGTGCTCATATTTCCTGGTCCTTCCATGATCCGAAAGCATCTTGATCCTGACGGCAAGCTCCGGATCGTTGGTCACAACCGCGCCCGCATCACCAAAAGCCCCCAGGTTCTTCCCGGGAAAGAATGAAAAGGCCGCCGCAATGCCAAAAAATCCCGGCCGTTTGCATTTCAATTCAGCGCCATGGGCCTGGGCGGCGTCCTCAATCACCTTGACCCCAAATTCACGGGCGATCTCGCTGATATTTTCCATATCCGCCATCTGACCGTAGAGATGGACAGGAATGATCGCCTTCACATTTCCTTCGCGGCGTTCAATTAAATACTGCTTCAACCTCTGGGGATCCATCGTATAATACTTTTCATCCACATCCACAAATGCCACTCTGGCACCGACCGCCGTAATCGCTTCAGCAGTTGCGATAAAGGTATTCGGAACGGTTACTACCACATCTCCTCTGCCTATTCCCAAGGCTTTCAATATTAAAATCAAAGCATCGGTCCCATTGCTGCAGGCAACTGCGTGTTTTGCCCCGCAATAGCCGGCGAACTCTTTTTCAAAATTATCAACTTCTTCCCCGCCAATAAATTGAGATTTTTCCATAATCGTACGAATTTTATTCATTATTTCCGAATAAATCCGGACCAATCCGGCAGAAAGATCCATAAAAGGTATTTTGATTGATTCATCAATTGAATTCATATTCATATTTTTCGTTCACACCTCCGATTATCCTGGCTGGATTACCAACCACAATTTTATGAGCAGGGACATCCTTCACCACCACCGACCCAGCTCCAACCAGGCAATTCTCGCCAATAACTAATCCCGGCAAGACCGTGGTATTGGCGCCCAATTTGGCCCTTCTGCAAATTCTAGGGCCTTTAAGATTTTGTTTGACCCTGGCGGAGCAAGGATATTTTGCATTGGTCAACACCACCGCCGGGCCCAGCCAGCATCCTTCTTCTAAAAGAGAATATTCAGGAATAAATACTTTAGAATGGATCCGAACATTATCTCCGATCTCAACATGATGCTCCACGCAGGAACCGGTGCCAATCGACACATTATCCCCGATCCGGTTGCTTTCTCTGATAAGGACGTGATGACCGGTTTGGAAATTTTTGCCGATTACGTTGCCGGCATAGATCACGGTATTCGATCTTATTTCCGAGTCATCCCCGATTATCGTTTCAATTTCTTCTTCGGCTTGTAACTTAGCAGGCAAGCCGATAATGCAAAATTCCCCAATTTTTACATTTTTCCCCAGCTTTACATTTGGATGAATTTTATAATTAGTCATTTTTTACCCCCAATTTACATTTACCGCTTGCCTTCTCGATCTTGACAAATTTGCCGGTTTCAGCGGATTCATAAAGAGCCGTAATCAACTCAAGCGACTTTCTCCCTTCCAAACCATCCACCATGGCCTTTTTATGGTTTTTTAGGCAATCAATTACATGTTGAAGATAGCGAACATGTCCAAACCCGTAAACATTCGGAGGATTTTCCCTGAATTTGCCCATCACCTCACGATCTTCGGGCGTCTCATCAGCAAATTGCCATACCTTCATCTCATTCATGGCAAATCCTCCGATCTCGACGGTGCCTTTTTCCCCCAGAATCGAAATCGACCCTTCCAGGTCCCTGGGCCGGGTGGCAGTGGTCGCTTCTATTACGCCCAAAGCTCCATTTGCAAATCTGATGGTAGCAACCGCTGTATCCTCCACCTCGATATTAACCAGCCGGGTGGTTATTGCCGCCGATACTTCTATGGGTTCTCCCATCATCCATTCAAGCAGATCAATATGATGAGAGGCTTGATTTGCTAAGACCCCTCCATCCCACGCCCAGGTGCCCCTCCATCTGTCCCGGTCATAATATTTTTGGTCTCTGGACCAGCGAACCCTCACCGTCCCCAAAACTAATTTACCGAACCTTTGCTTTTCAATCGCCTCTCTGAGTTTGATTACCGGCAAGTTATATCTATTCTGCTTAACCACAAATAGTTTTACCCCGTTTTCATTGCAAACCCTTATCATCCTGTCGGCATCTTCCAGCGTTAGAGCCATCGGCTTTTCACAAACGATGTGCTTTTTATAATCACTGACAATCCCAATCGTATGTTCAGCATGCATTCCGCTGGGAGTTAAAATATTTACCACGTCGACCTCTTCTTTAGAAAGCATCACGTCATAATTTAAATAATGAGGCACGCCCAGCTTTTCGCCTGTTTGCCTGGCTTTTTCCTCATCAAGATCGCACACCGCCGCCAGTTCGGCACCCTTAAGCGCCGCCAAAGCCTCGGCATGCTTTTTCGAAATTCTTCCGCAGCCCAGTAGCGCAAATTTTATTTTAGCCATTACTTCCTTTCATTCAAATAAACTATTCCGCCAAACGAACTTACTGTAAACCTTAGGATATGCGAAAGCAGCGACATCCCCAATGCCCGGGCCGGGTCCACGCCCAACTGAGTAAAGAAATATACGTATGCGCCATCCTGCAGGCCCACCCCGGAAATTGAAATTGGTAAAACCGAGATAACAGATATCAAAGGAATTAAGATAAAAAAGCTGACCAAAGGAAGATCTATGCCCACCGCTCGTCCAAGAAAGTAACTTCCGATGAACGTCATCAGACTGGTTATCAGTGATATCAAGAAGGCCTTGCCCAATATATCAAGATGATGACGATAAATATTAAAACTGAAATAAATATCACGGAGCAGACGGTCAAGCTTTAAACGCTTGAATAGTTGAGTTAAAAATCCCAATCTTCGCGCTAATCCCCTATTAAATATAACAAAATAAAAGATCGCGCATGCTAACAACAAAATAACAACCGATCTGCCTGCCAGCGAAAGATCCAATGAATAAAACCCCAGGGCCAAGACCAAGCTCGCCAGAAAAACCATTGAAGTCATTCCTATCATCTTGTCCATGATGACCGCAGTCGCAGATTCAACCGCCTTGCCCGATCGATTAGTAAGTTTATAAGCCTTAACCACATCGCCGGTTACCTGACCCGGCAATACCAAACTGAAAAACATTCCTATCCAATAAACTTCGAGCAGTGATAAATAACCAGGACGCCTTTTTGATCCGGGATCCAAGATAATACTCAACCTAACCACTCCGACTAGAATAATTAGTAAATAAAAAAACAAGGATAAAAGCACCCAAAAAAGGTTAGCCTTTTGGATAACACTCACAAGCTGGTTAACATCTATCTGTCTTAAAACCAGCCACAAAAGAGTAAAACTTATTAATATTTTAAAAATAGTATTTAACTTTATCATGCAACTATTTCTCTTTTTCTAATGTCCAAGACATCTTTTTCCCATCCAAAAGACAGAGAAGTTAAGGCCCAGACGCTTCCCATTCCGTAGCTTATATGCAGTACCGCAAAAACAACCGGCAAAAGCAGGCTCGCCGCCAAACCTATCCGGGGAATCTGCTGAAGCGTAAAAATAACGGCCAAAAATGTATAGCTTAGCAAAATTGCCGATACTAAATAAAATCCTATTTTATGAAATAGCGCTAAGACCAAAGCCAACCCCAAAGTAACCACGAATAATAATGGGACAAAATGGCGCAGTGACAAAGACCCGGGACTCTTTTTAATGGTTATCACATTCCAATAACCGTTAGCATAATTCTGTTTCCATAAATCATATAAATCAGAACGGCAATAATAAGAAGAAACTATCTGATCAGAAAGAAAGATCTTGCCACCGGCCCGGCGCAATCTAGAATTAAATTCTATATCCTGGTTCCTGACCAATGCCTCATCAAACCAGCCCGCTTTATTAAAAGCCTCCCTGCGATACACCCCCATGTAGACGGTATCCACATACCCGGAATATTCTGGATCATGGAATTTGCCGCCTCCCAAACCAAAAATGCTGTAATGCGCTCCAACAATTGCTTTCCCAAACAGGCTTTCAGAAATAGGACGCATAGCCCCTCCAACACAATCCGCCCCGGTCTCTGCCAGCACATGCAGACAGGTCTTTAAATAATCTTTTGCCAGTCTGCTGTGGGCGCTAACGATAAAGATCACTCCCCCCCGGCTATCCTTGATCCCAAGATTGAAAGCGGCGGCAGTTGTCTGTTTGAGGTTTTGGATGATCTTCACTCGACCCCCATAACATTTTCTTATTTCATTGACCGAACCATCATTGGACAGCGAATCGATGATCAGCACTTCGGCATCATAATCAGCAAATATCCCTTCCTGGTCAAAGACAGAGGCTAAGCATTTTAATACATATTTATTCTCATTTTTAACCGGAATAATTATTGATATTTTTCTTTCCATTTATTTTTATTCCTTCATAGGTTTTGCAATAATAAATATGTTGCCGGCCGCGATCGGCAGGGAGATCGATCCGATTCTCGTCCTTTCAACAACATTTTTTAAAGTATCGCCAAATCCACCCAGAGAAAGCATTTTTATCCAGTAACTTAAAGGGTAACTGTTCTTCATATCTGAAACCTTGATCGCCTTATATTTCCCCCTATCAAATAGTTTTTTTAGTGTTTTTTTATTGAATAAATATATATGCTCAATATCTATGATCGGGGATCTATCGCGCAGTATTCTGGCCTGCAAGCTGTCAACATCATGAACGATGAAATACGCTATTCCATTGGGCCTTAAAATATTGTGGCAGATTTCAATGATCTCATCGGGATTGCTCAGATGATCAAGCGTCTGAAAAGAGCATACCAGATCGAAGCTGTTTTTTTGGTATATCCCATTTTTAAAAAAACCGGAGTAAATGTTCTTTTTTATCAAAGGCGGAGCTTTTCCTATAGCTTCGATGCTTGGCTCGCATCCATATGCATTTTTAAAGCCTTCCTCTAATAATTTTTCAAGGAAAAAACCGCTGCTGCAGCCGATCTCAAGCGCAGAACCTTTATTGATCTCGTTTAAAAAAGGGCTAAGATGGCGCCAGTAATCTTCCCGGATAATGCCGGTATATTCATCAAATGTCACCCTGCTGCTGGAATATAAGCGCGCCAAAACATCGTCCGGAAGGATCTCTCTTGAAAATACAAGCCCGCAGTGCCGGCAGCGCACAATTTTATAATGAAAATGTTCTGTAACGCGCCGCGCTGAGAAGATCTCCGGCGTTAGGTCCTCAGGTTCGAATGTTCGAGGATATAATTCAGCCGCATCTTCCCCCTCCCCGCAGAACAAACAACGTTTCGTGTTATATTTTATCCCTTCATCCATCGCTCTTTTCCTCGCAGCAATTCTTTGATCTTTTCAGCGGTCCGGTAATGCTGGCCCTCGCACCATATCGCTTTACGGATAAATTTTGGCCTTTTTTTGGCTTCTTCAAATATTTTCATTAGATATTCACCGATCACCGATATCGACAGCATCTGTATCCCCCCGAAAAAAAGAATAAGAACGATAACGGTCGTTATCCCCTGTGGAATACTTGGCATAAAGATCCTGGCAATGATCTGGCCCATGAGGGCGAGAAAAGATATCCCGGTTAAGACCACGCTAAAATAGCTTAAGATCTCCAGCGGGACAAAACTGAAAGAGAAAATCGCCTTTTTCGCCCACCAGATATTTTTGCGCCAATTATTGGTCGTTGCCCCGAACAAGCGCTCCGGCCTCTCATAATCGACCCCGGTCTGTTTAAAGCCCACCCAGGCCCTTAGCCCCCGCAGAAATTGATCGGTTTCGGGCAAAGCAATTAATTCATTCACCACTTTTCTATCTATTAATGAAAAATCACCCGCATCAAGCGGCATGGGGATATAGGCCATTCCCCTAAATATTTTATAAAATGTTTTATAACAAGCATTCAACAACTTTGTCGCCTCTCTTTTGACGCGGCGGCCATACACCACCTCGTAACCTTCCAGCCACTTCTTATAAAATTCGGGAATAATTTCTGGCGGATCCTGCAGGTCACCATCCAGTAAAACTACCGCATCTCCGCTGGCAATTTCCATGCCGCTCAAAAAAGAGCTTTGTGAGCCGAAATTGCGCGAATGCTCAATGGCTATGACTCTTCTGTCTTTTAAGGTGATATTTTGTAAAACCTCATTAGAATTATCCGGGCTGCCGTCATTGACAAATATGATTTCATGATCCACTTTCATTTGTGCAAATACTTTTGTCAAACGGTCATACATGACCGGTATGGCCTGGCCGTCCCTGTAACACGCGATAACGGCAGAGATTTTTTTCGGGGCGGGCAACAACGCTCCCGCCTGAGCAAACAGGGCGGCTCCCTGACCCCTGGTCCAGTCAAGCGTTTTCAGAAGCCCTTCTTTCAAAGAGGTCCTTGCTTCCCATCCCAAGAGCTGCTTGGTCAGCGACGGATCTCCGTACCACTCTTTCAGGTCCCAGCTTCTATTCTGCATACCGCCCCAAACCGGCTCCATCTTCAACTCGAATATTTCCCCGATCGTTTGCACTATTTCCCTGATCTTGGTTTTTTTCCCGGTCGCGATATTGATCGAGCCACCGGGCATCTTTTTAACGCCGGTCGTCGCCGCCAAAACCATCGCTTCGATGGCATCGTCAACATAGACAAAATCACGGGATATCTCCGGCTCAACCATCAGAGGGAAAGTCCCACGCATGCCATATTCAATAAGTCTGGGAATCAATCTGTCCGGCTCTTCAAAAGGCCCATAAACGGAATAAAGCCGCAAGTTTATAACCGGAGCGCTTTTCACTCCGCCAAGATATTGAAGGAGAAAGGCATTGGCGATCTTAGAAACAGCGTAGTGGCTGTTCGGCATCAGTCTGTCATTTTCTTTAGGCGCCGCTGAATTCAAGCCATATTCAGAAGATGATCCGGTATGGACATAGGCGGAAAATCCTCTGCGTAATGCCGCCTCCAAAAGATTAACTGCCCCAAGCACATTGGTTCTGTAAATCAGGTCAACCTCATTCTGTTTAGAATATCCGCCGTAAGCAGCCAGATTAAATATGGTCCTAAAACCATATTGATCAATAATACTTGAGACTGTCGAAGGATCATTTAGGTCGGCACGAACGATATTCTTCAAAGGCAAATCCTTCATGCGCCACGGAAGCGAATCCTGGTGGGTCACTCCGTAGCAATCCTGCCTGATTTTTAAGATGGCCCTCATCAGATTTGCTCCGATAAATCCCCCTGCCCCAAAAACCACGATCGGTCCCTCTAACTCAATTATCCCTGCTTCCAATCTCTTATCAGGATTAGTTATGAACATATTCCTTTATGATCCTCCTTAAGCTCTCCCCGGCCAGGTCATTCTCTTCCTGATGCCACTTCTGACTCCCCACTTTGCCGGAAGGATAACCCTTCGCATGGAGACTTTTGAACATTACGGGATGACTGATGGTACTTAATAAAAGCCGGGAGATAGTTTCATTTAATCCGCATTGACCATAATGCTCTTCGATGGTCAAGACCATGCGCTTGCCCGCCAGACTGGAAACCAATTCCAGGGGAAGTTCGTGAATCGGAAATATGCCAACGCACCAGATCTCACAATCATCGATGATGCTTTGGTCAGGAATGTCTAAGATATTGCCGATAACCGGGCCGGTACCGATAATAATAACCCTTTTTCCATCCTTGACCTTCCGCCATTGCTGGAAGCTTTCGATTGTATGGTTAAGCTTCGCTGCAAGGTTCAATCGTAAATAGTTTGGAGATGGATCATCCGCCATCATCCGCACCGCCTCTTCAACGTCTGAAGCTATAAAAGGCACATAAACTTTCATGTTCGGCAAAACACGCATCACCGCAATATCTTCCAGTGTATGGTGTGTTGCCCCCATAATTCCATAACCATATCCCCCGCCGTTGCCTACAATCTTTACGGGGAGATTATGCAAACAGACATCATTTCTGATCTGCTCGTAAGGTCTTAAGATTGCAAACGGAGCGATACTGTAGACCCAGGGAACGAATCCTTCATAGGCAAGTCCCGCCGCAAAAGAAACCATATTTTGTTCCGCCACCCCGACATTGATGAATTTTTTTTGATAGATATCTCTTACCTTCTCCAGAGCCATATAGCCAAGATCCCCCGTCAAAAAAATATATTCCGGATGGTCTTTATGCAAACCAACCATCGCCCGGGCGAATTCTTTTCTCATATTCGTTCCCTTTTTTGCCTGTTATAATCCAAAGTCAGTTCTTCCAATGCTAATCTGTACTGCTCATTGTCCATCGGCAAATAATGCCAATCCACCGTATCTTCCATGTAACTTACGCCTTTCCCCTTGATCGTTCTGCAAATAATGACTTGCGGCTGGAGCGAATCGCGGTTGGCTAAACATTCTTTTTTTGCCATCAATAATGAATCGTAACCATGCCCGTCCGCATAAATGACGTAAAATCCAAATGATCTAAGCTTTTTATCCAACGGTTCCAGCCCCAACACTTCATCCGATCTGCCAAAACCTTGAATATTATTCCTGTCAATGAGCCAGACAAGATTATTAATCCTATGGTGAGAAATAAATAAAGCCGCCTCCCAGATGCTTCCCTCGTTCAATTCTCCATCTGAGGTTACGCAGAAGATCAAGCGATCTTCACATTTTAGTCGGGAAGCAAAAGCCATTCCGGCCGCGATCGGCAATCCGTGCCCGAGGCTGCCGGTTGCAAAAGGAACGCCTTTTATTTTGTTCGCCGGCGGATGCGCTCCAAAATAAGTCCCATCCTGGTAGAAGGTCTTGATCTCATCTTCCCGGACAACTCCGTATTCCGCTAAAACGGAATAAAGCGCCGCCGCGGCATGGCCTTTGGATAAAATGAGCGTATCCGCCTCTTTCATCCATCCAAATCGTAAGAAGACCAAAATCTCCGTACAGGATAAAGAACAGGCGATATGCCCGGCATTTGCCCTCCTATACATTTCAAGAAAACGTTTTTTTATTAGATAACCCCGATCAATAAGACCTTCATTTTCAATTTTCATATATGATAAATTTTTATGGTCGGCCCCTTAGCCTTTATCCCATCCGCATAAAATACTTTCAGCAATTTGCAGCTTTTATCCAGATCCTGGTAAAATTTATTGTATTTCTTTACAAATTCCGGAACCGCCTCTTCCGATTCAACATGCTTCTTGTAGGTAAGGTAACAAATACTGCTAACCACAACATATTCGATTCCCTCCCGCTTATAATCGGTCAGCGATTTTAAGTTATCCCTGACAAACGGAGCTCCCTTCTCCGCAATAATTCCATGGAATATCGGGACCACATCATAAGTTACATCATTTTCTCTTAACGCCTTCATCATATATTCATAATATTTACCCAGATCAGGGAACTCCAGGGTCAATTCCTTCTTAAACTTATAGCCATCTGATTCCCCGCTTCTGATCCGGCTTTGCAGCAGTAAGTTTTTCAAATTGGCTTTGCTCCTTTTTAGCGGCACGTTAAAAGAGGACAGGTACCGTCCCCGGTCCATCAAGATCTTCGAACCTTTCGGGACATTTTTTTCAATCCAGCAAAGCGCCAAGGTTCTGGTTTCCAATTTGTTATAATCCGACAAAACCATTAGAGATGACCTTAATGGTTGAAAAATAAAAAGCCCCATAATAAAAGCCATGATTAGAGGCATCCCTTTTTCGGCAAACATCTTTTTAGCCGCATCCCATATAATATTCCCGCTTAAAATTAAAAATAATGGGAATATCGGCAACAGCCAATGAATTGATTTAAAATATGAAAATCCCACCGATAAAAAGAAGGCGATAACTGCCAGCGAAAGCAAAATATCTTTATTTTGCCGCCTTAAAATCAAATAGATGAAGCCAGCCAAACCAGACCAGGTGATAATTGCCCCCAGAGCTTCATTCATACCATAAAACCAATAGCTAAATGGCTGCGGCAGATCCCCCATGCTATAAGAATAAAGTTCTTTAAAGAAAAGTGCCTGGCTGATGACTTTGGGAATATTTGAAAGGGCGAATGGATTTGCGATGAAATATCCAAACGCGATTGAAATAATTCCCAAAAATAGTTTTTTATTAAAAAGTGAATTTTTTTGAGATAAATGCGCATACAAAAATGGCACAAACAGCATAACCGCCGGGAATTTTAAAGCTACCGCAAGCCCCAATACAATTCCAGCAATAATATAATATTTCATTTGTCTCATCGTCATATATTTGTATATAAAATAGAAAGACAAAGTAAAACAAAGCGTCAGAACCATATCCATTTTTGCCTGATGGCTAAAACTGATGAAGAGCGGCGAAACCATCAAAAATAAAGCCGCGGTTACGCCCACCTTTTTGTTATACATATCCCTTCCCAGAAAATAGGTCAAAACAACGGTCAAAACCCCCGCGGCAGCGGAAAGCGCCCTGGAAAGTAGAAATATCGGGGTGGGATCGCGAAAAAAAGCGACCGCAAATTCTTCAGCAGACCTGAATTTTAAAAGAGCCAGCCCAACCAGATAATATGCCCCATAAATAAGCACCAGTAGATATTTGAAAAATGGACCGTACACGTAACTGATAGGGTCAAAATTACCCATGCCCATCCTTAAAGCGGGCAGGATCACATATGCCTCATCTACATTATAAATATTGGGCAAATCGTAATCTAATTTATAAGCAAACAGGAAAGAAGATATAGCTATCAATAACAGGATAAAAACCAGTTCTTTGCCTTTGCTTTTCGAGATACTCAGCATAATGATTCTCTCCGATCGATAAAAATCCGGTGCCATAGTTCAATATTGAGGAGCTGCCATATTTCTTCAGCAAAATCGATCTTCCCCTGGCGGAATTGATCCAATCTTTTTGCTATTTTCTTTGTTTCATAAAGCCCTCGTTCTTTGAAGCTTTTAGAGCCTAAAATATCATTAACAAAAGAAAACAATTCTCCCCTAAACCATATTTTTATCGGGGAAACAAATCCCTGCTTACCTTTGCGCTCAACAATTTCACTGGGCAAATAATTAGCCGCGACTTTCCTCAGCAGATATTTAAGTTCAAAATTCTTCATTTTGATCCCAAAGGGTATGGAAGCAGCAAACTCAACCAGGCGGTAATCAAGCAGAGGAACCCTTGATTCAACCGAAAAGCCCATACTGGTCCTGTCTTCAACCTGCAACAGCCCCGGCAAATATTTTTTAATCTCCCAGTTCTGCATCTCCCTCATAGATTTAAAAGATGCCCGATCGTGGTCCTGATCGCACAACTCTGTCAATTCAGGAATCATAAATCCCATCATCCCCTGCCGCCGCTTGATTTTTTGCATGACTTTGCCAAGCCCTTCCATCCGGAGATAACCTAAAATATTTTTTACCGCTTCAAAATTAATTTTCCCCCTTATAAACGATTCCTTAAGAAGCAAGGGAAGAAACCGATAATATCCCCCGAACAATTCGTCGCCCCCCTGCCCTCCCAAAACCACTTTCACCTGCTGGCCGATCAACTTATTTAAAAAATATTGAGCGATAATACCCGATGACACCGCGGGTTCATCCATTAACCAGACCAAATGCGGTATTGCCTTAACGCATTCCTGAGCCTTTGGGACTACTTCATGATGATCAGTTCCATATTTTTTTACTACATAATGAATATAGGGTCGCTCATCATATTCTCTCCCTTCTTCAAATGCCCCGGAAAAGGTTTTTAAGGGATAAGAAAGGTTCTGGCTGGCCAGGGCCACCACTGAACTTGAATCTAATCCTCCGCTCAGGTGTGCTCCCACCTTAACATCACTCCGCAAATGGAGTCTGACCGCGTCGTTTAACAGTTGAGACAACTTTTCTGAGCAGCTTTCTTCGTCAAGTGAATCATTTTGAAAAGAAGGGATATCCCAATACTGCCGCACCAATAAATCATTGTTCTTCAACATAATATAATTCGCGGGCAAAAGCTTTTTTATATTCTTAATAAATGTTTGATCATCGATCGAATAGGTATATCTTAAATAATCACCGATCGCCTTATAATTAGGGTTTCTGTCAACAAATCCCAATTCGAGTATTGCCTTTATCTCGGAGGCAAAAACAAAGCGATGCTTGTCAACATAATAGTAAAAAGGCTTGATCCCTATACGATCCCGCGCCGCAAACAGGTGTTTCTTTTTACTGTCCCAAATAGCAAAAGCAAACATCCCGTTTAGATAGCTTAAGCATTCCTCGCCATATTCTTCATAAAGATGAATAATTACTTCAGTATCGCTTTTAGTTTTAAAATGATGCCCTTTCTTTTTTAACATCTCGGTCATTTCCACATAGTTGTAGATCTCACCATTCTGAACGATCCAGATACTTTCATCTTCATTTGACATCGGCTGGTTTCCACCCTCAAGATCAATAATGCTCAGGCGCCGGTGTCCCAGGCCCAGATTTT
>Ga0315291_10001347_pt1 | contig 32864 bp, 42 predicted proteins | sample YL17G12_20_MG_FD_203070 | JGI IMG/M metagenome (GOLD analysis project Ga0315291, IMG submission 203070) | Sediment microbial communities from Yellowstone Lake, YNP, Wyoming, USA - YL17G12_20 | ecosystem: Environmental > Aquatic > Freshwater > Lake > Sediment | place: USA: Wyoming | collected...
GGATTTTTATCTTTCAGGATGTTGAACATCTTTGGAAGCATGAAGCACGGGTAAACATCGGCTTTCCAGTCAACATATACGACATCTTCACCGCTCTTGCAGTAGAAATTCTTGGACTTGCTGTCCATATTTTTCAGGTCTTCAAGATAAGTATAGAGATTAGCTATGTTGCTGCCTTCTTCCTTCATGTCAATGATGGTCTGAATCGTTTTTTTGATATTTTTCTTCAATTCTTCTTTGCTGTATTCGCACTTTAAATCAAATGAAGAGGCTTCAGTTACAGTCGGGTAACAAAAACCCCAGGCAACTCCAATTTCGTTGTTGACGTAGTTAATCATCTTACGAACGCCGTTTGTAGCAACGAGTACGGGATTCAAATAGGTCAGCGCGTATGCTTTGATGCCTATGCTTTTAGCGTACTTCAAAGCCGCAACTGCTTTTGCATGTATGCCTTTGTGGTTTCTGATGTCTTCACACGTTTTTGCATCCCAGTGGTCCAGAGAAATACTCAACGTATTCAATCCGGCCTGTTTGGCTTCCATCAGTTGGTCCTCGCTTATTGTGCCGTTAGACGTTATGCTGATTGCAAAACCAAGATTGTTAGCATACTCCATGATTTCAATCAGATGTGGATGAAGGGAAGGCTCTCCACCAGTGAAATATACAATCAGAAATTTGTTTTTATCAAGAAAATCAAGAACACGTTTCGCGTCTTTCAATGATATGAATTCAGGCTTCTTTTTGTGCATGCCGCACATTTTGCATTTGCAGTTGCAGCAAGTCGTAATTGCAAATACCGCGGTTTTTCTGTTACCTAAAAGATATCTTAGCAGGACTTTTCCTAATGAAGCCATGAGATTCAAACAGGTACTAGTTTTTTAAATTTAATCAGCCGAGAATTCTGCTAATGACTTTTTCAGGTTCAAACTTCTCAATATCTTCGTATCTTTGGCCCACACCTAAGAATAGAATTGGTTTTTTTGTTGTGTAGGCCACTGACAGCAAAGCTCCGCCTTTTTCATCCGCATCAACTTTTGCAAGAATACTGCTGTCTATTCCTATTTTCTCATTAAACAGGCGTGCCTGCTCAACAGCGTCGTTGCCTGTAAGAGAATCAACCGTCAGGATTGTAAGATTAGGTTTAGCAACCCGCTTTATTTTCTGCAATTCTGCCATTAAATCAACATTTGCATGTTGCCTGCCAGCTGTGTCGATCAGAACAACATCAATGCCCCTTGCCTTTGCGTGCTTTATGGCGTCAAAAGCGACAGCTGCCGGGTCTGCCCCGTAATTGTGTTTAATCATTTCAATGCCAAGATTTTTTGCATGCTCCCCTAGTTGTTCAATGCTTGCGGCCCTGAAAGTATCAGAAGCTGCAAATACGCATGTCAAATTATTCTTTTGTAGCCAGCTTGCAACTTTTGCGAGTGTTGTTGTCTTTCCAACTCCGTTAACTCCCACAAATAATAGTATGAGTGGTTTGTGGTCCTTTGTAAGTGCAATCAGGTCAACAGGAGCGGGAGATTCAAAAATTCCAAGAAGCAAGTCCTGAAGGTCTTTCTTTATCCTGTCGGAAAGCTCCCCGCGCTTCAACGACTGACCGACCAAATCCAGTTTTAATTCGGCCCTGATTTTGTCAGTCACTTCTAAAGCAACGTTATTCTGCAAAAGCTCAGTCTCAAGAGCAGTGAAAAGCTTGTTGAAATATTCTTCAGAGATTTTTGTCTCAGTAATTACTTTTGAAAGCTCTTCAAAGAATCCCTTTTTCTTTTCTTTAGCCTCAAGCTTTGCAAGCTCTTTTGGTTTTGGAGCTTCTTTCGCAGGTTTCTTATCCTGTTTAGAAAGAGCTTTTGTGAATCCTTCGAATGCTTTCTTTAGGAAGCCAAACATTTTACTTCAAGAGCTCTTGGATTTCAGTTTCTGCTTGCTGAGCTCTTATTATGAGAGTGTGCATGTTCTGTGATAAGTGGGCGGCTGCTTTGTCCAATTCGTGTAATTGCAGAGTTATCAGTTCTTTTGCGGATTCCATATCCTTCTTTATCAGGACACCAGACCCAACATTTACTAAAACGTGTTTAGGGTCTTTTAATTCGCTTAAAGCAAAGGTTCCAAGACCAACGGAAGCAAATGTTGCAGCGCCAGGATTTGTTTTTGCTAGGGAGTCCAGACTTGATTTTAATTTCACAAGCTCTTGGCTTCTCTGCTCAAGAGCTCCGAGCTCATTTTCAAACTCTTTTATCTGGGCATCGATTAGCTGAAGCATGACATATTTTTCTTCAATCGCTTTTCTATTTTGTTCCGCCATGTTATAGTATCAAAACTTTAACTTTTAAAGTTAATGAAGCCGAGGCTTTCATCAACCCTCGCCATTTCATAACCAGAGCTGGTGGCTCCGATTAAAAAACCGAAAGAATTTGCTATTATTCCTGAACTGACAAAGGGATTTCCCATGGTAACCGTTCCCAGGCCGATCTCAAATCCAAACAATTTTTCGACTTTTGCAATATCAGCGTCATCCAGATTTGGGCTGAATACTCCGCCTTTGTTCGTGACCTTGCCAGTAGAGCCAGGGATTGATAATTTTGCCAGGTCGAACTGCTCGAATTTAACGTCTGGAAATATATTTTTTATCTGGGCAACAGTCTTTTTGCCATAAACAGAACTTAATAGTCCCGTTTTATCGTTAAGCAGAATATTGTTGCCAAAAGCAGTGTGCTCTGTTTTCAGCGTAACAACTTTCACTCCGATTTTACTCAAATGTGCTCGCAGAGCATTCAGTTCATTCGGGTAAATTATTTCCGGGAGCAAAACTGTTGTTGAGTTCGCAATAGCAAACAAGCCTACAAGGTCGGTACCGTATAAACCGACTTGAAAAACAGGTACTTGAAGAACAGACTCTATTTTCTTTACGTCCTCATCTCTGACGCATCTGCCTAACAAGCAGAATTTGTCTGTAGCCAGACCGTGCAACCCGATGTTAGGATCGCCGTGAAAACTCAGAATCGCTATATGTGCCATCTTATTTGTGCATTAATATTTCCTGTTCTTTTGTGACTTTTGACTGGTATTGCTTTGCCTGATCCAGAGCTTTCTTTTCTTCGTCCTTCTTTTTCTTGTAATCTTCCTCTTTCTTCTTGTCCTCTGCTTTTGTTTTCTTTACGTCCTTTTTCTTTACTTCTTTCTGTGCGATTTCAGAAACTCTCTTTGCTCTTGTCGGCAGTTCAGCAAGCTCTGCCGTTGCTATATCTTTGTCTTTTGTGACTTTGACAGTAATTTTTCCGATGGGATTTGAAGCTCCTTTTGCCCAGATTGCTTCGTTCATCCAGCGGCCGAACTTAACTTCTTTTGCCTTGGTGTGCCTGAGCAAGAATGTTCTCGCAGCTCCCGCTGCTCTCTTTGCCCTGCGCCATTTTGACACTTTTAGCCATTCATGTCGCAAGTTGATTGTGTAAAGTTTTTCGTCAGCCATTTTATGCTTTCAGCTTTGAGCCGCGCCTCCAGTGTCTTTTAGTAGGATTAATTACGGAAGGGTGAACTTTCTTGCCTTTTCCAAGGGCTTTTGGGATTACCCAGATAGGTGCCCATTTGGTCTGCCTGGCAGCCCTGCCAAGTCTTTTCTTTTTTCCCGAAGGTTTGTTTGATGCCATTTATTTGATTATCCTGAAATTCTTCTTTTCTTCTGAGACTTGATTCAGTATGTCTTTTAATCGTGTCTCATCTATCTGTTCCTGAAAAGCGCCTGCCTGCGCAAGTTCAAAGATTGAAGTCTCGACCTGCTGTGCAAGTGCGGGCTTTGCAGCCTTTACCATTGCAAGCCTCTCCCTTGCCTCCGTAGTTAGCCAGCGCTGAAGCACAGTTTTCTTTACTCCTTCAAGCTGTTGGTTTATGAAATCCTGTGCCTGTGCAGCCTGCTGCTGCTTCTGCAGCTCTTCAAGCTTTTGCTGTCTTATGCTTTTGAGTTCCATCTGTTACTCTTTTTTCGCTACTTTTGCAGCGGATTTTTCAAGCAATGAAAGACCTTGAGATGTGATTATGCGGCCTTTGTGAACGCCGTCCTTCTTGTATGCAACCAAACCTGCCTTTTCTAATTGTTGTAGTACTTTTCTTAAAACTGCGCCAGAAGCTTTGTAGAATTTTTCAGGTTTAACACCACGGTTTTTGCTTCCGCCGTAACGTGATCGTAACTTAGAAACACCTATCGGGCCGTCCTTGTAAATAGTTCTTAATACGGATGCGGCGCGCACGAACCACCAGTCTCTTTCTGCAGGTGGTCTTTCTTTGTGTGCTCCAGTTTTTACAAACTGAGCCCATGTAGGTTGCGTGATTTTTTCCTTAAGCGCAGTGGCTACTTCCTTTGCCAAAGCCTGTGCGGATACGTCATGAACTGATGCCATCAAGCGACGGCTCGTGTTATGTTTTTAAAAGCTTTTTTGTTGAGAGATGAGTATGCAAATTGCTATAATCGGATGCGGTATCACAGGTGCCTACTTGGCTTGGAAGCTTGCTAAGGAACACAAAGTCACGGTTTTTGAGAAAAAACACACGATAGGCAAGGCTGTTTGTTCAGGTATGGTGTCAGAGAGATTATGGGATTTTATTCCAAAACATGATGGTCTTGTTGAACATCAGATAGATTATGCAAAAATACACTTTCCGAAGAAAACCGCAATCGTAACGTTCAGGCAGAAGATGCTCGTCATTAATCACGCAGCTCTTGATAGGTATGTTGCAGGTCTGGCCGTGAGTGCAGGCGCCAAAATAGTGCATCAAAATGTAGATATGCCGCTGCAGGGTTTTGATAGAATCATTGGTGCTGACGGTGCCTTGTCAACAACGAGGAAATTGCTGAAGTTGGAAGAGCCCAAATTCAAGCAGGGCCTGCAGTTTTTTATTGATGAAGAAAATAACAACGATTTCGTTGAAACGTGGCCCGTGAAGAACGGCTTTATATGGAAAATACCGCGCGAAGGCCAAACAGAATACGGAATAATGGCTGATTTGGAGGATGCAAAGCAATTGCTTGAAATTTTCTGTAAAAAACACAGCATTGTTATTTCACAACTGCAAGCCGCATTAATACCTTTAGGTATAGTAACGGCAGACAATGAAAAAGTGGTTTTGTGCGGGGATGCCTGCGGGCTGACAAAACCATGGTCCGGCGGAGGAATCATATGGGGCTTGACCGCAGCGAATATATTGCTGGCAGACTTTCCGGATTTCCAAAAGTACAGCAGAGATTTGAAGGCAAAATTTAGCCGTAAAATATGGCAGACTTCAATGATAAATTCATTAGGATATTTTTTGGGCAATAATCTGCCTTGGCTTCTGCCAAATCAAAAAGATATAGACAGTGACTGGTTGATATGACCCTAGTAAAGCTAAACAGGCGCCCGGAAGTTTATGCAGATAGCGAAGATTCCTGGCTTTTGCAGGAGCAGGTTGCAAAATTCTGCAGAGACAAGAAGGTTCTTGATGTCGGCTGCGGCTTAGGCATACAGGCGATTACGGCAGCACTTAATGGAGCTAAGGAAGTAGCTGCTGTCGACATTAATCCAATAGCAGTTAAGCTGACAAAAGAAAATGCGGAACTGAATAACGCAGAGATAGAAGTTTTTGAAAGTGATTTGTTTTCAAATGTAAATGGAAAATTTGATTTGATTATTTTCAATGCACCTTACCTGCCTCTAACAGATTTGGAGAACGTGGCTGTAAAGGAAGGTTTTGATATTGAATGTATAAAATGGGCGGGCGGGAAGCCACTTATTGAGAAATTCTTGCGGCAGGCGAAAGAATATTTGGAAGATAACGGAATGGTACTGCTGGTATTTTCATCTCTTACTAATTTAGATGCCCCAAATATGCAAATTTTATCAAGACGAAGAATGGGATTTGAAGAAATTTATGTCGCTTCAATGACTAAGCAATTCTTATAGAAAATAGCATTTAGACTTAACGATTTTCTATTCCTTTAACTCACCATTAAGGGCACCGAGTTAAAGTTATAAGACTTATTTTCAAGATGTCAGCATGGTAGTGATTAGCGTTGACATGAGTTCGCTGTTCTTTTTCATGCTTGGCTTTATAGTAGCAATAGGTATGGTAGTTCTTTTGGCAATTGTCTGGATAATATTCCCAAGACTGGCAGAAGCGAAAAGATTCTTTCAGTTCTGGCTGAGAATGCGTGACAAAGAGAAGAAAGAATGAGCGACGAGTTTTTGCCAAAGCACATAGGCATAATCTGCGACGGAAATCGAAGATTCGCACACGCTGTTGGAGAAGCGGTTTGGATGGGGCATGAGCACGGTGCGAAAAAAGTTGAGGAGGTTATTGACTGGTGTACGGAGCTAGGCATAAAAGAGACCACGCTCTGGCTTTTTTCAGTCGAGAACCTGCAGAGACCCAAAGAAGAATTAGATGTACTTTTCAGGCTTGGGGGAAAGCTGGCGAGAGATTTTGCAAAAAATCCGAAAGTCCATGAACATAAAGTCGGTTTGAAAATCATTGGAGATGCATCTATTTTCCCTGAAGACGTGCAAATTGCAATTAAAGAAGCACTGGACGCAACAAAGGATTATGATAATTTCAGACTTAATATTGCAGCAGGCTATGGAGGCAGGCAGGAAATCATAAACGCCGTACAGAAAATTGCGCGGCTGGTCAAAGAAGGCAAGATTGAACCTGAGCAAATAACGCCGCAGCTTTTTGAGGCTCACATGTATTCTGCCCAAGTACCGGATGTAGATTTAGTGATAAGAACTTCAGGAGAGCAGAGAACTTCAGGATTCCTTATGTGGAAGACTGACTATGCGGAATATCACTTCACTGAAAAATACTGGCCTGAGTTTGAGAAAGAAGATCTGATCAAAGCCCTGATAGCATATTCTGAAAGAAGACGAAGATTTGGCAAGTAGTTACCGTTCCACCAAAGCTTAAAAGCATCTAATTACTTTTTTAATTATGGCTTTAGTTATTAGAAAAATTCAAACTAAAGATTGGAAAGCAATAAAAGAAATATATAATGAGTGGAGAACAGCAAATACATATGCTGTGCCTACAGATGTTTTTTCTGATAAACTTGCAAAGCAAAAAGTAAAAGACCTAAATAAAGGTGTTAATCTTATAGCTGAAGTTGATAAGAAAGTAGTTGGTTTAATAGAAAGCAAACAAGGCTATTTACCAAAAACCAAACACACATTAAATATTGGACAACTAAATGTGTTAAAAGCATATAGAAAACAAGGCGCAGCCAAAGCTTTAGTAAAGCAAATTTGCAAAATAGCAAAGCAAAAGAAAATAAAAATTGCATTCTTATATGTGGCAAGTACAAACAAGCCCGCTATTTCTCTTTACAAAGAATTAGGATTCATAAAAACGGGATATATTAAGAACCAACTCAAATTCAAGAATAAATACGTAAATAATAACATTATGTCTAAGACATTGTAAGCGTTAGCACTTCTTTTTTAGGCAGCAACAATTAATGTTGACGTTTTCTCTATTTCAAGACTTCTGACTTTTTCCAATAGAAAATCGTTCAGCTTTGAAACTTCAGCGACATGGATTTTTGCTATTATATCGTATTCACCGTAAACAATTTTTGCTTCTTTTATTTCCTTGTACTTGCGCAATTTTTCTAGAACCTGCTTTTCAAATCCTGATTTTGCTATTATCAAAACATACGCGCCTATCATTCCTGCTCCGCAGTTATCAGAGTCGAAGTTCTTTTTACGCCAGGTATTGGTCTTATGTTTTCGAGTATAAAATCGCCGAGCATTGATACATCGGGAACTGATAATTTAGTCAGAATATCATACTCTCCATAAATAACGTCGGCTTCTTCAACGCCATCAATTGTCACGAGTTCATCAATAATGGATTTTTCCGCGCCAGAATCCGAAATGATTAATACGTATGCCGTAACCATTAATGTAACTGAGTCAGCATAGCTATTTAAACTTTGTTTCTGATTTTGTTTCTACTTCAAGTTTTTGTTTTAAAAGAAAAGAATTTGGTATGATAACAGTCTCGCCTTTGTGGGTTTGCAGTTTAGTCTCTATCCAGCCAAAGGATTTTATTTCACCCTTGACATTGCCAGCTTTGATTTTTGCTCCAGACTTTAATTTGTAATAACGGCTGTGCAGCAAAATTCCAGAGCCGAGATTTTCTATTACATCGCTGAAAGTGAACGTCAGAAGAATTATTGCGATAACTACGGAGACTATTGCAAGAGTGCTTATGAACGTTCTGATAAGGCCTAGTCTGTTTAACGCAAAAATAAAAGCAATGGCATAGACTATGTATCTGACAATATTTTCAATATAAGTTTCAGGGTTCCTAACCCCGAGCTTTCGAACTTTCTCGATCATGTTCAGTTTTCGTATTGTAAAACCAACGATTTTGCCCAGAAAGTAACCGCCGAGCAGACCCGCAATTACTATGATTCCAGCTGCAGCGCTTTTTTGCAGAAGTATGCTCTCTCGGATAGTGTCTATTAGTTCGTGTAATTGTTCAAGCATGCTCTGCACTTAGGCTTTACCTTTAAAAACATTAGGTGACTTAGCTAGGATGCAATAAGCCGGTCTTGTGTGTATGACCACACTCCGGATTGCAAATCCGATGCCAACCAACGTTTCTGTTGAATACGCAAAGTCGCAGGTAGAATATTTCAAAGCAAGAACAAGCGCTGAGAAACTTGCTGCCTTGAAAAAAATGTTGACTACAGCACCAAAGCACAAGTCTGCAGAAAAACTTAACTTGCAGTTAAAGCGCAGGCTAGCAGAGCAGAAAAAAGAGATTGAAAGGGAAAAGAAAGCAGGCAAAGGCAAGAGCTTTGCAATAAAAAAAGAAGGTGCGGCCACAGTTGCTTTTTTGGGAGCGTTAGATTCCGGCAAAAGCAAAATCTTCTCACAGCTCAGCGGGGCAAATTACTGCGGTGAAAACAATTACGGTGTCAAGATGCGCATGATACACTATGAAAATGTCTGGCTGCAGGCTTTGGACATGATGGCGTTCTATTCAAATTTTGAAAAATCAACAAATGCCGGTCACGCGTTCAACCTGATAAGAAATTCAGATGTGTTGATTTTAGTTGCAAATGACGAAGAGCAGCTGCAGTTGCTGCAGAAAACACTTGCAAAAGCCAAGGTAAGAGTCAGCCAAAGGAAATCATACGAAATGGACACAACAGATTTGCCGGCAATCGTGATTTCATCAGACGCGCAGGATTTAGAGCAGCTGAAAAAACAGATTTGGCTAAAGACTGGTAAAATACGCGTGCAGACAAAAACAGGCGATAGGATAGCGGAAAAGCCGGTCATTTTGAAGCAGGACGCTACAGTAAAAGACCTCGCGGGAACAATCCACCAGGATTTCTTAAGGAAATTCAAATATGCCCGAGTCAGGGGTCCATCAGCAATCTTTGCAGGCCAGCAAGTAGGCCTCAGTCATAAATTAAAGGATAAGGATGTAGTGGAACTATTTCTGAAGTAGTTGCATTTCCACGGACTTGCTCGCGCAAGTGTAGTGGAACTATTCCTGAAGTAATTTTTATCTCCCAGCATACAAATATTTATTAATTGGCTGATTTTTTGCGGATTCGGGGTGCGAATATTTGCGGAATTATTGGTATAGTCGGCTCGAAGAACGTTTCGTTCAATATTTTTAATGCACTCAGAACCCTGCAGCACAGAGGGCAGGATTCCGCGGGGATTTTCACCTTGGAAAATTGGTCAACACCGCACATTTACAAAAAAGCAGGACTTGTTGCAGACATTTTCTCTCAAGATGTTTTGAACTCGTTAAAGGGCGATGTTGGCATAGGTCATGTAAGATATCCGACATTCGGTGACCAGGACAGGGCAACAAGAGAAAGAGATGCCCAGCCAACTTTTGAAAATATTTCAGGCGTAGCTATGGTGCACAACGGCAACATAGTAAATGCTGATGAGATAAGAAAAGAGATGGCCGCCGTACGCAGATACTCGCAGTCAACATGCGACATAGTTGTTGCCAATCATCTTTTGATTGAAATAATGGCCCGGATTACAAACAACGGAAAAATCACAAAAGACGTGGCTTTTCAGGCCCTGGAAACCTTAATGGACCGGCTAAAGGGCAGTTATTCCATAGTCTCAATAATAATGGATGAGGGCTTACTCGCTTTCAGGGACCCCTATGCGATAAGACCTTTGGTCTGGGGCGAGCGCGTTGAAAACGATCACAGAAGTTATGCTTTCGCATCTGAAAGCTGTGCTCTTGATATTCTCGGATACAAGGTTTTGAGAGATGTCCTGCCCGGCGAGGCAATCTGGATAGACAAAGACCTGAACGTCACTACGAAAGTCATCAGACAAAAAAACAGTATGCACTGCATGTTTGAGTGGGTTTATTTCGCAAGACCTTCCTCATCAATTGAAAACAGAAATATTTACACGGTTCGGGAGCGCGTAGGTGCGATACTTGCGAAGCAGCTGACAGAATCCGGAATTGCTGGCAAGATTGATGTCATAGCGGCAGTTCCCGATTCTGGAAGAGCAACTGCGCAGGGCCTGGCTTATGAATTAGGCAAACCCTATACTGAAGTTTTTGATAAAAACCGCTATACTGGCAGAAGTTTCATCATGCCGGATGAAAAATCCAGAGTCAACGAAATAGAATTTAAAATCATACCAATAGTTTACAAAATAAGGAATAAATCCATAGGAATAGTTGATGACTCTATAGTCCGCTCAGCCACATCCAGGAAGGTTGTAAAAGTTCTGAGAGAGCATGGCGCGAAAGAAATTCACTTCGTTGTCGCCTGCCCGCCAGTGAAAAATCCCTGTATTTTGGGAATTGACATGCCGACAAGGAAAGAACTTGCAGCTTCTGCCAAAACTATAGAAGAAATCAGGCAGTACATTGGTGCAGATACTCTTACGTATTTAGATATACAAGGGCTCATAGATTCAGTACAGCTCGGGGATTCCCTTTGCCTGGCCTGCCTGAACGGAAAATACCCCGATAACATAACAAAAGAAGATTTATTAAAATTCGAATCCCAGAGAGATATGGAGAGGACTGGCCAGCCTGGACAGAAAACACTGCTGGCCGGATATAAGGATGAAAGCTAAAGGTTCAGCAGCTGAAAGAGAGTTATTAACAATGCTCTGGGGCGCGGGCTTTGCCGGAATAAGGGCGGCAGGCTCTGGTGTCACAAAATTCTATTGTCCAGATGTTCTAGCATCAAATGGCTCCAAAGTTTTGGCTGTTGAATGCAAATCAACGAAATTCAAATACCAGTATTTTGATCCTGAGCAGGTCAGGCAGTTGCAGGAATTTTCCAAAATTTTCAAGTCAGAAGCCTGGCTTGCAGTGAAATTCTCAACGGAATGGAAGTTTTTCAGGCCGGAGGACCTAAAGCCGACGGGAAAAGCACTCGTAGTGACTAATGAGGATCAAAGCAAAATTTTCTTAGATATTGTACGTTGTGTCGGCGGAAGCTGACACGACCACACTCCAGATTTGTGAATCTGTGACCTTACTTCGATTTAAGTTTGTGCTTCTTGTGTGGCATGAATTCTTTGAAATTAAAGGTATATTTTTCCAGATGCTCCCGCTCTCGCTTGTATTTTTTGCGGTATAACAGTAAAAATAAGAACAAAATTACCCCTACAAGAACTAATAGCAAAAGCACCATTCCCGCCATTCCGAAAAATGAACCTTCCAATAACTTAGAAGCCAGGTACGTGACAGAAAATAACAGCAAGAGACACATCACTGAAGCAAACATGACAAGATTTCTGAATATGCCTGTTGTTTCCTTCTCAAGATGAGTAGATTTTGGTTTTTCAACCATACCATAACTTGCAGCTTCAGGCTTTAATTAATTATCTGATAGTATATTCAAAATAGGTGTCAAAAGGTATAAACCATTTTACAGCTTCTTTTTCAGAAGCCTTCTCCAGTATTTTTCTGAACAGCCTGATAGAATTCCCGTGAGCAGATATTGCAATGTCTACTCGCTTTTGTTTTACTAACTTGATCAAGTCAGACATGAAACTTTTCACTCTCTTTTCAACATCTGCGAATGACTCGCCTTTTGGCGGTCTTGCGTGAAACCCGCGGTGCCAGGCATCGTACTGTTTCTGCCCGTATTCTTTTATGACGGTATCGTGATGTTTTCCTTCTAGTTTACCATAGCCTCGCTCAATCATCCTGTCGTCTTCTATCAGATCTTTACACTCAGGATGGTATTTCAAAACCTCTTTCAAGGTGTCTTTTGAGCGCGAAAGTCTAGTATAGAAAGCTATTTGGAATTTTTTGTTTTTTAATTTCCTGGCAATCATTTTTGCCTGTTTTATTCCCAGTGGAGTCAGTTTAGAATCTTTCCAGCCGGTGAACCAGTGATTCTTGTTGTAATATGTCTGACCGTGTCTGAAAACATAGATTTTCATCTTATTTTGTAAGGATTATTTGCCTCAGTATATTCGAGACCCTCAGCTAATTTCCTTCCAGATTCTGCAAACAAGTCGAACAGTTTCTCTCCTTCCTTTACTTTGTCGCCAACATGTTTGTAAATGTACAAACCAGCGCCCTTGTCGTAAGGCGCTCCAAGATGCCTGCCGATTCTTTTGATTATGTCATTGTCAATTGCTTTGACAGTTCCGGATTTTTCTGCAGAAACAGATTCGTCGTATTTTCCAATTGGTATAGAGCTTGTTTTGATCTCAGAATTACCGCCTTGTGCTTTGATTATTTCCCTGAATTTTCTTAAAGCTCTGCCAGACTCAAGTATTTCTGTAGCGAGTTTAACACCGTGTTTTGTAACTCCAGCCATTTCGAGTAGTTCTCCAGCCATGCGCAGCGATTTTTTCCTTAAGTCCTTGGGCCCCAGAGAGTTTTGTTCTAAAATCAATAGGCAGTCCCGGGCTTCCAAAGCGGGGCCAATGCCCGCACCAACAGGCTCACTGCCAAGAGTTTTCTGAATTCTTATGTGCAAGCCGAGACTTTTGCCAATCTTCTTGAATTTAGTTTCAAGCTCTTCCGCGCGTTTCAAATCGCATTTTGTCCCGGCACCGTAAGGTACCTCCATCAAAATTTTGTTTGAACCTATGGCATACTTCTTTGCGAGAATTGATGCTATTAGCATTGCTGTCGGGTCTAATTGCAGAGGCTGTTCAACTTTTATTATATCGTCATCTGCAGGAGCGATATCCAAACCGCCGCCCCAGACGATACAGCCCCGGTGTTTCAGTACGATTTCTTTTATCTCTTCCAAGTCCAGAGTCACGGGCGCAAAGACCTCCATTACATCAGCAGTGCCCGCAGGATCTGTTATAGCACGGGATGCAGTTTTAGGAATATAGCAGCCAGCAGCCGCAATTATTGGCACTATCAGCAAAGTGGTCCTGTTGCCGGGAACACCACCGATTGAATGGACATCCATTACTGGTTTCACGTTTAATTTCAGTATGTTGCCCGTTTCAGCCATGGCTCTTGTCAAGTGCTCCGTTTCCGGAATCGTGAATTCGCGCATGTAAGCAGACGCAACGAACATTGCAATTTCGGATGTCGTTAAACGGTTGTCAACAATATCAGAGATAATTTCAAAAATTTCATCTTTTGTCAATGTCCGGCCGGACATTTTTTTCTTGATGTACTGAATTGCGACCGGCTTTTCTTCAGGTATGATTGTAACGGGCTGTCTGGAGTCCAAATTTAATAGCTGACGTACTTCCTCAAAAACCCCGATTTCATTTGGTTTGATTGTTGACGAAACATCAGCAATAGCAACAGCATACTTGCGTTCAGCCATTAGTCTTACTCTGTCCGAAGGTCCGAGGTCCAATTCTTTTACGACTGACGGATTCAGAGCTACAATTAGCGGTCCGCCGGATTCTATGTTTAGTATTTTTGTTTTTAGTTGCATTTTACTTAAACACTCCATCCAGTCCATAGTCTTTGAAGAATGTAACAATAATCATCAGTATCATTGGTCCTATTATGAAGCCCGCAGGACCGAGCGTAGCAATTCCGCCGAATATGCCTAATAAGATTACGAGCGGATGAACAACGGCCCACCTGCTTGCCAAATAAGGTCGCAGACCATAATCGAGTATGCTGCCGAGAGTTAAACCATAAGCCAGTATGCCTATGCCGACTTGAACATTCCCGTTAAGTATCAGATATATGCCTACTGGAATATAGAACGCGTATGGTCCAATTATTGGGATTATTGAAAGCACTGCCGCAATAAGGCCCGCAAGCAAGGCATAAGGCAAGCCGAATATGAAGAATCCTAACACCGCAACAACCGCCTGCAGCAATCCGATCAGCAGCCAGACATTGATGAATGCATGCATATAATTATTCAAACTCTTGAATATGTGCTCCTTCTTTTGCAGTTCTATCGGTACGTTCTTTTTAATCCAGATAGCTAATCTCTCGCCGTCTTTGATGAAGAAAAACAAAGTCAGGAAAAATATCAGTAGTGAAAGTACAATATAGGGCAATTTCACGGCTATCGCTGAAAGATTTTCAATAATTTTTGAAAGGAAAAATCTCGTTACGTCTTTCATCGAGTCTGCAAATTCAGGGGCAACCGCAAATATATTTGAAACATCAAGCTTGGAAAAGAGCGTGTAAAATCTTCCGAATTCAGACAAAAGCAAACTTGCACCAGATGCAAGAATTGTAATGATTACTGAAGCGGTGATTGCAGTCAGTGTGAAGGCACTGATGTTTTCAGGAATAAGCTTTCTTAGTTTAAAGTGCACAGGGTGCCATAGAAATGCAACAACAGCCGCAAATGCAATTGCGGTAAAGAAAGGTCTTAGCAATAAAACCATCGCTACCAAGCAGGCAATAACAAGAAGCCAGCCGACCTTGAATTTAGCATTAACCACTACAGTTCTCCCTTAAGTACATCAGGTAATAGCGCGACGCTTTTTATAATAATTGTGGGGTTCTCGGCGCCCAGCTTTTTGATATCATGAACGCCAGTCAGCACGGCAACAGTTTTGATGTTGGCGGCTTTACCAGTTTTTATATCATAAATCGTGTCCCCGACAAAAAATTCAACTTTGCTGCCAATAGCCCTTTCAACATTTTTGACGATTTGCGGTTCTGGCTTGTGATCCATCTCATGGCTGCCCAGGATAGCGTCGAATATCGAGGCTCTGATGCCAGCCTTCCTTAAGATAACCAGGATTTCATCATGTCTGGCGTTGGATACCAAAGCAAGCGCATAGTCCTTTTTCAATTCCTGCAGGGCCTCGGCAACTCCTGGAAAATGTTTTGTTAATTTGTAATCAGAGGAAGTAAAATTCTCAATTTTGTCCTTTATGACGTTCGGTAATTTTCTTTTAGAAATTTTCGGAAAGAGCTCTTTAACAATGTCTTCTGCAGTCAGACCAAATTTTGCCACTATTTCAGATGATGTTTTGTAAGCAAGATGGTTTTTCCTGAAAGCATCCTGGAATGACTTGACGTGCGCTTCTGTAGTGTCCGCAAGAGTTCCATCAAGATCGAAGCATATTATTGTTTTAGCAGCCATAACAAAAATACCGGCTGCAGCATATTAATTACTTGCGTTTTAATCCGCCGACTTTGAAAGCATATATCGTTTCGCCGATTATTGCTGCCAGCAGGAACAGGCTTAGCGTAAGGTAAATTGTATTGTGCACATACCAAGAGTATGTGCTCAGCATGATGTTTCCAAAAATGTAAAGCAGGGAAAAATGCAGATGGATTGAAACCTTGTGTTTTTGAACATCTTCTATAGTTTCCCATAGCCATGCACTAATCAAAGCAATTATTCCTACAATTCCGAAAATGATTTCTAAATTGAGCCCCATTTGTTTATGGCCTCCGAGAGTTCGATGTAATGTCTGGCATAAGTCTTCAAGTCAGTTCCGGATATTGCAGCATCGATTGCCTGTCTCATGGCTTTTGCGCCTGCTGTCGTGCCAGAAGGATGTCCATGTACTCCGCCACCAGCCTGCACGATGATGTCTTTTCCAAGCATTTTTACAAGTGCGGGAATTAATCCTGGATGCAATCCACCAGAGCAGACTGCGAAAACCGGTTTTATTCCGTAAAAGTTTTTTTGGATCTTATGTTTGTTTTCAATAACTTCTTCTTTTGTTTCCATCATTTTTCCGACTGCAGTTCCTATGTGTAACTGGTCAACGCCGATCATTCTTACAGTTTCAGAAATAAATTTCATTGAAATTCCATGGTTTGGATTTCGTGTCAATGCGCCGTGCATTGCCCTGTGCGCATGAATTACTAAATTGAGCTTTTCATTTTCTTCTCTCAGAGTCTGCAGGCCTGACCAGCCTACCGTTAGTATGTCAACCATCATGTAAAGGCAGTCGCCGCCCTGTTTTTTTACAAATGCTGCGCGTTTCAACATTTCATTTGTTTCAGCAGAGACGTTTGGCATGTACACTTTTCTCTCGCCAGTTTCCTTTTCTGCTTTTTCTTTCAGCTTTAATGTTTCAATAACACGCTTGTAGAATTTGTTAAATGGCTGTGACGTAAGATTTTCATCATCTTTTACTATGTCCAAACCGCCGATCCAGGCATTGTAAGCAACTTTTGCATGCTCTTTTTCACTTAGACCTAATTTTGGCTTGATTATAGTTCCGCATAAAGGCCTGTCATGAATTTTCAGCATTTTTCTGATTCCAGAAACTCCGAATTTTGGTCCTCTGAAACTGGTGGCTAATTTTCTAGGCCATTGTGCGTCTTCAAGTCTTAATGATTCGATGTCCTTCATGTTGAAAATGTTTCCCGCTACAGAAGACCAGATTTGCGGCATGTTGCCAGGCTCGAAAAGTTCAGAAGGATATGCAATTTTCGCATAATTGCCGTGAATATCAAAAACTTTTGCACCTTTTTTCTGAATGGCAGGAGACATTGTTGCAATTTCGGTCCACGTGCCAATACTGGACTCAGCAGCAACAGCTTCAGCTGCCTGCTCCATTGTAACTCCGCGGGTAGGTTTTATTTTGTAAATCATAACTAAGTCATCTTTTGTTGGCTTGTAATTCGGCTGCCAGTAACCAGAATATTTAGAGCCTGCCATGTCTTGCTACCTCCCTTTTTACGAAATCTTTGAAATTCAAAACCCCCAATTCTGAAATAACACTTTTGATGTGCTGGGCTTCAGCAATTTCAAAAGCAGGATTATAAACTAAAACACCTCGAGGTGCATTCTGCCAGACTTCCTTTGCAGGTCTCTGCTCTATGGCAATGTTGTCTCTTGAGAATTTCCAGCTGTGCGAGCAGCAATAAATTGGAATCTTGTAATACTTGCAGGCAATTTCTGCAAACAATTCAGTTCCTATCTTGTTTGCAACACCTTTTGGAGAAATCCAGTCAGCTCCTATCAAAAATAAATCTGCGTCAGACATGGCTTTGATTGCAGCAGAATCAACATAGTGATTTACTTTAATGCCAGCTTTAGCTAGCTCAGAAGCTGTTAATCTTCCCTGATACATCGGTCTTGTTTCAGTATTATTAACAGTAAATTTCTTGCCCTGTTTTTTTGCTTCCTTCAGAATCCCGGTAACCGTACTGCTATGACAGTGTGTGAAAATAACAGAATTGTTTTTTATCAAACCAGCCCCAAATTTGTATATCTTTTCCTTGTCAGATTTGAATTTGTCCACAAGTTTCAAAGGGTCTGCACCTTTTTCAGCTGCAGATATTGCATTGAAAAGCATCGGCTCCGTAGGACGAGAGGCTTTCAATAATTTTGATGCTAACTTTTTATCTTTTGCAGCATCCCAAGCCCTTAAAGCAGCCTCAGAGGTAGCCTGAGCTCCCTGTATTTTTAATGATTTGATGTCAGCAACAGTTTTCGCCAGTGAAGCCATATGATTTTAATGACTTTCGATGTTTAAAATGCTAACGATGGACTACGCATTAGGAGAACACGCGCACTGGTTTCTTACTGACAAGTGCGACAAAAGTTGTGCACCTTGCTTTAGAGAGTTTTTTCACGGCGGCAGTACGGAAAATCTTGTAAAAATAGCAGAGATACTGGCTGCAAATAATGTCAAGAGAGTTACAATCGGCGGCGGAGAGCCCACTCTTGTAAAGGGCTTGGATGATATTTTGCACATATTTAAGAAAGCAGGCATACCAGTTGACTTACATACAAATGGCTCAACACTTTCTCACAAACGGTTAGAACAACTAAAAAGATCGATAGACACATTGGGCCTGCCAATAGATTCCTTAGATGATAAAATCCAAACGAAAATAAGAGCTTCCGGTCATCTTAAACAGATTAAACAAGTCATAGAAAACGCGCAGGAACTCGGTTATAATTTAGAATATCACGCCGTAGCGACGTACTTAAACATCAATGGACTTCCTAAGCTTTATTCTGATTTCATCAAAAAAACAAATTTCAAGTGCTGGAATATTTATGAATTTAATTTTGATCTCGCAAGACAGAGTACTTTTTATGGCAAATACAGCGAAAAAGAAAAAGTCAAGAGACTTCAAGAGCTGGATGAATTGCGCGGCCCAATTAATTTTGAAAAAGGATGTTCAGACGGGCTTTTCGCAAAATTTTTGCTGACAGAAGAAAACATGAAAAACTATGATGATAGAATAAATTTTGTCATGTTGCCTTTTAGCAGGGCACCATACTTTTTCATAAATGGCTCTGGCGATGTTGAGTTTTACACTTGGTTTTCCCAGAAGAGGAAAAAGATTGGCAATCTGCTTACGGACGGATTCAAAGAAACTGTGAAAAAATTGCGCAGAGCAGACAAGCAAGGTCCGGTGTTTGACGAAAGTGATTTCATTGAAGCAACAAATGATCTGCCAATATTTGCGAGACTGTACGAGGGAAATTATTGTGATGAAGACATTAGCATGGTAAAACCTGAATACCACAAACAAGTCAGGCATCTCGCTAGGCTATGGGAAGTCAAGAGATACGGCGAGGCTATGACAGTTTGAATCTTAGCAAAGCGGCTATGCCACCAAGACCATCTAATTTCTCTCCGGCTTCGTGGTCTGTACTGATAATGTGAACTTCACCGCCCTGCTGTTCAACTGTGTCAATCAATTTTTCAAAATCTCCGAATTTTTCCCTTTCCCTTGCTTTCTCAATTATCCTGTCCGTAAACAGAAGTGTTTTGACAGCGCCGGCTTCAACAGCTGGAATCACATCTTTGCCGTAAACAGCAAGTCCTTTTTTTGCTATCTCAACCATCAGTGATTCAATTAATTCAAATTCTTTCTGTATTTGAGAACTTTTCAGGACTTTTTCCAGAACTCCGCGATTAATTAATTCAGTCAGAGCTCTTTTAGTACCAGTAGAAACACCCTCCATTTTTATTTTCTTGATGATTTTTGCATCTTTTTCTGCCAGGGCCTTGACAAGATTTTCCTTCCAGAAAATTGGGGATGCAATTACAATCGTGCTTGGATTTGATTCTGCATCCAATCTTAGGATTTCAGCAACCACTTTTCCCAAGCCGGGATCAGCCTTTTCAACAAACCTTTTTTTTGCCAATCGGAGTTCAAAACCCCCGAGGTATTGGAAGCCAGATGCAGTCAGTGCAGCAATGTGTGCCTGTTCATCATCCAGAACACAGACAATGGCTTTTGGGGCCTTGCTGGCTTTCTCAGCTTCTTCCATTCTTCTTATCTGATATTCTTTCCAAGTCTTCTCAATTTTGATTGTGTCGCCTGTGAAAATATCAAGAGTGTGAGCAGCTCCTATTTGCAGCTCTTCAGAGCCCTCAAGAATCTCCCCTGAAACCTTCAAAACTGATGATTCTAGTTTTATTTTTTTAGCCTTGATTTTTGCAAAATACAGCTTTATGACGCTTTTTGACCTCTCTTCAGCACCGCTTAATTTTACTTTTCGCTTTATTTCGCCTGAAACTGCATCTCCAGATTCAATTATCTTTGAGAGATGCCATAGGTCATCAAGGGTATCAACACGAATTTTAGCAAGGCCTTCCTTGCGGTTGAAGTGAATTATTTTCATTACAGAGGGCTAGATAATATTTATATATAAACATTTGTTGGTTAAACCATGGCCACTAAAGCTCAAGGAAGTGGTGCTATAGCACCATTAGTAATAATGATTGTTCTTTTAGCAGCAATCGTATTTTATGTCATAACTGTTCCGCCGGCGGAACGCGAAAAACTCATAGGAAATTTAACGCCAACTTACGAAAGAACTGTTCTGGATGTCAGTCCGGGATTAATTTCAGGTTTGACAGAGACCGGCGTTCAAAGAATTTACAGAACATTGTCGACAGTTGATGTTGACCACACCCCTCAGGCCCAGACCCGTGCTTTGAGCACGCAAATGACAATTCTACGAAGTATGACTCACGAAGAAATTGGAAATTTTACTTTTGATGTCGCAGATAAGGCAAAATTAGGTTATGTAAATGCAGAATTATTGGTTACAGACAAACTTGGTTCTGGTTCACTTATAGTTGCCGTAAATAGCAGAGTTGTTTTTTCAGGCAATACTGAAGTCGGGCAAAATGTAAGAGTTGCGCTGCCCGTGGATTCTATTATTCAGGGCACGAACAGCTTGAAATTCTATGTTTCCTCTCCAGGCTGGAGATTCTGGAGTAAAAATTCATACACATTCACGAATGTGAATTTGGTTTTGGCAAGCTATACTGAAGAAAGCGCTGCGCAGGCTCAAACTTTCTCTTTCACAGCCAGTGAGCTTACAGGCGCCCAGTCAGCAAAATTAACAGCATCCATTAAACAGATATCAGAGGCATCTGCAGAGCTCAAATTGATGTTAAACGGAGTTGAGATTTACAAAGCAACTCCTGCTCAAATAACGTCTCTATCAGTAGACTTACCGATGAACTTGCTGAGCGGAACAAATACTCTGCAATGGAGCGTCGGAAAAGACGGCGCTTACAGCGTTGTTCTGGGACAGGTAACTCTGACTACAACAAAGTTTGAAGGCGGAGAAGCCAAGAATTATGGATTCGCATTGACTTCATCAGAGAATACAAAATTGGCAGCCCACACTCTGAAGTGCGAATTAAAGATGACCATGACACCGGTTGCAACAAGTTCAGAAGGCGAAGAACTGCCGCCTCCACCACCAACTGGCGGGGCAGTCGTATCACTTTCAGCGATAAATGTAAGAATAAACGGCGTCTTGACGCAGTATATATTCTCCTCCACTAACACAGTAACTGATGACGTTTGTAAATATCTGCATTCGGGAAGCAACACAGTTTCACTGTCAGCAGAAAATGACATTATTATTGACAGCCTCACACTGAAAGTATCAAGTAAATGAGCGATGGTCCGGTTTTTTTCTAAGCGCGCAGCAGCAGGCATACCCGGAGTAGGCGCAGAAAAGGGCGAAATCGGGGAAGAGCTGAAAGGTTACGAAGCCAAAGCGCACCAGGAAGAAATAGAATCTATACAAAAGGAAATAGAAACTTATTCTGAAGAACTTGACAAGATACACCAATTTATTGCGGAATATTCCCAGAGGACTGGACGTGACCTGGAAAAAGAAGCTGAAGGTGTCGCAGCCGAAGCCACAATAGTGGGCGCTGCAGGTGGCGTAATGGAGCAGGCGCTGGCTACTAATGATATTAGGACAGCAGTTCAAGTTATTGCGGGCCTGATCAAATCCGAGAAAGGCCTTAAGAAAAAAATAAAAGATTTGAACAAGAGGCTGCAAGAATTAGGTGCGCAGCCTGTTAGCGTGCCAGGACTCGGAGGCGGAGGCTTGTTCGGAGGCGGCGGTGGAATGGGCATGCCTCACATTTCTCCAAAAACAACTAAAAAAATAGTTATAATTATCTTAGTTGCGTTGGTTGCATTATATTTAGGTTACTTAGTCATATTTACAACTGGGGGTTCATTGGTAACTTCTTCGGGCGGAGCCCTCTTTGCGGATATTAAAAATGTCCTGAGGCCTGGAACTGCGCAGCTAAATATAGCAGCACAGGTTTTGAGCGGCGACTATGACTCAACTCAGATTTACAATTCAAAAGATTACGAAGACCGCTATACCGCGGTAACCGATGTCGGAGTTGAAATTGCTGATGTAAAGTCGCTGAGAGATGTTTATATTGAGGGCCCGAACACAGAAATGACTATAGTTGGTACACTTAAAGTTCAGGACCTGCCTGAAGACCCCGAAACAAAACTAAGACAGGGTGTTACTGTTAAAATAAGTGCGGATTGGGATAGCGGTTTCATTGGAGCCATTAAGGAGCACCTAACTGAAATTGCTCAGAGACTTAATTTGCCAGCCATTACAACACCAAAAAGGGAGTGGGAATGCACAGGCATTCCGATAAAAGTGGAACGCTTCGTAGGGCGTTTTCAATGCACTACAATGGGTGCATACACAATCTTGCAGGAAATTGAAACTCACTCAGCAACTCTAAAAGTAAAGTATGATTTCAAAGTTGTCGGCGGAAAGTCTGTTTACGTAGCTAATTTTGATGAATTAAGCAGGTTGATGCTGGAAGATAAAGACCCTGCTAGTTATTATCAGCTGACATCAGATGATATGCGCTCCTGGCAGACAAAGGCGCCAATTGACATAGGTATTGGAGTGCTCGGAGAAAAGGAAATCATAGGTTCAAATAACGAAGTAAATCCAACTCCTTACTATTTAGGTGTCAACATAAGGAACATGGGTGAAGGAAAAGCAACTGTTACAACAATCACGCTGTGGGTGCCTCAGGAAGTTGTGCCGCAAGCCGGTTCTGACTTCTATTTAGTTGGATGTAATGAGGACACGGTGGCTTTATGCGAATACGCGGTAGATTTCAACGAAATTTTAGAGCCAGGGCAAACCACAACAAAGTTCCTGAAGTTCATGGTGCCTGATGACATTTTCCTGAAAGGAGCACCGATTCAAAGCTTTTTTGCATTCACAAGTGCAGACTTTGGTTATGAAATTGAAAGAACCGTGCCTATAAAGATAAGACAAGAGGTCGGAACATAACAGCCAGCACTGCCTATCTAGATGTGAGAAAGTATTAAAAATACGGAATATGTGTGGTTTAAAAGGGGGTCACTGATGGAAAAAAAGAAGTACATAATTTTGACTTTGATAATCATAGGTTTAGTTTTAATCAGCGGTTGCGCGAAAAAGTCAACTGCAGAAACAGCACCGTCCGGTGCTTTCATAGGGGGAACAGACGGACTCATAATGTCATTTGTAGCAGATGCACCGCCTTCGGAATATCCGCAAGCGGTTCCTTTTGATATAATAGTTAATGTTGAGAACAAAGGAGAATATGATATTCCTGATGATGCCGCGACCTTAGTTATTGGAGGAATACCTTACGTTAAAGAAAAAACCCAAACATTAACAGGTTTGACAGGCAGGCAACTTTTGCAAAAGACACCAACTCCTGGCGGTGTAACGCAAGCACAATTCTCATCTGATGGCTCACCAACTTTCCCAGGTTCTCAACCTCAAAAAATTTCAGCGTCTATCTGTTATCCTTATGTTACCAAGATTCAAGGAACTGTCTGTATAAGGGAGAGTTTGGCAAAGCAGACAGTGGGTGGTGCAGAACTTTGCACTATAACAGGAGACAAAACAGTTTTCAGCAGCGGTGCTCCGATTAAAATAACTTCATTGACAGAATCTGCGACAAGCCAGGCAGGTAAAGTAATAGGCCTGAGATTTACGATGTTCGTTAAAGACGAAGGACCGGGCGTATCTTACCTTGGCGAAACATGCCCGCCTAACTTGGCAGATGCAAATAAAGTAAAAGTAATAAACGCGACATTAGTTAGTTTGGGGATAAAATTAGATTGTAAAAAGGCAGAAGAGACTGGCGTTTTGATAACTGGAGATAAGGGCGGCATAATTACTTGTGTAACGCCAGAAGGAGCAAACATAGCAGGCGAGTTTGAAGACGTGCTGCTTATGGAATTAGGATACAAATACACGCAATCCATAACAAAATCAATAACTTTCACAACAGTTTAAAATGAAATTGCACTCGGTAGTAGTTTTTTCATTTCTCTTACTTTTACCAATAGCTTCAGCAACAGATATTGATTTGGAAAAAGGATGGAATCTGATATCATCTCCTGTTGAGAGCGGTTATTCTGTCAGCCTGATAAAAGAACAGTGTGCAGTTCAGTCAGGACCTTGGGTCTGGGATGCTGTAGACCGGGAATACACGAAGGTATCGAAAATTTTACCTGCTGAAGGCAGCTGGATTAAAGTCGCAGGGAACTGCCGTTATGATGTGCCCGGCGCAGAAATCACTGCGGCAGAAGATTTGCAGTTACAAAAAGGCTGGAATCTGGTTTCATGGTTTGGAGATATCAATGAAAGTACAGTCACAGGCAATTGTGAAATAACAAGCGGACCTTGGTGGTGGGATGTTGGCGACCAAAAATACAGGGAAGCTAGTAGCCATTTGAATCCGAATTTTGGCTATTGGATCAAAGTCGAAAATGACTGCATTTTGATGAAACAAAAACTACCAATGCCGGATTTAGTTCCTACTCAAATTATAGTCAGGCCCACGCCACCATTTGCTCCCGGAACTAAGTTCACTGTTGATGTCTACATTGAAAACCATGGAACGCTTGGTGTCAGGTCTGGTGATTTCTACACAACCGCGAATTTAGCAGGTGATTTGCTGTGGAGACTAAGTGGAAGCGATTATATCATAGCGCCGAGTAAACATTTGCTCTATAGTCCCGGCACGCAATATCAACTAGACCAAGCTGGAATATACCTGCTGGAAGTCTTTGTTGATGCTGACAATCAAATTGAAGAAAGCAACGAAACAAACAATAAATTATCAATTGAATTGACAGTTGCCTAAAGATTTTTATCTTTTGGGTTTTGAGGTTTTACATGGTTGATTTCATACAGGTCAATGCAGACCTGCACATTCATGGGCCTTATGCCAGCGGCGTATCTGAAAGAATGCTGCCAGAGGAAATTGCCAAGATAGCTCCGTTGAAAGGCCTTCAGCTGATAGGCACGGGCGACATTCTAAATGAAAACTGGATTAAAACAATAACGCAACAACTGCAAAAAACAGAGGACGAGGCAATATTCACACACCCAAATGGAACAAAATTCGTTCTGCAGACAGAAGTCGCTGATAATAATAGAATTCACCACATAATTCTCTTTCCGAGCTTGTCGAAAGTGTATGAAGTCAGGGAAAAATTCAAGCGTTTCTGCACGGATTTGGACAAAGAGGGCAGGCCATCAATCCACTTATCAGCGTCTGAAATTGCTGAAATTTGCGTGAATGCAGACTGTTTGTTAGGATTTGCACATGCATTTACACCTTATTTCGGCTTGTTCTCAAGGTATGATTCATACAAGGATGCTTACGGCTCGTGTTTTGATAAAATCCATTTCATGGAGCTTGGCTTGTCTGCTGACACGAATATGGCTGACAGGATTTCCGAGCTGCACGGTCTTACGTTTACATCAAATTCGGATGGCCATTCGCCCTGGCCCAACAAACTGGGCAGAGAATTCACAACTTTTGCAATGAATCAAATCAGTTTTGAGGAATTAAAAAAAGCACTGAAAAGGGAAGCAGGCAGAAAAGCAATCATGAATATAAAGTTAAATCCCCTGGAAGGGAAATACCACAAGACAAGGTGCCGCGGTTGTTTAACATTCTTTGAGCCCCAGCAGGCATCTGATTTCAACTGGCGCTGTCCGCAATGCGGTGATGCCATAAAGAAAGGAGTCGATTTCAGAGTTGAGGAGCTAGCAGACTTGCCTGCGGGCAGGCACCCGGAACACAGGCCCTTATGTTTGCACATAATTCCGTTATCAGAAATAATTGCCTTGGCGACCGGCGTAAAAAACGCATGGTCAGATTCCGTACAAGGCGAATGGAAGAAATTTGTTGAAAGATTCGGAACAGAAATTAATGCTTTGATAAATTCAAGCATAGAAGAACTAGCTGAAGTCAACAAAGATGTTGCCAAGTATATTGAATATTTCAGGGAGGACAAAATAAAATACGTGCCCGGCGGAGCTGGCGTTTACGGACAATTAGTGCCTCCGGGACAGGAAGTTAAATTGAAAACGCTGACGGCTATACAGAAAAGCCTGGAAGATTTTTAACCTATGTATATAGTATCAGGCCTGTCAGAAACTTGCGGTTTTATGGCTTTGATTAATTTTGACTGGTGCTCCTCTTTTGCTCGTGCCTTTTCATGGTCTCTTGCTTTAATCTGATTTTCCAGAACGTTAAGATTTACCTTTACATCAATTATTTTTGTTAATTCCTGCAAAAGCAGTTTCGCTTCTTTAAATCCGAGATGCAATTGATGTGCATAAGTTTCCGCAAGCAATGATATGCCGGTCATGCCTCTCAGTCTCGCTAAACCGAGCAAAAGTCCTGATGCTCCAAATATTGCTTCAACTCTTTGGTTTGCATTGAAGTTTACGCCTTTGAATTTTCTATATCTAAGAAGAGTCTCTTTATCTGTTACGGCTCCGAATACCACGGGATTTTTTATTTCTGATGGCAGGCCAATGCCACCCAAAGTAATTACTTCAGAACAACCCAGTTCTTGGGCCAAATCCAGGATTTTTTCACAGAATTCGTAGCTTGAACGTTCATCTAGGGGCTGAACGTCTCCCGAAAGAAAAACAACATCCCTATTCTTGCCCTTGTAAATGTGCATGTTAACAGCAGGAAGTTCTACGAAGCTCTCACTGTTAAGCAGAACAGAAGGATGGAAGTCGTAGGAGTAGATTTTGTATAGCAATTCCGATTTAAGATGATCAACAAGATAGTCAACAGCAATTTTTCCCACACTGCCAATGCCTGGCAGGCCTTCAACGAGAATTGGATTCTGAAGTTTTGGGAGTTGGGTGAAGTTTTTCTTAAGGATCCACTTTGATTCAGTCATTAATCTTCCCTCTTGAATTCTGCTGAACCTTCATTTGTTTCCAGCAACTTAGAAAGCTGGGTGCTAATTTCTTTTAAAGTTTCCTCCGCTATTTTGAAATCTGATGCAACAAGTTTAAATCTGTATTTTGGTGCTCCCAGATATTTTAATCCAAATTCTGCCTGCTTCTTTGCAGCAATCTGTTTTGCTGTTGTAATTGCATTTTTTATTATTTCAAGCCCGTTTTGCGCAGCACTTTCCATAGTCAAAGTACCTGTAATTTCTGCCTTTGGTATAACTATTCTTTTCTGAATAAGTTCGCCCAATTGCTTTGCCAAGGCCTTCTCTACGCCCAAATCAAGCAGAACTTTTTCTCCTTCTCTGGAAATATCCATGAAAAACGGATATAGCAAACCAAATTTATCTAGAATCTTGTTTCCGATTTCATCATACAGCTGTTTTGTTGTAAGATTTGCCTGTTTTGCGAAGACTTCCAGAATATCATTAGCTTTCTTTTCATCAGACCATTCAGCCATTTTGTTTCTGTGCTGGGCCGCACCAACTCTTCTTACAGATAATGAGATAAAATTTTCAGCTGGCTTTACTTCCATTATCTTGCAAACAACTTTTGAGCCAACCTTCATGTATGTTCTCAGATTTCTGACCCATTTTCTCGCAATTTCAGAGACGTGAATCATCCCTTCCTTTTTTTCATATTCATCAAGGTCGGCGATAACTGAGCTAGCAAGAATAGTTTTGACAGTGCAAACAACTAAATCATCTTTTTCAGGAAAACCTTTTTTCTGATACATTAATTCACACTCTAAGATTAGGATAATACTTCAAGCACTCTAGCTTTTATGTCAGCTTTTCCGCCAGTTGGCTCTGCAAGAACTTCGTTGCAAACAAGACATTTGACCTGCGATGAGCTTTTTCCAAAAATTATCTGTTCATTCTTGCATTTCTCGCATCTTACCTTGGCAAATTTTGATTTATTTTCAAATGATTTCATGCTTGCTCCACTTTCTTCAACCTGATTGGATTCTGTTGGAAATGTTTCTTTTTGCAAACAAAGCATTCAAACTTCAGGTTTGCTTTTCTGCTGGTTTTTGCTTTATCGCGTGGTATTGGACGAGGGAAGCCCACATAACCTGAAGATATCTTCGCCATGTGCCTCGTGCCCCATGATAAACCGCGTTTCTTTGTTTTTGGTCTCGCACGGGTTCTTTCAACAGTAATTTTGTGTTCTGTATGCTTCTTGCAGTAGGGGCAGTAGCGTTTAGTTGTTTTTGGAAGCTTCATTTTCTCTTAATTCCGTGACTTTTTTTTGCTGAATCAATAACTCAGCAAGTTCATCAGGGAGGCTTGCGACCTGATTTGCTTCGAATGGACCATATTTCTTCAGCTCTGAATCCATTAGTTCAGGTATGGCCTCGTTGAACTTAAGTAGTCTCTTTGAAGGTTCTTTTAAAAGCTTTGGCTCTTCTGTCGAATTGACACCAGCTCTATTAAGTTCTTTGAAGAAAGATGCCCAGCCAAACTTCAAAACGTCAACGAGTCTGTCGTAAAGTTCCTGTTCCGAAGGAAGCATGTTTGTAGTGTCGCGCATCTTAAACGCCATTCTCGCGGTGAACATTGCCCTATTGATTATTTTCTTCTCTCTTTTTTCATACAGATCTTTCATGGCGCGCCTGGCATTCTCCAGCTCAGTCCTTAGCTTGTCCCTTTTTGCCCTGTCAAACTCAGAACTCTTATCTTTTAGAAGGATTGTTCGCTTCGCATCAAGGTATTGCTTTATTTTACCTAACTGTTCCGAATTTAGGCTCTGCAGGTCTGTTGAATATTTCTCAGCACGCAAAAGTTCATACAAATCTTCGTAGGTAAAATTCTCCGTCATTTTATTTCAATACCCGAGCTAACGCAGCGACATTTATAAGCATATAAAATAAAATGCCGCTACCACAGCAACCTCCAATATAAACCCGAATTTTTTATTTAAGTCAATTTCGGTATAATAGCATATAGAAATAGTTTTAAACCAATTGATTCGGCTTTATGAAATGAACAACACAGATTTGCAAACCCGAGTCAGAAAATTTGAAAGTTTGAATTGGTTAGAACGAAATTTTACAGGCCCATGGGGCCTAACTAGTACGCAGAAGAATGAATTTTATTTTGCTAATTACTGGTTAGACGTTGCTTTAGATCACGCACAAAAAGGCTGCGATAAGGATACAGTGAATAGATACCTAGGATTTGCTCTTGAGCACGCAGAGTTGAGCGGCGTAGATTTTTCAAAAAAATTAACGCAAATCAAGTCTTGTTACCAACCTTCATCTTAAATCGTGGATAAGAGACTGGATTTTTTATTCTTCCACAGGTGATATCTGGCTTGCACACTCCAAAATCTTCAAAATATTTCTTGCAGTTTGGCGGAGGGAATGTTGTCTGCTGCCTTTTGTGCCATGACAGCTGTGATTTAATATAGCCCTGCTTCAAAGGCGGCTGGTTTTGCATATTCCATGTCTGGAGTTCCTGCTCAATCTCCTGCAAGGGCCAACCAGCAGATTTCAGGAAATTAATTAAAGCAAACAAAGCGCGCTTCCTACCATCTGGCAAGCCAGCCAGAATAAGTTTTATGCAAGGCGGGAAAGCTTCCCTTGGTACTTTTTCCGTAAACTCAAACTTTTTCCCTACTTCTTTCTTGACTTCCTTCAACTCTAAGCCAGCTCTCCAATCAAGAGCTTGCATAAGCAGTTGCGAAGCTTCTCCCAGGATTATTTTTTCTTTGTTCAAGAAATTGTTTGAAATTTCTTTTATGTTCTCGGGCTTTGCCCAGTCTGTTGTGAATCTTTTCAAATCCTGAGGTTTGACTGGAATGGATGCCAGCCATTTTTTTTCGTTCAAAGAGTAGGGCATTCTTATCATATGCCTCGGAGAAATGGCTACAATGTCAATTCCTAAAACTGAAAACGGATCAAAAATATTTCCTTCGGCACTGCCCGCTTTTGATATTTGTGAAATTTCTTCCTTTTTCTTGCCGGATTTCTCAACTATTTTTTTCAAATCACCCTCAAATTCATAAATCCTGTCGACAAGACGCTGTTTGATGAATTCTCTTAGGTACTGAACGATTATTTGTGGTGTTTCCGGGAAAGCTAGTTTCTCGTCAGAGAAAGCTTCTGCAGGAATTCCGAGATGCCAGCCGCTTCCGCCTGAGAACTTCAGCGAAACGCAATTTACTTCGTGCCATTTCAGCGCTTCTATGAGCAGCTCAGCGCAGATTTTAGACCAGTCTACAATTTTGCAGTCAATATCTATAATTAAATCCCAGCCCGTTCGCAGGTCGTCCATATCTTTTTTTGTGGTTTCAGGGCCTAACTTCAGAGGATTTGACCAGCGTTCTTGAGAAGCGTGGAAAGAAGTTGCGCCTTTTCTAACCTGATTTAGAACATCAGTTGGAAACTGGATAATATCAGGTCGCCTGCCAAACTTATCCTGAAATTGTACCGCAACTTCCCTGTGTTCAGCATAGCGGGCTAATTCTTGAGCTATACCGGGTTTTGAATAATAACGAATCATTTCTGAAAGTCGCATATTTTGATTAAAATCGCAAATGATTAAATATCTTTGGCAGGTCTTTCAATTGGTAAGTGTTTACTATGTCTTTTGCTTCTGCCCACCCGCGCCTCGCCATAGCGACTCCAAACAGCATGTAATTCAACTGGTTTGTGTTATGTGCGTCAGTGTTTATTATTAGTTTACAGCCGAATGATATAGCTTCTTTAATATCAGAATCACCCAAATCCAGTCTTACTGGTCCTGCATTGATTTCCAAGGCAATTTTATTCTTTGCACAGAATTCAAACACTTTTTTCTTGTCAAAATTAATCGGCTCTCGCCTATAAATTTGCCTGGTGGTAGGATGTGCAAAGATTGAAACATATTTGTTGCTAAGTGCTTTCAATATCCTCGAAGTCATCTGTTCTTTGGGCATCTTGAAGTTTCGGTGTATTGATGCAATTACAACATCTAATTTTTTCAAGATGTTATCTGAGTAATCTAAACTTCCATCAGCGTGAATATAAACTTCTGCACCCACAAGTACTTTAATGTCCTTAAATTTCTTTGCTGCCAAACGCACAGCAGCGACATATTTTTCCAGTCTTTTTGCATCCATTCCATGAGCTATAGTATCTGATTTTGAGTGGTCCGTAAATGCGATGTATTTGTAGTTCAAATCTCGGGCAGCAGAAATCATATCCGCGATAGTATCAGAACCATCACTCCAATTCGTGTGCAGATGTAAATCGCCTTTTACGTCCTTTAATTCTACAAGTTTTGGCAGTTTTCCCCCTTGTGCGGCTTCTATTTCACCAGTATTTTCTCTCAACTCAGGCTCCACGTAGTTTAGACCTAATTTTTTGTAAATTTCTTCTTCAGTCTTGCCGGCAACAAGCCTGTTTGTTTTCCTGTCAAACAAGCCATACTCAGATAATTTGAATCCTTTCTTGATTGCTATACCTCTAAGCTTCACATTATGGTCTATGTTGCCAGTAAAGTACTGCAAAGCAGCACCGTAAATCTTGTCTGGAAGAACGCGGACATCTGCCTGGATGCCATTCTTCAAAACTACAGACGATTTTGTTTCGCCCTTTGCTAACACGCGAGAAACTTCAGGCAAGGTTGTGAAATAATTCATTATTTTTTTGATTGTCGCAGGTTTTTCATCTTTAGGTACAACTAAAATATCAATATCTCCTATGGTTTCCTTCATTCTTCTCAGAGAACCCGCAGGACTGATATGTTGAATTTCATTTAATTTTTTCAACTGGTTAACAATATATTCTGCTGTTGGGAATGCTTCTCCCAGAAGCATTCTCTCTTTTCTCTTCTTGTGCATCTCAAGACCTGCAAGAATATTCTCTTCAGATTTTGGGCCAAAACCTTTCAATTTTGCAATTTTGTGTTCTTTGATGGCCTTTTCCAGGCCTTTGATAGATTTTATCTTCAGTTTTTGATAGAGAATCTTCGCTTTTTTCGGGCCGAGGCTCTGTATTTCCATCATCTCTGCAAATTCTCTAGGCAATTTCTTCATTTCTTTCGCGTAAGCAGAGATCTTTCCTGTTTTGATGAACTCAACAATTTTTTTGGCTATGCTTTCGCCAATTCCAGGCAGCGCCTCAAGTGCCGTTAGACCTTTTTCCCCATAAATGTCTTCAATAGGTTCCTGAAGGCTCTCCATAGTTCTTGCAGCTTTCCTGTAGGCAGTAGGCTTCCACTGCACTCCCTGAGCCTCAAGAATATCAGCTAAGTCGTAGAACAGCTTTGCCAATTCAAAGTTCATCATAGCCAATATAAACAAGTGAAAAGCAGAATAAAAAGCTTAGGTTACAGCAAAAGATAAAAAACAATATGTTGTTCTTAGCGCATGCCAGTAGACGCACTTTTGTTCATAAAACCAGTAAGGTCAGATGACAGAACGTTAAACAAGATAATTGACGCCGTACCAAGCGTAGGCTATGAGGCAAGCAGAACAATATGGGATATTGCCGAGTCTTATGGCATAGATGGCAGAGAATATCCACTATGCATTCCTTTGACGCGTAGCTCAAGCAGAGGAAGAGACTGGTCCATGTCTGGCGTGGACGATATAAATAATTACAAAGACACATTAAAGAAAAAAATACCAGAGATACAAGACATAGAAGTCAGATTTTTGTTTAATAAAGCAAAATACAAGGAACAAAAAGAAAAGAATCTTGAGGAAACTACCGAGGAATAAAGTTACTTAAGTCACTTCTCGGTTTCCCTAAAAAATCTACTGATTTTTTGGGCCCAGAAAATTGCTTTGCATTTTCTTGGGTTTCATAAATTCTTCCGCCTTCTGCAAAACTTCTTTGTCAGTCTTGAAAGTCAGTTTTTGCATAGAGCTTTCATAGTCAAACCAGTCAGCTTCTTTGTGTTCCCACGAGACTTCCGCTTTTACCTGT